>Ga0209469_1001978_pt1 | contig 10272 bp, 8 predicted proteins | sample GraSoiAngelo_123_FD_185880 | JGI IMG/M metagenome (GOLD analysis project Ga0209469, IMG submission 185880) | Grasslands soil microbial communities from the Angelo Coastal Reserve, California, USA - 14_0927_02_40cm (SPAdes) (version 2) | ecosystem: Environmental > Terrestrial > Soil > Grasslands ... | reverse complement strand
TGAATGCGAGGTCCTCGTAGGTAAGGCTGGCGTCGCGGATTTTTTGCTGGAGCTTCGACGCCACAAATTTTTCGGTTCCAGCGCCGGTTACCAAATCAAGGCGCGAGCTCTTTTCTCCGAGGCGCAATTGGAGAACCTCATTGGGGTTAGTAAATGAATACCGGATTAACGGGCCGTTTTGCGTCAGGCGAAATGGGACCACGATATCATTTTCGCGAAGCTGACCTTGCAGATCGATTTGCTGTCGCGACTCGAGCATTCGCACCGAGGCTAGAATGTCCTTCGCCGAGGGCGGAGGCTGGCCGTGAATCGATAACGGCAACATCAAAAAAAACGCGGCGATTTTTCGCATGGAAAAGAAGCTTTAAGTTTTCAGTTTTCAGTTTTAAGTCGTCCCGCACAACATACGGATTACTTAGAGCTTAACAGTTAAAGGTTAAAACTTGGACCAGACGATTTTTCATCTCATCAACGAAAAATGGACGAGTCCGGCGCTCGACTTGTTCATGGCGGCGCTCGGCGACAGCGAGATTTGGAAGCCGTTGTTTATCGCGATCGGGCTTGGCGCTCTTTTTTTTGGCGGGTTCAAAGCACGCGCCTTCATTGTATGTTTACTCTTGTCTTTGCTGATCGCCGAACTGTTTACCGGTATATTAAAGTCCGCGTTTGATCGTCATCGGCCCAAGCAAGTAGAACGCGTGCGAATGGTCGAGTTGCAAAAGGCGCGCCCGAAATTCATGAGCCTGTTTAAGAAACCGACAATCCGGTTTTCCGACCAATCGGATCACAACCGGTCGGGGCCATCATTCCCATCGGGACACATGTGGAACAACACGATAATTGCCGTATACTGCACGCTCTTTTATCGGCGGCGTGGCTGGCTCTACTGGATTATCACCGCAGCAGTCGGTTATTCGCGAATTTATCTGGGGGCGCACTGGCCGAGCGACATCATCGCTACGCTTTTTCTCGCCGTTGGTGAGGCATTGCTGATGCTGGGATTGTTCGAGCTGATTTGGAGGACAGGGGCGCGAAAATGGGCGCCGAATCTTTATGCGCAGCGCCCGGGTTTGATTGTAGGGCAGGTGTCCAACTTGCTTGGGAAAGATTCGTTCCACGACCGCGTGAAAAACTTGCGCCACGAGAAATGACGACAACCCGTGCGGTCTGGTTTTTCATCGTCGCGTTGACAGCGATTCGATTGTCGATGCTGGCAACGACCGACCTCGAATTTGACGAGGCGCATTACTGGATGTGGTCGGAGCGTCTCGCGCCGGCGTATTTCAGCAAAGGACCGGGCATCGCTTTTGCTATGTGCGCCAGCACCGCGGTTTTCGGCGCAAATGAGTTCGGTGTGCGCTTTTTTTGTCCGGTGCTCGCGGCGGGCACGAGCCTGCTCTTGTTTTATTTTGCGCGGCGATTGTTCAGTGCGACCGCCGGATTGTGGGCAGTCATCGCCTTGAATGTCACACCGATCTTCAATCTCGGCGCATTCCTGATGACGATCGATGCTTTGTCGATTTTTTTCTGGCTGGCTGCGATGTTCGCATTCTGGCTCGCACTGGAAAGGAGTCCGTATTTCACTTGGTATTGGCCGCTGACTGGGTTGCTGATTGGGCTTGGATTTCTGTCCAAATATACGAACGCGTTTGAGCTCGTTTCGGTCCTGGCCGTCCTCGCACTGGCTCCCCGCCTAAGAAGGGAATTTGCGCGGCCCGGTTTATGTTTCCTGCTCGCTATGTTCGCTCTTTGCACCGTCCCGCCGATTGTGTGGAACGCGCAGCACGCCTGGATCACGCTGACACATCTGCGATCGCGCGGAGGCGTCGAACAGGGGTTTGCTTTCCATCCATTCGAAGTTCTTTCATTTCTCGGCGCGCATTTTCTTGCCTATTCGCCATTTCTGTTTCTCGCAATCGCGTGGGGGGTGATCGCAAGCTGGCGGCGCGTGAATCAGCAATTCAAGGTGCTGTTCCTGATGTGGTTTGGATTGCCGGTGTTCTCCTTTTACCTCCTCCTGTCGATCAACAAGAGCGCTGCGCCGAATTGGGACTGCCTCGCCTTCCTCGGCTTCGGCTTGCTGGCGGTTTATTTCTGGTGGGAACGCCTCGAAGCGAGCGTCATGTTGCGGCTCTGCGCAAGCGTGGCGTTGCTGGTTGGATTAATCATGAGTGTTATCGCGCTGGATACGGACTTGTTGCGCACCGCGGGCTACCAATTGTGGCGAAGTGATCCGAGCGACCGAATGCGTGGATGGAAAAATGCGACCCGCGCGGTTGAGAAAATGCGCAATGATTTCGAGGCGCAACTGAGCGAGAAACTGTTTCTCATTGCGGATGCCCGCGATCGTGCGTCGGAAATTTCATTTTATCTGCGCGACAAACGAGCGGAGGGTCCGGGTCATCCCCCCGTTTACATTACCGAATCGCAGGACCTGGTGAATCAGTTCTCGTTTTGGCCGCGCTACGATGAATTTGCGGAACTACAGCCGGGCACGCCGCAGCCGGGGGGCGAAGTTTACACCGAGGAGAACGGCGTTAATCCCTTCGTTGGACGCGATGCGCTCTTCATCCGAGCGGGGGAAAAAGAACACGTGCCTCACAATATCCGAGCTGCCTTTCAATCGACGGAACCGGTCGGAACCATTGAAGTGCGGCGTTACGGCAAAGTGCTGCGTACATGGCAGGTGTTTCTTTGCCGAAACTATCGCACGCTCCCGCTATGACGGAGGCGACAAACTCACCGGCAGTTTCTGTGATCGTGCCTCTTTTTAACGAGGAGGAGAACATGTCGCTCTTACAGTCGGAGCTGCGCGCAGCGCTGGGTGGACTCGATCACGAAATCGTTTTTGTGGACGATGGATCGGTTGATCGAACGGTCGAGCGAATCAAACCTGCACCAAATATTCGAGTGATTCGTTTCGAAAAAAACAGGGGACAAAGCGCCGCTATTTATGCTGGCCTCCGGGCCGCCCGTGGCGCCACCGCAGTTCTCATCGATGGCGATTTGCAAAATGATCCCGTGGATATTCCCAGGCTTGTCGCTGAGATCGCACGCGGCGCCGATCTCGTCTGTGGCTATCGATTGCAACGCAAGGACACACTGGTGAAGCGGCTGACGAGCCGGATAGCCAACGCCGTTCGAAGCCGTTTCACAAAAGACGGCGTGCGCGACACGGGTTGCACGCTGAAAGCGATGCGGCGTGAGTGTGTGAGCGCGCTGGTTCCGTTCAAAGGCGTGCACCGCTTCATTCCGGCGCTTATCAAGGGCGCGGGCTATCGGCTCGTCGAAATCCCCGTGAATCATCGTCCGCGCCGGTTTGGTCAAAGCAAGTACGGCTTGGGCAATCGCGCACTCCGTGCCACCATCGACATGTTCGGTGTGCGTTGGCTGCTGTCGCGACGGTTAAACTATAAAGTACGTGATAGTGACGGCGCTTCTAGTTGAGAGCGGCGTGATTGTAGCCGTCCTAAAACGGGCTTGTCAACCTGAGCGCCCCCGCTAAGCTTGCGCTCCCGTACTCGGGGGAATCTGCATGTCGCTGGCCAGCTTACTTTCTGCCGAGCAAATCATCCCCGAGATGAGGGCGACCGAGCGTTGGCCGGCCATCGTCGAGTTGATCGATCTGCTTGTTAGCCTGGACAAAATCAAACGTGCGGATCGCGAGAGCATTCTGGCCTCGCTGAAGCAGCGCGAGGAAACCATGAGCACTGGCATCGGATTTGGGATTGCCATTCCGCACTGCTCTTCCGACCGGCTCGAAGGAGTCGTTGCCGCGTTTGGAAGATCGACTGGCGGAATTGAATTCGATGCGCTCGATAACGCGCCGGTGAAATTCGTCGTGCTTTTCATTGTGCCAAAAAATCAATTTCAGACGCACCTGCGCACCCTCGCGTCGATTGCCAAATTCTTGAACGATCGCAGCGTGCGTGAGAGCCTGGCCGAAGCAAAATCGGCCGACGAAATTTTGTCTATCTTTCGCGATCGTTCATAATAATGAGTGATGTTTGACGCACTGTAGCTGCCGCTTTCTCAGGGAAATGGCGCATGCGTTTTAAGCATCCCGGCGCCGCGCTTCGCGGAGCGAAGCGAGTATAGTGCAAATTGACTTTATCCGTGTTTCATCCGTGGGAATCTCTGGCTAGAAACTGATGGAGACTTTCCAATCACTCCTCGCAAAGAGACTTTCCGATGCGCTGGCAAAGGCCGGCCTGCCGAATGCGGGCGAACTGACGCCGGCGACAGATCGGCGTTTCGGCGACTATCAGACCAATGCCGCTCTCGTGCTCGGGAAACAGCGGAGTGAAAATCCGCAAACTCTGGCCGAAAGAGTTATTGTCCGGTTTGATATTGGCGAGCTGTGCGAACCGCCTACAGTCGCGGGCGTCGGCTTCATCAACTTCACATTGCGTGCCGACGCGATCGCAAGAAAAGCGGGCGAGGTTCTCCGAGACGAACGACTCGGCGTTGCAAGGACAAAATCGACCAGAAGGATCGTCATCGATTTCGGATCGCCTAACGTGGCCAAACCGATGCATGTCGGTCACATTCGCAGCACCGTGCTTGGGGACGTGCTGGCGCGCATCGCGCGGTTTCTCGGGCATGAAGTGATCCGCGATAACCATGTGGGCGATTGGGGCACGCAGTTTGGAATGGTGATTTACGGCTGGAAAAACTTATTGGATCGACAAGCGCTTCAGCGCAATCCGCTGGCCGAGATCGTTCGCATTTACAAGGAGACAAACGAAAGAGCGACCAGGGATCCGCAGGTTCGGGAGGCCTGTCGCCAGGAGTTGGTGAAGCTGCAAGCCGGCGACAAGGAAAACATCGACATCTGGAATGAATGTGTCGCTTTCTCAATGCAGGATTTCGAGCACGTATACAAATTGCTCGACGTGCATTACGACATCCAGTGTGGGGAAAGCTTTTACAGCGATCGCTTACCGGCCGTAGTCGACGGCTTGCTCAAGTCCGGCGTTGCTGAAATCAGCGAAGGCGCGGTCGTTGTTTTTTTTCGCGATGAGTCGGAACTAGCGAATAAACCATGCATCGTTCGCAAGCGCGACGGCGGATTCAATTATGCGACGACGGATCTCGCAACGATTGATTATCGCATGAACGATTTGAAAGCCGACGCGATTTGGTACGTGGTCGGTGCTCCGCAAATTTTACACTTCAAGCAAATTTTCGAGGTAGCGCGGCGCGAAAGTTACAAAGCGGATTTTCGCCACATCACGCACGGCAGCATCCTGGGCGACGACCGAAAGCTAATGAAGACACGCTCGGGCGAAAATGTGCCTTTGCGCGAACTCCTCGATGAAGCATGCAAGCGAGCTCGCAAGATTATTGAGAAAAAAAATCCAGATTTAAGTGAGGCGGACAAGACCGACATCGCGCATAAGATCGGCATCGGCGCTGTCAAATACGCCGATCTCTCACAGTATCGGATGACCGATTACGTTTTTTCCTGGGAGAAGATGCTCTCTCTACAAGGAAATACAGCGCCATATTTGCAGAACGCTTATGTGCGAATTCGTTCCATTTTTCGAAAAGCTGGCGAATCCGTGCCGAAGATCGACAAATTCACTCTCGGTGATCCTGCCGAAATTAATCTCGCAAAACGTCTGTGCCAGTTCGCAGAAATCGTCCCACAGGTGTTGAACGATTTTCGTCCAAACATTTTGGCAAATTATCTGTTCGAGTTGGCGAACAGTTTTCACACATTTTACGAAGCCTGTCCGGTCTTGAAATCGGAAGAACCTTCGCGCAGCTCGCGTCTGGCATTGTGCAACCTTACTGGACGCGTTTTGGGGCGTGGTCTCGATCTTCTCGGGATAAAAGTGCCGGAAAAAATGTGACACGCTTCGATTTGAAGCGTGTCATCCCGAGCGGAGCAGCGGAGTCGAAAGATCTCGCAGTTTTTTTGGCGCATCGCTCACTGAAGGCGAATAGTAATCCCGCCACAGCGGGAGACTCCGCTTGGAATGACATATGACAAAAGAAAAGCATCCGCGCATTCCCAGTTCGACCTACCGATTGCAGTTCAATCGCTGGTTCACGTTCGCTCAGGCACGTGAGATCGTACCGTATCTGCATGCCTTGGGTGTGACCGATGCTTACGCGTCGCCCTATTTTCAGGCAGGCGCCGAGAGCCTGCACGGCTACGACATCACCGACCATAACAAACTCAACGCCGTGATTGGTTCGCGTGAGGAATACGACTCCTGGACTGCGGAACTGCACGCGCACTCGATGGGCCAGGTGCTCGATTTCGTGCCGAATCATGTGGGGATCGCGGAACCGCTCAACGAGTGGTGGATGGATGTGCTCGAAAACGGGCCCAGCTCGAGGTATGCGCCCTATTTCGATATCGACTGGCATCCGCTGAAATCGGATCTGCGCGACAAGGTTTTGTTGCCTATCCTGAGCGACCAGTATGGGCGCATCCTCGAGCGCGGTGAGCTTCACGTGCGTTTCGAGGAGGGCACCTTTTATCTCCTCTACGGCGAGCGCAGACTGCCAATCGCGCCGGGCACATACCGTTATCTTCTGGGAATCGCGCTGCAAAATCTCGCGGAATACAAGGACGAAGATTTCTATGCGGAATTGCAAAGCATTCTGACCGCGCTCGAATATTTACCGAAGCGTACTGAAACCGATCCGAAGCGCATCGCCGAGCGCATTCGCGAGAAGGAGATCATCAAGCGACGTCTCGAACGGCGTTGCGCCGAAGCGCCCCAAGTGCAACAGGCAATCGAAAAAGCGCTTGCCCGGATCAATGGAGAACCGGGCGACGCGCGCAGCTTCGATGCGCTTGATGAGTTGCTTAACGCGCAGTCCTACCGGCTCGCCTATTGGCGGGTCGCAGCCGAAGAGATTAATTATCGGCGCTTTTTCGATGTTAACGATTTGGCAGCGATCCGGGTTGAGTTGCCAAAGGTTTTCGACGCCGTTCACCGGCTCGTGCTTGATTTGGTGCGCAATCGCGCCGTGACCGGTCTGCGTATCGATCATCCCGACGGTCTTTATTTGCCGCGCGAATATTTCGAAAAGCTTCAGCAGCGCTGCGCAAAAGCGCTGGCGATCGCCCTGCCTCAGGATGGACGCGCCATTTACATGATCGTGGAAAAAATCCTTACCGGCGCCGAAACGCTACGGAAAGACTGGCTGGTGCACGGCACGACTGGCTACGATTTTGCGAATCAGGTGGCGCAGTTGCTGGTCGATTCTTCAGCCGAGACGGCGATCACCAAGACATTTCATCGCTTCATCGGCCACTCCCTGCCTTTTGGACATCTGCTGTATGCGAAAAAGCTGCAAGTGATGAAATTGTCACTCGCCAATGGTCGATCGGCTTTCGGAGCAGAACCGCTGGTATCGCGATTTCACCCTCGAAGCGCTCGCGCGTGCCGTGCGAGAAACGATCGCCTGTTTTCCCGTTTATCGAACTTATCTCGCGCCGGGTCAGCCGGTAAGCGAAGAAGACCGACAAATCATCGAACGCGCCGTCACTGCGGCCAAACGGCGGAATCCCGCGATTGAAGAATCCATTTTCAATTTTCTGCGCGACGTTTTGGTCTTCCGGTTCCCGGAAAACCTCGATGTCGAAGCGCGCGCCGCGCATACACATTTCGTGCTCAAGTTTCAGCAAACGACGGGACCGATCATGGCCAAGGGGCTGGAGGATACGGTCTTTTACATTTACAACCGGTTGGCCGCGTTAAATGAAGTGGGCGGGGAGCCGCAACAGTTCGGCTTGAGTATTGACGAGTTTCACGAACGCAATCTTGATCGACAGCGCAATTGGCCCGCAACTTTGCTCGCGACCTCGACGCATGACACGAAACGCAGCGAAGATGTGCGTGAACGGATCGTTGCGATCTCAGAAATCCCGGAGCTTTGGCGGCGTTGGTTACAGCGGTGGCGTCTGACGAACCGGCGCTGGAAGCGGACTATTAACGAAGTCGAAGCGCCGGACGCGGATGAGGAATACCTCCTCTACCAGACTTTGCTTGGAACCTGGCCAATCCGGGACTCGGGCGAACCCCAAAGCGCGGCAACACAGGAGTATATTGAGCGGATTCAAGCTTACATGGCCAAGGCGCTCCACGAAGCGAAGATCAATACGAGCTGGATCCAACCGAATGAAGAATGGGACGCAGCGATGCGCGATTTCGTCGTCAAAATCCTCGATCCCTCGCGTCGGAACAAGTTCATTCCGGTTTTCCTTCCGGTTGCGGAGGAAGTTGCGCGGCTTGGTGCGATCAATTCGCTCACCCAGACGCTGCTCAAGCTAACCTCGCCGGGAGTACCCGACATTTATCAGGGCAACGAGATTTGGGATTACAGTCTGGTCGACCCTGACAACCGGCGACCGGTCGATTACAAACGACGTCGCGAAATGCTCGACGCATTACCGGGTGCTACGCCAGAGGAGCTGGTGCGGAACTGGCCGGATGGCCGGATCAAAATGTTTCTGACACAGCAAGTTCTGCAATTTCGACGCGAACACGTCGATCTTTTCCGGCGTGGAGAATATTTGCCACTGGCCGTGAGCGGAACACTTACCGAGTCCTGTGTCAGTTTCGCCCGCGTGTTGGCAGGCAAGTGGATCGTTGTCATCGCGCCGCGGCTCTCTTCCCGTGTTGGCTTTCCGCCAGTTGGGGAGCTGTGGAAGGATACAGCAATCGGATTTCCCGAGACGCTTTCGTTCGAGCACGCACACGACCTCTTCACGTGCCGCCCGATTCATCATGAAGGCCGACACGTTTCGCTAGCCGACGCAATGTCGATCCTTCCATTTGGGGCGATTACGAATCTTCGGTAGGGCAAAACTCGAGCTGTAGAGCTTCCTGATTTTTCGTCGGCTCCGCAGAGCGTCCGCTCTATCGAAAATTACCGATTGCGCGCATAGCCCTGAAAAAGATCGACAATCCACTGGGAGAAGTTGCTGAGATTTGTCAGCAAATCCGCGCCGAAGGCTGCAAATGTAATTTGCGGAGATGCAAGAATGAGCATCACGCTGAGCAGCAACAGGTTCATCAAATAGATGACGACGAGCGAGAAGAAGGTGCCTTGGTCGCTCAGGTCGGTCTGATTCTTGGGAATCATCCAACAGGTGAAGGTGAAATGGAACGCCCACGTCGCGCCGATGATCGCGTAAAGCAAACGGCCATATGGCTGCATGTTTAGGAACAGGCTGAGCACGCCATAAATGGCGATTGCCAGAATGCTGTAGAGCGGGAAAAAATAAGGTGCCAGCGCTATCCAAAAATTGTTTCGGTTCGTTACCACATGGCCACCGTCGCGGTTGACGCGAAACCGGCTGACGCGCCCGCCCATCAGCAAAACCCAGAGCGCATGGGTGAGTTCATGTCCGAAGACGTAGAGGACAATCGGCCGGGGCAAGCCGAGGAACGCGATCAACCAAAGGACCGCGCCCAACGAAAAGAACCAAAATTCTTCGCCTGCCCAAAGCCGTTGCGTGACGGCTGCGTGCGCAAAGACGGTGAAAAATGTCTCAGAAAGAATCGCGCAGACCGGCAGCAAAAAAATTGCAAAAACAAACTTCACCCAGCGTGTAGGTACCGTAAATCGATCAGACGCAGGAATGAATCTTGTCGCTCGCGCGACATTTCGGACGACCTTTCTGCCACCGTCCGGTCTACGCTTTTTATTTGTCGATCTTCGATTCGTCGCAGCCAAAGTCATCCGCAGATTACGCAGATTCACACAAATTATAGCAAGACGGAACCGCGGATTACGCGGGCTTTTCGGGCGACGAGCATGACGCTGTTCATGACATCATTTCGCACGCAGAATAGAAGATCGTTTCGGCTGGGCCGCCGCAACCAACAGGCCAGCGGCCTGTGCTCCCCCAGAGTAACAGAATTACGCGCGTCCCATGTAGGCGCCGGTACGGGTGTCGATCTTGATCGTTTCGCCTTCTTTGATGAAAAGCGGGACGTTGATCGTTTTTCCCGTCTCAAGGACGGCGGGCTTTGTCACGTTGCTGGCAGTGTCGCCTCGCAGGCCTTCCGGAGATTCAACAACCTTGAGACTGACCGACGCAGGCAACTCAACCTGGACCGGTTTGCCTTCCGCGTAGAGGACCTGCACAGAAAGATTTTCCACAAGATACTCTTTGGCGTTCCCGATCAGACTTTCCTGCAATGTGATCGTGTCGTACGCCTCCGGGTCCATGAAATGATAGCCGTTGCGATCTTTGTAACTGAATTCGAGCGCCTTTCGCTCGATCTCAACCAGTTCCAC
>Ga0209469_1001976_pt1 | contig 10275 bp, 4 predicted proteins | sample GraSoiAngelo_123_FD_185880 | JGI IMG/M metagenome (GOLD analysis project Ga0209469, IMG submission 185880) | Grasslands soil microbial communities from the Angelo Coastal Reserve, California, USA - 14_0927_02_40cm (SPAdes) (version 2) | ecosystem: Environmental > Terrestrial > Soil > Grasslands ... | reverse complement strand
TCGCCTCGAGCAGCGCGAGCGGCAAGCCCTCGGACAGGGACGGCAGTACGAAGACGTCCGCCGCGGCGAGCACGTTCGCCACGTCGGTGCGCAGGCCCAGCAGGTGCAGCCGCCCGGCGAGACCGAGCTCGCGCGCCTGCTCCGCCAGCGCGGGGGCGAGATCACCGCGGCCTGCGATGGCGACATGCAGGTTCGGGTGCTGCGACGACAGCAGCGCGACAGCGTCCAGCAGAACGCGATGCCCCTTTACCGGGTAGAGGTTGCCGACCGTCACGACGAGGTGATCCTCGGGCGACAGCGCGAGCTCGGATCGTATCGTGGACTCGGCGAGTGGGTCGAAGCGGACGCCGTTAGGAATGGTGGTGATCCGGGTGGAGGGGATCCACAGGTCGCGACACAGCTGGCCAGCGAGCACCTGGGACACCGCGACGACACCGCCGCTTAACCCCGCCGCCGCGCGCAGCGCGAACCTGCGGCGCAGCCGCCCGGCGTAGTAACGGCCGCCGTGCATCGTGATGACGTGCGGCACGCGCGCCCGGCGGGCAGCCCACGCGCCGTAGAAGGCCATGGTGAACTCGTGACTGTGCGCGAGATCGATCCGGTGGCGCCGGAATCCGGCTGCGAGCGAAGCGGCAAGCTTGGGGGACCAGGGGCGGTCGAGCTGGAAGTAGTCGACCGCGATCCCGGCCGCCGCCAGCTCCCGGCTAAGCCAGCCCTCCTGGCCGGCCGGCAAGAACGCGACGCCGGGGCACCCCGCGGCTTGCAACTCTCCCGCCAGCTGCGCCAGCATCCGCTCGGCGCCGCCGGGGCCGTCCGTTTCGATGACATGCGCGACGCGCGCGCCCCGAATCGGGAGGGCGCCGTTGCGCCTCATCCCGGAGGGCCGCGCCGGGGCCAGAGTCCCGCTGCCCAGGCCTCGAATGCCGGTTGGGAGATGGCAGCGGGGACGTTCACCCGACGGAGCGCCCACGGATCGGCCCGCCCATGCACGAGCCCATAATCGAGCGTGACCGCGCCGCGGTAGCCGGCTGCCCGCACGGCGTCTCGCACGCGCGCGTCCCACCGGCCGTACGGGTAGGCAAAAAACTCGGGGCAGATGCCAGTGCGCGACCGGATCGCCTCCCAGCTCGACGTGATCTCGGCGTCGAGCTCGGCGTCGTCAAGCTCGGTCAGAGTGCGATGGGTGACAGAGTGCACGCCGAGCGCTAGGCCAGCATCTGCAGCGCGAGCGACCGTGTCCCACCCAGCCGGCCGCTGCGCCGGTGGAAGGTCTGGCGCAGAGACGGCCGCGATCGCGGAGACGATTCCCTCACGATCGCCGCGCAACGCCGTGAGCCACTGCTGGCGGCGCTCAGGCGTGGCGTGCTCGGCCACCGCGGGATGGTCCCACCAGAATGGGTCGCCCGTTTCCGCCGCCCCGCCGACGATGAACACCGTCGCCGGCAGGCCGACTTCGAGCAGGAGCGGCCAGGCATGCTCGAACACGCCCGCATAGCCGTCGTCAAACGTGATGACCGCGAGCCCGCGCAGTGAGTGGCCCGCGTTCAGCCGATCGACCAGGTCGCGCAGGGATACGACCTCGTAGTGGCTCGCCAGCCAACGCAGCTGCTCGGCAAAGTGGTCCAGGGGCAAATGGACTGCAGCGTCGCCGCCCAGCGGAGCGTTGCGTGCGGGCCACACGTTGTGGTAGCAGAGAATGACGCTCGCCTCGCGGAGTCGTCGCACGAGGGCGGGAACCCCGACCACCCGTAGGCCGGTATAGTAGGCAGCGCGAAGCATGAACCTTGCGGAAACGTTCGGACGCGATGCTGGAGCAAGCACCGTGCCCCCCTGTGTGGTGCCCTGGGTGGCGCGCGACTTGTGGTACCCACTTGACCATTGCCTGATGACCGGCGCGCTTCCTATGTTTGAACGAATGGCCGCCGCCGCGATCACCGCGGCGCTCGTCACCGCCGCCGCGCCGCGGACCGCATCCGCGACGTCCACTGGAACAACGACCGGTTCCGTCGTGACCAGCCTGTCAGCTCCCCATGCCCGGGCAGTTCGCCCCGCACGGCGGTGCGCAGCCGTCTCGCTCGCCCTCACGCTCGCCGCAGGGTGTCTGGCGGAAGACGCGACCGTGCCCGTTGTACCGCCGCCGCAACCACCCGGTACGAACGTAATGCAGCTCGTCGTGGAACCTGCGACCACGTCGCTGTTGCCCGGGGAAAGCCAAAGGTTCGCTGCTTACGGGCGCACCTCTGACGCGCGTCACGTCGACGGGCCCGTCGTCTGGAGCGCCAGCGGCGGGACGATCACGCCCTACGGCATCTTCACCGCCGACACGGCGGTCGGCAGTTTTTCGGTCACGGCGAGCAGTAGTGACTGGGGACTGGCCGGCATGGCAAGCGTGCGCGTGCTGCCCCGGCGACGCGTCGCGTCGGTGGCCGTAAGACCGGACACGGCCACGCTGCCGATCGAGGGCTCATGGCCATTCAGCGCGATGCTCCGTGACTCGACGGGGGACACTCTCAGCGGTGGGACGGTCGGCTGGACTAGCAGCGATCCGAGTGTCGCCGTCGTCGACTCAATGGGTCTCGTGACTGGCGTGACGCCCGGCACGGCAACGATTACTGCCGTGTCCGAGGGGCACAGTGGCGCGGGGCTGATAACCGTCGTTCGTCCGGGAACCGGGCCGTGGCCCAACGAGCCGGCGGGATTCGGGGTGGTCGCCGACAACCCCTTCAACGTGTTGAATGGGGATGGGTGGAGTCTGATCGACAACGTGAGCGGCCTCGGCACCCTGGGGGTCGATCCTCAAGCACCCCTCTCGCCGCCAGGCGTGCTGCAGTACTTCTATCCGATCGGCTTCTCTGCCGGCATCGGTCCGGCGGCTGAGATGCATGACCTCCCGAACCTCAAGCAAGCCTTCCTAGGCATCTGGTGGAAGGTCAGCAATCCATGGGAGGGGCACGCCAGTAACGTGAACAAGGTGCAGATTCTCTTCCCTGATGAAGGCGGCGACATCTACATGGTCATGTATGGTCCGCCTGGGGGGCCGTACGAACTGCGTGTGATTCCGCAGTTCCTGAATATGGCGTCGAATTGGCTCGTGCCGAATGTGAACCATGTGCCGGTCACGCTGGGGCAGTGGCACCGTGTCGAGTGGTTAATGATCTACAATACCACGACCAATCCGCCAAACGGCATCATCCGCTGGTGGCTCGACGGCAAGCTGATCGGGGACTACTTCAACGTGCCGTTTCCGAACAGCCCGTTGTCGATCTACAAGGTGAGCGCAATCTGGGGCGGTGTGAACGGGAGTAAGACCGAGAACGACTACTACTGGTACGATCACGTGCATATAAGCGGAAGATGACGGGCGTCGTGCGTTTTGTTCCTATCTTAAACCCCTGCGCTGCACCAAAATGCAGCCCCCTGAGGCTCCCAAACCCCCAACTTCCAAAGTTTCCCTAAGAGTAGCTTGCACCACTTGCGCGATTTCACCCCCTGTTGCTACCATGCCACACCGGTTGGGGCGAGAACGGTCACAGCCGGTCTGCGGCAAGGGTCCGCAGGCAACACCTGACGCTGCTCAGAGCAAAGCCGCCGAAAGACGGTGACGCAGAGCTACGGGACTAAGGCGAGCCAAGAGCTCGCGAGGTCCGCCGGGCCGCCAGCGAACCGACACTATTGTCGAAGCTGGCGGTTTTTTTTTGTTCCTGACTGTTGCTGGAGCGCAACACATGACGTTCACCTTCAAGCTGTCCCAGCGCCTGGCGCGGATGCGACCGGTCGCCCTGATGCTCTCGACCGCGGCGCTCGCCGCGTGCGAGACGCCGGGCGTCAGCGTCTCCGGTCCGCAGCCAGGCACGCAGCTCGTGAACGTGGTCGTCTCACCCGATGCCATCACCCTCGTCCCTTCACAGAAGCACCAATTCGCCGCCTTCGGTCGCACTCAAGCTGGCGACAGCGTTTCGATCCCCGTGACGTGGAACGCCACAGCTGGAAGTATCTCGCCGTCCGGCCTGTACACGGCGGTCCCGCCTTCTGGCGTATACCGCGTCACAGCCACGGACAGCCGTGGATGGCTGACCGGCACGGCGACCGTCACGATCGCCGATGCCCCCGTGGCGTCGGTGGCGGTGAGCCCCTCTGGCGCGAACGTGGCCGTGGGTGGGACGCAGCAGTTCACCGCCATGCTCAAAGATGCGAACGGGAATGTTCTGAGCGGGCGGACGGTGAGCTGGAACTCGAGCGCGCCGCTGGTCGCGCCGGTGTCGGGCACAGGGCTGGTGACGGCGCTGGTGACCGGCACGACGACGGTTACGGCGACGAGCGAAGGGCAGAGCGGCACGGCGAGTCTCATGGTGACTGCGCCGCCGCCCCCGCCCAGCGGGAGCTGGCCCAACGAGCCGGGGGGGCTGACGCAGTACAGCGATCAGCCGTGGGATGGGCTGGGGAGCTGGGCGCTGAACGACAACACGGCGGGCAATTCGAGCCTTGGGACCCTGAGCGGCGTGCCGTTTTCGCCGAGCGGCGTGCTGCAGTACCGCTATCCCCAGGGGATGACCGGCGGCGGGGATGCGGTGAGCCCCGGGCGGGCGGACTACTTCTTCCCAGTGGGGCAGCAACCCACGGAGCTGTACGTGGGGCTGTGGGTGAAGCTGAGTGATCCCTTCGATCCGCACAGTTCGGGGGTGCAGAAGATCCTGTATCTGCACGACAACAACGGGGTGGTGTTCTCGGCGTTGTGGCTGGAGATCTACGGGACGGCGCAGCCGTTCTGGGTGAGCCTGGTGAACCAGTTTAGCGGATGTCCGAGCATTCGGATCGCTCCGAACGTGGCGCAGACGCCGATTCGGGCAGGGGAGTGGCACCGCTACGAGATGTCCCTGAAGCTAGCGAGCAGCGGGGGGGCGAGCGACGGAGTGCTGAAGGTGTGGGTGGATGGCACGCTCAACGTGAGCCGGACGGATGTGTGCACGCTCGGGGCCAGCAGTGGCGCGCGAGTGGAGAGCGTGCGGCTGAGCGGGTTGTGGGGGGGCGTCGCCGACAGCAAGACCGAGACTGACTACCTGTGGTACGACCACACCCGCGTCAGCGGCCACTGATCGCGACATCATGACGAAGCAAGAGATCGACACGGAGACGTTATGACGTTCAAGCACAAGCTGTCGCGCCGACTGGCGCTGCTCAAAGACCGAACCATGGTCGTCTCGACGGCGTTGCTCGCCGTCGCGACGATCGTCGGGTGCGAGCGACCTCTCACGTTTACCGATCCAGGCACGGGCACGTCGTCACGGCTCGTGCTCTCCCCCAAGATCCTCACGCTTCGGCAGAATCAGGTCGCAGACTTCACAGCCGTCGGCCTCGCGGCGACCGGCGATACGGCCACTGTGGCCGTCAGCTGGAGCGTCACCAGCGGCAGCATTACCGACACCAGCACGAGCAACGGCAAGCACTACGGGCGCTACAAGGCCGGCTCGGACACCGGCAAGGTCAAGGTCACGGCCACCGGGAACCCGGGAGGCTCCGACACCGCGGTGGTGACGGTGACGCCGGTGCCGGTGGCGTCCGTGAGTGTGAGCCCGGCCTCCGTGAGCGCGCAGGTGGGGCAGACGGTCCAGCTCTCCGCCACGACGAAGGACTCGGCGGGCGCCGTGCTGACGGGACGGGCGGTCAGCTGGTCCAGCTCGAACCCGTCCGCGGCGTCGGTGAGTGGCAGTGGGCTCGTCACAGGCCTCGCGGCGGGCTCGGCGACCCTCACGGCGACGAGCGAGGGACAGAGCGGCACGGCGGCGATCGCCGTGACGACAGTGCCCGTCGCTTCGGTGGCGGTCACGCCGGCCTCGGCCGGGATCCAGGTTGGCCAGACGGCGCAGCTGACGGCCACTCCGAAAGACGGGAGCGGGAACGCTCTATCCGGGCGGATTGTGACTTGGGCAAGCTCGAACGGCTCAGTGGCGACGGTGAACGCCAGCGGTCTCGCGACCGCGGTGGCGGCCGGGTCGGCGATGATCACGGCGACGAGCGAAGGGCAAAGCGGCACCTCCTCGATCACCGTCACGAATGTCCCGGTCGCTTCGGTGGCCCTGACGCCGGCGTCCGCCACGATCCAGGTCGGCCAGACGCAGCAGCTCGCGGCGACGCTCAAGGACGCGAGTGGCAACACGCTTTCCGGGCGAGCGGTGAGCTGGTCGAGCTCAAGCCCGTCGGTGGCGACGGTGAGCGGCAGCGGGCTCGTCACAGGCCTCGCGACGGGCTCAGCGGCCGTCACGGCGACGAGCGAAGGGCAAAGCGGCACCTCCTCGATCACCGTCACGACTGTCCCAGTCGCTTCGGTGGCCGTGACCCCAGCCTCCGCCACGATCCAGGTCGGCCAGACGCAACAGCTCGCGGCGACGCTCAAGGATGCGAGCGGCAACACGCTTTCCGGGCGGGCGGTGAGCTGGTCGAGCTCGAACTCGTCCGTGGCGTCGGTGAGCAGCAGCGGGCTCGTCACAGGCCTCGCGGCAGGCTCGGCGGTCATCACGGCGACGAGCGAGGGGAAGAGCGGTACGGCGACGCTGACCGTGGTTGCGCCGCCGCCGCCGCCGGGTGCACCGGGCGCCGTGACAGACCTCGTAGTGGCCGGAGCGACGGACACGTCCGTCGCGCTGTCCTTCACCGAAGTGAGCGACGGGACAGGTCAGCCGGCGAGCTACGACGTCCGGTTCGCGGTGGCCCCGATCTCGTGGGGCTCCGCGACGGCAGTTGCCCGCGGCACGTGTGCAACGCCGCTCGCGGGGAGCGCGATCGGCGCCAAGCGGACGTGCACGGTGCTCGGGTTGTCCGCCTCCACGACGTTCGGTTTCCAGCTCATCGCCTTCCGTGGCACGCTGAACGTGGACGCGGTGTTCGGCGGCTTGTCGAACGTGGCGACCGGGACCACCGCGGCCGGCGCGCCGAAGCCGGTGGCCTCGGTGACGGTGAGTCCGGCCACCGTGAGCGTGGGCGTGGGCGGGACGCAGCAATTCACCGCGACGCTGCGGGACGCGAACGGAAATGTGCTGAGTGGACGTACGGTCACTTGGAGTTCGAGCAGTCCGGCGATCGCGACGGTCTCCAGCACGGGGCTCACGAGCGCCTTGCTGGCTGGCACGACGACTGTGACCGCGACGAGCGAAGGGCAGAGCGGCAGCGCGGGCCTCACGGTGAGCGCCCTACCCCCACCGCCACCCTCCGGAACGTGGGCCAACGAGCCAACGGGATTCACCCAGTACAGCGATCAGCCGTGGAGCACGCTGGGTAGCTGGGCCCTGAACGACAATGTTTCGGGGAATGCGAGTCTCGTAACGCTGAGCGGCTTGCCGTTATCGCCGTCGGGGGCGTTGCAGTACCTCTTTCCCACAGGGATGACGGGCGGAGGCGGGGGGACGGGCCCCGGGCGAGCAGACTACTACTACCCAACCGGGCAACAGCCGACGGAGACGTATGTGGGGCTCTGGATCAAGCTCGGCAGTCCGTTCCAGCCGCACAGCTCAGGGGTGCAGAAATTCCTGTACCTCACGGATAACAATGGTGCCGTTTTCTCAGCCCTGTGGTTCGAGTTGTACGGTGGCCAGGCACCCCTGCACTTGAGCCTCGTGAATCAGTTCACGGGCTGTCCGAGCATTCGCATCGAACCGAATGCCACCATGACGCCGATCAATCCGGGCGAGTGGCACAAGTACGAGATCTACTTCAAGCTGGCGAGCACGGGGAATGCCAGTGACGGAGTGGTGAAGGTATGGGTGGACGGGGTGCTGAACGTGAGCCTGAGCAACGTGTGCTCGTTGGGGCGGGACAGCGCACGGTTGGGGCGCGTGGCGCTGTCGGCGATCTGGGGAGGAGTCGGCGAAACGAAGACGGAAAACGACTACCTCTGGTATGACCACACCTACGTCAGCGGCCACTGATAGAGGAGCGGCGTCCCGGCTCATGGGGCGTCGGTTGGGTTCTAGAAAAATCAGTCACGCTGTTTAAGAGCAAAGCCGCCGAAAGGCGCTGACGCAGAGTCACGGGACTGCAGCGGGCAGGCAGCGCCACGTCCGCCGGGCTGCCAGCGAAGCGCACCAGTCAATGCTGGCGGCCCTTTTTGTTGTCTCGAAACCAACCGTTGAAGGAGTGCAACACCATGCCCTACCTGTTCAAGCTGTCGAAGCGGGTGGCGCGGATCCGATCGCGCGCCCTGATTCTTGCGGCCGCAGCGGCTTTCGCGTGCGAGCCGACCGATCCGATGAACGGCCCTGCCCACCCGAGCTACGCCACGATTGACGGCAGGCCCGCCCCAGTAGCCGATCTCACAGTAAGCGCAGTAACCGATACCTCCGCTACCCTCTCTTTCACCGAAGTGGACGATGGCGCCGGGAATCCCGCGAGCTACGATGTCCGCTCCGCCCTGACGCCGATCGCCTGGGGCTCGGCCCCGAGCGTCGCTCGAGGCAGCTGCGCGGTGCCGGTCAGCGGCAGCGCGATCGGCGCCGGGCGCAGCTGCACGGTCCTCGGTCTCTCGCCCGCGAGCAGCTATCAGTTTCAGCTGATCGCCTTCCGCGGCACGTTGAACGTGAACGCGGTGTTCGGCGCGCTCTCGAACGTGGCGAGCGGCGCGACGGCGGCTGCGTCGCCGGTCTCAGCGGCGGTACTGGTGCAGGAGGGGTTCGAGGACGCCTCGTTCGCCTCGCGAGGATGGTACGACAACACCGGGATGGCTACGACTACGGCGCAGCAGGTTACCGGAAGCCGCGCCCTGGAGGTACAATTCGTGGCTGGTGGCAAGACCCCCACGTGGGGCGGGGCGGCCCGGCACCTCTTCAAGGAGACCGAGTCGGTCTACTTGAGCTACTGGGCGAAATACAGCGCCAACTGGGTAGGATCGGGGCGCTTGTATCATCCGCACGAGTTCCTGTTTCTGACGAACGAAAACGACATCTACGCTGGCCTCTCGTTCACGCATCTCACTGCGTACGTCGAGCACAACTACCAGAACGGCGGGATCCCGGTCCTGCAGCTTCAGGACGGGGCGAACGTCGATCAAGGCAAGGTCGGCGTGGACCTCTCCAGCGTGACCGAGAGTCGCGCGACGGCGGGGTGCAACGGCAATACCGACGGGTATGCGACGGAGTGCTACGACCAGGGCGACGGCAACTATACGAACGCGAAGCTATTCAGCACGGGTCAGCCGTCGTTCATGCCCAACCCGGGGCCCGGCTACAAGGGTGACTGGCACTTCGTGGAAGCGTACTTCAAGCTGAACGCGATCCAGAGTGGCAAAGGCGTGGCGAATGGCATCATCCGCTACTGGTTCGACGGGAAGCTCGTGATCGAGCGCACCAATGTGCTGATGCGGACTGGTGCGCATGCGAGCATGAAGTTCAATCAACTCGCCATCGCCCCATGGATCGGTGACGGGTCGCCGGCCGACCAGACGATGTGGGTGGACAACCTCACGATCGCCACGGACCGGGTCGCGAGTGGCGGCGGTGGTAGTGTGCCCGCTCCGATCGCGTCGGTGGCGGTGACGCCCGGCAGCGTCAGCCAGGCCATCGGCGGGACGCAGCAGTTCGCCGCGACGCTCAAGGACGCGAGCGGCAACGTCCTGACCGGGCGCTCGGTCACCTGGACGAGCAGCGCGCCGGCTGCCGCGACCGTGAGTACCGGTGGGCTCGAGACGGCGATTGCCGCGGGCTCCGCCACGATTTCCGCCACGAGCGAGGGGATCACGGGCACGGCGAGCGTGAGCGTGACTGCACCGGTGATCACGAAGCCTGGGACCGTGGTGGACCTCGCGGTGGCTGGGGTGACGGATACCTCGGCGACGCTGTCGTTCACCGAGGTGAACGACGGCACCGGCAGCCCGGCGAGCTACGACGTGCGCTCCGCCGCGAGCCCGCTTTCATGGGGCTCCGCGCCGGAGGTCATTCGCGGGACCTGTGCGACGCCGCTCGCGGGGAGTGCGATCGGCGCCAAGCGGACGTGCACCGTGCTCGGGTTGTCCCCGTCCACGGCGTACGGCTTCCAGCTGATCGCGTTCCGTGGCACGCTGAACCTCAGCGCGGTGTTCGGCGGCCTGTCGAATCTGGCGATGGGGACCACGGGGGCGCCGGCACCTGCGCCCGTAGCGTCGGTCGGGGTGAGCCCGGCGACGCTGAGTCAGAACCCGGGCGCCACACAGCAGCTGGTCGCGACGCTCAAGGACGCGAGCGGCAACGTGCTGACGGCGCGCTCGGTCACCTGGACGAGCAGTACGCCGGCTGTCGCGACTGTAAGCAGTAG
>Ga0209469_1001974_pt1 | contig 10281 bp, 6 predicted proteins | sample GraSoiAngelo_123_FD_185880 | JGI IMG/M metagenome (GOLD analysis project Ga0209469, IMG submission 185880) | Grasslands soil microbial communities from the Angelo Coastal Reserve, California, USA - 14_0927_02_40cm (SPAdes) (version 2) | ecosystem: Environmental > Terrestrial > Soil > Grasslands ... | reverse complement strand
ATTCCAGCGAGCACCAGGGTGTTGGTCGTGGGATCGTAATTGGAATAGCCGCCGGAGTGTTGGGGTGTTGGCGGGAGATAGAGCTCCCATCTCAACCCGAGGTCTAGGGTTAGCTTGGAGGTCGGTTGCCACTTATCTTGTCCATAGCTGAAGAGTTCCGTCTCTCGCCACGATCCGGATATCACGGAGACGTCGCGCCCGACTTCCGTGGGCGCGTCGATGAGAAACGCGGCGAAATTGTTACCGCGAGATGTTGCCGACGTCGTGTTTGAAGTCACGAGTGCCGTCGTGCTAGTGCCGAAGCGGAAGACTCCGCGTGGGCTGAACGTCTGGGCTTGCACCAAATCGTCACGCAGGCGCCGGACGTCAACTCCCCACTTGAAGGTATGATTTCTGTGAATTTTCGTCCAGTTGGTCACCGCGTTGATGTTGGTCTCACCGCGGTCCCACGGCAGGGACGCCGAGTAACCAACCATCGGGCTTGAGAATTCCGGTCAGGCCGCTGGTGAAGGCGTCCAGATTGACGCCGGTGATGCCCAGCGCATCTGACGCCTTGGAGCCAAAGTCCGAGTTATGGGCAATATTTCTATAATGGCTCACACCGACACGCGTCTCAACGATCAGGCTTGGGGAGAACACATGCGTATGATTGAGAGCTCCGCTTTGGACGTGTTGTTCACCCGTGCCCTGGAAACCTCCGCCCTTGGGGCCTCCGGCTAAGCCAAAGATCGGCTGATCGTTGAGGCTTTGCACTGCCCGGCTAAACCTGAAAGCGAAACGGTCGTTATCCTTGCGGTTGAAATCAAATTTGGTGTCGAATGCCGTTGTGTTTTTCAGGAAGCGCGTGTTTTGTTGATAGTTGTTGCTGAGGCCCGGGTTCGTTACATTGGTGTGCGGAACGAGCGCAAGAATTTTCAGCGCCAGCGGGCTGAAGCGGCTCGCAGGGATAGTATTGTTGGGGAATGGCGTTCTATTGGCGGGCGCCACAGGAATTGGTTTTCCACTGGCATCAAGCGCCAGGGTCGCGTGCGTGGCATCTGTAGTTTGGTAGGGATCATAGATCGTGGTCCCGCCTGCGCCCAGATTTCCGCTGCGGAAGTCATCGCGCGGTACCGCCAGAATGTCAAACTTTCCGCGTGAATCGTCAATCCGCAGGAAATCGCCGAAGAAAAAAAGCTTGTTTCGCAAGATGGGCCCGCCCACATTGCCGCCATAGTAGTTGTAAGTGGTCGGCGCTTTGGCTAGGGTTTGAAAGAAAGGCTTGGCTGCCAGGGCACTGATCCGGTTGAACTCGTAGGCCGCGCCATGGTAGTCGTTTGTGCCCGACTTCAAAATGACGTTGGTGACGGCCCCACCGGCGCGTCCGAACTCGGCTGTGTAGTTGCTGGTGCCTACGTCGACCGTTTGAATGGCCTCTGCGGGAGGGATGTAGATTTGCAGCAGGCCCGTGCGCTCATTGTCATCCACGCCTTCGATCTGCAGGTTGTTGAACAGGCGAGCTTGGCCGTTCACTTCCGTCGACAAGCTGTCTTGCGCATTGAAGAACTCAGAATGCACTCTATGTGCGCGAGTAGCTCCCGGCACCAGATTCAACAGATTCTGGAAATTGCGATTATTTCCCAGCGGAAGATCGACCACTTGCCTGCTTTCAATCTTGGCGCCGACATCGGCTCGGTCCGTTTGGAGTATCGGAGTTTCAGCATTCACCACCACGCTTTCGGTTATGGCTCCCGGCTCAAGCGTAAGGTTCACGCGCGTGTCTGTGTTCACAACTACATCCACTGCGGATCGCACTGCTTTCTTGAATCCTTGTTTCTCGGTAGCGACTTCATATTGACCTGGGGGAAGATCGGCAAATGCATAATTCCCGCTATCATTAGTCGTCGTGCTACGGCTAAGACCCGTCTTCATTTCTGTAGCCGTGACCCTTGCCTCCGCCACCGCCGCTCCGCTGGCATCCATCACCGTGCCGAGCAGCGTCGCGTTGACCGCCTGCCCCATGGCTGGCGCGGAAAAGCCTAGAAGCATCGTCCCGAGCAGAACAGCCACGCCAAGTTGCCACAACTTGAACAGGCCGGTTATGGCCGGTGCCGCAAATTCTTCAGTCTGGATTGCATGAGATCTATTCCCGCTATGAATCCAAGAGGAAGACAAACCAAACAGTTTTTTCATGACCTCACCCCACTGAGAAGACTCCAACCCCGGTGCAAAGAGGACAACAAACCCTGGAACTGGTTCCACACCCTAACTGACCGAAAACGCCATGTCAAGCCCGATTCTCACGAAACCAATATCTTGCATCGGTTTTCTTGCTTCTTGCTACCACCGCAGATTCCCTAGCCAGCCTGTAGATACGCTCATCCTTTCCGTGTGCTAGACTTACGGCGGTGACCAGGGGTCGAGGATCCCCCCAGAACCGCGCAAGGTGCCAAAGCGCAAAAAGGCCTCAGTCATGGAAGCAGTTCCAAGGAAAACGACGATTCGAGAGGTCGCCCAGGCCGCTTCCGTCGGCATAGGAACGATTTCTCGCGTGTTAAATTCCAGCTCTCAGGTAAGCCGGGAAACGCGTGCGCGAGTAATGGAGGCCATCCGGCGCTTGGGATTCCGCCCCAACGCGCAGGCCCGGCGGATTCTCAAGCGCCGCGCGGAAATGGTTTGCTTTCTCCTGAGCAACCGCGATTTTCTCCATCCCTTTCACGCGCGCATCCTGCAAGGCGTCGAATCGTACGCCAGCGGCTTGAAGCAGCACGTTCTATTCGCTGCGCTGCATTACTCCCCCAGGACGCCTCCCGACAGGATTGACCTCCCGCCCGTTCTTCAGGAGCACGGCTTGATTGACGGTCTCATTCTGGCGGGGACGATTTACCCGAACCTGCTTCGCAGGATCGAATCCATCCATATGCCCTTCGTGGCCTTCAGCAATAATGTGGTTGGAATGGGCGACGAGGAGCAATTCGACCAGGTAGGCTTCGATGATTTCAATGGGACGCTTCATGCCACGCGCTATCTGATCGGCAAAGGGCACCGCCACATTGTCTTCGCCGCAGATGTCTCCTACCCTTGGCTTTGGCGGCGGTTTGAAGGCTACCGGCAAGCAATGCGCGAAAACAAACTAAAACACGTCTTGATCACTTCGCGAAATCCTCAGAGCTTCGTCGATTTCGGTCAAAAGAGCGCAGGGCGAATCCTGTCGCGCCAGCCGCGGCCCACCGCTGCTGTTGCCGGCAACGATGAAATTGCTTATGGGCTTTGGCGGGCGCTGCGCCGGCAGGGATTGAAAGTGCCGGACGATATCAGTCTGGTGGGCTTCGACGATCGTGAAGAGGCCGTTCTCATGGACCCGCCGCTTTCGACCGTCCACGTCGACAAAGAGGAGATCGGCGAAACCTGCATGAAGATGCTTCTTGAGCGGCTCCATCATCCGCGAATGACCTTCAGCCAGCGCATCCTGCCCACGGAATTCGTCATTCGTGGTACAGTCCGCCAACTGTGAGTGTGACGCATTCTATGACTGCCAGAGAATCGATCATAGGCGCCGGTGCGTGAACCGCCGTGTGCCGTTCGCGTACTCAGCCACAACGTGGTCTTTGCCAAAAAGTTTGTATTTGTACGTCGTGAGCCCTTCGAGCCCCACGGGTCCGCGGGCGTGAAATTTGTTCGTGCTGATGCCCAGCTCGGCGCCGAGACCATAGCGGAAACCGTCTGCAAATCGCGTCGAAGCATTGTGATAAACGCCCGCGGCATCCACTTCTTCCATGAAATGCTTCGCGGCGCGCGCGTCTTCCGTAACGATCGTCTCCGTGTGGCCCGATCCGTAACGATGAATGTGCAGAATAGCGTCTTCCGTGTTCGCGACAATCTTGATCGACAGAATGAGGTCGCCGTATTCCGTCGCCCAATCGCTCTCGTTGGCAGGCACGATATCTGCCCTGCCCAGCAGAGCGATAGTTTTCGCACACCCGCGTATTTCCACTCCCGCCTCGGACAATTTCGAAACCATCCTCGGCAAGAAATTGCCAGCGATGTCCTGGTGGACCAGCAGCGTTTCTGCGGCGTTGCATGCCGCCGGGTACTGCACCTTGGAATCAAAGGTAATTCGCACGCCTTTCTCAATGTCCGCAGCCCGGTCCACGTAGACATGGCACACTCCTTCGCCATGCCCGAGAACGGGAATACGGCTGTGCTCGGCTACAAATTCAACCAGCTCGCGTGACCCTCTTGGAATAATGAGGTCCACATCGCGATCGAGCGCAAGCAATTCCATTACGTCAGCGCGCGTGTGCAGCAAGCAGATCGAATCTGGCGGGACTTCCTCAAACCGAGGCAGGCAATTGCGCCAGATTTGCACCAGGACCTCGTTTGTGCGCGCCGCTTCAGAACCACCCTTGAGAAGGATGCCGTTTCCAGATTTCAGCGCCAGAGAAGCCACCTGTGGCACAACATCGGGCCGCGATTCGAAAACTATGCCGATAACCCCGAGTGGACACGATTCTTTGAGGAGCACGAGTCCCTCATCCAGTTCCGTGGATGAGAGCTTCCGGTGGAGAGGATCAGCGAGGCGTGCCACGTCCCGCACACGGGCAGCCATTTCTTTGATTCCATGCTCGCTGATTCGCAGGCGCGCGAACATAGCGGCGGACATCGTGCCTGTGGCGACGGTAGGTTGCGCGGCAAGACAATCCTTTGCATTAGCATCAAGGATTTCTGACCCATGGTCCTCGATTGCCGCGGCCGCCGCTGCCAGTATTTCATTGCGGCGCTCATTCGAAAGCCGCGCCAGCACTCGAGCGGCCACCCGTACCCGGCTCGCCATCTCCGCCACACTTGTCTCTGGCTGTGTTCTTGTGACGCTCATTGTGAATGTCGCAGCAAGACAATGTTATCGCGCCGAACGAGAATGCGCGAAGCCGCAACGCCCCGCTCCTTAACGGAATGAACTCTTTTCCCTGCCACTTCTTCCTGCGCCTGTGCGCTCGCGTAGTTTGCTATGCCCCGCGCAAATTCGCGCCCATCATGGTCCAGGATGCTGACCACATCCATGGGTGCGAAATGCCCTTCGACACGAACGATGCCCGAAGTAAGAAGGCTTGCCTTGCCCTTCAGAATTGCTTGTTGCGCTCCACCATCCACCACCACGCGGCCTCGCACTCCCGCTGCGTGGACAATCCATCGTCTTTTCCCTCGAATGCGTTTGGAAGAGAGAAACGCGGTTCCGATTCGCTGGCCGGCAAATATCTGGTCCAGTACGGATTCCTTCTGCCCGTTCACGATCACCGCGATTCCGCCGCAATCCATTGCGATTTCTGCCGCTTCCAGTTTTGTCGCCATGCCTCCCCGCCCATTCGACGACGGGCCAGCGGCCACTGCTTTAAGATCTGGCGTGATTTCGCCGACCAGCGGAATCAGATCTGTGCTCTTTGAACTCTGCGAGTGCGTGCTTGCCCCTGGGGGACCCTTGCGAAGTAATCCTTCCACATTCGTAACCAGCACCAGCGCATCTGCTTCCAGTCCGCTCATCACCAGCGCGGCCAGACGATCGTTGTCGCTGAATGCCGCGGCGCGGCCGTGGCCTCCTATGGTTTCAATTTCAGCCGTTGACACCGTATCGTTTTGATTGACGATCGGAACGATTCCAAATCCAAGCAGTTTCTCCATCGTCCGTCTGAGGTTGGAATACCGGCGCCAATTACTGAAGTCTTCCTCCGTAAGTAAAACCTGCGCAATCTTGAGACTCCACCCGGAAAAAAGGCTTTTGTAGGCGTCCATGAGCAAGCTCTGACCGACCGCGGCGCACGCTTGTTTGGTTACCATGTCATGAAGCCGCGAGGGGTGAAGGCCAAGCCAGCCTCTGCCCAATCCGATGGCGCCAGAGGACACCAGCACGACCTGGCGGCCGGACTTCACGAGATTCGCAATCGAGCGCACGATTGGCCCAACTCGCTGCGGGCTGAACTGCCCTTCCGCTGCGGTCACCGTGCTCGTGCCAACCTTGACGACAATTCTTCGCGCCGCCGCAAGGCGCCTTTCTCTCTCCGCATCGAGGATCAAATTTTCCTTGTCCATTCGACACTCCGGCCAAATCTAGTCTACGAGTCGGAGTGACGATCCGCAATCGGGCGCGTCAGGCAATCCAGGCTAAACAGTCTTTATCGGGTCTTCCGCTCTGCCCTGTCGAGCGAAAAATAGAATCGGCGCTAGGCTTCCTCTTCCACTAATTGTTCGCCGTGGGCGGCTTTATGGGCGGCGATCACCTTCTCCGCCAGCTCGTTGGGCACGTAGTCGTAGTGCGAGAACTCCATCGAATACGTCGCGCGCCCTTGCGTTTTGGAGGTGAGGTCCGTTGCGTAGCTGAGCATTTCGGCCAGCGGAACTTGCGCCTTGATGATCACGTTGTGCCCTCGCGATTCGCTGCCGGAGATGCGGCCGCGGCGCGAGCTAAGGTCGCCCATTAAATCGCCGGAATATTGATCCGGCGCGTACACTTCCACGTGCATGATCGGTTCGAGCAGCGCGGGACGCGCCTGTTTCATGGCTTCCTTGAAAGCCAGTGAACCGGCGATCTTGAACGCGATGTCTGAAGAATCGACATCGTGATACTTGCCGTCGTAGAGGATGGCGCGGAAGTCCACGACGGGAAACCCTGCCAGAAAGCCGCGCGCGGCCGCGTCGCGAATCCCTTTTTCGACCGACGGAATCCAGTTCTTGGGGATTGCGCCGCCAAAAATATCGTCGACAAACTCCACGCCCTTGCCACGCTCGACAGGCTCCATCTTGATACGGCACACCCCAAACTGTCCGTGCCCGCCGGACTGTTTTTTGTGCTTGCCCTCGACGTCCGCTTTGCCGCGGATGGTTTCGCGGTACGGCACTTTGGGTGGCTTCAAGGTAAGGTCGACGTGGTAGCGTTTGTGCAGCTTGGCGACAACCACTTCAATGTGCTGCTGCCCCGAGCCCGCCAGCAGGAATTCCTTCGTTTGGGGATCGCGTGAAAAACGCAACGCGGCATCTTCCTCTAGGATCTTATGTATCGAGACGCCTATTTTGTCTTCATCGGCGCGTGTTTTCGGCTCGATGGCAAAGGTGATGGAGGGCTCGGGAAGTTGCGCGGGCGAATAATAAATCGGCGAAGTTTTATCGCCGAGTGTTTCGCCGGTAGTCGTTTCCTTCAGTTTGGCGATAGCGCCGATATCTCCTGCGTGAAGCTCGCTCACTTCCGTGAGCTGCTTGCCCTGAACAATCTGGATATGCTGGAAGCGTTCCGGAAGGTTGCGGTTGTAATTGATAAGCGTGGCGTCGTTTTTCAGTACTCCGCTCTTCACCTTGAAATAGTTGATGCGGCCCGCGAACGGATCAGCCAGCGTCTTGAAAACGAAGAGGGACAGGGGTTGGCTGTCGTCGTATTTGCGTTCGACGCGGTCGCCCTTGCCCCCGGCCTCCTTGAAGCCGACCTGCGCGTGCTCATCGGGATGGGGGAACGCATCCGCGAGAAAGGTAAGTAAACTGGCCGTGCCGATGTTGTGGATCGCGGACGTCATCAGCACGGGAAAGATTTTCTCGGCCACGATCGCTTTTCGTACCGCTGGAATAAGATCGTGGATGGGAATCGTGCCTTCGCGGAAAAACTCTTCCATCATTTCGTCGTCGCCTTCGGCAATCATTTCGACCAGCTTTTCGTGGGCTTCTTTGGCCTCGTCGGCAAGCGCAGCGGGAATTTCTTCAATGGATGGTTTGCCGTCGCCATCGGGTTTGTAGATGTGTGCTTTCATGGCCACCAGATCGATAATGCCGCGGAATCCTTTTTCGCTGCCGATCGGCAACTGCAGTGAAACTACGTTTCGCCCGAAAACCTCCTGGAGCGATTCCATGGAGCGTTCAAAACTGGAGAGTTCGCGGTCCATCCACGTCAGCACGAAGGCGCGCGGAATGTCGTACTCGGTGCAATAGTCCCAAACTTTCTCCGTCGTCACTTGAGCGCCCACATGGCCGTCGACCGCGATAAGCGCGGCGTCCGCGGAGATGAGGGACGCCTTCGTCTCGGTGATGAATGTGGAATAGCCGGGGAGATCGATGAAATTGATTTTTACTTTTTCCGAGGAACCCGATGGTCCGGTCGGGGTTGGAGACCATTCGGCATAGGCCAGTCCCGTTTGAATGGAAATCTTTCGCGCGATTTCTTCTTCGTCCCAGTCCGTGGTGGTGCTGCCTTCCGCAACTTTTCCCCACCGCGGCGTCATTCCCGCGGTGAAGAGCAACGACGACACCAGTTGCGTCTTGCCGGTGCCGCCGTGGCCTACAATGCCGACGTTTCGGATGTCCTTGGTGAGATAGCTCTTCATGCAAACCTCCAGAAGGCGAGGTCCGTGCGATGGAAATGGCGCGGGCCGGCGCCTGGCAAGTTGAAATTGAGGGAGGAGAGCGTGGCCGCTGCACCTGGGTCCCCGTGGGGCGGGGGCGAAGGTCCGACGAATAATCCCTGGTCCGGTCTCCTGACGAGGCGGATGCTAGCACAGCGAAGGGAATGGAGCAACGCGATGGCGAGAGAATTCATCCAGTCAAGTGAGCGCCGCGTTTAGAGAAAGTCGCTCCGAACATAGGGAAAAAAATACCAGGACTAGTACTAACAATAGTTTGGAGGAGCTTTATAACTCGCTCTTGTTTCTTGACAACAGAGGACTTAACAACGGGCCGCTTTCTCGGCGCTCGGTGCTTCGATTGCTTCTGAAAAAACGGGGCTGTTGCGCCGGTGCACGAGAATAGACACGAGAACGTGGAGACGCGCAAGATTGGTTCCGACCGGGCTGCGGTGATTGCTCCGTGCTGGTCGAACCCCTAGAGTACGAGATTGAGGAGAAAAACGATGGCGGAACATTTCGAAGAAAATGAAAGCAGCAAGGAAACGGGGTTTGCAGCCTTCGGTGCCAATCGGTGGCTGCTCGTGGCTGTCATTGCTCTCGTCGTTGTGACCGGGATAGCTCTCGGTTACGGCTACCGGCAGCAGATTCTAGTTGGTCATTTGACCGCGCAACAGTCCATGTCGAATGCCACGATCGGCGAGATGCAGGGCCAGTTGAGCGCGGTAACGGCGAAGTTGAATGACATGACTGCTGCGCAGCAAGCTGCGGAGCAGGCCAAAGCGCACGCGGTCGCGACCAAGGCCGCCTCTGGCAAAAAGGGCCCGTCGGAAAGCAAGAGGCTCAAAGAACTCCAGGCGCGCATCGACGATCAGCAAAAGGAGTTGAAAGAGACGCAGGATCTCGTGGCCAAGAACCGCGCGGACCTGGAAGGAAGTCTAAGTTCAACCAAGGACGAATTGAACGGTTCGATCGCCAAGACTCATGAGGAATTGATCGTGCTGCAGAAGCGCGGGGAGCGGAACTATTTCGAATTCGACCTCAGCAAGTCCAAGCAGTTCCAGCGCTTCGGGCCGCTCACGCTGTCCTTGCGCAGGACCGATGCCAAGCACATGAATTACGACTTGTCGATGGTCGTTGACGACAATCAGCTCAGCAAGAAAAGAGTGAATCTCTTCGAGCCGATCTGGATCCACACCGAGAATGAATCCCAGCCGGTGCAGATCGTGGTGAACAAGATCAGCAAAACCTCCGTTCATGGGTATATCAGCGCGCCAAAGTACAGGCCTTCGGAATTGGCTGCGAGCGATGCTTCTGCGGCCACCGTCACGCCCGTGGCGGAGCACCCCCCGCAGCAGCCAGAACAGAATCCAGATATTCCCAAACAACCGGAATAAAGAACGCATCTCACGGCGAATCCGGAAGGGCGTCCAGCGCGGCGCCCTGCTTTTTTATTGCTATTGCGAATACGCTTTGGACGAAACCGTAAATCTTCACGAAGCCGGTTCGAGAGCAGCTTTGAGGGAAGTCTTGCTTGATTTGAGGACTTCGAGCGTGCGTCGCCAGTCGGCGTGCCCGGGGAATTTCAGTAGGATCGTATGCGGTCCAGCCGGAAGCTTCAGCGTCGCGGGAGCGTTACCCAGAAATTGTCCTCGTTTTGTGAAAATACCCGCCGGGAAAATCCTTCTCGAGCGGCGTTACGCCGGCCGCCACACCATCCAATTCCACCGTTGCGCCTGCCGGTGTGCTCGTGATTTGCAGCTTGTCGCCTGCAGCGCGCGATGGGCAACACAGCAAGAACCAAGCGGTGCAAAGTGTGAACTCCGTCCGGTAAGTCATGAAAGGACCCCGCAGTGAGGATGAGTCCACCCGTAACTTGCCACAGAGTGACGTACCTCCGCATGGAAATCTAATGCCCTATGGGCAGCTC
>Ga0209469_1001973_pt1 | contig 10283 bp, 6 predicted proteins | sample GraSoiAngelo_123_FD_185880 | JGI IMG/M metagenome (GOLD analysis project Ga0209469, IMG submission 185880) | Grasslands soil microbial communities from the Angelo Coastal Reserve, California, USA - 14_0927_02_40cm (SPAdes) (version 2) | ecosystem: Environmental > Terrestrial > Soil > Grasslands ... | reverse complement strand
GTCGGGACGATGGCGGCGATCCTCGGCCTCACGCGATTCGCGGACGACGTCCTCGATGGCTTCACCCCGGGCGAGGATTTCTATCGGGTCGTCGCGGGGCAGGACCGCGACGGGGACGGTCGCCTCGACGCGGTGTCCGTCCTCGAATGATTCAACCGAGCGTCGTGCTCTCGTACGGGATCTTGTCCTCGAGCCGAGCGTTCGCGGCCTCGATTGTTCGGACGGCCTCGGCCACCCGGTCCTCGGGGAGCAGGAGGAGGACGCCCACACCTCTCTCCGCAGCCTCGACGACCGCGGGGAGCACGCCGAACTCGATCCGCGGTCGCAAGCCGAGCTCTTTCGCGGCAACGAGGCCCGCGACATCGAGGGCGGCGACGACGAACTCTTTCGTCGACGGCGGCAAGCGTCGAGAGGACGGCCCGCGCCCGGCGCGCTTTCCGGACGCCGGGGACCGAATCCGGGCGAGGACGATCCGACCGGGCCGCAGGGCGACGATCCCTTCGAGATCTCTCACCGCGACGAGGTCGCCCTTCGATGCGTCATGGACCGCGACGCCGGTCGAAGGAGAGGTCCGGTCCACATGGGCGACCAGGTAGCCTTCCTCCATGAACAGCCCGACGCGGTCCCCGCGCCGCACCGCTCCGCCGGCCATCGCCGAGGTCGTCTCGACGAAGGCCATTTCCCGACCGGCCCGGTCGACGAAGCCGCGGAGTTCATGCATCCGGTCGTGGAGGAACTCAATGCCGCGTTTCGTCGCCCGGTACTCGCCGTTGACGAAGGAGAGCAGGCCATCTTCCTCCAGGCCCTGGGCGTATTCCGACGTGCCTTGGATCGTCATGCCGAGCCGTTCCCCGATCGTGCGCAAACGCGTGTGACGGCTGGTCGTGACCTCGTACAAGAAGAGGAGGCGGGTGCTCGTCCGGAGATTCCGCAGCAACTCCATCGTCCCTGTATGGAGAGGGCTATGAAAAAGGCCGCGCGAAAATTCTTAAATACTCAAGTTCATCGGACTATTCTCAAGCGAACTTGAGGAGGAGAATCAGGTGCGATTGACGGCGGGGATCCTCGCCCTTTTCGGCGCGGCCTTGCTCTGTCTCGCGGTGGTTCCGGGCCTCTCCGGAATCGCCGAGGGCTCCTCGGTGCGGTTCTCGATTTTGTTCGACCTCGGCGACGGGACGTACGCGTGGGCGGACGAGACGGTCGCGGACGCCCAGGCGGTGAACGCGACCTGGAACGCCGTGCAGCATGCGGCCTCTTCGAACGGGATCGCCCTGTCGGCCCGATGGACCCAATACGGCGTCGGCATCTCCGACATGGGAGACCGCCATCCGCCGGCGGGCTTGGTGGGCATCTTCCAGTGGAACACCTCTTCCCGTGCATGGGAGCTCGCGCAAGTAGGGATCTCGAGCTTGGTCGTCCGGGATGGAGACGTGATTGCGCTCTACGATCCGGCGTTCACGACGACGCCGCCGTACGCGCTTCGGACGCCGGTGCCGACCCCCGAGGATCGATGGCCCGCGACGGAGTTCCGAAATGACCTGTCGAATTCCGGGCTCGCGGGATCGTCGGCACCGAATCGGATTGGCGTCCTATGGGATCGGGACACTGGAAAGAAGGAGATCGGCTCAACGCCTGCCGTCGCCTTCGGCAAGGTTTTCGTGACGACGTTGGGAGGCTTGTTCGCGCTGGACGCCATGACCGGGGCCCCTCTCTGGAACAACACGAACGCACGAGGCTTTTCGTCCCCGGCCGTCTACAACAATTCGTTGTACGTCGGGACCGCGGCAGGCACCGTGATCCGACTGGACGCGACGAATGGCCATGCGATTTGGGAGACGCGCCTCCTCGCGAGCACGTCCTTCAGCGGGATCACGTCCTCTCCCAAGCCGGCGTTCGATCGGGTCTTCATCGGAACCTTCAACGAGTCGGGCGGCGACGGCGAAGTCGTCGCGCTGTGGGAAGGGAACGGGACGATCGCGTGGCGACACCCGACGGCATCGATCCATCTGTCGTCCCCGGCCGTCGTCGGCGACGCCGTCTACGTGGGCGTCATGGGACGGTACAACACGACGAGCCAAGTCACGTTCGACCCCCCGTACGGCGTCCTTGCCCTCGATGCGGTCTCGGGACACGAGCGATGGTTTGTCCCGACGGGTGGCTCGGTCGCGGCCTCCCCCGCGATCCTCGGTCCGAACGTGATCGCGCCGGCCAAAGATGGGAAGGTGTATGCCTTGAACCGCACGACCGGATCCATCTCCTGGCAGGTCGCCGTCGATGCCGGAATCTCGTCCCCGGCGGTTTCCGGCGACACCGCCTTCGTCGGGGGCGGCGCGTTCGGGAGCCCCGGTCGGGTCGTGGCACTTTCTGGAGCTTCGGGATCCGTGAAGTGGAGCTTCACCCCGAACGGGCCGGTGCAGTCCTCCCTCACGCTCGCGTCCGGCCATCTCGTGTTCTCCACGAACACCGCCGATGGAACGGTGTATTCCCTCAACGCGACGACGGGAACCCAGGAATGGACATTCGAGCCGACGCCAGCGGAATACATCCTCGGCTCCCCCGCGGTGGCGGATGGCGTCGTGTATGCTCCGAGCGACAACGGCCATGTGTATGCGCTCGCGCAACCACCCCTCGAAAGCGCCCCCTTCTTGGACGCGACCGGTCTCATGATCGTCGGAGGAGCCATCGCCGCCGTGGCCATCGCCGTCGTCGTGGGTGTGTTCCTGATCCTCCGCCGGAGGTCCCGTCGTGTTCCTTGAACGCCGGGAGCGATGGCAAGCGGTGGCCTTCACCGTCATCCTGATCGCCGCGATCGCGGGCCTGTATGCCACGACCCTGATGCTCCAGCCCGCCTCGGTGACGCCGTCCGTCGTTCATGCCGCGACCTTGGACGTGCGAGGAGCGTCCTCGACGATCAGGTACCGGCCGCTCACAACGACGAACAACACGGCCTTTGACCTCCTGCGAGAGGCCTCCGTCCGGCTCGGGTTCCCTATCGAATATGTACCGTACGCCATTCCCAAAGGGATCTTCGTCACGTCGATCAACGGATCGACTAACGGGGACGGCGGCAGTTACTGGCAATATTGGGTGAACGGCATCTATGGAACCGTCGCCGCGGACCACGCGGTCTTGCACGACGGCGACGCGGTCCTGTGGACGTTCTCCGTTCCTCAGGAGGGATGATGTCGCGCGGATGGCGGGCCACCTTCGACGCGGGCCTGGGAGACAATCGCACCCGAATCCTCGGCGTCTTCCTGATCCTCCTCGCGATCCTCGGGACCTATGTCATGCGGGCGTACGCGAACATCGAGACGGTCTTCGTCGCGAGCCTGCTCGCGGGGTCCTTGCTCGGACGATGGTGGACGGTCCTCGTGCCGTTGTCGGCCCTCGCCGTCCTGCAGCCCCTCGAGTGGGGCACGACCTATCGCGGATACATGGTCGGCCCGATGGCCGGCATCACGTTCTTCGTCGTCTCCGGATATGTGTTCGTCGGTCTCCTTGGGCGGCGACTCCGTCCGAGGGTGCTCTTCCGAGTGAAGTCCGTGGCCCTGCTGACAACGATCAGCGTGCCGCTCACGATCGCGTACGACCTGTGGACCGCGACCGGGGAATGGGCGTTCCTCACGCGTCCGCTCGGGGTCCCCCTCGCCACGATGCTGGAGGCCCAGGTTCCGTTCACGTTGTACCACCTGCTCAGTTCCCTGATCTTCGTGCCGTTGTTCGGCACCGCATTCCTCTTCATGCACGCGTACGGTTGGCCGACCCGGAGCCCGGAGGAGACGCCTTCGAAGCCGCTCGGCCGAGGATGATCAGAGAAGTTCCTCGATCTGCTCCCGCATCCGGCGGAGTTCTTCGCGGCGCCGTTCGAGCTGCCCTTCCTGCTCGCGGATCGCATGGTCGCGTTTCTCCAGGCCGGCCTGGCGCACCTCGAGCTCCCGCTGGAGGGCCTGGAGCCGGACGCGTCCTCGTTCGACCGTCTTGTCCTTCCCCTTCAGGTCCGCGGCCATCGCGCGCACCTTTTTCGCCTGCTCCTCGATCGCGTCCCGTTCCTTCGACACCGTCCGGGCCACGAGGGCCTCGATCGTCGCCTCCTTCTGAGAGACGCGTTCTCCTTCCGCCTCCAGTTTCTTCATCATCGCCTTCGACTCGGTCCGCTCCCGCTCCAACGACTCCGCCAGTTGTTTGAGTCGCTTCTCCCGCTGCTCCAAGGCCTTCGCCCGCGCCTCGAGTTCGGCCTTCGCGGTCTCGAACCGATGCTCGCGGGCCTCGAGCTCGTCGTTCGCCTTGGCGACCTTCTGCATCTCCTTTTGCTGGGCCTCCATCAACGCTTGCTGTTCGGCCATCCGGTCGTTCAACTCACGGCCTTTCGCCTCCGCGGTCTTCTCCGCGTACTTGAGGAGGCTCATCGCCTTCGACTTGATGTCCGCGGCGTCCTCCTCGCGTTTCGCGAGCGAAGCGGCTTGCGATTCGAGCTCCTTCGCGCGCTTGACCGCTTCGACGGTCGCCCGTTCAAGTTCCCGCTTTTCCTCCGCGCGTCGTCGCTGCTCCGTGGCGGCGTGTTCCTCCGAACGCTGGAGATCGTCGCGCCTCCGGTCGAGTTCGGCGGTCCGCTTCTCGAGGGCCTGCGAGGCCTTGGTCGCCTCGAGTTCCTTCTTCTCGAGCGACGATTCGATGGCGTTCAGGGCGGTCTCCCGCTTCGCGAGCGCCGCCGCTCGGTCTTCCACGCTCGCGGTCGCCTTCGCGAGGTCCGAAAGTTTCTCCTTGAGCTCCCGCTCGGCACGGACGGCTTCGGTCTCCCGCGACCGGAGCGTCTCCTCTCGGGATATGGACATCTTCTCCCGGTCCGCGACGGCCTCGAGGCGTTCTTCCAATTGCTTGGCCTCGACTTTGGCCTTCTTTTCAACGGCCGTCAGGGACGCCTGATCCCGCGCGAGTTCCTTCAGGGCGGTCCCGAGTTTGCGGGACTCGACGGCCATCTCCTTGGCGGTCGTCTCCTGGATCTTCCTCTTCGATTCGAGATCCTCCGTGGCCTTGGCGACCTCGTCGTCTTTCCGGGCAAGCTCCTGGCCGCGTTGGGCGAGCCTCGTTTCCAATTCGTGGAGCGCGGCCTCCCGTTCGCCGAGGGCCTTGGTCCGGGTCTCGAGGGCGGCTTCTCGGCGGTCGGCCTGGGCCGCCGATCGCTGGAGCTCGTCCCCTCGGGTTTTGAAGGAAGCTTCTTCGGCCGCGAGCTGTTTTTCCTTCGCCTTCGCGGCTGCAATCGCCCGGCGGACCCGCTCCTCGTCGGCCCGCGCGTCGGCCTCCCGCTTCCGCGTTTCCCGATCCGCGGCGGCCTGTCGTTGCTCCCATTCCTTCTGGGAGGCGGCGAGGCCTTTCTCGCCCTTTTCGAGATCTGCCTCCATCGAGGCCACGGCCCGTTCCCGTTCTTCGAGGGTTGCCCGCGCGGTGGCGAGGTCCCGTCCCGAGGACTCGATCGCCTTGGCCTTCGTCGCGAGGTCGATCCCCAAGGCATCGAGTTCCTTGTGATCCTCATCGGACTCCTTTCGAGCGCGCTCCACGGCGGTGCGCGCCTCGCGAAGTTCCGCTTGGTCTTTCGTCAACGTGGTGAATCGCTTCTCAAGGTCCGCAGCCGCGGCCGCCAGCTCGGCCTCGCGACGTTGGAGCGCGTCATTGCGCGCGTCGACCTTCGCGGCAGCGACTTTCTGGGCGTCGAGGGTGGATCGGAGGACCTTGTCCCGGTCATTCAATTCGCGCGCGCGACGGTCGAGGCGGGTTTGCTCTTTCTCGAGTTCCGCGGTTTCTTTCTGGATGGCCGCCTGTCGCAGCGCGAACTCCTTCTCGGACGCGGCCAAGGCGGTTCGCGACGCCTCGATCTCCCGTTCGTGGGCCGAGGCCTGGGCCTCGCGGGACCGAAGGGCCTTCTCCGCGGCCTGCGCACCGTCGCGTCGCCGCGCGAACTCGGCCTGGAGCGACTCGACCGATTTCGTTTCCCGCTCCAGCTCCGTCTCCCGCAATTTGATGGTGACCTCGCGCTTCTCGAGGCCCGCGGCGACCGCTTTCGATTCCTTGTCCGCCGCGTCGAGAGCTTTGCTTCGTTCCTGCAGCTGCTTCTCGACCTTGGCGAGTTCGGCCTCCTCGCGCCGGACCTTCGAGGTGCTCGCGTCGATTTCCTTCGCCAGGGCCTTCTGTTCGACCGTCAGGGCGGTCGCCTGGACCTCCCGCCGGAGGAGGGCATCCTCCCTCGTCTTCAGCGCCGAGACGGCGGACTCCGCCTTCGCCGTTTCATCGTGAAGATGCGCCTCCCGCCGTTCGAGTTCGGCGCGGCCCTTGTCCAGCGCGCTCAGGGCGGCTTGGAGGGCCTGCGTCTGCTCCTTGAGCTCCTTCGCGCGACCCTCGACGTCGCCGCGTAGCTTGGCCAAGGCGTCCTCTTGTCCCTTGAGTTCCCGCCGGGCCTCGAGGGCTCTCCCTTCCGCGGCCCTCGCTTTGTCCTCCGCCTCCTTCTCGCCGCGGGCGAGTTCCCGCTCCCGTTCGCGGAGCGCCTTCGACGCCGCTTGCGCCTCCGAGTCGAGCCGCCCCAGTTCCGACTCCCGTCGGGTCAGTTCGTGATCGCGTTGCTGCAGGAGTTTCGCCTTCGCGTCGAGGTCCGCCGCGGCCTCGGCATGACGCTTCTCCCGGACCTGAAGATCCGTCCTCTCCTTCTGAAGCGCCGAGGCCCGCGCATCGAGTTCGCTCGCCTTCGCCGATCGGGCGCGGGCGGCCTCCAGGTCCTTGGCCAGGGATCGAGAACGGGTGACCTCGGCGTCCAATTGCGTCTTGAGCCGGGTCGATTCCGCTTTCCCCTCGAGCTCCCGTCGTTGGAGGGCTTCCTTCGCTTCGCGCAGGTCGGAGCCGAGCGACTGGACTTCTTTCGCCTTCGCGGCAAGGTCCCGATCCCGGGCTTCGAGCTCCTTCCGGGCCTCGGTCACCTCCCGGGCATGGCCCGCGTCTTTCGTCGCGGCTTGCTCCGCCGCTTTCTCCTGCGTCTCTTGGAACCGCTTCTCTCCCTTCTCCAGGGCGCGCTCTCGTTCCTTCAGGGCCCTCAGGTTCCGTTCCACTTCGAGGACGCGCTGGGCCGCCGTGCGGGACACCTTCCCCGCTTCCGCCTCCCGCGCCCGGACCTGCGCCTCGGTCCCGCGGAGGGCCGTCTCGCGACTCGCGAGTTCCTTCGCCTGCGACTCGATGGATTTGGACTGCGCGTTCAATTCTGATTCGCGTTCTCGAAGTTCCTCGGCTTTGGCCGCCCGCTTCTTGAGGTCCCCGATCTCCGCCTCGAGTTTTTCGGCCCGTTCCTTCTCCGCATCGATTGCGGCCACGGCCTTCTTGGCCTCGGACTCGAGCGCCTTCTCCCGATCCGCCACGGCCTTCCGGGCGGCCTCCGCCTCCCCATGCTCCGCATCCAACGCGCGGACGGCCTTCGCCAATTCCTTCTTGCCGGCCTCGACTTCCTTGCCGAGGTCCTCGGATCGTTGGGCCATCGATTCGAGCTGCGATTTCGATTTCGTCAGCTCGGCGTTGAGCTCCCGCTCGCGTCGACCCCCGGCGTCCTCGGCGGCGCGCGCGGCCGCCTGGTGGGATTCGACCTCCTTCTCGAGTTTCGCCAACTCCCGGTCCCGGGTCTGGAGGAGTTTTCGGAGCTCTCCGACTTCCTCCGCGTGCGCCTGGTCCGTCTTCTTCGCCTGGTCCACGAGTTTCGCGCGGTCCTCCTCGACCTTTCGTTCCAGCTTCTCGATCGTCCGTTCCCTCTCGCGGACCTCTTTGAGGGCCCGTTCGGCGTCTTTCTCCCGCCCCGCGGCAGCCCGAGCTTCGTTCGCCACCGCGGCCTCGCGACCGGCGAGATCCTTTTCCTTGGAATCGAGGGAGCCTTGACGCTTCTCCACCTCCCGCTTCTCGGCCTCGAGCTTCGTCCGCCCCTCCTTGATTTCCGTCTCCCGCGCGGTCAAATCGCCGGCCCGGCCGAGCCGCTTCTTCAGGTCCTCGAGTTCCTCCTTGAGCCGGGCGGACTTGTCCTTCTCTTGATCGACGGAGCCTTGCGCTCGGGTCATTTCCGTGGTCAGGACGATTTCCTTTTCGCGGAACTCCTTGCGCGCGGCCGCGCTTTCGGCCTGGGCCGACTTCAGGTCATGGAGTGATTTGGAGAGGTCCTTTTTCGCGGCGGAGAGCTCCTGTTCGAGTTCCGCCGCGCGACGATCCGACTGATCCCGCAAGGTCTTGCGGGCTTCGGCCACCTCGGCTTCGCGCTCTTGCAACTTCGCGCGGGTCTGTTCCACCTCCTTGGTTGTCCCTCGGACGAGGCGTGTCTCCGCGTCGAGCTTGTCTTGGGCGATCGAGAGGGCCTCTTCTCGTTCCGCGAGTTCCTTCGTCCGGCGGTCCAGCGCCGCCCGGAGGGACTCCACCTCGGCGTCCCTCTTCTTCAGCGCGCCCTCCTTCGCCTCGAGGGCCGCCTCCTTCTTGACGAGTTGTTCCTTCGCGACTTGCGAGTCTTTCGCGGCGGCCTTCGATTTGCGGAGGGCCTTGACCTCTTCTCGGGCCTCCGCGACCTCGCCTTCGAGCTGCTTCGCCGCCTTCGTCGCTTCTCGCTCGAGGGTCGCCTTCGCGGCTTCGAGTTCCTTAAACTTCGCCTCGAGTCCCTCGAGCTTCGAATCTTGCCGCGCGATCTGGGCTCCCTTCGCCTCCGAGATTTTTCGGGCCTCCGCGAGTTCCTTCTTCAGTTCCTCTTCGCGGGCTTTCGCCTCGGCTTGCAGAGCGGCGATCTCGGACTTCCGGCCGACGGGCTCCTCCGTTCGCTCCGCTTCTGCCGGCTCTCCACCGAGGGATTTGCGGGCCCTTTCGCGGAGTCCCAACTCGATCACAGCTCCAGGCTGTCGAGGATCTTCTCGTAGAGGGCGAACTTCTTCGACTTGGCGAAGCCCTCGATCTTGTCCGCCGGCAGGTCGCCGAGCAGCTCATCGACGTCCTTCATCACGACCTTGAGCTCGTCCTTGAGCGCGAGCAGGTCCTTCTGCTGCTCGACCAGCTTGTTCTTTTCCTCCACCAGGCGTTCCATCGACTCTTCGAGCTGGACCATCCGGCCCTTCAGTTCGGCGAGGTCGTTGTCGGATCGGACGGCGATCGTCGCTTCGCCCCTCGGAACGGGCCGCGGACCGCTCGCCCGTTGCTCCGCCTCCCACCGTTTGCGTTCGAGGTCGACCTCGGCTTCGGTGAGCGCGTGGTGCCGCTCGTCGAGGAGGTGCGCCTTCTCGCGGAGGAGCTCTTCCCGCTTCTCGATCTCCCGCTGTCGCTCATGGGCGCGGTTCGTCACGCGGCGGAACTCGTCCTCTCGGCGGACGATGTCCGATTCCCGTTCCTTGAGCTGCCCGAAGGCCTTCTCCCGCGACTCGAGTTCCCGTCGGAAGGCGTCGATCCGGCTTCGCAGGGACGTCTCGCGCGCCCTCAGTTCGTCCTGCTGGAGGCGCAAGATATTCCGATACGTGTTCTCCATGGTCGCGAGGCCTTCCTCCAGCCGCAGGATGTCCTCCTTCTCCAGGAGCAACTCCTCGATCTGCCGCTTGAGCTCGTCCCGTTCTCGGATCTCCAGCGGATTCTGGGAGGCCTCGAGGCCCTTGATCCGACCGCGCGCGCGGTCGATGAGGGAGTCCATCTGCTCCAGACGGCGCTTCCGCCGCACGAGCATCCGGTCGAAGGGCTCTGCCAGCTTCCACAACGATTCCTCCATCTCGCCTTCCCGGCCGCCCGATTCGAGGAACGACGCGGGCTCCGATCCTTCCGGGAGGTCCGCGTTGGAGGGCGGCTCGGCGTCGCGCACCTTCGCTTTCTCACGGCTCAGTTGAAGGATCCGCCGTAGGTACTCCTCTTCCGGCGTCCCGCCGCCCGGCGCGAGGGGAGCCGCGGTGCCGATCGACCCGGGCTCCGGGAACTTCGCCTTGCAGTTCCGGCATTCCGTCGCTTCGGCCGGATTGATCGAATTGCAGATGGGGCAGAAGACGGCCTGAATCGTCCCCTCAAATGGCTGGTCGCAGCGCGAACACTGGGCGGCGTCGAGCTTCGTCTCGGCTCCGCATTCGCTGCAATACGCGGCGTTGCTGGGAGTGAGGGCGCGCTGGGCCATCCGTACCTTCTACGAGGACCGCGGGATCTCGGACGGATCACTCGTACGCGTTGTACGAGAGGATCTCCGAGAGATGTTTCCTGCCCGCCGGGGGCTCGTACGCCTCCGGGATGCCCAGGGGCGTCAACCCCACGACCCGGAC
>Ga0209469_1001965_pt1 | contig 10322 bp, 7 predicted proteins | sample GraSoiAngelo_123_FD_185880 | JGI IMG/M metagenome (GOLD analysis project Ga0209469, IMG submission 185880) | Grasslands soil microbial communities from the Angelo Coastal Reserve, California, USA - 14_0927_02_40cm (SPAdes) (version 2) | ecosystem: Environmental > Terrestrial > Soil > Grasslands ... | reverse complement strand
GCGCAGCAGAGTCATGACGAAGCCCGCGTGCTCGTCGGGCGCGAGCGGCAGGTCTTCCCTGCCCTGCAGCGCGATCTCGTAATAGAGCTGCACCGACTCGGCGTCGATGCGCTCGGCAAGATCGACGATCGCCGCGCGCTCGGGCAGGTCCTCGCCGAGCGCATCGGGCACCGTCTGCGCCATCGCGATGCGCAGCAGCAGGCCGGCGAGGGCGGCGAGGGCGCCATCGAAGGACAGGCTGCGCGCCTGCATCTCGTCGGCCACGGCGATCGCGGCTCGCGCGTCGTCCGCCGCAACCGCCGCCAGCAGCCGCAGCAGATGGGTCTGGTCGATCGCGCCGAGCATCTCGCCCACGCCCCCTGCCGCCACCCGGCCGCCGCCGTGAGCGATCGCCTGGTCGAGCAGGGACAGCGCGTCCCGCATGCTGCCGGCTGCAGCGCGGGAAATCAGCGCGAGCGCCTCGCGATCAAATTCGACATTCTCGCTTTCCAGGACCCTGCTCAGATGCGTGGCGATGGTGGCGGGCGGCATCTGCTTCAGGTTGAACTGCAGGCAGCGGCTGAGCACCGTCACCGGGATCTTCTGCGGATCGGTCGTGGCAAGGATGAATTTCAGGTGCTCGGGCGGCTCTTCCAGGGTCTTCAGCATGGCGTTGAACGCCGACGTCGACAGCATGTGCACCTCGTCTATCACGTACACCTTGTAGCGCCCGCGGCTCGGCACGTATTGCGCGGTCTCGAGCAGCTGGCGCATTTCGTCGACCCGCGTGTTGGTGGCCGCGTCCACCTCGAGCAGATCGACGAAGCGCCCGGCGTCGATTTCCAGGCACGCCGCGCACTTGCCGCAGGGCTGCGGGGTGACGCCGGTTTCGCAATTGAGGCATTTCGCCAGGATGCGGGCCAGAGTCGTCTTGCCGACCCCCCGCGTACCGGCGAACAGGTACGCGTGATGCAGCCGCTTTTGCTCGAGCGCGTGCCGCAATGCCCGGACGACGTGCTCTTGCCCCACCAGGCTGCCGAAGTCCCGCGGCCGCCACTTGCGGGCAAGTACTTGATAGCTCATCGGTAAATAAATTAGTGGCGAGCCTGACCCCCGGCACTTGCAGAGGCCGGCTGTGGCTGCTTCCTTCCGGACCTGACCAGGTTCACCAGACTGCAATGCGGGGAGGCCCGCCGCCTGCATTGTAAGTCATTAAGCCCGCGAAACAGCGCCGCGCGTAAGCCCCTTGTCAGCGTGCAGTCAGGTCCTTGATTGACCCGGGCGCTATGCTGTTCAGCGATGGATCCTCCTCCATCGCGTGGATCCACGCGCGATGGTTTAAGCGCCCAGCGAGCGAAAGCGAGCCGGGCGTTTTCTTTATGAAGAGTGACGACGAGAACCTACTATTTGCCGACGATCTAGGCAAGGTAGACGCGCTGAACGCGAAGTTCTATGGCGACTTTCCCTATCCATGGCCGCCAATGGTTTTCGAATCGGTTGCTGATGCTTCCCTGTTCAGACAAATGCTGGCACAAGACGTTGGTGACTGGTCAAACGAGTTCTTGCCCGGCAAGGGCATGCGCATTTGGGTCGCTGGCTGCGGAACAAACCAGGCAGTGTTCACAGCTCTGAAATTTCCAAACGCCACGGTCGTTGGCTCTGACCTTTCTGCCCCCTCGCTCGAACTCGCCGAGAGATCAGCGAAGAATCTGGGCCTCCAGAATCTGACATTGAGAAGAGAAAGCCTCAATGAGGTCGCTTACGATCAGGAATTCGACTATGTGATTTGCACCGGCGTTATTCACCACAATGCGGACCCGGCAGCGCCGCTAGCCAAGCTCGCCACCGCTTTGAAGCGAACCGGCATCCTGGAGTTGATGGTCTACAACCGATACCATAGAACTGTCACAACCGCTTTTCAGAATGCGATCCGCATTCTTACGCGTAGCTCGACGGACTTCCGCGCACAGTTCCCCATTGCAAAGGGAGTAATCAGTGCCTTGGGTGGCGACGGGCTGATGGCCGCGTCTCTCAAGGAGAGTATGGAATGGCCCGACGCAGCGTTTGCGGACATGTGGCTCCAGCCGGTTGAGCATAGCTATACGGTGGAGTCTCTAAATGAGCTACTGACGCTTTGCGATTTCGTCCTCGTCGGCCCCTGCGTGAATCAGTTTGACATGGTCAGATACGCCTACCTCTGGAACATTAACTTCGAAAGGGATGCCGAGATCGCCCGTACTTATGAGTCCCTTGAGGACAAAGAGCGGTGGCAGATCACAAACCTTTTTCTGTTGGAAAAGTCTCCCATGCTTTGGATCTATGCTCAGCGCAGCGACTCTCCTCGATTAAGAAAGTCAGAGCACCAGCTGGCCGATGAGTTTCTGGCTATGAGGTGGGCTCGGATTAGATCAGAATGCAGAAGTTTTGTTCGCGATTCAGCTGGCGCCTATCAACAGCAATCGACGCGTCCATTCCCGGCTGTGGCCGCCTTGCGCGACGAAGCAAAGGTGGTTTATGAGGCTCTCGACGCGCAGCGTCCGATGAAGGACACAATGCGCAAGCTCGGAATCAGCCCATCCTTCCAATTAGCAACCAAGTTGCGCTTGGAGTTAACGACGTCTGCCTTTCCATACTTGAGGGCATTGACGTGACCGGCCACATTCACACTTAGGTCAGCTTGTGGCGGAGAGTGCCCTCCACCACGTCCTAGTAAATCAACCGCTTACTAAGTGCCCGTTCGGGACAGTGTACTGCGTGTCGTGTGCCAACGTAGCGCGTAGTAGGTGCCGTGTTGGCGGTGGCGGCTGACCGCGCAATGCGGCCAACGAGTAGATGACCGCAGTGGAGCGGTGGAGCGGCTCGACGACCATCTTCGCAGTCCTGACTGCGCTGGCGATCACCAGCATGTCGCGCATGTTGTCATAACTACCAACGGTTGGCCGCGTCGCCGCGGCGAAGATTGCGAGCTGCACGTCGAGCGAACGCTCGACTAGCCAGATTCCTGCAACCAGAACAATCAGCGCCGAGCCGCCGAAGAAAACAACCTGTCGATAGAACGCCGTCCCGCGAAGGAGGAACGCGACCGGCAGGAACGCGCCGACTATCACCAGCTGCCCGGCCTCAACGCCGAGGTTGAAACCGACGAGCGCGAGCGCGAGCGCACCCTGCGGCAGGCCGAGCTCCTTCAGGACATTCGCGAAGCCCAGGCCGTGGACGAGCCCGAATAGAAATGCAACCACCCAGCGCCGTGCGTAGAACATGGGCCGCAGATTGTTCAAGGCGGCCAATACGACCGACAGCGCGATTGCCGGCTCCACCAGACGCGATGGGAGCGCGACCGCGCCGAGCGTCGCAAGGCTAAGGGTGATCGAGTGCGCCACCGTGAAGGCGGTGACGATCCCGAACACGTTCCAGAACGCGGGCGAGAACGCCTCGACCGGCTCCCATCGCCCGTTCGTGCGCCGGAGCACGGCCGGCAGCAGCAACGAAAGCAGGAACAGGATGTGGTCGAAGCCGATCCAGATGTGCCAGACTCCTTCGCGTCCATAGTCGAGGAATTGCTGCCACCGCGACGGTTGGGCCAGCTCGAAGCTCTGACGGCTGCGCTCGGGGCTAAAGATTGCGGTGCGGGTGGCGCCCGCGTGCTCCAGCCGCAGAAGGCCCCGATGCTGCGGGTCGACGTCAAAGAGCAGCGTGTAGTCGACGTCGAGCTTCGTGACCGAGTCCGGGCAGGTCGCGACGAAGCGCAGCACCGCAAACGTCCCGTCGCCATGTTCGTCTACCAGCAGCCCGGTCACTCGCGCTGGACAGGCAGACGCTCCCGACCGCAATGTGAGCCGCGCCAGCGCATACGAGGCGATGGCGGCGTGGCTCGCCCTTACCTCGCCCCAGCTGATCTCGCCATTCCCATTGGCATCTAGTCCGACGACGACTTCGAGGTCGCGCAGCGCGATGTCCCACTGGCCCTCGATACTCGGCCCGTCGACCACGAGCCCTAGGTAGCTGTCGCTCGGGTTGTGCGCGAGCGCCTGCGCAGCCGCGAAGGCAAACAGGAGGGCGATGAGCCTCAAGGGCGAGAGTTCCCGAGCCGCGCCGCCAGCCGGCGCAAGTACGGGTCCTGGTAGCCGGTACGCGCGAGCCAGTCGAGCGCAGGTTGCGCGGCTTTCGGGTCATTCGCCGCGAGCGCGGCTTCGAGCAGGATGCGCGCGTCGCGCGGCTCGCGTTGCAGCGTCCAGTTCTCCTTCGCCAGCGCCAGCGCCCGCGGCCGCTGCCCGAGAAGGTAGAGATCGAACCGCGCCTCCTCCTGCTGGTGCAGCTTGTCACCGCGCATAGCCGCCGCATCGAAGCGCGATTTCAGCGTCCGCACGTGCTCCTCTAGCACGGGCGCCCCGAGCACCTTCTCCGCCAGCGCGAGCCGCAGCAGCAGCGGATCGGAGCGGGTCCAGTCCTTGAGCAGTGTCACAACCTCCTGTGGGCGCCCGCGATCGAGGAGGAAATCGGCGTAAGCAGCGAGCAGGAACTGGTCGCTCACGCCGAGCGAGAGCGCCTCCTTGAAGTGTCGTTCCGCGCGGTCGGTCTCGCCGAGGACGAGGGAGAACTCGGCGAGCCGACTCAGCATCCAAAGCCGCGGCCCGGCGCGCACTCCCCGCCCGCGGGCGAGGCCCTCACTTAGGGATGCGTGGGCGCGCTCCGCCCCGCCGGTGACGCCTTCCACCGAGCTCTTGCAGCCGATCCAGTCGAGCGACTCGCCCCTCGCGCGGAGCGGGTCGCAGGCGCTCATCGCACCGACATAGTCCGCCTGCACCAGAAGGATGGCGGCGCGCCACAGCCAGACCTCCGCGTCGCTGGGATCGGACGCCGCGGCCGCGGCGAGGTCGTCGAGGGCGCCCGCGAAGTCATGCCGATACTTCCGCAGCAGCGCACGCAACACGAGGACGTTGCGCGGCGGTTCCTCGCTGCGCGCCCACGGCCGCAGCGCTACTTCCGCGTACCCGATGAAGCGCGGGTCGCCTTCGGACATCGCCAGCCGGAAGTAGTGCCGGCCGATGGTCACGGCCGCGTCGAGATCGTCCGGCTGCGCCGCGAGCCGGGCGCGCAGTTCGCGCAGTTCGCGCCCCAATGGATCTGTCGGCTTGAGGGGCAGGCGTTCGAGGACGGTCGCATCGTCCTTCGGGACATAGGGCGCGGCCACCGTTGCCGGCGCGAGAAGAAGCGCCGCCGCCGGCGCGACCGCGGCGAACAGCCGGACGGTCCGCATCATAGGCGGTTAGCGGCCCCGGGCCCGGCCTGCGTCGAGCCGTCCCAGCCATCCACTGAGGTCGCTGTACCAGACGTTGTTCGCGCCATCGACGGTGATACCGAACGGTCGCGCATCCGGCCGGGGCAGTTCGAACTCCGTGATCGTGCCGTCACGAAGGCGACCGAGCCGATGGCCGCGGAGTTCCGTAAACCACGCAGCTCCGTCCGGCGCCACAGCAAGGGCCGTGAGGCCCGCGCGCGGGGTGGGAACCGCAAACTCTTCGAACCTTCCGCCGACAAAACGGCCGATGTTATTCCCGGTCATTTCGAGGAAATAGACGGCTCCGTTCGGAGCGACGGCGATGTCCCCCAGACCGCTCCTGCGGGTGGGCACGTCGAATGCCGTTGTGTTGCCGTCGGGAGCGATGCGCAGCAGCTGGTCTGCACTCGGAAGCGTGGCCCACACGGCCCCATCGGGGGCGATGGCGACGCCGAACGGTGCCGCATCGGCGGGTATCTTCGCGGTGAGCGTGCCCATGACATAGCGAGTGAAACGCCCGTCCCGCAGGCGCGTAACACTCATCACCGTGGGTTCGGCGAACCACACGGTGTTATCGGGCCCGACCGTCAGCCGCCCCAACCTGGCCACCGGCGTCGAGAGCCCGAACGAGGCGATGGCGCCGTCGGGCGAAGCCCGGGAAATGCTTTGCTTCGGCGCTTCCGTGTACCAGGCTCTGCCCTCGACGTCCACGGCCAAGCCGAGCGGCTCGATGCTCTGCGCGCCCTTTGGAATCCTCTCAATCTGCCCGTTTCGCAACCGTCCTATGACGTCGGAGGATTCGAGCGTGAACCACACTGTCCCGTCCCGCGCTGCCGCAATGGCAACAGGCATGTCGGTCCGGTTGGGGAGTCTGATCTCCTCGAACCCGCCGGCGTTCGACCGACCGGTGAGCCAAATGAACAGGACCGAGCCGGTGACAAGGCCGACCATGATCACGAGTGCGAGCCACGCGCGTCCGCTCATCGAAGCTTGTGCGCCAGATGCCGCGCCGCTGCAATCACACCCAGGGCGAGCAGGACGACGAGCCCGAAGCCCCCGACAATGCTGCCCAGGCTGGATCGCGAGGATGCGGTTTCACTCCGCCGTACTCGCGTCTGCAGGTCTTCGTAGCCTGTGAGCGCAAAACCGGCGTACAGCGTGGTGGGACTGCGCGAGTCGCCGACCAAGACCCGAGCGGCCAGGTGAGCAGGGAGGCCTTCTTTCGGAAGCTCCCATCGTTCGCCGCCATCGGCACTGCGGAACACGCCGCGGTCAGTCGCGATCACGATCACTTCGCCGCTGATCGCCATGGCAAGCGCCATCGCGAGCGTTTCGGGCACCGGCTTGCCGACAGGGCGCCAGCGCTCACCTGGATGATCGCTCCTGAATACCTGCCCGGAGCCTACCGCCCAGAGACGGGCCGGGGTCGTTGAATCAAAACCGACAGCCTCCACGCCGTGGCCGGGAACTCCGCCAGTTCGCCTCTGCCAACTCCGAGCCGCATCGTTGCTCGACCAGACCGATCCCCCGGCTACCGCGTAGACGTCGTCCGGACGCCCGGGAGGCGCCAGTAAGGCATCGACATGGTCCGCTTCAATCGCACTTCCCGCGTTCGCCCAGGACCGCCCCCAGTCGTCGCTCCGGTAGAGGCCAGATCGGCCGGCTAGATATACGCGTCCTGGCACGGCTCCTGCTAACAGCGCGCGTGCCGGGGCGGCGCCCGCGGGCGTTCGGACCGGTCGCCAGCGGTCCCCATCGTCGCGGAAGAGGGTCGTAGTCCCGGCCACCAGCGCGCGCTGGCCGTCAGCATCGAACGCAGCGGCGAATGCCGGGCCCGTCAGGATGCCCGGCGCCTCGACGTCCCAATCGCGCCCGCCGTTTCGCGAGCGCCACAAGCCGCTATCAGTTGCCAGCAGCAGGTGATTCGGATCCCGCGGGCTGACCGCCAGCGCGAGCGCGCCGCTTACGAAGATGCCCGGGTTGATAGACGTCCACGTGGCGCCGACGTCATGAGTACGGAAGACCCCACCCAAAGTGTCTGGGTCATGGGCGGGCGCCTCTTGCGGCAACAGGACGAAAGCCGTCGCAAGGGCGACCAACCCGCGATGCAATCGCGACGCCCCATCGGGGGTAAGGGGCGGGTCCGAGCCCGCGCTTCGGCGAGCCCAGACCCGGAATTGCAGCAGAGTGATGCTATGGATGGATCGCGTGCGGGGGAACCACCGAGTGGCAACTGGCTGGCGGCGTCCGGTCGGGGCTGGCGGGCACGTGCGTCCTCTCGCCATTGGCGAGCGTGAGCTCGGCCGCGCGCGAGCAATTCCCTCCGGGGATGTTCCACCAGTTGGACGTGATCGGATACGCCGCCGTGTACGAGGTCGGCTCATGAGCCGAAACGCAGTTGTTGAAGCTATTCTGCTTCGATGTCAGGACATAGCATTTCTCGTACGCGAGGAACTGCTGGATCGTATCCGTCTGCTGGATGTTCGCCACGAACCAGTCCCTGATCCCCGTCCAGGATGAGTAGGTGTCGCTGCCGAACACGAGCTGCCCCCGAGCCGTGTTGACCTGCAGAAGTTGCGACCCGTAGGTATGCCCGCGGAACGCCGGGTGGATGATCATACCCGGGGCGACTTCGTGCCGGCCGTCGACGATCTTCGCCTTGCCCGCGAGAACCTTGCCGAGGATCTCCTGCACCGTCTGCGGCGGATAGCCACAGACCGGGCTGCGCGCGCAGGCCTGCTGCGGCGGTCCGACCTGGCTGCCGGTGAGGGGGTCGATCGTGTTGACGGCCCGGATGTGGCCGGCGTTGAACCTGACGGGGTAGTCGAGGAAGAAATCGATCTGCTTGAGCTCCTCCTTCTGGACGTAGAGCACCGCGTTGGGGAACTCGCTCAACTGGCCGGAGTGGTCCCAGTGACCATGGCCGATGATGATCCTGACGACGCGATCCGGATCCAGCCCGATGGCCTTCATCTGATCGCGGACCCCGTACCAGCAACACGAGGTGTTCCAGTCGAAGATGTAGGCGAGCTGTTTCCACCCGCTGTCGTACAGCGTGATGTCTCCGTTTGGGGCCTTGATGATCCCGATGTTCACCGGCAGGTCGACGAAGGCGGGGTCGCCGACGTCGGGCTGGAATGAGCGGTGAGGCACATTCAGGAACCGGGTGCTTTCGACGAGCCACGCCGAATACTTCGGTCCTCGCTCGGCTCGCTCGATGTCGCTGAGCATCTGGTCGGTGCTTTCGAAGCCTTGCTTCAATACTTGAGGCGGTCGCTCTTGCTCCTGCTGGCGATCATCGTCGTCGTCATCCTTGGCGAGAAGGCTCCCAGCGCTGCTGAGACACGCGACCATTGCGAGGATCCCTATCCGCATCGCGTGATTTAACATGGGTTTGCTAAGCATAACCGTGTCTCCTTTGGTAACCGTTCAAATGAGCGGTGCTACCGCTGACATCCGTGTGCATCAATCCGGGCCGGCTTCCTCCAGGCCGGTAGCTCCCGGTTCAGTGGGGTGGAAACTCGTGCGGCCAGAACTTTCCCCCCACCTCTCGTATCTTGTTGCTTCCCTCCTGGCTTTTTGGATAGGCGACGAGCATGTGATCGTCCCGCCCGTCGGTGAACATCTTGAGCACCTCGGCGGCGGACTCCTTGAAGAGCCGGACCGCCGAGAGGTATTCTAGGTGCTCGCTGCGCAGAGACGTCGGGGGCTCCAAAGCGTGAAGTCGGGTCTCAGCCGCCTGGTAGCTGGCGAGAGCTTCCTTCACTCGGGTGCCGAGCTCGACCCGACTGAGATTCTGCGTCGTATAGAAGATCTGCCCGAGGCTCATTCGCATCGTGCTTCGCTCGACATCGCCGTGGATCGGCCAGAGCTCGCGGATGTACTGCTCTTCGGCAGCGGTGAGGGCCGGCCGGCGCGGTTCGGCCGTCCGCTGGGCGGTCGTCGGCGAAGAGCCAATGCCCGCTTCGCGGTTAAGCGCTAAGGCCACAAGGCAGGCGAGGCTTGCGAGAACTGCGCCCAAGATCAGTGGTTTGGGCCGCAGCAGCCGGTTCCAGGGCGCCGTCATGGTAGGCATACACCCGGGGTTGACAGCGACGCGGCATCTCCAGGGAGATCCCTCGCCTCACAGTTGCACTGCTTCTGGGGAGCATCGCTAACGGGCATTCTTGCTTGGTCCCCGATGCGCGCTGAGAACCGAATATCTATAGTGCTCGCCAAAAGCGTTGTCAAGAAAAGGTTCGACGCGGTCTCGGCTCGATCGAGTGGCTACGGTCGCGGTACGAAACGTCCTTTAGGCAGCTATCTCAGCTGTTTGAGGCAGTTCCGTGCAACCCAGAATTGATGCAACGTCGGGTCGTACAGGAACTATGCTTTCAGTTTCAAGATCGCACCGCTCTTCGTTGCACATCCTTCTAGCAGGGATAGATGTACTGGCGGAGAGAGTGGGATTCGAACCCACGAAGCGCTATTAACGCTTACACGCTTTCCAAGCGTGCGCCTTAAGCCGCTCGGCCATCTCTCCGCGAGCGGGCGATTCTAGCGCGCAGGCCAAAAAAAAGCCCGCCTCGCGGGCGAGCTTCTATTCGGTCGGCGCGGCGTCTATTTGCGCGCGGGCATCATCCCCTCTTCCCAGATGCTGTGCTTGCGCGTTTCCGGCCCAGCACGAAGCACACTGCGGGCACCGCAATCGGATAGATCAGCGCGTTGCCGAGGCTCCCCGTGGCCTGAAACGCAGCGGAAGTGATGAACGGCACCAGCCCCCCACCCCAGCCGTTGCCGATGTGATACGGAACGGACACGGAGGTGTAGCGGATCCTGCCGGGGAAGTATTCCGCCAGGAACGCCCCGATCGGCCCGTACACCATGCCCACGTAGGACACGAGAATGAAAATGATGAAGATCGCGACGGGATAGTTGATGGCGCCGGGCTGGGTGACCCTTCCCAGCCACGAATACAGCGGATAGTAGGTGACCGCCGCAAGCAGGAACCCTCCCAGGATCACCGGCTTGCGGCCGATCAGGTCGGACAGCCAGCCGAAGAAGATCAAGGTCGGGGATGCAAGCA
>Ga0209469_1001955_pt1 | contig 10345 bp, 11 predicted proteins | sample GraSoiAngelo_123_FD_185880 | JGI IMG/M metagenome (GOLD analysis project Ga0209469, IMG submission 185880) | Grasslands soil microbial communities from the Angelo Coastal Reserve, California, USA - 14_0927_02_40cm (SPAdes) (version 2) | ecosystem: Environmental > Terrestrial > Soil > Grasslands ... | reverse complement strand
CTGGCAGGCCATGGGAACCAGGGCGTCCATGAGGTCGGGGTATTTCACGCCCCAGATCCAGGTCTGCATGCCGCCCATCGAGTTGCCCAGAACCAGGCGCAGGTGCTTGATCGAGAGGCCTTCGGTCACCAGGCGATATTGCGCGAGCACCATGTCGTCGTAGTTGTACTTGGGAAAACGCGCGCGCAGGCCGTCGGAAGGTCGCGTCGATTTTCCCGTGCCGAGGGCGTCGGGCAGGATGATGAAGTAGCGGCTCGCATCGAGCGGCTGCCCCGGCCCGAAGAGCTCGCCCGCGAAATCCTTCCCGAGCAGCGTGGCGCCGGATCCTGCGGTTCCGTGCAGGAGGAGCACCGGCTCGCCCGAAGGCGCGCCGACCGTCGTGTAGTGCAGGCGCACCTCGGGCAGCGTCTCGCCCGAGTGAAAGCGGAAGTCGCGCGCCACCCAGTCGGCTTCCTTCGGGGCGGGGTAGTCCGCGGCCTGGATCGACAAGGCGAGCAGGGCGCCTGCCGCGAGCGAGAATACCCCGACCGATTTCGTGACCGGCTTCCTCATGATGATCTTCGCCCTCACTTGCTGCCGGAAGAGGAAAAGTCGATGTCCGAGACGATGCCGCCGGTTTCGAAGGACACGATCAGGATCTTTCTGAAAAGCTTGAGGCCTGTGAAGGCCGATCCGCTCGTTTCCTGAAAGAGGTAGACGGCGGCGTTCCCGGTCTGAGCCTTGATGAGGGGATGGATGTAGTATCCGCTCGGCTTTCCGAAAAGCTGCGTCAGTTCGGACTGGGAAGTTTTGCCTTTGACGATGCTGCTGATTTTCTTCTCGTCAAAATCGGTATGGTCCACGGCGAAGGACGAAACGAATTCATGGCCGACGAGCGTATCGTTGTAGAAATAAAACCCTTGCGCGCGCGCTGGGATGACTCCTTCGTGCAGCGCCTGGCCGTGCGAGGCGTAGGCGTACACGATCGTCTTCACCACCTTGTCGTTCCTCGTGAGTGTTCCTTCCCTGCGGGGCGGCCCCATTTGCTGCACGACTTGGGCATGCGTGGTCTGGCCGTTCGTGAAACTGTCGACGGCGGGTCTGACGAAATCCGTCCCGGCGCAGCCGACCAGCGTCGAGGCGAATGCGGCCGCGGTGAACATTCTGAAAGTGGATCGCATGGAGTCTCCCTTGATGTTGTTGTACCGCTCTTGCCTGGCTGATTCGGTTCGAATATAGCAAAAAAAAAGCGCACGGGCTTCGGTTCCCTACGAGCTCGGCGTTACTCCAACGGTCCCGCGTCCCAGGCCGGATGCCCAGGTGCCGCAGGCCTCTGCGATCTCCCGCAGCACGTCGCCGTCCGACCTTCCCGAGCTCCTGAGGACGTGGAACCCGTGATCGGCGCCTTCCAGCCAGCGCATCGTCCACCGCTCGGTCAGACGATCGACAACGGCATCCATCAAGTCGCGCCGGCATAGCGTGTCGCGGGTGCCGTTCAGGCACAGGACCGGCACGTCGATCTTCGCGAGGTGCGCGTCGCGCAGCTCTTCGGGCTTCCCCGCCGGATGAAGCGGGTAGGCGAGGAGCAGCAGGCCGTCGCAGGAAAATCCGTCCGCCGCGAGCATCGAGGCCGCGCGTCCGCCCATGGAGCGTCCGCCGACGATGAGGGTCTGCGGCGCGATTTCGCGGCGGGCGTGCGCGGCTACGGCGGCGACGCATTCCTTCAGGCGGGGCATGGGATCCGGGCGGCGGGACCCCTTCTCTTTGTAAAGGAAATTGAAACGCACGACGTGAAAACCGCGTCTGCGCAGCTGCTCCGCCACCCCGAGCACGCCGCGGTCGGCCATGTGGCCGCCGGCGCCGTGCGCGCAGACGAAGAGCGCGCCGTTGGAAACTGCGAGGGCGGGCTCGAAGATCGCGGAGGTTTCCTCCTTTCCGACCTTGACCCGCCATTCACCCGCGCTCATGGCGGGTGCGTCCACGCAAGCGCGCGTTATTTCATCCGATCCTTGATCTTGGCGAGGGCCCCGCGGGCGCACTCTTCGTCGAACTGGCCGCCGGGAGCGCCGCTCACTCCGAGGCCGCCGATGGTGTTGCCACCGGCCATGATGGCGATCGCGCCCTGCGCGTAGGTGACGTTGGGCAGCTGGGTCGTCGGCACGCTGCTCGGCGGGTTCTTCGCCATCCTGTCCGCGATGGCCTTGGTGCTGTCCTCCTTGCGAACAAGGCCCACCGAGGCCACCGTGTACGCCTTGTAGTAGGCGTTGTCCATCGAGTGGATCGGCGCGCCGTCGCCGCGCAGCACGGCCTGGCGGACGCCGTCGAGATCGACCACCACGGCGACCACCTGGTAACCCTTTTGCGCGCAGGCCGCGACCGAATCGCCGACGAGCTGGTTCGCCAGCGCCGCCGACAATTTGTGCGTGGTGACCAAGCCCTGGGCCTGGACTCCCGTCGCGACCGCGCCGGCTGCAAAAGCGAACGCGACAGCTTGCAGTCTCGCTGAAATTCGTGTCATCGGGTTTCTCCCTATCGGTTTGTTGGGGGCTCCCACGATACGTCAAAACATCCTGCCGCGGAAGCGGCGTCAGAGCTCGTATCTGTCGTGGTAGCGCACCCAGGCCTGCGTGAATTCCAGGTCGTCCTCGTCCCGCCCCTTGGGAACCAGGTCGAGGTAGTGGTAGGCGGTGTTCAGCATGTCGATTCCCCGCGCGTAGCTCGAGTACGTGTGGAAAACGGCGCCGCCCGCGTCCTTGTAGAACACGCTCACGCCCTCACGGTCGGTCACGCCGACGGCGGATTTCGAATAGTTAAAGAACGCCGCCCCGCTTTCGACCTCCTGCGGAGTGAACGACGCCTGGTAGTCGTAGTTGAAATCGTTCCCGCCGGAGGAGACCCATTTGAAGCTCCAGCCCATGCGCCTCTTGAAGGCTTCGAGCTTTTCGAGCGGCGCGCGGGAGATCGCCACGAAGCTCACGTCGCGGTGATTGAGGTGGATGCCGAGACCGTTGAAATTGTCCGCCCAGAAGGAGCAGTGCTTGCAGCCCTCGTTCCAGTCCGGGGCGAACATGAAGTGATAGACGACGAGCTGGCTCCTGCCGTCGAAAAGCTCCGCCAGCGTCTCCCGGCCCTTCGGCCCGTCGAAGACGTATTGCTTGTCGACCTTCTCCCAGGGCAGGGCGCGCCGTTGGCGGCTCAGCTCGTCGCGCAGCCGGGTGAACTTCTTCTCCTTCGCGAGGAATTTCCTGCGCGCCCCTATCCAGACCTTGTGCGATACGACCCGATGCTTCCCGATTCCCTTGCTCGCGCGTAATTTCGCCATGTGGGCCTCACGTGTCGATTGCTTCGTCGTCTTCCCGGTTTGATCCAGGTCAAGCCGCTAGATTGACACTCTATTCGTTTGCCGGGAAGATTGCCGGGTGACATGAAGAAACTCTATAGGTTCGTCGAAGACAGGAAGATCGCCGGCGTCTGCGGCGGGCTCGGCGACTATTTCGATCTCGACCCGGTCTTCTTTCGCCTATTCTTTCTGGTGTCGCTCGTTTTCGGCGGGCTCGGGGCGCTCGCCTATGTGATCCTGTGGATCATGGTCCCCGAGAAGACGGGCGCGCAGGGCGAGCCCCGCCCCTTGAAGCGGCTGCATCTTTCGAATTCCGACCGCAAGATCGGGGGCGTGTGCGGCGGTCTCGGAGAACGGTTCGAGATCGATCCCGTTCTCTTCCGGGTCGCGTTCATCCTGCTCGCCCTCGCGTGCGGTCTCGGGATTCTCCTCTACATCGCCCTGTGGCTCCTCGTTCCGCGCGCCCCGGCCGTGCCCGCGGTCAGCACCTAGCCCGGTTGCCGGCGCAAACGAGCGTGCTAGACTTCAATTCCCCAACTTCGAAAGGAGGTGATCCCGTGAGAGACCAACAAGGCAGGACCGGACTACCGACCTCGAACAGCGGATCAATCCGCAGATCAGGGATTTCCGCCAGCCGTTAGGCCGGCGTGCCTTACAGCAGCACGACGCCCCGGGGAGAAATCTTCGGGGCGTTTTCGTTTCCCTGGAGGACCGTATGAGAACCGCAACGCTGATGGTCGTTCTGCTTGCCGGCTGCGCCGCTCCGGGCGCCGCGCTCACCGAAGCGAGGGACAGCTGGGACGGCGCCACGTACGACGAGGTCGTGCTGCGCTGGGGGACGCCCGCCCGCAGCACGAAGCTCAGCGATGGCCGCGACGTGTATACGTGGGTGTCCGACAGCGTAGGCTCCCGGGGAAGCTCGTCGGTCGGCTTCGGGATCGGCGGCGGGCGCGGCGGCGGCGTAGGCATCGGCACCGGCATCATGTTCGGTTCCGGCGGCGGCGAGCCGGTGGCGCGCTGCGAGCGCTCGCTGATCTTCAGGGCCGGGCGCGTCGACGAGCAGACCTGGCAGGGGCCGGCGGAATACTGCAGGACCTTCGGCCGCCCCGCTCGCTAGAGCTTCGGCGATCGCTCTGCTCGTCGCCCGGCAGCCGCGACGCCCGCTCCCCCCCATGGATCGCCTGATCGCGCAATACGGGCTCGTGCTGGTTTTCGCGAACGTGCTGCTCGAGCAGCTCGGGCTGCCGATTCCCGCGGTCCCCGCGCTCGTCGTCGCCGGCGCGCTCTCGGCCGAGGGGGAGTTTTCGCCTCTTGCGGCATTCGGCGTCGCGTTCGTCGCCTGCATGATGGGCGACGCGGCCTGGTACCTCGCGGGCCGGCGCTACGGCCGCCGCGTGATGAAGCTCCTGTGCCGCGTGTCGCTTTCTCCCGACTCCTGCGTGCGCCAGACGGAGTTCCGCTTCGAGCGCTGGGGGAAGCTGACGCTGGTGCTCTCGAAGTTCATCCCCGGCCTCTCGACCATCGCGCCGCCGCTCGCGGGCGCGACCCGCCTCGGCTGGCCGTCGTTCCTCGTCTTCAACGGCATCGGCGTGGTGATCTGGGCAGGGGCCGCGATCGCCGCCGGAATGCTGTTCCACGCCCAGATCAACGAGTTCATCGTTCGCCTGGAGGGACTCGGCACGCTGGCGGCCGAGGCGATCGGCGTGCTGCTCGGCGGATACATCGCGCTCAAGTGGTGGGAGCGGCGGCGCTTCTACAAGATGCTGCGCGTCGCGCGCATCGGCGTCGACGAGCTGCGCGCTCTCATAAGGGGAGACAAGCGCCCGGTGGTCGTCGACGTGCGCTCGCCCGGCGCGCGCGTTCTCGATCCGCGTTTCATTCCCGGCGCGCTGGCGATGGACGTCGCCGAAGTGGACCGGCGGCTCGAGCAGCTGCCGGCCGATCGCGAGATCATTTTCTACTGCACTTGTCCCAACGAAGCCTCGGCGGCGCAAGTCGCAAAAAAACTGCTCGGGCTCGGCTACACCAAAGTGCGTCCCTTGCACGGCGGCCTGGACGCGTGGATCGCCGCCGGCTACGAGGTCGAGCGCCGGGAGCAAGGCGGGAAGTAGGGCTTGCCTGACAGTCCCCGAGGGTTTTCTCGACTCAAAAAGGCCGGCCCCAGGGGCTATGATGCTGCGGACCATACCGCCAGAGGGAGGAGGAGATGGCCAGAAAACTGATCGTTCTCTTCGACGGCACCTGGAACAACAAGAAGAGCAGGACCAACGTCATTCGCATGCGCGAAGCCATCGTCTCGAGCGGCGCGGACGACCCGTCGCAGCCCTGTTTCTACGACCCGGGAGTCGGCACGCACTGGTACGACAAGATCACCGGCGCCGCCTTCGGCCGGGGACTCTCGGAGAACATCCAGCAGGGATACCGGTGGCTCGCGCAGAAACACCGGGCGAACGACGAGATCTACGTCTTCGGCTTCAGCCGCGGCGCCTACACCGCGCGCAGCCTGGTCGGGCTGATCCGCAAATGCGGCATCCTGAACTCGGCGGACGAAGCCAGCGTCGCGCGGGCGTACGCTCTGTATCGCGACAAGAGCGTCGCCCCGGACGACGCCAAGGCGGTCGTGTTCCGCGCGAGCGAATCGCGCGAGGTGCGCGTCAAGTTCATCGGTGTGTGGGACACCGTGGGCGCGCTCGGCATCCCCGCCTCGCACGTGCCCTTCGGCCGCGACCGGTACCGGTGGCACGACACCGACTTGAGCAAGATCGTCGACTATGCCTACCATGCCGTCGCAACGGACGAGAACCGCGAGGACTACGCCGTCGCGGTCTGGACCAAGATCAAGCCCCAGAACATCGCGGTCGAGCAGAAGTGGTTCGTCGGCGCGCACGCGAACGTCGGCGGAGGCTACGACAAGGATCCGGCCGATGCGCTGCCGAACCTCCCGCTGCGCTGGATGCAGGACAAGGCCGAGGCGACCGGGCTCAAGCTGCGCTCCAAGGAAGAGCCCGGAGCACCGGACTGCCTCGCCGAGATCAACGATTCGTTCAAGGAGTTCATGTTCGGGGCCTACGGCGTGTTGAAGAAGAGGTTCTGGCGCCCGTTCGGCAAGGGCTGCAACGAATCCATCCACGAGAGCGTGTGGCAGCGCTGGAAGGCGAAGCCAGAATATCGTCCGGGCTCGCTGCTCCAGCGCCCTGACAAGTCCGTCTGAGCCCGCGCTGAATCAGGTGTTGCCCTGGACGCGGGCGAGCGCCCGCTTCCTCATGCGCGCGAGCACTGCGGCGAGCGCGACTCCGACGACGCAGACCGCGCTCGTCGCGATGAAGCCCCAGGTGAACGCGCCCGCCGTGTCCTTCACCACGCCGAGCGCGTAGGCGAAAACGAGCGCGCCCAGGTTGGCGAACATGTTGCAGAACCCGGCGGAGATGCCGGCGACGCGCGGCCCGAGCACCTCGACCGGAACGTAGAAGAGCGGCCCGAAATAGAACTGCAGGAAGACCGCGTTGACCGCGACCACGAGCACGAGCAAGGGGATGGAATCGACGACGACGAGAAGCGCCGAGGTGCAGGCGAGTGCGGCGAGCGATGCGCCGATCACGAGCGGCGGGTTCCTCAGGCGGTCCGAAGCGTAGCCGCCGAGCGCGTTGGAAGGCCCGGTCAGCGCGAAGGCCATCGCCGTGATGAATCCGGCGGCCTGGAGCGACAGCCCCCGATCGGCCACCAGCAGCGAAGGCAGCCAGAAATTGAACGAGGTCGTGACTCCGAAGCGGATAAACTGGATTCCGGCGCACACCCACATGATCGGGTAACGGAAGAGCTGGAACGCATCGCGAACGCTCACCGGGTGCTTGAGTCCCGTCGCGGGCTTTTGCCTGCCCAAGGCGAGATACACGAACGCCATGCATACCCCAAGCGCCGCGAAGGCGATGAACGGCGGGCGCCAGCCGTAGTGGTTCACCAGGAACGGGCCGACGAGCGAGAGCAGGATGTTCCCCGACACGCCGCCGATCACGTACACGCCCATCGCGGTCGCCTTGCGGTCCGCGGGGAACCAGGAAGCGACGAGCGTCAGACCCGGCGCGAAGATCAACGCGCGGAACGCACCCGACACGATCTGATTCGCGAGCGCGGCCGGATAGGACTGGATCATCCCGAAGTTGAGGGAGAGCAGAGTCGAGCCGAGGATGCCGATGAAGAACACGCGCTTCGGCCCGAAGCGGTCGGCGAGGTAGCCCCCGGGAATCTGGCCGAGCGCGTAGGTGAAGGTCGCGGCCGCCGACAGCATCCCCGCCTGCGCGAAGCTCATGTGCAGGTCCTCGCGGATGAGCGGGAGGAAGAGCGCGATGCCGCCGAGCGACAGCATGTTGAAGCCCTGGCAGAACACCACCAGCGTGACGGTGAGCGCGGCGTCGCGGCGGGAGGGGGCGGGGGAAGCGGAGAGGGCCACGTCGGCGTGAGCGCAAAACCCGTGAGGATAGCGGTTTCGCCCCGAGGAGGCTCGAAGAGAAGGGTAATATCATTGGGCTGAGAATCGAACGATCCATCCATGACATGAAACGCTTCTGCGGGATTTTCCTGTGCGCACTATGCGTCGCGCTCGTCGCTGCCGAGGTGCGGGCGCAGGCTCCGTACCCGAGCAGGACGGTCCGCGTCCTGGTGCCCTATGCTGCAGGCGGCCTCACCGACGTGGTGGCGCGCCTTTACTCCGAGCAATTGCGCAGGTCCTTCGCCCAGGCGGTGGTCGTGGAGAACAAGCCGGGCGCATCCGGGATCATCGCGATCGAGGAGATGGCCCGCTCCAAACCCGACGGCCACACGCTGCTGATCGGCAACATCTCGACCAACGGCCTGACCCCGGTCCTGCTCGCGAAAAAGATGCGGATCGACTACGACAGGGACGTGCAGATCGTCGCACGGCTCGCCGACGTGCCGGTGTTCTTTCTCGCCACCACGAAGGACTTCCCGCCGCAGACATTCGCGGAGTTCCTGGCCTACGCCCGGGCGCGTCCCGGCGAAGTGCGCTACGCGAGCGCCGGCATCGGCAGCTACCAGCAGGTCAACACGGAGATTCTCGCGAAGCGGGCGGGAATCAGCCTCCTGCACATTCCGTTCAAGGACGGCGGCCCGGGAATGCTGAGGGAGCTCGCGAGCGGCGAGGTCCAGGTATCGTGGTTCAACATCACCAACCCGGTCGGCATGATGAAAGCGGGCCGCGTGCGCGCCCTCGCGGTCGCGACGCCGCAGAGGCTCGCCGCCTACCCGGAGGTCCCGACGCTCGCGGAGGTCGGATTTCCCGGCGTGAGAGCATCCCAATGGGTGGCCGCCTTTGCGCCGTCGGCGGTGCCTGCGGAGATCGTAGTGACGCTCCACAACGCGTTCGTCCGCGCAGCCAGCGCGCCGGAAATGCAGGACGCGTTTCAAAAAGGCGGAATGGCCGCCCCGGCGCAAACTTCGGTTGGCGACGCGAAAGCTTGGCTGCGCGAGGAAATGGCGAGCTGGAAACGCGATATCGAGGAAATCAAGCTGGAGGTGGACGAGTGACGTCGTCTTCGGGGGCACGTTGAAGATCGGAATCCTGTTCGGTGACGACATCGGCCTCGAAGTTGTCCCGGAGTGCATCAAGGTGATGAGGGCGGCGGCCTCGCGCGCGGGCCTCGCCGTCGACTGGCTGCCGCTGCCGATCGGCAAGCGCGGGCACGAGGAGCACGGCAACACGCTCCCTGCGGTAACCGAGGAAGCCTTGCGGGAGCTGGACGGCTGGGTGATGGGGCCGATCGGGCACGCCGCCTATCCGCGTGGCGATCCCACCTGGGTGATGCCGCCGGTCCGGAAGAAGTTCGAGCTCTTCGCCGCGGTGCGGCCCTCGCGCTCCTACGCCAGTCTGGCTTCGGTCCACAAGGATGTGGACATCGTGTTCGTGCGCGAGCTCACCGAAGGGATGCTCTACTCCGAAACGGTAGTCGCCGGCGCGCCGGAATTCCGGCCGAACGACGAGATCACGATCGCGACCCGGGTGATCACGCGCAAGGGCTCGAGCCGCGTCGCGCGCGAAGCCTTCGAGATCGCGCGTACGCGAGCGCGAAAGAAGGTGACCGCCGCGCACAAGGAGCCGGTCTACCGGCTCGCCTGCGGCATGTTCGCCGAGGAATGCCGCAAGATGGCGCGCGAATACCCGGACGTGAAATTCGAAGAGGCGATGATAGACACCATCTCGATGAAGCTGGTGATGACGCCGCAGCAGTACGACGTGGTCGTCACCACCAACCAGTTCGGCGACATCCTCACCGACATCGGCGCGGGCCTGGTGGGCGGGCTGGGGCTCGCTCCCGGCCTGTGCGTCGGCGAGAGGCAGGCGATGGCGCAGGCGACCCACGGCTCCGCCCCGGATATCGCCGGGCGCAATATCGCGAATCCCTATGCGATGATCATGTCCGGACAGATGCTGCTTGCCTGGCTCGGGCGCAGGCACAACGAGCCCAGGGCGGCGGAGGCCGCGCAGCGGATCCAGAATGCGGTGACAAGCCTGTTCCAGGAGGCGAGGCATCTGACGAGGGACCTGGGCGGAAGCGCGAGTACTCGGGAGATGGGAGACGCGATCGCTGCCCTGGTCACGCATTAACCGATCCGGAAGAGGGGAATATGAGAAGCGTTCTGAAGAATGTCGTCGTCGCGATCGTCGTCGCGTGCCTGACGCCGGCGCTGACCACCGCGCAGACATGGCCGAACAAGCCTATCAAGATGATCGTCCCGTTCCCGGCCGGAGGTGGCACCGACTTCATCGGGAGGCTGGCCGCGAAGCAGCTGGGAGACCGCCTCGGCCAGCAAGTCTTCGTGGACAACCGCGGCGGGGCGAACGGGGCGATCGGCGCGCAGGCGTTGATGCAGTCGGCGCCCGACGGCTACACGATCGCGGCGATTTCCGACGGGCCGACGGTGATCAACCCCGCGCTTTACGAGAAGCTCGCTTACCACCCGCTGCGCGATTTCGTCCCGGTCGCGATGATGATCAAGTTTCCGTCGATGCTG
>Ga0209469_1001954_pt1 | contig 10349 bp, 9 predicted proteins | sample GraSoiAngelo_123_FD_185880 | JGI IMG/M metagenome (GOLD analysis project Ga0209469, IMG submission 185880) | Grasslands soil microbial communities from the Angelo Coastal Reserve, California, USA - 14_0927_02_40cm (SPAdes) (version 2) | ecosystem: Environmental > Terrestrial > Soil > Grasslands ... | reverse complement strand
CAGCGTCTTCTCATCGATCCCCTTCGCCGCTCCGAAAATGGTGGACAGCGCTTGCGCGTATCCTTCTGCGCCGAGGATGGCGGCTTGCCGGCCCCCCTCGGCCCGCAGGATCGCGGACTGCTTGTCCCCTTCCGCGACGGTGACCGTCGCCGTCTTCCTGCCGTCGGCTTCGATGACGACGGCCCGTCGGCTCCGCTCGGCGGACATCTGGAGGATCATGGCGTCCGTGACGTTCTTGGGCGGGAGGATCTCTCGGATCTCGACGTTCGTGACCTTAACGCCCCACCGGGTCGTGACCTCGTCCAGCTTCGTGCGGAGGACCGCGTTGATCTCCTCCCGCTTCGAGAGGACCTCGTCCAGGATGATGTCGCCGATGACGGCCCGCAGCGTCGTCGTGGCGATCCCCATGGCGGCGCCCTCGAAGTTGTTCACGCGGATGACGGAATCGGCCGCGCTCGCGACCTTGAGGTACACGATGAAGTCGACATCGACGGGCGCATTGTCCTTCGTGATGCAGGTCTGGTGGGGGATCGTCAAGTATCGCTCCCGCAGATCCACCCGAACCGGCTTGTCGATGCCCGGGATCACGGCGACGATGCCCGGCCCCTTCTCGGCCTGTGCCTTGCCGAGTCGAAAGTTGACGATTCGTTCGTACTCCTTGACCACTTTCAAGGTGGCGAAAAGGAAGATCAGGACGATGATGATGAAGACGAACGCTCCAACAAAAATTCCGCCCAACTCCACGCCCTGAAACGCCGTCACCGGACCCAAGTCGAATGGAACCAGGAATCCCCCCATGCCGTAACCCCGGGGGCGGGGATGAACGCTCCTCGACTTAAGGCCATGGCCGGATTGCCGTGGGTTCCGCGTGAGGACATTGAAACCTGGAAGAACTCTTTGCACTAAGACGGGCTCATGCGGTAGAGTTATCCGTTTCGATGGTCTCCGGACCCCAGGGGAACGCCGTGGCCGTTGACTTCGCGATCAAAACGACGCCCAAGTACCAAGTCGTATCGGTCCGCTTCGTCGGGCCTTTCAACCAGAGACGAATCCGGTCCGAGTGGGAGCGCCTGGCGAAGTGGGCGAAGACGAAACGATTGAACACGGGAAAGTGGTTCTTCTCCGAGGAAGATGCGGGGAAAGTCTATCGCTTCGATCTTTCCATCGAAGTGCGAGGTCGCGTCAAGGGAGAGGGCAAGGTGCGCGTTCGAACGTTCCCCGCCTCGCCGATTGCGACCGTGACCTTCGACCCCGATGCGGTCGCCGCGCGGGTCATCTACCATGGATTGTCCGATTGGCTGCGTTGGCGAAAGAAGGACAAGACGATCAAGCGGACACGCACCTGGCGGGAAGTCTACTCGGGCAACCCGTGGACGGACAAGAAGGCGTGGTCCCACACGGAGATCCAAGTCCTGGTCTCCAAGTGACCATCGAAGAGGATGGGGGCCTCGACCGCGGTCCCGAGAACGGAGGTCCGAAGGATGCGGAAGAAGATTGACGATTACGTCAGCGGTCGGATTCCGCCACCGCCGATCGTGACGGCACTCGGCATCACGATGATCCGCGCGGCCGACGGGACGGCCGAGTTCGGCTACGTCGCGGATGGGCGCCACGCGAACCCGATGGGGACCCTCCACGGAGGGATCCTGTGCGATCTCGCGGACGCAGCGATGGGCGTAGCCCTGGCTTCGACCCTTGACGAAGGGGAATCCTTCGCCACGCTGGAGCTCCACATCAACTTCCTGCGGCCCGTATGGGACGCGAAACTCACCGCGAAGGGAAGGATCGTCTCGCGGGGTCGCACGGTGGCGATGACGGCCTGTGACATCGTCGATGAGGACCAGCGCCACATCGCCGCGGTGACGGGGACCCAGATGATCTTGACCGGACAGATGGCGAAGGGTCGTTGAGGCCGAGGTACCGTTCGCAAAGCCCCGCCTTCGGTGAAACTCTATTATGGGCGGCGTGGATTCCTCCTGGCTCATGGCCCGGGTTGAGATTAGAGGACTGCACAAGGAGTTCGAGGGAACCGTCGCGGTCGAAAACCTCGACCTGGAAGTCAAGGACAAGGAATTTGTCGTCCTCCTGGGTCCCTCGGGATGCGGCAAGACGACGACCCTTCGCTGCATCGCGGGGCTGGAATCTCCATCGGAGGGCGAGATCTACATCGGCGATCGGCTCGTGAACGATCTGGAGCCGAAAGAACGGAACGTCGCGATGGTGTTCCAAAGCTACGCGCTCTATCCGCACATGACCGTCTTCCAGAACCTCGCGTTTCCGTTGGAGAATGCCCGTGTCTCGGAGCGGGACATCGTGAACCGCGTCAACCGGACCGCCAGGCTGCTCCAGATTGACGGGTTCCTCGGCCGCAAGCCCGCCCAGCTGAGTGGCGGTCAGAGGCAGCGCGTGGCCGTCGGCCGAGCGATTGTGCGCGAGCCCGAGGTATTTCTCATGGACGAGCCCTTGAGCAACCTCGACGCTCAGCTGCGGGTCTACATGCGCGCCGAGCTGAAGAAGCTCCAGAAGGACATCGGCGTGACGACGATCTACGTGACGCACGACCAGGTCGAGGCGATGACGATGGCGGACCGCGTCGCCCTCCTTCACAAAGGCACCCTCCAGCAGTACGCGGGGCCCCGGGACCTCTACAGTCGCCCCACGAATCAGTTCGTGGCTGGCTTCGTGGGCAACCCGCCTATCAACCTCATCGAGTGCAACTGCATCGACGGAAACATGATCGACGCGGGCGACTTCCGACTGGCCCTCCCGGAACGCCTCGTGGAGCCTTGTCGGAATTCGTCCGCGCGCGAAATCGTCCTCGGGGTTCGGCCGCAGGACGTCCAAGTGGGGTCGCCGCCGGACTCGGACGGCGGCGTCATTGTTGCTCGCTTCCCTCCGACCTCCGTCCCGGCGGAAATCTATGCGACGGAACCGCTCGGGGACTCCACGATCCTCGACTTGAAGGTCGGAGACAAATTACTCAAGGCTGTGGTGGCGGCCTCGTTCGAGGGCGATGTCGGCGCGAAGATTGGAGTCCAGTTTCCCTCTGATCGAATTCACCTCTTCCACCGGAAGTCAGGACAGGCTATCCGGTGAGATTCGCGGTAGCCGGTTGACCTTGAAGCTGGATGCCCTTCGCGCGCGTTCGACCGAGGACGTTCGGCGGCTGCGGGCGCCCGAAGGCTATCTGCGAGCGGGCGCGCCTCGGTACGCGACGTTGTTCGGACGCGACTCTCTCATCTCTGCGTTGCAGATGCTCGACATCGATCCGACCATTGCGGCCGCCACATTACGAATCTTGGCGTCCTTCCAAGGGCGGGGCGAGGATCGGGAGTCGGAGGAACAACCGGGGAAAATCCTGCACGAGCATCGGTTCGACGCCGCGTCGCGCCTCGAGCTGCCATCCTGGAAGTTCCCGTATTACGGAAGCGTCGACAGCACCCCCCTTTTCCTGATCGTAGGGGATGCGTACCTTCGGAAGACCGCAGATTCGCAGCTCGCGAGGGAATTGTGGGGCGCCTTCCGCTCGGCGCACGAGTGGATGGCGCGGTATGGTGATTCAGACCACGACGGCTACTTGGAGTACGAACGGACGAACCCGTCGGGCCTCTTCCACCAGGGATGGAAGGATGGTTCGAACGACCATCTGCGTATCTCGCCTCCCGTCGCGTTGGTCGAAGTCCAAGGATACGCGTACGCTGCGCACCGAGCCTTCGCCTCCTTGGCGCAAGCTCAGGGCGACACGGTCGACGCGGCCGCCGCACGAGACGCCGCGGAACATCTTCGAGAACGCATCAACGAGGACTTCTGGCTCGAGGATCAAGGGTTCTTTGCCCTGGCTCTGGACGGGACGAAGCGCCCGCGACGCGCCGCGACCTCGAACCCGGCCCACCTTCTCCTTTGCGGTGTGGTGGAACCCCGTCGACTCGACCGGATGGTTTCGCGGCTGTTCTCCTCCGATCTGTGGACACCATTCGGCGTCCGCACGCATGCCAGCACCGAGCCCGATTTCGATCCGCTCTCCTATCATCTCGGGAGCGTGTGGCCGCACGACAACTGGTTCCTCTATCGAGGGCTCCTCGCCGCCGGCAGAGAGGCAGAGGCCCAACGCGTCCGCGATGCGCTCTTGATCGCCCGCGACGCGCTCGGGAAGATACCGGAATTCTACGGTGTAATCGACGACCAAATCATCGACCTCTCTCGAGAAACGCGAGGCCGCCCGCAGGCGAACCCTCTCCAGGCGTGGGCATCGGCGGGCCTCCTCGACATGATTTCTCGACATCCGGACGCGGACGTCAGCCCTTGATCGTCCAGCCAATGAGGCCGCGGATGTAAAACCGCTGGAGGACGAGGTACAGGGCCACGGGGACGATCATCGTTAGGATCGCGCCGGCCGACAGAAGATCGTAAGGATGGGCCAGTTGGCCGCTAAGCCGCGGGACGCATTGGGTCGACAGGAACCAGTCCGATTTCTGAACGAGGACTTGCGCGAAAAAGAAATCATTCCAGACCCACATGAATTGGAAGACGACCACGGCCGCCATGGCAGGCAGCGCCATCGGCAGCACAATCTTGTAGAAGATCTTGAAATCGGAGGCGCCATCCACCCGCGCTGCCTCCTCGATCTCTTCGGGAAGGGTTCGGAAAAAGTTCCGCATGAAAAGGATGATCCACGGAATGCCCCACGCCGAGTGGACGAGGATCAAGCTCAGGAGATTGCTGATCAGGCCCAAGGCGATCATGAGGTTGTAGACGGGGACTGCGACCATCATCTGAGGGACGGCCATGAACAGGACGACGGAGAGGAAGATGTAGTCCCGAGTCCGCGTGCGGAACCTTGCGAATCCGTAACCGGCGAAGGCCCCCACAAGCATTGGGATGATCGTCGCTGGCAATGCGACGAAAAACGAATCTCGGAGGCCCAAGGAGAGAGGACACCCCGGGTTGTTCCATGCCGAGATGAAGTTATCGAACGTCAAATGGAAGGGGGACGGGTTCCACCACCCGAGGGCTGTCTCGGATAGCGGGCGCACGGACACCACGGCGACTCCGATGAAGGGAAGCAACCAAGCGAGTCCCACGGTCCAGGCAACGACGTGGATCAAGATGGTTCGGGGACGAAAGGGAAGTTTCCACGGTCGGCGCCTCGGCTCCCGGTCGACAAGGCTCGTCATGGCGAGTCACCCGTCGGCGCGATCGTCGCCTGGGGCGAATCGGTTCCCACCTCCGCGGGCTTTGCCCGCGCCCTTAGGAGCCGCCTCTTGTGCCTGGGCAGATTGAGCAGCTCCCGGAACAGGCTGATCGACACGACGAACGTGAAGATCGTGAGCAAGGTAGCGACGACCGCCGCGTGGTTGTAATCTTGGACGTAGAAAAACCGGTACATCTGGAGGGCGAGGACATCCGCCGCCCCGCCAAGGCCTCCCTGCTGGTTCGTTGCCCCAATCACGATATCGAACAACTTGAGCTCCCACAGGACCGTCATCGTGACGATGACGAGGGTGACAGGCTTGAGGAGGGGCCAGGTGATTTTGCGGAATACTTGCCATTCCGACGCGCCGTCCACGCGCGCGGCCTCGAAGTAGTCCTTCGGAATCGTGGTCAAGCCGGCGGAATAGACGATCATGCTGAATCCGGTCCACGACCATACGGTCCCCATGATCAAACCGAAGAGGAGGGTGCTCGGATTGGAGGTGAGCCAATTCACCGCCAGGCCCTTGATCCCGATCGAGCCAAAGAACGCTGGGACGAGGCCGATGGGCGCTTCGAGGATGAATTTGAGGACCGTACCGATGACGATTAGCGGCGTGACCATCCCCAGGAAAATCATCGATTTGACGATCGCCGCCCCCCGGACTCTTTGGAGGAGCATCGCCAGGAACAGGCCCATGAACATCGTCAACGGGAGGTGGAGCCCAATCCAGATCAGATTGTTAATCAAGGTCCCGCACGGGGGGCCGGTTTGTAGGCAATCGGCGTTCACGGTTTGCTTGGACCCGATGACCGTCGCAAAGTTGTCCAGGCCCGTAAATTGGCCGTCAGCGCCGACGAACCCCAGGGTCAGCGTTGCAACCACGGGGTAGATGACGAGTACAATCAGGAAGATCGTCGCAGGGAGGATGAAGGCGACAAAGGTCGCTTGTGACCGCAACCTTCGAAGAATCCATCCTGCTCCCGGAATAGAAGGGAGAAGGCGGGGTCGGGGCCCGCCCTCTCGTCGGTTCATGGTTGGTTCGCAGCCGCCGTCTGGATGTTCGTCAGGACCGTCTGCCAGGTACCCGGGTTCGCCCAGAGGCTCTGGAGCTGACTCCAGAACACACCCTGGAACGGGTTGCCGATCGTGTCATCCAGATCAGAAAGGACCGTCTTGCCGGACAGCAGATTCGCGACGTTCCGGTCCACTGTAGGATAGGCGGTCGTGGGAACATTCGCCGCCGTGGCGACGTGGCCGCCCTGCTTCACCTGAAGCTCCTGCGCCGGCTCCGACGCGAGGTACTGGGCCAGCCGCTTCGCGAGGTCCTGGTGGGCCCCGAATTTCGGGACGAAGAAGTAGTCCGCTGCAAAGACGATTCCTTGGTTCGCGACCCCTCCCGGCAGCGGGAAGACCCCCAGCGCGCTCGGGTTCGGGACCATGCCGGTGATCCAGCTTCCCATGAAGTAGAGGGGGTTCGTGCCGTCCCACCAGAGCGTCACGCCCGGATTGTCCCAGGTTGTCGGCGCCGTCCAGAATCCATTCGTCAGGGTCGGCACGAGGTAGTTCTGGAAGATCGACTTCACGCTCGGGTCGGTCCAGGAGAGGCTCCGATTGGCCAGGGCCTTGTGCATGGACGCCCCGCCGTACGTCTCGATGAAGTGCTCGACTACGTCGGAGAGCGGCCAACCGACTCCGTCTCCAGCCATGAGCGGGGGATTGCCTGTCGAGTTCTTGATCGAGCCGAGCAGGGAGAAGAACCCTTGCCAGGTCGTCGGGGCCGACCAACTGTTAGCCTGGAAAAACGTGGTGTTGTACCAGAAGCCGGGCTTGACTTTCCCCGTGTAAGCGCCGCCCCAGATGTGACCGCTCGCCGTGAGGGGGTCGAGGGCTCCCGCCTGGTAGGACGACGGACCGATCGTGCCCGTCAAATCGGTGACCCAATTCTTCGCGGCCCACTGCTTGATCGTCGCGCTGGGCATGAAGATCAGGTCGGCCGGAGATTGTCCGGCCTGAAAAGCAATCGGTAAGGTCGGGGACAAGTCCTCCTGGCGCGTAGGTGTATACACGTACGGGATTCCGGTGTCGTTCGTGAATTTATCGAGCACGGGTTTGAACTTCCCCCATTCCGAACTCGGGTTTTTGATCGCGTCTCCCGCCCAAGGGCCGATCACCTGGACAGGAACCACCGCGGCCTTGGGCGCTGCCGCATAGTACACGCCGACCGCCGTGATCACATTCGTGACGATCAGCAAGGCCACGATAATCGCGATGAGCCTGCCGGACGTCTTTGACGGGACATAGTCCGCCCCGCCCGATGACACGCCTGTAGATCCTCCTGTGGCCACTCCTCTGACCCCCAAACCTTGGCGGCGGGATGGCTTCGTCGGCTTTTACTCTTATTGACGACTTGAGCAGAAAGTAACCTTGAGGAACTGGGGTGAGCAGGCGGTTCTCTTCAGCGACTAGCCCGGTGGCACTCCGCAGCCGGTGCGGGCGATTCGGCGGTTTCGCCATCAATCATGTCAATTTCCTGAGATGAGGTCCGAGTAGAGGCGGAGGTGGTCCCGCAGGTATCGGGTGATGAGGAACTCCCGCCGGACGCGCTCTCGGCCGGCGCGTCCCATCTCCCGGCGACGGGCCTCGTCCCTCAGCAACTCAATAGTCCGGTCGGCCGCCTGGCGGACGGACGATACGAGGCAACCGTGCACCCCGTCTTCGATCTGGATCCGGATGCCCCCGACGTCGCCGCCGACGACCGGCACGCCCTTCCACAGGGCCTCGCTGACGATGAGGCCGAACCCCTCCCGGAGAGACTTCGCGAGCGCGACGTCCGTCTCTCGCTGTAACACGTTCACCTCGATCGCGCCGACACCGCGCAGGTCCGTCAGGAAATGGATGTCGGGGTCGTCGCCGGCATGGCGCGTTGTGCGCTCGAACCAGAGCCATCCTTCCGGGTCGTCCTTGGCCATCGAGCCGATCATGAGGAGTTGGACCTCCGGGATCGTCCGTTTCACGAGCCGGTAGGCGTCGATCACGCCAAGCGGGTCCTTCCACGGATCGAATCGACCGACCTGCGACATGACGGGCCGGTCCCGGTCAAACTCGAACCGGGAGAGGATCGCGGCTCGCTCCTCGTCGCGGAGCTCCCGGTTCTTTGGGCTCAGCGGGTCGATCGCGGGTGGGGCCACGACGAGCTTCTTGAATCGGACTTCGGGAGGCGCATAAGCCCTTGCGCTGAAGATCGCGGCATCGAAGCCTTCGAGATCGGGCTGGAGGGCTCCCAACACGCCGCGGTTCGGGGTCGTAAGGTCGATGTGGCATCGCCAAATCCACGGGCCCTTCCGCTCGACGAGGTGGACCAAAGGAGCCGGCTGGGGATCGTGGATGACCACCGTATCGAAATCGTCCCGGAATCCGGCCGCATTCGATTCGTTCACCTGCCGGTATTCGGATTCCAGCTCCGGCGTCAGGCCGACGGGCGATCCCTGGAGCGCGTTGTGGATCGTCTTCGTCGCGTCGTAGAACCGCGGGGTACCAGAGAGGACGAACCAGGTGACGTCCAAGCCGAGATCGCGCATAAGGGGGACGATGCTGTGGAGCAATTCGGCCACGCCGCCGCCGTAGGAGGTGGCGTTCACCTGCGCGATCCGCTTCCCCCGGAGTTTCCGGCCCTGGGAAACGATCTCGTTGTAGGCCGCGTCGCCGATGATCGTCCGATAGTCGACGATGTGCTTCTCCGTGACGGAGACTTCTTCCATTCGACGAACCCGGCCCTGCGCAAGGGACCGCCTCTCATTAGTTGTTCGGTCGGGACCCGCTCCCGCAACCTTTTCCCGAGCATGCCGACTTTGAACGCGTCATGCAAGGAATCGCGGTCGCATCGTGGGCGGCGCTCATATGACTGATGTCGGCACGGCACCGTTAAGTAGGCTCGGCAACTTAGCGCTGGTCCGACCATGGCCGGACCGGACGACGAGGAGCGGAAGAAGCGGCCCTCTCTTCCGCCGGTCGAATTCGTCAAACCCGGAGAGGCTCCGGCGCCCCTCCCGCCGCGGGACCAACCTCCGGCGGCCTGGGTGACGCGGCCCGAGGACTACCTACGACAGGTGGCGCCCGCTCCGCAGTTGCGCGCGCCGGGGCAAATGCACCTCGTGGCGGGCATCCTGCTCGTCCTCTCCGCCCTCGTGGCGGTCGGATGGACGATCGCGTTGAGCATCCGATTCCTGACGCCCGCCCAATATGAGAACGCGACGGCGGGTCTCACGCCGGAATCCTGGGCGATCGGTCAGATCTGCGGGCTCCTCGGAATCTGGGGTCAGGCGATCGCGCTGCTCGCCGGCGTCATGTCGTTCCGCCGAATGAGCTGGAAATTCGTGTTCGCGGCCTCCCTCATCTCGGTCTTGTCGATTGGGGCCACGGCCGTCGCCTTCATCGATCCGTTTTTTGGGGGAGCGGCAGCACTGGGACTCGTTGGCTTAGTCCTGCTCAGCCTGGGCCGACGAGAGTTTCCGCCTTGAGATCGAGCCCCTAGTCAGCGAGCCCGAGGCGATGACGGCATCTAGGTCGGGCGCATCACGCCGGGACTTTCGTCCGGCCTCGGATCAGGAAGCGACAGACGGCATCGCCCGCGACCACTCGGTGAGAGGTCTCGACGTCCGCGGCGAGGAGTTTCTGAAACATCTCCCGCTCGACCCCGCAGGCCTCCGGATAGGCTTCGGCCACCGCCATGATCGGGCAGTTGTGTTCCATCATCTCGACCACATTCCGGCCGGCGTGGCCGAGCTCCGCCATGTACCCTCCTTCGTCGCGAATCTTTACGAGCTCCCCGACCCGCTCTTTCAAGGTGCCGTCAGGGACGCGGTTCCGGTTTGTATCGAGCACCTCCTGCGCACGTTGCTTCAGGAGGCGTTCCACGGCTTCCCGGCCGATCTTCTCCTCGATGAACCGCAGGGCGCAGAGCGTCATGTGCGTGTACGCCTCCGGGAAGAGGCCGGTCGATCCGCGGCTGAGGGCGAAGAAGGCTCGCGGACGACCGCGCCCGGCGGCCCGGGACGATCGCTCGACGAGGCCTTTCCCTTCGAGCACCGCGAGGTGCTTCAACGTCGCCATCTTGGAGATTCCGAGGGACGCCGCGAGGTCGGTGAGGGAGACCGCG
>Ga0209469_1001952_pt1 | contig 10367 bp, 9 predicted proteins | sample GraSoiAngelo_123_FD_185880 | JGI IMG/M metagenome (GOLD analysis project Ga0209469, IMG submission 185880) | Grasslands soil microbial communities from the Angelo Coastal Reserve, California, USA - 14_0927_02_40cm (SPAdes) (version 2) | ecosystem: Environmental > Terrestrial > Soil > Grasslands ... | reverse complement strand
TCGGCGACTTCCTCGCCGCCCGGCACCGCGGTCGCCCGCAGGTACGCGGTGCCGATCGCGTTCGCCTCGTCGAGCACGAGCTGCTTGCGGGCGTCGAAGCGCTGGGACGCCGCCGCGAACGTGAACCCGAGGAGGAGGCCGAGGAGCGCGAGCATCCCGCCCTGGAGCGTGCTCGTCTCCGAGCGCTCACCCTCGTCGGCGCGGGCGCGGCCGCGCCGCGCCGCGCGGAAGCCGACCAGGTGCGCCAGCACGAGGAGGGCGAAGAGGACGAGGCCGGCCAGGACGTAGGTCGTCGGCGAGAGCACTGCCTGGCCTAGCGGACCGGCGACCAGCTCTCGGAGAAGGCAGGCTGCGCCGGGACCGCGGCGGCCGGCGGAGGTGCTGCCGGCACCGTCTCCTGCTCCATCGCGGCGAGACCGGGCGACGAGGCGAGCAGCAGGACGCCGGGGCGGCACGCTCTGACGAGGTTGCGCTTCGGCATGCAGCTCCTCCTGTTCGACACGAGGCGCGTGTTTCCGCTATGGGGCGCCCATGACGGCGACGCTCATCGCCGTGACGACCGCGCAGGGTTCATGGGTTCACCGGCCCGTCGATTCACCGTCGCGGCACTGAAACCACGACCCGACGGCGACGGTCAATTGGACCTTCGGCCAATCACGCCGCACGGGCCTTGGCCTGCATGCTAGCTATCGCGCGCGTGTCTGCTATCTGCGGCGTGCGCGGCCTGCGAGCGATGCCACGCGGATCGCGCCGATCCCTTGAGGACTCTTGACGGGCTTCCTCAGGCGGCTGGCGGCAGCATCGCAGAGGCGCGCCCGCAGAGATTCGCCAGCTCACGGAGGCACGCCTGCGTATCCTCTGAACCACCTCCGTTCTTTGCCATCGCCTCGAGGCGCCCTACCGCCTCGGTGATCGCGGGGAACCCGTAGGAGCCGGCTGCTCCCTTGAGCTGGTGGGCCAGCGCCGCCATACGTCCCAGGTCACCCGCCGCTGCCGCCAGCGCCGCGACGCGCGCGGGCAGCGTCGCCACGAACTCCGAAAGCAGCTCCCGCAGCTCCGGGTGGTGTCCGAGCTCGCTCACCAAGGGCTCCTTTGTGCACTTTGTCGCCGGCTCGTACTGACGCCCAACATGCCACTGCACCATCGTCAGCAACTCCTCGCCACTCATCGGCTTCGAGAGATAGTCGTCGCACCCCGCCCCGAGGCATCGCTCGCGCTCGCCCTCCATGGCGTGCGCCGTGAGGGCGATTATCGGCCGACGATAGCCTGCCTGTCGCAGGGCCTCGGCCGCCCGGTAGCCATCCAGCACCGGCATCTGCATGTCCATCAAGACGACCGCGAAGGGCTGCCCCACGGCCTCCGCCTCCCACGCCCGCTCGCAGGCCTCCTGCCCGTCCTCCGCTAGGACGACCCTCGCCCCGGCCTTGCGCAGGTAGAACGAGATCAGCCGCTGGGTGTCCAGCCCATCTTCCGCGAGCAGCGCCCGGCAGTCGAGGCGCACCGGCGCCACCGCGGCCGCAGCCGCCGGCAGGGGCTGCATGTCAGTCGGCGCCGCTGCCATCGGCACCCCAGTGAGCGGACCCGGATCGATGGTAACCGTGAACGTGCTCCCCCTTCCGGGCGCGCTCTCGACGTGGATCATGCCTCCCAGCATCTCCACCAGCCGCTTCGTGATCGTCAGCCCCAGGCCCGTTCCTCCGAAGCGGCGCGTCGTCGAGGCGTCCGTCTGCGTGAAGGGCTGGAAGAGACGCGCCTGCTCTTCGGCGGTCATGCCGATCCCGGTGTCCGCCACCGCGAACGCCAGTCGGCCGCCCTCCATCCGGATCGTCAGCCGCACTCCTCCGCGCTCGGTGAACTTCAGCGCGTTACTGAGCAGGTTGAGGAGGATCTGGCGCACCCGCGTCGGATCGCTCTCGATGCGCTCGGGGATCAGGCCCTCGTAGATAATTTCGAAGGCGATTCCCTTGTCCCGAGCCCGGTGATGCATCAACGCGACCACCTCGCCCACGAGCCTGGCGGGTGAGCAGGCGATGCGCTCCATCGTCATCTTCCCGGCCTCGATCTTTGAGAGGGTGAGGATGTCGTTGATGACCGAGAGCAGGTGCGCGCCGTTCAGTCGGATCGTGTCGAGGTACGCCGCGCGCTCCTCAACACTGAGATCCGACTCTGCCAGGATGTCCGCATAGCCGAGGATCGCCGTCATCGGGGAACGGATCTCGTGGCTCATATTGGCCAGGAACTCACCCTTGGCGCGCGAGGCCGAGAGGGCGCTCTCCCTCGCACGGACCAGTTCCTCCTCAGTCCGCTTGCGCTCGGTGATGTCGCGAATGGCGGCCGTGACGATCTTGCCGTTCTCGGTCTCGACTGGGCTCAAGCTGATCTCGATGGGGAACTCGGTCCCGTCCTTCCGCCGCCCGTGGAGCTCGAGCCCGGCTCCCATGGGCCGGAGCTTCGGCTCGCGCTGGTACGCCGTCCGATGCCGTACGTGCTCCCCCCGAATCCGCTCCGGCACGAGCTGCTCGACGGGCTTGCCAACGAGCTCTTCGCGCGCATAGCCAAAGAGGGCCTCCGCCTGCGCATTCACCATCGCCAACTGGCCCCGCTCGTCGACGATCACCATGGCGTCCGGCGCCGACTCCAGGAGATCCATGAACCGCACCTCGGCTCGCTTGCGCTCGGTGATGTCGCGGCTGACGGTCGATGCGCCGAAGATCTTCCCGCTCGCATCGCGGATCGGGGAAACGGTCAGGGAGACTTGCACGAGCCTTGAATCCTTGCACCTGCGGACAGTCTCATAGGACTCGACCAGCTCACCTCCCTCCAGACGTGCAAGCAGGGCCGGCCCCTCGTCTGCATGCCCGGGAGGGACGAGGCATGATATCGACCGGCCCACCATCTCCTCGGCCGTGTAGCCGTAGAGCCGCTCTGCCCCTTTGTTCCAGCTCGTGATGGTCCCCTCCAGGCTCTTGCCGACGATCGCGTCGTGTGAGGAGTCCACGATGGCGGCAAGGAACGACCTCACCTCCTCCGAATGCTTGCGCTCGGTGATGTCTCTGATGATCCCCGTCAAGCGGGTGTCTGCCCCGGACCTCCAGGCCCCCAGTGACAGCTCGACGGGGAACTCGGCACCGTCGTGCCGTCGGGCCACGAGCTCCACCGTGTTCCCGACGAAATGCCCTTCGCCGGTCGTGACGAAGCGGCGCAGGGCGCGGCAATGCGCATCGTGGAAGCGCTCGGGCATGAGGACGGTGAGCGGTGCGCCCACGGCCTCGGCCGCGGTGAGGCCGAACAGCCGCTCGGCGCCCTTGCTGAAGTAGGTGATCACCCCCGCAGCGTCCGCTGATACGATCGCGTCGGTCGCGGCGTCCGTCACTGCCCGCAGCTCGGCCTTGGCGGCCTGCATTCGATGCATACTGACTTCGACGACGTGGCGGCTGCGTGCGCTCCGCAGGATCAGGAAGACCGAGGCCGAGATGCCACACGCCACGGCGAGCGCGACGGCAATCTCAGGGGTGTAGAGGCCAGCCCGGGCCCCGACGAGCACGAACCAGCCGAGGGCTACGCTGAGCATGACCATTGCCGGAAGCAGATACCGTGCGAGGCCTCCGGCCGGGCTCGCGTAGATCAGCGCCGCGAGAACACCGCGAGGCACGCTCGCGAGAACGCCAGCAGACAGCAGCGTGAGGCCCATGGCCGAATGCAGGGGCATAGCGCTGAAAGGCGTGAGGCCGTACCGGTGCACGCCGTAGGCGTAGCCGAGCAGGCTGCCTGCGGAGACAGTGAGCGCGAGCCCGCTGAACGCCTCCCCCGTAGGGGAGCGCGAGGGAACCTCGGCGCTGCTGAGGAGGACGAGGGCAGCTCCCACCAGCGCGAAGCAGAGGGCGCCGTTGGGAGCCATCCGCCCGGGCGGGGGAAACGGAGTGCGCGCCGGATCGGCGAAGAGCACCTGGTCGATCCCGATGTCTACCCCGACGAGGTACTCGGCGAGCGTCAGAAGCGCGATCAGGACCACGATCGCGGCAAGCAGCCGGGCCACGCGCCGTGTGCTGCGACCGCTTCGTTCGTGCTCGATCAGGGCGAGGGAGAGGCCGGAAAGGATGAAGGCGATCGCCGTGTTCGCCTTCATCCTGACGAAGCAGGGAAGGACATCCTCGAGCACGTCGACGCCGAAGGTCCAGGCGAAGAGTACCGCGACCCCAAGAGCGACTGAGGTGATGGCCGCCACTACGGGTAGGGCTTCGAGCCCGTGTGGAGGCCACGCGTCCTGCGCCAGCTGAGGCAGGCCGCGGGAAGAATCCTCCGCCGCCCCACGCTCGGCCATCACGGCCCTCCGGGCCTCCCCACGTCCCCTCCCGGCCGTGAGATGTGGGAGCCCCTCTTGAAGAGTTCAACTCTATTAGAGCGCTCCTCGTCGGACGGTCAACCCCCCTTTCCCCTTTCCCAAAAAAGGGGCAAGCCCCTGCCGATCCGCCCGCGCTCACACCCCCGCGGCGAGGTGTGCTACTGGTCAGGGCCTGAGGTGAAAATGGGAGGGCTGACGCGGCCACCGCCGCGGGTTGACAGAAGTAGACGCAACTGGTCCCGTCCGGGGGGATGATGAACGGGGCGTCGATGGACAGGGGCCGAGAGGGCTCGTCGCTGCGGGCGCCTTTCGCGGTCGCTCCGAGAGTTCTCTTCGTCGACGACGACCCGAGCATGTGCGCGCTGCTGCAGGCGCAACTCACACGTCGGAACTTCGAGATCCAGCCAGCATCCTCGGCCTCTGAGGCCCTCCGCCTGCTCGATGCCACCGAAATCGACGTCGTGCTCACCGACGTGGTGATGGAGGGCATGGACGGGCTGCAGCTCTGCTCGCGGATTGCGGCCGATCGGCCGCAGCTGCCGGTCGTCATCCTGACCGCCTCCGAGCGCCTGGAGACGGCCATCGGCGCCATCCGTGCAGGGGCTTACGACTTCGTCACCAAGCCGATTGACTTCGAGGTACTCAGCCTGGTGCTCGAGCGGGCAGTCAAACAACGCCGGCTCGCGGCCACCGTCGAGCGCCTCAGCCGCGCGCTCGAGGAGGTGACCGGATTTGAGGAGATCGTTGGTGAGAGCCCCGCGATGCGTAACGTCTTCGCCCTGCTCGCACGGGTGACACAGTCGGAGGCGTCGGTGCTCATCACAGGCGAGAGCGGCACTGGCAAGGAGCTGGTCGCGCGCGCCCTGCACCGCCGCGGGCCGCGGAGCGCCGGGCCCTTCGTGGCCGTCAACTGTGCTGCTATCCCCGAAACGCTCCTCGAGAGTGAACTCTTCGGGCATGCGCGGGGCGCGTTCACCGACGCGCGCGCTGCGCGCACGGGTCTCTTCGTGCAGGCGAACGGAGGAACCCTGCTCCTCGATGAAATCGGCGACCTGCCGATTGGCCTGCAGCCCAAGCTTCTTCGCGCTCTCCAAGAGCGCGTGATCCGCCCTGTCGGCGGCGATGCAGAAGTACCCTTCGACGTGCGCCTTATCACCGACACGAACCAGGAACTGCGGGCGGCGGTTGACCAGCGCCGGTTCCGGGAGGACCTCTTCTTCCGCGTGGCCGTCATCCAGATCGAGTTGCCACCTCTCCGGGCGCGTGGCACGGACGTGCTGCTGCTCGCCCAGCACTTCGTCGAGCGGTATGGTAAGCACGCCGACAAGCGGGTGCGCAGTCTTTCCCGCGCAGCGGCCGAGCGCCTGCTTGATTACCCGTGGCCTGGCAACGTCCGCGAGCTGCAGAACTGTGTCGAGCGGGCGGTGGCGCTCACCATGCGCGAGGAGATTGGCGTAGAGGACCTGCCGGAGCACGTCCGTGCCTGGCGTCGCAAGCGTCCCGCCCTCGCCGCCGGTGAGCCCGGCGACTTGGCGCCGCTCGAGGAGGTCGATCGGCGCCACATCCTCCGGGTCTTCGAGGCTGTCGGCCGGAACCAACGCCGTGCGGCGCAGATGCTGGGCATCGATCGAAAGACGCTTGCAGGCAAGCTTGCGCGGTATGGTGCGCGGGAAAGGTCCCGCCGCCGCGCCCACGGTCACCGACGTTGAGCATCCAGGGCGTCCAGCGCCGCGATTGCGGCGGGATGCCCCACGCCGTTCTAAGACCCCACCACAGCGAGCCTTTTCTTCTCGGATCCGCGTTCGGGGGAAATCTTCCCCACTGGCGCGCCACCCGAGACGTAGGCATCCCGCGTCCCTGCAATTGGCACGTCGCGTGCTTGAGCAGTCGCTCGTGGACTGGGCGGAGGAGCAGGCGGAGGCCTCGGGCGTTCCCGAGAAGGCCGGCGGAATCCTGCTCGAGGCGCCCGAGCCCGCCCCATGCCAGCGACGGCTCCTGCTGACGGAGGACGACGCCGATACGCGGCGTCTGCTCGGCGCGGAGGCGTGCGATGGCGCCGAGCTCCTCGAGCACCTCTCGGCCGCGGTGGACGAGCACAGATTGGCGGCGCGCGGCATCGCCGTCGTAACGGGGGCACCTACGACGCCGTCATCGCGGACAACCAGCTGCCCGAGCTGTGCGGGCTGGACGTGCTGGCGGCCCTCCAGTGCCCGCGCTGCCCGTGCCCTTCATCCTGATCACGGCGTTCGCCGATGAGGACACGCGGGCCGAGGCGCGGGCCCTTGGGGCCGCAGCGTTCTTGGAGAAGCCCCTCTCCATCACCGACCTTCAGGCCGCCATCCGGACGGCGATCGAGCCGCACTGAGGGGGGCGCATGCGCATCTGCGCGCGGCGGTTGGCGGGAAAGGCCCAGAGCATGTCCCTGAACTTCCGCTTGGTGGGCGAAGCGGCCCTCCGGCGCGGCGCCACTGAGCGCGCGGCATGACCGAGCTTGCCCCGGGGGCTGATCGCCCACCCTGGCGAGCCGGCGCGTGCGCCCGAACGCCTGCTGACGAGAAGGTCTCCCTCCCAAGGGAACTCGAGCGCCAGAAGCGCGCGCTCGAGCAGGCGTACCGCGATCTGGCGCGGAAGGTGCAGACCGTGGAGAAGCGCGCCAAGCAGCTGGCCAAGGCGCGCGCCGCACTCCATACTGCCTGCCTGAAGACGCGCTCTCTCGCCGACCTGAGCCACGAGATTCGAACCCCGATGACGGCGATCCTTGGCTACGTGGACCTCCTCGGGGCCCCGGGCACGTCAGAGGCCGAGCGACGGAAATACCTCGAGACGATCCGCCGAAACGGGGAGCACCTGCTGCGCGTCCTCGACAACGTCCTCGACCTCTCGAAGATTGGGGCGGGCAAGATGCCCCTCGAACGCAAGGCGTGCTCACCAGTGCAGCTCATGGGGGGCGAGAGCTCGGCCGATGCCGCTGCGGAGGACGCCACACCTCCGGCGGTGGACCGCGATTTCGTCCTCCGCGGCCGCATCCTGCTGGCGGAGGACACGCCGGACATCCAGCGGCTGATCGCCTTCTATCTCAGGAAGGCCGGCGCAGAGGTCACCGAGGCGCAGGACGGCCTCCGCGCCTGCGAGCTCGCCACCGAGGCGGCGGCGAGTGGCACGCCCTTCGACGTGATCCTCATGGACATGCAGATGCCGAAGCTTGACGGGTACGGCGCCACGGCCCGGCTACGCGCCAGCGGTTACCGCGGGTCGATCGTGGCCCTCACGGCCCACTCCACGAAGGGCGACCGGTGGCGCTGTCTCGCAGTGGGGTGCGACGGCTTTGTGTCGAAGCCGATCGACCGCCGCACGCTCCTCGAGACCGTGCAGCGCCACGCCGCGCGGGCCGTCGCACCGCCGCCGCCCTGCCTCGGCGGAGGCGCCGCGGCTCGTGGGTGCGAACCTCCCTCCTAGCCGCGCCTCGCCCGAATCATTTGTGAAGTGTCCGGGAATCGCCACGGATGAGCCTCGTAGCGTGCGGCGCACGCCGGGTAGCGAGATCAAGGGGTGCACGGGTGCCGTTGGTGGCGCGGGTCAAGGCACGAACGGCGTGAGCAGCGAAGCACGACGGTCTTACGGCGAGGCACCTGGGGTGCGCAGCCGGCGCACGACCTCGAGGAAGAGCGCCCGACCGGGCCAGCCGGTTGCGAGATGAAACCACAACCGGCGCCTGAGTATCCAGGGCGCCCGGCGCCAGCGATTGCGGCAGGATGCCCCACTCCGTTCTAAGACCCCACCATAGCGAGCCTTTTCTTCTCGGATCCGCGTTCGGGGGAAATCTTCCCCCACTGGCGCGCCACCCGAGACGTAGCCATTCCGCGTCCCTGCAATTGGCACGTCGCATGCTCAGGCAGTCGCTCGGTGGACCGGGCGGAGACGCTTACCCTCCCCACGGGCGAGACATGCATAACGACGAGTTACGGCGCATCGGAATGCGGGCCCTCCGGGGAATCCCCGACCTGCGCGCGGAGGTCGACGGCCAGACTGCCGCCCAGGCCGTCTTTGGCGACCGCGCCTCGAACGTGCCTGACGCACTCGCCATCGCGCAGGCCGACGGGCCGGCGCAAGGCAAGTCGCGGGCGGATCATGTCATTCCTTGATGGACTCGCCCCTGCGCACGTTTTCACGTGCGCCAGCCTTGCAGTCTACATCTACTCCGTCCTGCGTGGCATGGCCGAGGCTCGAAGGGAGGCGAATCATCGGGCCCATAAGCTCGGACATCTTCGGTACTCTCCGAGTCACGCGAACGGCAAGCGGCACAAGGTCAGCCAGGACGCCTTGCTCGTCGCTGAGGATGGGCCTGTCAATCGGCAGGCGGAGGCCTCGGGCGTTCCCGAGACGGCCGGTGGAATCCTGCTCGAGGCGCCCGAGCCCGCCCCATGCCAGCGACGGCTCCTGCTGGCGGAGGACGACGCCGATACGCGGCGTCTGCTCGGCGCGGCTCTCCGGCGACAGGGCTTCGAAGTGGTCGAGGCGTGCGATGGCGCCGAGCTCCTGGAGCACCTCTCTGCCGCGGTGGACGAGCACAGATTGGCGGCGCGCGGTATCGCCGTTCGTAACGAGGGCGCCTACGACGCCGTCATCGCGGACAACCAGCTGCCCGAGCTGTGTGGGCTGGACGTGCTGGCGGCCCTCCAGCGCGCGCGCTGCCCCGTGCCCTTCATCCTGATCACGGCGTTCGCCGATGAGGACACGCGGGCCGTGGCGCGGGCCCTTGGGGCCGCAGCGTTCTTGGAGAAGCCCCTCTCCATCGCCGACCTTCAGGCCGCCGTCCGGACGGCGATCGAGCCGCACTGAGGGGGCGCATGCGCATCTGCGCGCGGCGGTTGGCGGGAAAGGGGTGAGCCATGCTCGAGCTTCGGGTAGAGCCGCGGCTGCGCCGCGTGGTGGCCGACAATCTCGGGGTGGCCCTCGAGGATCTGACCCCGGAGGTGTCCCTCACCGACGACCTGGCGGCCGACTCGCTCGACCTGCTCGAGCTTGCTCTCGCCCTCGAGGAGGAACTCGGTTTCACGGTGCCCGAGCGCGTCCTCAGCGACGTGCGTACCTACGGGGATCTAGTCCGCGCGATGGCGATGCTCGCACCCGAGCGGCGCGCCGCAGAGGCGCGCGGCAGCGGGGCGCTCGCCTTCTTCCGGGCCCGGGTCATAGCTGCGGACGGCCGTGGCACGCTCGAGCGCTCGGGCGCGCTCACGCCCTATGTGCTCGAGGAAATCGCGGAGAACGCTCGACGCGCGGGCAGCGTGTGGCTCGAAGTGGCACCTCGGGGCGATGAGCCAGGGCTGAGCGCCGTGTGGGAAGAGTGCGCGCGCTTGGCCGCCCGGGGTATCTCCGTGAACTTCCGCTTGGTGGGCGAAGCGGCCCTCCGGCGCGGCGCCACTGAGCGCGCGGCATGACAGAGCTTCCCCCGGGGGCTGATCGCCCACCCTGGCGAGCCGGCGCCTGCGCCCGAACGCCTGCTGACGGAGCAGCCGGAGGCGCGAGGGCCTGCGCCCGGGATCAACCCACCGACACGAGATGGACGCCGCTGCCAACGGGACTCTTGGACGCCCTCTTCACGAGAGGCGGTGTGGCGAGTCCGCACCGATCGAAGCCGAAAAGAGAGACGCATGTTGGGAGAACAGATCGCGGAGGAAACGGGGAAGCTCCTCGAGGGAGGAGCGGTCAGCTATCGCGGTGCTTCGTACTACAGCGACTCCCGAATTTCCGCCGTCTGAACGCCGTTGCCGTCGTCTTCGAGTACAGCGCCGACGCGGATGGGAACTCGAAGAGCAAGGCCTGGGAGTGGAAGTAGGCGGATCGTTGACGATGAACGTGGACGCATGTCGCCTGACGGCGATCCTTGGAGGAGCGACAACCGTGATCCGGGCTCGGCTTTGGCCCGGAGCGTGCCTCGGTCTGAGGGCGGGAGCGCCCGTCTGTTTTTTGCACTCCCGGGATTTTCTGATAGCTCGTTCTGCGGTCAGAGCGCATTCGAACTTGG
>Ga0209469_1001936_pt1 | contig 10463 bp, 10 predicted proteins | sample GraSoiAngelo_123_FD_185880 | JGI IMG/M metagenome (GOLD analysis project Ga0209469, IMG submission 185880) | Grasslands soil microbial communities from the Angelo Coastal Reserve, California, USA - 14_0927_02_40cm (SPAdes) (version 2) | ecosystem: Environmental > Terrestrial > Soil > Grasslands ... | reverse complement strand
TCTCTCTCGTATCATTTGAATCCAGCTCCTTTCATGCAGTGAAAATGGTCTCTTCCAATCCTCGACCAGCAATGTTAGAGTCCGCGCACATATATACAACGGGAGGACCCAATGCACAAATCGCGAGTGCTGCGAATCAGCGCAATCTCTGCCATTTTCTTTGCCGTTCTGTTCATAGTGATGATTCGGAAGTCCCCATTCAGCCTCTTTGCCCAATCTACGTCCAACAGCGCTCCGGCAGCCAAAGATCAGAACCTCATCGACGCATACCGTCACGTAGAAGTCGCGTCGGTTTCAGATGCCCTAGAGCAACTCACCGGCCGCCGCATGTACATGTCGCACAAAATGCAGCCAATTTTTCCCGCCAAGTTTGCCGGTTTCGCTCTGACTGTAAATCTGCAGAAGGACGAAGGTAACAAAGACCCCGCCGCCCTCAACGGAATGCTGGCGGCGATCGATCAAGGCGCGTTAAATTCGGTGTGGGTCATGGTAGTCGAGGATGGTGTGAATATCGCAGGGATGGGCGGATTAATGGGAACCGCAATGTCGTCGCGCGGATATTCCGGCGCGGTGATCGACGGTGGCGTTCGCGATCTCGGACAGCTCCGCAAGATTGGGTTTCCGGTATTTGCGCTGGGCGTCGTGCCCTCCACCTCGGTTCACCATTACCGTTTCGCGGGCTCCAACGTTCCTCTGGTCTGTGACGGCGTAGACGTCCAACCCGGCGACATTATCAGCGCCGACAACGATGGCGTGGTCGTCGTGCCGCGCGCCAGAGCCGAGGAAGTCCTTGCTTTGGCCCAGACGTTGGATTTTCAGGAGCACTCCATGTACGGATACATCGAGAAATATAAGTCCATTCAGGAGGCGGTCAAGAAATTTGGTCGCCTATAGCTTTCCGCATTGCATAAAAGTCGTTTTCATACCATAATTCGCACTTTCATTTCTGAGCAGCAGCTAACCGGCAGCATGACAAAAAATCCAAAGCGGACCTATAACATCACTGCCCTACAACGCGGCCTGAAGCTCCTGAACCTGTTTGCCAAGGCCGAAAGCGGCCTCACCGCAACACAGGTTGCCAAGCTTTCAGCGCTGCCCACCAGCACAGTGCACCGTTTCCTTGTGAATCTAGAATCAGGTGGCTTCTTGAATTCCACCAGCCACGGTACTTTCCATCTCGGAATGGCCTGCTTTGCTTTGGGCCAGGCGGCTCTTGGCCATCTCGACATTCGGCACCTGAGTCTTCCCTATTTGCAGGAACTCAATCAGAAGACCCGCGAGACCATCCATCTCACTCTTCTCCACGATCTCAGCGCGGTGTACGTCGAGAAATTGGATTCTTCCGAGCCGGTACGGATTTACTCCCGCATTGGCGCGGCGGTTCCCCTGCACTGCACAGCCGTCGGAAAAGTAATGCTGGCCTACATGCCCCCGGAGGATCAAGCCGCAACTCTTGCAAAGCTGGACCTCAAGCGCGCTACACAAAACACCATCAGCAATCTTCAGGAGCTGCAAAATCACCTGCAACGCGTGCAACGAAACGGCTATGCCTGGGACCTCGAGGAAAACGAAGTGCACATTCGCTGCGTGGCCGCGCCCATCTGGGATCACACCGGCGCCGTCAATGCCAGCTTGAGCATTACCGGCCCAGTGGTTCGGATGCCGATGGCGCGGCTGCGCCAACTCGCGCCACTCGTGCAACAAGCAGGCCTGAAGATTTCCCGTGAACTCGGGTTTCAGATCGCAGCGGCGCAGAATGATAAGAACTCTTGGTCAAAGGCGGCAAGCCCTTCATCGACTGCTATTCCGGCAGCAGCATCGCGTTGATTGCCTGGGTCGAGCCAGAGCTGACACAAACAATGAAACTGTGGCGGATAACAGCTTTGCTGCTAATCATCGCTGTAGGCGGAATGGCTGCTGCGCAAGAAATTTCCAGTGCTTCAGTCTCAGTCGATGTTTTGCCCACACAACTAGAATCCCGAACCCTCGCGGCGAATTGGGTCACTTATAACGGCGATTACTCCGGGCGGCGCTACAGCAGCTTGTCCCAGATCAATACCAATAACGTCGCTCAATTGCGAGCTGAATGGGTCTTCCACTCCGCAAACTCAGACCGCCTGGAAGTTACACCTGTGGTTGTGAACGGCATAATGTTTGCGACTGCCGCCAACGATACTTACGCTCTCGATGCCCGTACTGGCCGCATGATCTGGCATCATTCGCGTCCGAACAGCGAAGGCCTTATTGATGACGCCTCGCGCCACATCAGCCGTGGCACAGCCGTTTGGCATTCCAGAATCTACCGGCAAACCGACAACGCACATCTGCTCTGTCTCGACGCGCGCTCTGGCCACCTGATCTGGGATGTTGCCTACGCCGATTGGAACAAAAATTACGGCGCGACAGCCGCACCGCTCGTTGTAAAAGACAAAGTTATCGTGGGCACATCGGGCGGCGACGATGGAGTTCGCGGCTTCGTCGCCGCCTATGACGCGCTCACCGGAAAACTTGCCTGGCGTTTCTGGACCATTCCCGCGCCCGGCGAATTCGGCTCTGAGAGTTGGCCGGGTGATTTGTATCTGCACGGCGGCGGAACCGCGTGGATGTCCGGCACGTATGACCCCGGCCTGAATCTCCTTTATTGGGGGACCAGCAATCCCGCGCCAGATTTTGAAGGCGGCGTGCGCCCTGGGGACGACCTCTATGCAGACTGTGTGCTGGCCCTAGAACCTGACACCGGACAGTTGAAGTGGTACTTTCAATTTACCCCGCATGACCTTTTTGATTACGACGCTACTGAAACTCCAATTCTGATTGATGCACCTTACCAAGGCGAGCCTCGCAAGCTGCTGGTTGAAGCCAATCGCAACGGTTTCATCTACGTGCTCGACCGCGTGACCGGCCAATTCCTCTCCGCCATATCCTTCGTCAGTAAACTGAATTGGGCCAAAGGAATCGACGCCAAGGGCCGTCCGATCCTCACGCACGTCGAGCCCACGCCGGAAGGAACCCGCATCTGCCCCGGATTTGACGGCGCCACCAACTGGTTTTCGCCTTCCTACAACGAATCCACGCACTTGGTGTATTTCCTGGCTTTGGAGGAATGCGAAACTTTCTTCTTAAAGCCCGAGAAATTCAAGGAAGGACAAACTTTCTACTCCACAGGCATCAAGCGCATTCCCACCGAGACCTCACAGAAAATCCTGCTGGCCTACAATCTCGAAACGCAGTCGTTCGCTTGGCGATATCCGCAAGCCGGCCATGCCCATTCCTCCGGCGGGACCATGACTACCGCGGGAGGTTTGCTCTTCTTTGGCGATGACGCCGATTCGTTTGAAGCCCTCGACGCGCAAACCGGCAAGCCGCTGTGGCATTTCAATACGGGCCAGGATTTCAGCGCATCGCCCATGAGCTACGCAGTCGATGGCAAGCAATACGTCGCCATCGCCGCAGGAAGTGATATTTTCAGCTTTTCATTGCCATAAAAGTTCAGAGCAAAAAAGGAGAATCGATGATGAACTTCAATCGTAGAAAATTCGCAGCCCGGCTGATGTCGGCGTTCTCGGCGCTGGGAATCGGCAGCGCAATCCTGGGGAAAAGCGCGTTCGGCCAAACCTCGGATTCAGAAGTCAAAAAGCTCAACTACGAAGGCAAGCCCGCCGACGGCACGCAGATGATCACGTCGCTCATCGTCCACAGCGGTCTGATCTACATCTCCGGCCAGGGCGCAAATGACGCCGGCGCCGTGCAGGGCGCCGACATCGAAACCCACACAACCAAAGTCATGAATAATGTCAAGAAACTGGTGGAAGCTGGCGGTGGCTCTATGGACACCATTCTGCAACTCACCGTTTACCTGGCCAATCTGGCCGACTACGATGGCATGAACAAAGTTTTCAAAACTTATTTCCCGCACGGCGGACCGGCCAGAACCACGATATCAGCTGCCGGAGTGCCCGGGCATTCGCTGCTGGAAATCAACTGCATAGCTGCCGTTGCACATAAATAAAGGAGCTTCCCAATGCGCCCCCGCTCAAATTGGAATCGCCGGACTTTCCTCGGAAGCATCGCCGCGGTCGCCGGTACTGTCGCCGCGCCAAAAAAACTATTTGCATCTGCTCGCGACGCCGGTCGCGCCGTAAAAAGCGGATTCGGCCACTCGGATAATCCATATGAAGAGCTGGGTTTGACTACGGTAATCAACTGCGAAGGGACCATGACCATGCTCGGCGGATCGCTTCCCCACCCCGAACTGGAAACTGTCATGATGCAAGCTGGCCGCCACTTCGTCAGCATTCCCGAGCTGGAGGTCGCCGCCGGAAACAAAATCGCCGAAATGCTCAAGTTGCCCGAGGGCTACACTGCGCTCGTCACTTCGGGCGCCGCAGCCGCCATGCAATCGGGCCTAGCTGGCATTCTTACCGGCTCTAGTGAAACCTACATTAAACAGTTGCCCGATCTCACCGGCTTGAAGTCGGAAGTGATCATCCAGAAATCGCATCGCAACCCGTTCGATCATCAGCTGCGCTCAACAGGCGTGAAGTTGATCGAGATCGAAACGCGCGACGATCTGCAAAAAGCGGTCAACGATCGCACGGCCATGATGCACTTTACCAACTTCGCCAATGAGGCTGGGCAGATCAAAGTGGACGAGTGGCCTAAGCTGGCCAAGCAATACAACCTCCCTTGCATGAACGATGCGGCCGCCGATACACCCCCCGTCTCGCATCTCTGGGATTACGCCAACATGGGTTACGACCTCATCACTTTCAGCGGCGGCAAGGCAATTCGCGGACCGCAGTGCGCCGGGCTGCTCATCGGCCGTAAGAATCTGGTCGCCAACGCCCTGCTGAACAATAGCCCGCACGAGGACACGCTCGGCCGCAGTCAAAAAGTGGGCAAAGAAGAAATTATCGGCATGATCAAAGCTTTGGAGTTATTCCTCAACGAAGATCACGACGCGCTCGCAAAAGAGTGGCAGGATCGCCTGGAGCGCATCTCGCGGCAAATCACAAAAGTGCCCGGCGTGACCACGTCATTTTTCGTGCCAGAGATCGCCAACCACGTACCCCACATGCAAATCACCTGGAATCCCGGCCACATCAACTTGACAGCGCCGGACGCTTCCAAAGTTTTGAGAAGCGGCAAACCATCGATTGTGATGGGAGGCGGCGAGGGCAAGCCGGGTCTGGCCATGAACTCATTTATGCTTCAACCGGGCGAAGAGAAGATTGTCGCCGAGCAGTTGGTGAAACTGTTCAAAGCGCACTCAGCTTAGCAGGCTGCGGAAAAAGTCACGAAAGCCTGCTGCACTGTGGTAGAGCGGCGCTTTAGCGCCGCGTAAGTCGGGCAAAATCAGCGAGGGCTTTAGCCCCAGAGGCGGCGAATCGTCTCGATTCAGACTTTTTCCGCAGCCTGTTAGAGCGAACTGATGCGATCCTGCGTTCAAACTCGGGTCACCTGCTCACCGCACCGGCAGCGGCATCCGCAGCTTCGATCCTTTTTGTTCCAGCCAGCGATTAAATTGTTCAACCATGTCGCGTGTCCACTCGCGGTCAATTTGTCCCGGCGTGTACTTCCCTTCCCGCAGCATCATGTGGCCCCATTCGTCGACGAGGTGCGTCATTTCAGTATCTGCCGCAACTTTTTCCGCGAGCTGCGGAGGAATAAAAGTGAGGCCTTCGGGATCTCCCAACGCGATATCGCCCGGCATCACAGTCACATCACCAATGCGAATCGGGACGTTGATTCCCATCAGCATGGTGCTTTCCAGCGCCGACGGATCAACGCCACGCACGTAAACCTGAAAGCCTTTGATCTCCTCGATCCCGGTCACATCGCGGACGGCGCCGTTCACAATCAATCCATTGTGGCTTTTGGCAAAAATGGCTGTCGAAAGATTGTCTCCCGCAAAGGTGCCATAGCGAATCTTCCCGAACAAATCCACCACCAGCACATCGCCGGGCTGCAAGATGTCTATCACCCACGAGTTCTCGCCTCCGACGCGCTGCTCTTTCTTGCCATTGGCTTGGATGATCGAATCCACATCGGGACGTCGCGGAGTGAACACGGCAGTAACTACCCGGCCCACGAGACGCTCTCCCGAATTGATAACCTTCCATCCAGGTTCGAATTGATTGCGATAGCCCGCGTCCTGCAGAATGTCCCAGGCCTCATCCGCAGTAACCTCTTTCAGACGCGCGAGCACACCGTCAGCGACTTTCGGCCGGCCATCCGCGAAGCGCTCCCCATGCCATTCCGGCGTAAACTCGATTCGTTGTTCCTTCGAGAAAAGCCCAAGTTGTCCAAGACCAGGGATGGACGCCAAAAGCACGAACACCGCAACACCGAACACAGCTTTTTTCATGTCGCTCGCTCTCTTGGATTGAGGCTGAGATTTAGGTCGCTGCGGAAAATATCACACCGCCCCTCTTCCAGCAATCGCTGCGCCGCAAAGGATCAGAGATGACGGGCGCGAAGCCTGGCTACTTTCGCTGGTTCCTTATCTTCTGGCTCTTCATTCTAAGCGCCGTCGCATTCCTCGATCGCGTGAACATCTCCATCGCGGGAGCATCTATCGCTTCCGCGTATCACCTCACCAATATCCAGTTGGGCACGGTGTTCAGCGCGCTGCTCTGGGGCTACGCCCTCTTCCAGACCCTCGGCGGTCGTCTCGCCGACCGCTTTGGACCGCGTCGGGTGCTGACGATGGGTGTCATCTGGTGGGGTGTGTTCACTGCGATGACTGCAGCAGTTCCGGCCAGTATCAGCCGCGCCCTCATTCTTTTTGTCGCGATTCGCTTTCTACTCGGCGCCGGCGAAGCGGTGGTCTATCCTGCCTCCAATCAATTCGTCGCTCGCTGGATTCCCTCCCAGGAGCGCGGTATCGCTAACGGATGGATATTTGCCGGCGTCGGCGCAGGGGCAGGGCTTTCACCTCCGCTCATCACCTTCCTGATGCTGCACTATGGCTGGCGAACATCCTTCTGGGTGTGCGCAGGTCTCGGGCTGATCGTCGGAGCTGTTTGGTATCTCACCGCGCGCGATTCTCCCGCAGAGCACCCAAGTGTTTCCCGCGAAGAGCTGGCATTCATCCGCTCAGGTCTGACAGTAAAAACTTCGGTCGAAGATAATCCGAAGCTCGTCCCCTGGAAAAACGTGCTTACCAGCAAAGAAGTGCTTGCCGTAACGCTGAGTTATTTTTGCTTTGGATATGTCGCCTGGATTTTCTTCAGTTGGTTTTATATCTATCTAGCCCAGGTACGTGGCTTGAACCTGAAGGCCAGCGCCTTCTACGCCATGCTTCCATTTCTCGCAATGGCGGTCTGCTGCACTCTCGGCGGTCTGCTCAGCGACCGCCTTACTCGCATCCACGGGCCGCGGCTAGGACGCTGCATTCTCGCCGCTTTCGTAATTCTGTGCGCCGCCGTGTTCCTAGTTCTGGGAGCGAAAGCCGAAAGCGCGCGCGTGGCCAGCGTTGTTCTAGCCGGCGGCGCAGGCGCGCTGTACCTGGCCCAGAGTTCCTTCTGGTCCGTGACCGCTGACATCGCCGGCCGCTCCGCCGGATCAGTTTCCGGCTTCATGAACATGGGTGCGCAGATCGGCGGCGCAGTCACTGCGCAGCTCACGCCCTGGATCGCAGTAAAATTTGGCTGGACCGCATCATTTCTGGTTGCTGCCGCACTGTGCGTGATAGGAGCAGCAGCATGGCTGATCGTCGATCCGCACCGGACTCTGGCCACCGCCGAGGACAACTCAGCAGTTTCCGGATTTAACCACGAAGGTCACGAAGGAACACGAAGAAAGCGTTTTAGAACTTAACCGTTTGTGTGATTTCGCATCCTTTGGGTTCATGAAATGATCCTTTGTGTAACTTCGTGTCCTTCGTGGTTCATGAAATGACGACGCTACCGCGAGCTAATTCGTAGCGCGCCATCATGCCGCTTTCCTGGGAACCTTCGCGCCTTTCTTGCGAGCTTCTGAAAGCCCAATGGCAATGGCCTGTTTGCGGCTCTTCACCGTCCCGCCTTTTCCGCCCTTGCCAGATTTCAGCGTGCCTCTTTTTCTGCGCCGCATTGCGCTAGCTACCGTCTTGCCCGCAGCCTTGCCATACCTTCTACCGCCAGATTTTTTCCCTTGTGCCATGTTTCTCTCCCGCAATTCAGACGCAAATCGCGCAGGGCGGGTTGGTTTCGGGAGTTATGTTTAACGCACGCAACGTCCGCCAAAAAACAAAACTCCATCCTCAAGAATAAGGACGGAGGAACTCTCAAGACGGGAATTGACCACTAAGGACACAAAGGTACACGAACGTAATTCCTACTTTCGTCGTGTACCTTCGTGTCCTTTGTGGTTTAGAAACTTCCTTGCGCCACCCTCAGTTCTTCGGCGACGCCTTGTCAACTTCTTTGCTGACCGTCATCGGCTGGTGCTGACGCTTGCCGCTCGCCTGCCCCGTCATGATCTCACGCGAGTTCTTGATATTCGAATGGCTGGTGTTGACCGCCGCATTCTGCCCGCTTCCTTGGGCCGAACTGCTCGCAGTCACGTCGGCCTTGCCGTCACCATTCACGTCCCCAACCGCGACCCGCTGCTGATGCCAATCATCCTGCGCCATCTTCTTGCCTGTGGCCTTGCCGCTCTGCGCGTCACGCGCTGCCAGATCGCGATGCACCACTTTCTGATCGCTCATGGCTCTTCCAGAAGCCTGGCCCGTAGCAGCATCTCGCGGAGACTTCACCGCAGCCGAGGGCTGGTTCTGTTTCTCCTTCGACTGCTTTTCGTTGGACTGCGCCACCGCCACCAGCGACAAACACGCAAATCCCAATACCAAAATCTTGCTCTTCATCTTTTCTCTCCTATGTGCGGGGAACGGACGACACTGGCTCTCTCGATGCGAGCGCCAGACAAGCTATCCCCATTCAGACTCAGAGATGTTGGGCGCTTGCGCCGGGCCCCGCAAGTTACCGAGGTACTGGCTGGCCGTGTGGCGCGGGCGCCCTCGCCCGCGAAAATTCCATCGATGCAGCCGCGAGCGTCTCCGCTCGTGCGCCTTGGGAGGAGCACGACTTCAGAGCCTGCCCTGAGAGAAGCCGAAGGGCGCCAAACCGCCTCCCTCTTGTCATTCCGAGGCACTTGTTGACGACCACCAGAGTCCAGGTGGATAATGGCTCTCACTTCTCCCCGGCTCTGGGCCCTGCTCTAAACTTGCAAATCAACCAAGGACATTCCAAAACTATTGGAAGGAGAGGTACGTGATGACTAATGATCAGGTATTTGGCGCATTCAATCAGGGTGAAATTCCCACAATCGCTTGTTTCAATAAGGCAACTATTGCACTCGGCGTCGACTTCGATGCTTTGATCGCGGCAATGCAGGTGTATGTCGACAAATATGTTGCGCCGATATGGGGCACGCCCGCGAAGCTCGTCAAGACCACGGGATTCAAGAAGGGGGCTTGGGCGATGGTTTTTCTGGACAATGCCGATCAGCCCGATGCCCTGGCATACCACGATCTCACTCCCGACGGGTTGCCGCAGTCGAAGGTTTTCGTTAAGACTACCCTCGATAACGGCGATTTGGTAAGTGTGTCGGCATCTCACGAATTGGTCGAAATGCTGATTGATCCGGCCATCAACCTGATGACGACTGGACCTAACCCGAAGCTGGTCTATGCCTACGAGAGCGCGGATCCAGTCGAGGCGCTAAGCTTCGATGTGGATGGTATCCAGATGAGCGACTTCATCCACCCCGCCTACTTCGAAGACTTCCACAAGCCGGGGTCGGTGCACTTCGATCATTTGGACAAGGTCAAGAAGCCATTTCAAATTCTTTCAGGCGGTTATCAGATCATCTTCAGGAATGGGAAATGGAGCCAGGTCTTCGGTTCTGAAGCAAAGAAGAAGAGCTTTGCTCGCGAGGACCGCCGCGATCACCGTAGCGAGATACGGCCTAAGAAAAAACGGCTTCGTGCCGACTTGGCCAAAATCAAGCGGCTTGAACTACGTTACACGCCCGCAAAGGCAGCGTAGGTTTCTGAATTCTGTCAGCCCTCTGGCGAATGGCCCAGGTTTTCGGCTGACGAGTTTGACTCAGCAGTGAGAGGGGGATGCCTGTCCTCCCGTGATTTTAAGGACGGAGTTCTACTCACGCCTCTTCCTGGCCCACGTCGCGTGTGGCGTGGGCGCCCCCGCCCGCGGACGGTTGTTGATGTAGGCGCGAGCGTCCCCGCTCGTGCGCGGTTGTCGATGTAGACGCGAGCGTCCCCCGCTCGTGCGCGGCCGTCGATGTAGGCGCGAGCCTCCTCGCTCGTGCGCGGTTGTCGATGTAGGCGCGGGCGCCCTCGCTCGTGCGCTTTGGGAAGGGCACGACTTCAGAGCCTGCCCTGAGAGGAGCCGAAGAGTGCCAAACCGCCCTCCCCCGTTGTCATTCCGAGGGGCTTCACCCGCGAGGAATCTGCATTT
>Ga0209469_1001932_pt1 | contig 10486 bp, 14 predicted proteins | sample GraSoiAngelo_123_FD_185880 | JGI IMG/M metagenome (GOLD analysis project Ga0209469, IMG submission 185880) | Grasslands soil microbial communities from the Angelo Coastal Reserve, California, USA - 14_0927_02_40cm (SPAdes) (version 2) | ecosystem: Environmental > Terrestrial > Soil > Grasslands ... | reverse complement strand
GTGTGGCTACGGCCTAGCTCCAGGGTTCGTCCGCCGACGGCCCGTAGATCGACGGGACCTTGCCGTCGGCCATGCGGAGATAGACGGTGAACTGGCCGCGGTGATGCACTTGGTCCATCAGCATGAACCACAGCAGGTCCATTTTGCGCACATCACCCATCTGCTTCGGGGCGACGAAGAACTTCACCGTCTTGTTGAGCTCCGCGTCGGGCGTCCGCTTGACGCGGTCGACGAAGGCCCTCGAAGACTTCTCGTACGTGGCGATCACCTCGGGCAACGTGGCAGGCGCGGGCGCCATTTTGCCGAATTCGATCCCGCCGTCCAGCGCTTGCTCACTCGCCTTCTGCTCGGTCACGAACATCCACGCGAGCTCTTTCGCGGCCTTGCACTTGGCGTGCGGTTTCAGATCCGACTTGGCAGCCGGATACGCCTTGAGCACCCGCATCGTTGTGGAGAGCTCCTTCTCCAGTTGGCTCAGAAACTGCTCCTTTTCGCTCATGGTCAGTTCTCCTTTGCGAGGACGAGGGTTTCCGGCGCGTCCGGCTCGTTCTTCCACCGCCAGGTGTACACCAGCCTCTTCGGAGGTTCCACCACCCGGTACACCCCGATCAGGTGATGCTCGGCGCCGATCCCTGCCGTGTCAAGCCGGCCCGGACTTCCACCGCCTTCGCCGCGGCGCTTTCTTCCCGACATGATCTACACGATCGGACACTCGACTCGGGAACTCGGAGAGTTCCTCGGCCTGCTCGCGGCCCATCGGGTCATGCAAGTGGTGGACGTGCGCCGGTATCCGGCGTCGCGTCGCCACCCGCAGTTCGCCCGCGATGCGCTCGCAGCCGCGCTCCAGGAGAGCGCCGCCGGGCGGCGCGGCGGGACTCGGCCAACACCGCCTGGCGCAGCGCCGGCTTTCGGGGCTACGCGGACTACATGGAGACACCCGCATTCGAGGATGCGTTGGCGCGGCTGCGCGAGCTGGCGCGCGCCCGGCCGACGGCGATCCTGTGCGCGGAAGCCGTGCCGTGGCGCTGCCACCGCCAGCTGATCGCCGATGCGCTGGTTGCCCGGGGGGAGGAGGTGGGCCACATCCTCGACGTCACTCGGGTGGATCCGCATCGGCTGTCGGCGCACGCCCAGATGCTCCCGGGGGGGCGGCTGCGCTATCCCGCCGGCCCGCCCGACCAGATCGTGGTGTGTTAGCGCCGGTCCGCCCGCGCGAACCGTGACGCCCGTATGTAGGTTCTGTCATGGTGCGTCAGAACATCTCGAGCGGGGCGCCGTGGGAGCCGGTCGTCGGCTACTCGCGCGCCGTGCGCGTGGGCTCCACCGTGCACGTGGCCGGCACGACGGCGACCGGGCCCGACGGGACGATCGTCGGTATCGGGGACGCCTACCTGCAGGCGGTCCAGGCGCTCAAGAACATCGAGCGGGCGCTCGTCCAGGCGGGCGCGTCGCTCGACGACGTGGTCCGGACGCGCATGTACGTGACCGACATCGCCGACTGGGAGCGCGTGGGGCGGGCGCACGGCGAAGTGTTCCGGGAGATCCGGCCCGCCTGCACGCTCCTGGCCGTGAGCCGGCTCGTGGCGCCCGAGATGCTGGTGGAAATCGAGGCGGAAGCGATCGTGCAGCGCGACACGTAGATTCCAGACGGAGGTGAACCGTGTCGGTCACAGAGGTCAGCAAGCGCGCGACGGTCGCCTGCCCGTTCTGCGGGACGCTCAACCGGGTGGATCTCACCCGCATCGCCGACCGTCCCAGGTGCGGCAGCTGCGGGCGGCCGATCCTGCTCGATCGCCCCATCGCGGTCACCGACGCGACGCTCGACGCCGTCCTCAAGGGCACCGAGGTGCCGATCGTCCTGGACGGCTACGCCGACTGGTGCGGCCCCTGCAAAATCATGGCGCCTGTGCTCGACGACTTCGCGCGCGACCGCCAGGGCGAGGTGCTGGTCGTCAAGCTCGACACCGACCGGAACCCGGCGACCACGCATCGCTTCGGCATCCGCGCCATTCCGACGCTGCTCGTGTTCCGGCAGGGTCAGGAAGTGGGCCGGCAAACGGGCGTGATACCGCGGCTGCGGCTCGAAGCGCTCGCAGGACTTGCGCAGCCCGCCACATGACCTCCGGCTCGCTGTCGCGCTACGAGCCGATGGAGCCGCCGGAGCCGCGCGCGGCGCAGGCCCCGGTGTCGGAGCGCTCGCGCGGCGTGGCCCTGGCGCTCGCGGTCGTGGGCGGCGTGTTCGGGCTGCACCGCTTCTACACCGGCCGTACCCAGAGCGCGATCTGGATGGGCCTCACCTTCGGTGGCGGGCTGATCTGGTACCTCTACGACATTGTCGTCGTCGCGGCCGGCGATTTCCGTGACGGCGATGGGCGACGCGTGGCGCGGTGGGAAGTCTCCGATGCCGCCATCGGGTCCCGCGCGTCGGAGCATCGGGTATCGGACCTCGAAGATCGCATGCGCGGGCTCGAGTCGCAGGTCGGCGAGCTGGCGGAGCGGCTCGACTTCGCGGAGCGGCTGCTCGCCCAGGCGCGAGAGCGCGGGAGCCTGCCAAAGACGTGAGAGGCCGGTGAAAAGCCGGTGCCCCTTACAGGCGCTAACCGACTATTTCAGGGAGCCGGGATGAACATCGGGGTCCCGAAAGAGACCGCGGCCAACGAGCGCCGTGTGGCCGTGACGCCGGACGTCGCCGGGCGGCTCGTGAAGTCCGGCTTGTCGGTCCTCGTCGAGCGGGGCGCGGGGGAGGCCGCGTCGTTCGGTGACGACGCGTACGGCGCCGCCGGGGCGACCCTGGTCGCGACGGCCGCCGAGGCGTTCGGGCAGAGCGACATCGTGCTCAAGGTGCAGCCGCCCTCGGCTCAGGAGACGCGACTGTGCCGCGAGGGGGGGGCGCTGGTCGCGCTGTTCCAGCCGTCGGCCGAACGGGAGGCCGTGTCTCAGCTCGCCGCCCGCCGGGTGACGGCCTTCAGCCTGGCCTTGCTCCCCCGAATCACCCGGGCGCAGCCGATGGACGTGCTGTCGTCCCAGGCGACGGTCGCGGGATACAAAGCCGTCCTCCTGGCCGCAGCGGCGACCGGCCGCTTCTTCCCGATGCTCGTGACGGCGGCGGGAACCCTGCCGCCGGCCCGCGTGCTGGTGCTGGGCGCCGGGGTGGCGGGGCTCCAGGCCATCGCCACCGCCCGCCGCCTCGGCGCCGTGGTCTCGGCGTTCGACGTCCGCGCGGCCGTGAAAGAACAGGTGGAGAGCCTCGGCGCGAAGTTTCTCGAGATGCAGATCGGCGAGCAGGCGGAGGCGGCGGGCGGCTACGCGAAGCAGCTCTCCGAGGAAACCCACCGCCGCGAGCTCGCCTTCCTCGCGCAGGCCGTGAAGGACGCCGACATCGTGATCACCACGGCGGCGATCCCGGGGAGGCGAGCGCCGATACTGATCACGGCCGACGCCGTCCGGGGCATGAAGCCGGGCTCGGTGATCGTGGATCTGGCGGTCGAGACGGGCGGGAACTGCGAGCTGGCGGAAGCCGGGACCGAGGTGAGGCGCAACGGCGTCCTGATCCTGGGTCCCGTGAATCTTCCCAGCACGCTGCCGTACCACGCGAGCCAGATGTACGCGAGGAACGTTTCCAGTTTCCTGTTGCACGTTGCACGAGACGGCAAGCTCGTCGTGGATTTCGACGACGAGATCATTCGTGAGACCTGCGTGACCCACGCCGGGGAGGTGCGGAAGTCATGAACGACCACGCTGGAGTCGACTACTGGTCCATGCTCTTCGTGTTCGTCCTGGCGACGTTCATCGGGTTGGGTGTGATCCGTCGCGTGTCCCGCCTGCTCTACACGCCCCTCATGTCGCTCACCAACGCGATCTCGGCGATTGCCGTGGTCGGGTCCATCGCGGTCACGGGCGCCGAGTACCCGTGGGCCATCCGCGTCCTCGGAGCGATCGCGCTGTTCGCCTCCATGACGAACATCGTCAGCGGATTCCTCATCACGAACCGGATGCTCAAGATGTTCAAGAAGCAATGACGTACGCCGTCGCCCAAGTCGCCGCCATCCTCGCGACGGCGCTGTTCATCTTCTCACTGTACTGGATGAACGACCCGAAGACCGCCCGCCACGCGGTGGTTGCGGGCGTCGCGGGGATGCTCGTGGCCGTGCTGGCGACCTGGTTCCAGCCCGAGATCGTGCACCACGGCTGGATCGTCCTGGCGATCGTCGCCGGATTCGTCGTCGGCGTGCCGCTCTCCCTCGTGCCGCTCACCGCCGTACCACAGCGGACCGCGCTCTCTCACGCCTTCGGCGGGCTCGCCGCCGGCCTCGTCGGGACCGCAGAATACTTCCTCGGTCTGACCGAGCACCCGGCGCAGCTCACCGCCTTCCGGACGGGCGCCATCGTGGCCGAAGTGATTCTCGGGTTCCTCACGTTCACGGGCAGCCTCATGGCCGCCGGGAAGCTGCAGGAAGTCCAATGGATCCCGCAGCGGCCGGTCACGTACCCGGGCCAGAACGTGGTCAACATCGGGGTGCTCGCCGCCGCCGTGGCGCTGGGCGTGCTCGTGGTCGTGCACCCCACGGCGGCGTGGTCCGGACAGGCCTTCTACGCGATCGTCGGGCTCGCCGTGCTCTTCGGCGTCCGGGCTGTCCGCGGTCGCGATGGGCTTCGTGCTCAACAACAAGCTCCTCGTCACGGCTGGCGCGCTCGACGGCTCGAGCGGCTTGATCCTGTCGATCATCATGTGCCGGGCGATGAACCGCTCGTTCACCAACGTGCTGTTCGGCGCGTTCGGCACGGTGCAAAAGACGGTCGCCGTCGGCGAGCAGAAGGCGTGGAAGCAGGAAACGGTCGAGGGTGCGGCCCAGCTGCTCGAGCAGGCGAGCCTCGTGGTGATCATTCCCGGGTACGGCATGGCCGTCGCCCAGGCCCAGCACAAAGTGCGCGAGCTGTACGACCAGCTGACCAAGCGCGGCATCACGGTCAAGTTCGCCATTCACCCCGTCGCTGGGCGGATGCCGGGCCACATGAACGTGCTGCTCGCGGAGGCCGATATCCCATACACCGCGCTGGTCGAGATGGACGAGATCAATTCCGACATGCCGCAGTGCGACGTCGCGCTCGTCATCGGCGCAAACGACGTCGTGAATCCCGCCGCCCGCTACGTCAAAGACAGTCCCATCTACGGCATGCCGATCATCGACGCAGACAAGGCCCGCACGGTCCTCGCTATCAAGCGGAGCAAGAAGCCCGGCTTCGCCGGCATCGACAACGAGCTGTACGTGCAGGACAACACCTGGATGCTGTTCGGCGACGCCAAGGCGGTGATCGGCGATCTCGTGAAGCAGTTGGCGGGGGGCAGCGGCCTGCACTAGACGGGCGTGAATTTTCTTACGATCCGTCGGCTAACTATGCACGCTTGACGTCCGCGTAGTCGAGCAGCACGTTCGAGCTCCCCCAGATCGGAGGCAGTGGCAATGCGTTCGACGTCCCTGGCCGCGCTCGCGGTGATCGTCGCCCTCTCCACCTGTACCCCCAGCGACTCGGGTCGCGTGGCGGCGCCGCGGATCGCCGCTGCGCACGAGGGAGACTTCACCGGGGCGCCGGATCTCATTGTCGACGGCAAAGCGCTGGAGGGGTCATGGGTCGTGTACGATCAGATCCTCAAGGAGGGGACCTGCACGCTCGAGGAAGGGGGGGTCATCGATCCCACCGTATCGCATCGGGTCGTGCGGTTCACGGTCAACACGCCCAACATCGGCGACGCGGACATCGCCCTGGGCGACCCGGCGGTGCACGTCGCCGCGGGAGATGGACTGTACCAGTTGTCCACCTGTCACCAGCACTGGCACTTCCAGCATTATGCCACCTACGAGCTCGTGGATCCAGCCACCGGCAAGGTGTGGCAGGCGGCGAAGCGTGGCTTCTGCATGATCGACGTGGTCCCCTGGAACGGCGGCGTGCAGTCGCCGACCTCCTGGGTCTACCGCGTGTGCGGCCGGCCCGCTGGCCCGAACGGCCCGGCGATCGTCGGTAACCAGGGGATCAGCACCGGTCACGCCGATCAGTACTACAAGTGGCTCGGCGGGCAGTATTTCGTGCTGGATGGCGGCGACGGGCAAGCACCGGTACCCCCCGGCAACTACATCATCCGGATCCACGTGAACCCGCCGTTCCCGTGCACCAAGTTCGACCGCGATCACAACCGACCGGTGGATCCGCAGGGGAGGTGCCACAACTTCTTTGAGAGCCGCTACGACAACAACGTGGCCGAGGCGCCGATCACGCTCCCGGTGAGCCGGCCCGGCAGGACCGGCTTCGGCCCTGGTGGCGGGCAGACCCCGCCTGACGTCGATCCGATCGACGATGAGAATCGGCCCGCGACGACCGACGGCAAATGAAATGCAACGAAATAGGCTAGAGCGCTTCGAGTAGCGCCGCGTAGTCGCAGACCATCCGCTCCACGGAGTAGCGCTCGAGCGCGCGGCGCCGCGCCGCGACGGCGAGGGCCGCGCGGCGCTCGGCGTCGCCGAGCAAGTCCTCCAGGAGGCGGGCGAACGCACCGGGATCCCCGGGTGGCGCCAGCACGCCGGCGTCGCCCACGAGCTCGGGCGTCCCGCCGCCGCCCGATGCGACCACAGGCCGCCCGCACGCGAGGGCTTCGATCAACGCGAGCGCGAACACCTCGTCGGGGCGCGTGTGCACGACGCAGGTCGCCGCATTGTAAGCCGCGACGAGCGTCTCCGTATCTACCTGACCCACGAACCGCACGTCGAGACCGACCCGCTCGGCTTGCGCGCGGAGCGACCCCTCGAGCGCGCCGCCGCCGCACATCACCAGCGGGGGCGCGGGCCGGGCGAGCCGGGCCACGCCGTCGAGCAGCAGGTCCCAGCGCTTCTCGATCTCGAGGGCTCCCACGCCGAGGAGGACCGGGCCGTCGCCCAGCGCGTGGCGCCGCCGGAACGCGCGCCCCGCCGCCTCGTCCGGGCGGAACAGGTCGCAGTCCACGCCGTTCGGGATCACGCGATGTCCGGCTCGGCGCATGAACGGCGCTTCGGCGAGCGCGCGCTGCGCGAGCTGCTGGGTGAGGAACACCGTCAATGCCACGCGTCGGAACGCGAGGCGCGTCAGCAGGTCGCGCGGTGGGCGGGGCGTGCTGATACAGTACACGACGACGAGCGGCGTGCCGAGGGAGGCGAACGCCGCCAGTCGAATGTCCCGGGCCCGGTCCACGAGCACCACATCGGCGGCGAGCTCCCGCTGTCCGAGCGCCTGCCGCAGGGCGCGGGCGCCCTTGAACGTCGTGTGGCCGACCGGCAGCTTCCGGACTCTCAGGCTACGGGCCTGGAAACCGCCCACCAGCGGGTCATAGGCGACCACCGCGGTCGTGGTGTGCCCGCGGTCGGCGAGGCCGCGCGCGAGGACGGCGAAGACATTGCTCGAGCCCCGCCAGAACCGGCTCGACGTCACGAGCGCAATTCGCAACGGGCGGGTGCCCGCGGCTATCGAGGCCACCGGTTGTTCGCCCGATCGATGTCGGGGTAGATCCCCTTCGGGTCGACCACGACGCCGGCGACGGATTGCCCCCCCGCCCTTCGGACCCGTGCCGTGAACCGGCTGCCCAGGTTCCACATCTCGATCGGGAGCTCGCGAATCTCGCTCGAGCCATCGGTGTAGCGGAGCTCGAGCGTCACCGGCAGCACCATCTGCCCCCGGTTCGAGAGGAAGACGAGCGCTGTGTCGCCCGCGGCGGTCACCGAGTCGACCGCCTGATCGAGGCGAGCCGTGGTGTACACCCAGGCGCGCCAGAACCAGTCCAGGTCCCGTCCCGACACGTTTTCGATCGTCCGGAAGAAGTCCGCGGGCTGCGGGTGCCTGAACGTCCAGCGGCGCACGTACTCGCGCAGGGCTCGCTCGAACGTCTCTTTCCCCAGAACCGCGTCCCGCAGCACCGTGAGCATCAGCGCGGGCTTCTGGTACGCCGTCCACGCCAGATCGCCCGACTCGACCGGCTTCGTGATCAACGGCTGCTCGTTCCCCGGGACCGCCGAGACCCGATAAGCGGTCAGGAGCTCCCGCCGCACCGTGTCGCCGTAGACCGTTCCTTTGAAGTAGCCCTCCGCCGAGCCGTAATCGATGAAGCTGTTGAACCCCTCGTCCATCCAGGGATAGCGGCGCTCGTCCGAGCCGACCATCATCGGAAACCACTCGTGGCCGAATTCGTGCGTGAGCACCCAGTACTGGTCCTCGCGCTTCTCGATGGACGGCACGAACGTCAGCATCGGGTACTCCATCCCCTCGACCAGGCCTTCGACCGTGGTGGCATGCGGCCACGGGTACATCCCCCACGTCTCGCTGAAGTGCTTGATCGTGAACCACGCCATCCGGTTCGCTTCTTCCCACGGCGTGGCGCTCGGGCGGTAGAACGTCTGGATCAGGACACCGTTCCAGGCCGATGCGTCCCAGCGGTAATCGGGGGAGGCGGCCCAGGCGAAGTCGCGCACGCGCTTCGCCGCGAAATGCCAGGTCTTCGTGCGGGGCCGCCGCGCCGCGCCGTTCGCCACGGCCTCGTCCTTCGTGATGATCTGCACCCGCTCGGCCGATCTCCTGGCCCGGGCCAGCCGCGCCCGGGTGGCGGGCGTCCACACGGCCAGCGGGTTCTGCACCGTGCCGGTGGCCGCCACCACGAATCCCGCGGGCAGCGTGAGCGTCACGTCGAAGTCACCGTACTCGAGATAGAACTCTCCGGCGCCGATGTAGGGCAGGGGATTCCAGCCGTGCACATCGTCGTACACCACCATACGGGGGTACCACTGGCCGATCTGGTACAGACGCGTCCCGATCCGTCCCATGCGGCCGCCACCATAGGGCGGCACGGGGAAGTGCCACGCGACGTCGAAGTCGATCATCCCTTTGGGGGCGAGCGGGCGCGGCAGGTCCACCCGCATCATCGTCCCGTACTCCGTGCGCCGTAGCTCCCTGCCCGCGGAGGCAAAGCGCTCGATCGTGATCCCGCCGAGGAATCCCTTGCCCGTGAAGTCGAACACCGCACCACCCGCGAAATGGAGCGGCGGCTGGTTCAGGGCGTAGGTCACGCTGTGCTTCGCGAAGATGTTCTGCTCGATCTGCACCCACACGAACCGCAGCGTGTCGGGAGAATGGTTTTCGTAGTGGATCCGCTCGGTGCCGCGGAGCAGCGAGCCCGCCGTGTCGAGCGTCGCGCGGATCACGTAGTCCGCGCGCTGTTGCCAGTAGTCGGGGCCGGGCGCGCCCGACGCGCCGCGCACGCGGTTCGGCGCGGGGAGCGGGAGCGCGCGGAACGGAGAGGTGTCGGCCACGGAGGCTTGAAGCGCCAGTGAAGTGACGGTCAGGAACAAGAGCATGCGCGTCCTTCAATTCCCCATTCCGCACTCCGCATTCCGCATTGCTACTCCTGAATCACCGTGATCTTGAACCCGTCCGGATCGGTGACCGCGAACGCCCAGTCGCCCCACGGGGTTTCGGACGGCTCGCGGTCGAGCGCCCACCCCGTCGCCTTGATGCGCGCCGCCACGGCGATGATGTCCTGCACGGTCGCCACCCACAGGCGGAAGCCGTCGCCCTTCTTGCGATCCCGTCCCTTCGCGAAATCGTCCTGGCCGAGCATGATGTCGCAGCTGCCGGCCTTCATCTGGATGCCGCGGACCATCCCCCCCTCTTCCCAGCGCTCGCCGACGATGAAGCCCAGCACATCGCGATACCAGGCGACGCTCCTGTCCAGGTCGTTCACCGTGAACGACGCGGCCATGGAGCGGAGCCGCAGCGACTCGGGCTGCAGCCGCTCGGGACGGGACGCGGGGCGTTTCCGGGCGGGACGCCGGGCCTGCTTTTTCTTCGTGGCCATCGTCGGTTTCCCTCTCTGTCGCGGGCGACGCGCGCCCCAAGCGTAGCGTCCCCTCGGCGGTTCCGCCAGATTTCCGACTCTCACCTTCAGCGGAGTCGGGACGATGCCCACGAGTCAGGCGACGGCGGTCTGGGAAGGCAGGCTCAAGGACGGGAAGGGGAACTTCAAGGCCGCGAGCAGCTCGTTCAGCGGCCCGTACACGTTTGCAACCCGGTTCGAGGGAAAGAAGGGCACGAACCCCGAGGAGCTCATCGCCGCGGCGCATGCCGCCTGCCTGAGCATGGCGCTGTCGGCCGGGCTCGAGAAGGCGGGGAAGCCCGTCACCCGGGTCGAGACCACGGCGGCGTGCACCATGGACATGGTCGACGGGGCGCCCAAGATCACCAAGATGGAGCTCAAAGTGCGGGGGCGGGTGCCGGGCCTGGACCAGGCCGGGTTCCAGAAGGCCGCCGAGGAGGCGAAGCGCGGGTGCCCGGTGTCGAAAGCGCTCGTCGGCATCCCGCAGATCACGCTCGACGCGGCGTTGGAGTAGGGGACGCGGGAAGAGAGACGAGGGACAGGTGTGGACGGTGTACATGCTTCGCTGTCGTGACGGCTCTCTGTACACGGGCATCACCA
>Ga0209469_1001929_pt1 | contig 10499 bp, 10 predicted proteins | sample GraSoiAngelo_123_FD_185880 | JGI IMG/M metagenome (GOLD analysis project Ga0209469, IMG submission 185880) | Grasslands soil microbial communities from the Angelo Coastal Reserve, California, USA - 14_0927_02_40cm (SPAdes) (version 2) | ecosystem: Environmental > Terrestrial > Soil > Grasslands ... | reverse complement strand
GTGGCTGCCGAAGATCGCCTGATGCAAATCGCTTTGCTCCACATTTGTCGGCAATCCCGTGCTTGGGCCGCCGCGTTGAATGTTGCAAACGATGAGCGGAATCTCTGCCATTGACGCCCAACCGATGGCTTCGGCCTTGAGCGAGATGCCCGGTCCCGCGCTGCCGGTGACCGCGAGATATCCTGAATACGAAAATCCAAGAGCCAGCGACACCGCACCAAGCTCGTCCTCGGCCTGCACGAAAATTCCGCCGTATTTCGGCAACTCGCGCCGGAGGGTTTCCATGATGGACGACCACGGCGTGATCGGATAACCGGCGCCGTAGCGCACACCGGCGGCGATCAATCCGTATGCGAGGGCCTGATTGCCGTCCATCGTGATCTGCGCGCGACCGCTAGTTTTCGGGAAGTGCTCAAATCGATAATGCTTCGTCAGGACGTTTCCGACCGGATAAGCGTAACCGGCCTGGAACGCCATTAATGCGGTGTTTACGATGCTCTGGTCTTTGCCGCCGAATTTTTCGGTAATCAGTTTCTTCAGCTTCTCGACGTCGAGATTGAAAATTTTTGCGATCAGACCGAGCACGAAAATGTTTTTGCCCTTGTCCTTCGCGGTGCCACCCAGCGCTTCGACGGTAAGGCCGGTGATGGGAACCCCGACATAAACGAAACGTTTGTCGTCGAGGTTCGGTTCGACGTTGTCGGAATCGTAAAGCAACACGCCGCCTTCGCGCAGGAAATCGAGGTGGTCCTGATAACTGTGCTGATAAAACGCGACGAGGAAATCGGCTTCGTCGCCGGCTGATAACACTTCGCCGGAACCGATGCGCACCTGGAAAATCGATGGTCCGCCCGAGATCGTGGCCGGGATGGTCATGTACGTCATGACATCGTGGTCGCTGCGCCCAGCCAACCGCGCCAGAAACGCGCCGGCAGTTTGAATTCCATCCTGCGAATTTCCGGCGAGACGAATTACGGCGTCCTGAATATTTTCAGGCCGCAGATCGGCGCGGTCCGAACCCGGACTGGCACCAGACGCCGGGGTGGCGGTGGAAGTAGGACTGGCGGCAGATCCGCCCTCGGCTTGCTTCACAACGGGAGTTTCATTCACGGGATTATAATTCTAACAGAACTAGAGCAGCATTCCACAGGCAATTGAAGGCGCCCAGGCGCGCCCGGCGGTCGCGCCCTACCACAACTGTTCTGCTCATTTGCGGTCGAAAACAGAGCCCGACGCGGAGGCGAGCTCCCGCGAGCCTTTGAATAAGGACGTTACCTCGGGCCGCTCGCTCGGCGTCGCAGAGCTCCGCCCTCCAAGCCGTTGTTTCTTGCATTCGCCGGCCTATTAGATAACGAGACAGATATGGCCGAAGCGGCAACCATCGATGCGGCTCGTCAGGAGGAGTTCATTGGGAAAGTGGTCGAGCAGATCAGCGGCACAATGACGACACTGCTCGGGGCGGTTGGCGATCGATTGGGATTATTCAAGAATCTGGCGGCGGAAGGGCCGGCGACATCGGCTGAGCTCGCGTCGCGAACCAAACTAAACGAGCGCTATCTGCGCGAATGGCTGGGCGGCATGGCTACGGCGGGTTATCTGAACTACGACGGAACAACAAAACGTTTTAGTCTGCCGGCCGAACATGCCGCAGTGCTCGCACACGAGAACGGCCCGTTTTTTGTCGGGGGCATGTATCAAATGCTTCCTGCGTTCACTGGAGTATTCGACCAAGTTTTGACTGCGTTTCGCAGTGGCGGTGGCGTTTCGCAATCTCAATACAACGACATGATGTGGGACGGCCTGGAACGGTTTACCTGCACATGGTTTGAGAATTTGTTGTTGCAACAGTGGATTCCCGCCATGCCTGATGTCAAAGCGCATCTCGAGAGGGGTTGCGATCTGGCAGACGTGGGATGCGGACGCGGGCATGCGCTCATCAAGCTGGCGCAAGCCTTTCCGCGATCGCGCCACGTGGGGTACGACAACTTTGGTCCGACTGTCGTACGCGCGACCGCGAATGCGCGCGAAGCGGGCGTATCAGACCGGGTGCGTTTCGAGGAACGCGATGTCTCGAAAGGGTTGCCGGCGCAGTTTGATGTGATCACAACGTTCGACGTCGTGCATGATGCCGTCGATCCACTTCAGTTGTTACAATCGATTCGTCGCGCGCTTCGGCCAGGCGGCATTTATGTTTGTCTCGACATCAACTGCTCAGAGAAACTCGAGGAGAACGCGAATCCGCTCGGCGCAATGTTCCATGGCGTAAGCGTGTTCTACTGTATGACCACATCGCTGGCGAATCATGGCGCAGGACTCGGCACGCTCGGTTTTCATGAAGCCAAGGTCCGCGAGCTTTGCGAGAAGGCCGGGTTCAGCAGTGTACGACGCGTGCCGCTGGAAAATCCTTTTAACAATTTGTACGAAGCAAAACCGTAATGTTGGTTTATTACGCTGTAAGGAAGCTGAGTGTTTCGGCGTCTAATCTGAAAAAGCTTAGAGTTTCACCTACAATTATTGCACAAAGTATTCGCGAACAGACAGCCGCTTCGATACCAGATGACGAATCTTAATCTTTAGAGATTAAAAGAACTGCCCGCGCATCAAAACCATGAAGAAAGCGAAACCGGTAATTGCCTCTATTTTCTTGGTGGTGGCTTGCGCGAGCGTCGTCGGCGTTGAATATGATCTGGTAATGGGATCTGAAATGCTATCGAGCCTCTTCGCCAGCGTTTTCGGTTTATTCATCGCGCTGCTGGTCGCGTTGCTTCGAGCGCCCGAAGGCTACGAAGACGAGAATGGTTTTCATACTACCGTGGGAGCCGTTGGCGCTCCGCGTATGTTCGCGGTGGCCGGTTTTCCCGGCTGACGCCAATTTGGCAAGCGAAGGGCCTCCGACTCTAAAGTAGCCGCTCACTTCCTGTCCGTCGGGCCGGCTCCATTCTCCCCCGGCGCGCGATCAAGCCCGCGTCGCTTTAACAACGGCTCAACATAAGGATCGCGGCCCACAAAATTCTTAAACAGCCCAAGGGCGTCGGCCGACCCGCCGCGTGAGAGTAACATTGCGCGAAACCGGTCGCCGTTCTCGCGTTTCAATCCGCCGTGTTCTTTGAACCACTCCACCGTGTCGGCGTCGAGTACTTCGCTCCAGAGATAGGAATAATAACCGGCCGAGTAACCGCCAGCGAACGCGTGTGAAAAATAAAAGCTGCGGTAACGCGGGGGCACCGGCGGAAAATCGACATCGGCCTTGTGCAACGCTTCCGCTTCAAAGGCGATGGCGTCTTTGGGAACGTCAGATGGATTCAATTGATGCCATGCTTGATCGAGCAGTGACGCCGACAGGTATTCTGTCGTTTTGTAGCCCTGATTGAATTTTTCCGCAGCGATCACCTTGTCGAGCAACGCCTGTGGAATGGGTTCGCCGGTCTTGTAATGTTTCGCATAATTCTTGAGCACTTCCGGCCATGTGGCCCACATTTCGTTCACCTGCGAAGGGTACTCGACGAAGTCACGCGGCACGCTTGTCCCACTGAAGCGCGGATATTTTACATTCGAAAACATTCCGTGCAGCGCGTGGCCGAACTCATGGAACGCAGTGCGCACCTCATCGTGCGTGAGCAATGTCGGTTCGCCCGGCGGCGGCTTCGGAATATTGAGATGATTGGCAACGACCGGCTTGGTTCCGAATAGATCGCTTTGCTGTACGTACGCATTCATCCATGCGCCGCCGCGTTTCGATGGGCGCGCATAATAGTCGCCAAGGAACAGAGCCAGCGGTTTGCCGTCACGATCATAAACTTCGAATACGCGCACGTCCGGCTGATAAACGGGAATGTCATGACGCTCCTTGAAGGTGAGACCGTAAAGTTTTCCGGCGGCGAAGAATACACCGTCGAGAATGACATGGTTCAGCTCGTAGTATGGACGCAGCTCAGATTCGTCGAAAGCGTAACGCGCTTTGCGAACTTTCTCCGAATAAAAGGGCCAATCCCATGACGCGACCTGGAAGCCGCCTTTTTCCTGATCGACAAACTTCTGCATGTCGGCCGCTTCGCGTTTTGCGTTTGCGACCGCGGGCGGCGCGAGATCACTCAGGAGTTTGTTCACGGTAGGAACATCGTGGGCAGTTTGGTCTTCGAGCTGATACGCAGCCCAGTTGTCGTAGCCGAGCAACTTCGCTTTTTCCGCTCGCAACTGCTCTGTTCGCGTCACGATGTTACGTGTATCGAACTCGCTACCGTGGCTATTTCGCGCGAGAGAGGTTTGCATGATGCGCTCGCGCAGTTGCCGGTTTTGTAGCGACCCAAGCAGCGGCTGCCCGGTCGTGTTCTGCATTTGAATGACGAATCTGCCGTCCTTGTGCTCCGCTTTCGCTGCCGCGATAACGCTTGCCATCTGGTTATCTGAAAGACCCGCCAGATCTTCCTTGCGATCGACGACCACCGAGGATGCGTTCTTTTCCTTTAAAACATTTTGTTCGAATTGAGTCTGCAAAGTTGCCAGCTCGGTATTGATTTTCTTGAGCTTCTCCTTGTCGGTATCGGCGAGCTTCGCGCCCGCCCGCACGAAATCCTTGTAATATCGCTCGATCAGGTAAGCCGATTCGGGATCGAGTCCGAGATTGTCGCGATGCTCGTAAAGCTCCTGGATACGTGCGAACAATTTGCCGTTGAGATGAATTGCGTCCCGATGAGCGGAGAGCTTCGGCGCGATTTCGGTCTCGATCTTCTGCAACGTCGGGTTGGTGTTGCATGCGTTAAGGTTTTCAAAGGTGCGCTCGGCGCGATCGAGCAAACGGCCGGTGCGTTCCAGCGCGACAATGGTGTTGTCGAATATTGGCTTTTCAGAATTGTTCGCGACCGCTTCAACTTCATTGAGTTCCTCGCGCATGCCTGCCTCGATGGCTGGCTCGAAGTGTTCGTCTTTGATCTTATCGAACGGCGGGATGTGATACGGCAGCGAGCTTTCGGAGAGCAATGGGTTATCTGCCATATCAGGATTTTGCACGGGTGACGTTTGCGCGATGACAGAGATAGCTGCGATGTGCGTCATTGCCACAATTACGCTGAGTGCCGCCTCAGCAGATGTCGATTTTACCAGCGAACGGAAACGAACTTGCATGGTTCGGATTTTCCGCGCGCTCGCGCGGTCAGGCAACTGCGATTACGATCGCACACAGGCATGAAACGTTTTCTCGCAATCCTGCTGCTGATGTCATCGGTCGCAGCGGCAGCAACGAACACGGCCCCGACCTTCGACGAAAAGGCAGCAGAACGGTTCGCAAAATTGGCGTTGGCGTGCGTCGAGAAGCAGTACCCGAACAAAATCAGTCATGTGCTGAACAGCGATGCGGATGTGGCGCCGCCGCGCAAGCTCACACCCGCATTTTACGGATGTTACGACTGGCATTCGTCAGTGCACGCACACTGGCTGCTCGTGAGACTGCTGCGCACGTTTCCGGACGCTTTGTTTGCCGTGCAGGCGCGCGATGCGCTGCGCAAAAGCCTTACGACGGAGAATTTGAAACAGGAAGCTGCGTATCTTCGTGGAGAAGGCCGCGCCAGTTTTGAGCGGCCGTATGGATTGGCGTGGCTGCTGCAATTATGCGCCGAGTTGCGCGAGTGGGACGATGACCAGTCGCGAGAGATGTCAGCGAACCTTCGTCCGCTCGAAGAGGCAGCAATCGAGCGATTGAAAACATGGCTGCCGAAGCTTTCGCATCCGGTACGCATCGGCGAACATGATCAAACAGCGTTCGGGCTTGGCCTCATGCTGGATTACTCGCGCTCGACCAAAAATGATTCTTTTGCCAGGCTCGTTGAAGATTCAGCGAGAAAGTTCTTCCTCGCTGATAGAGATTGTCCGCTCAGTTACGAACCTTCAGGGGAGGATTTTCTGTCGCCGTGTCTCGGTGAAGCGGACGTGATGCGCCGCGTTTTGCCGCAAACGGAATTCGCAAAATGGCTTGATGATTTCATGCCGCACGTCCCGACGACAGGAAACGGCGACTGGCTGAAACCGGTGGTGTCGCCAGATCCGAGCGATCCCAAGCTCGCGCATCTGGACGGGTTAAATCTGAGCCGCGCCTGGATGCTGGAAGGAATTCTGTCGGCGCTGCCACGCGATGATCAGCGGAGAGCGGCGCTGCAGGCTGCGGCAGACGAGCATCAGCGCGCGGGGCTCGCAGCGGTCACTGGTGCGCATTACGAAGGCGGACATTGGCTCGGCAGCTTCGCGGTTTATCTCACAACGCAGCGGGGCATTCGAAAAGAAGGACTGTCGGCATCGCAGCCGCAGAAGAGAACGTCGGAAAATACCGCTCGTTAAAGTTGGCGCCTTAGTCCGCCGCAACAGTCCGCTCAGTTTCGCGGCGAGCTCTTCCTCCCGAAGGCTGCCAGGCGCGTCGTTGCCAGAACTCTTGCAGGTCCGACTGATTCCCGCGAAAAATGTTGCGTTCGGCCTTTCTGATATTCGCAACGCTTATCGGGTAAGCGGAGCGCGGTTGGGCGCCTCTGCCATCACCGCAATATTGCCAGAGAGCCCAGTATCCCCAGGGTGCGGTCGCGCGCGGCTCCTTGTGATAATTTGCAACCCATAACCAGCAATTTGTTAGCGTCTTTCGCTGCGCATTTGTCACCTTGGGGCTATTCAGCACCTGCGCCAAACGGTATTCGCCGGAATAAATGCCCGGATATGTGCCTGTGCGCTCGCGAATTCGCTCAACGAATGCAACTGCCTGATCGACGCGCATCGTGCCTCCGGGATAGTGACCATTCTTTTCGAAATCGAGCACCAGCAAGACCCCTGGACTTCGCGCCGTCGATCCCGCTTGTGCCCAAGCACTGGCTACAACGTTTAGAAAATGATCAGCCTGGCGGACAGGATCAGTGGCGTCGCCATAGTGATACGCGCCCCAGAGTAGTCCGGCTTGCAGCGCCCCCATTTGCCGATCCAGATATTTCGCATCGCGCTCAAGCCGCGGATAGCTCGCTTCATGGATCACGCCGATGATGCCTTCACGTTTCATCGCGGCAAAATCCGGCCGCATCATGTCGTAATGCGAAAGATTCACGACGTTGCTGCCGGCGAATGCGCATGCCGGAAGCGAAAAAAACAAGGCTGCGGCCCGCAAGATTGACAATCTCATCACGATCTCAAAACGCAGCGGAACCTATCCAACAACCGCAACTGACTTGCAAGAGCATCTTTTGCCGTTCGCGAGATCCTGTAGCCACCGGCCTGTGGCCGGTCATGCAAATTTGGAGATTTGCGCGAACAGACGGCCCACAGGGCCGTGGCTACAGCGCCGCCAGGTCGGTAAGCTCGTTTAAATTCTGGAACAATTTTCTTTCCTGCTCTGCGACTGGCATAACCAGAAGTTTTCCGACAGCGACCAGGCAGTTTGTTAAAGTTTGCAGCGAAAAATCGGCGCCCGACAGCGCGGCGCCAATCTCGGCAGCCGCCTCCTGCGGGTATATCGCCGCCAGCGGCTCCGCGCGATTATCGATTTTGGGAAGAACGCCGCGGCCTGGCTCAATCTGACCACAAAGAAACCTCAGATATTTTTCGGTCATGAATGGCATGTCGATAGCAAGTGCCAGCAGGTGTTTGGTGTGCATCCGCGCCAAGACTGCCCCAAGCCCGCTGAGCGGGCCGCGTGATGGAGGATCGTCTGCGACAAACTGCAGGTCAGCAGGGCGCCAGAGGGGATCGGTGCGTGCGGAAACAAAGATTTCTATCCGCGCCAATTTTCGCAACAGCTCGAGTTGAATCTGCCAGAGCGGTTTTCCGTGAAACAGAAGCGTCGCTTTGTCCTTGCCCATCCGGCGTGATTCGCCACCGGCGAGCAATACCGCGCTGATGTTCATCCCGCTGCGGAAGGAACGAGCGCAGTCGAGCGCACCTCGCCGTCGCTGAGAATTTTGGCGCGCAAACCGCCGCGTCCTTTCAAGAAATCTTTCGCGCCCGGCGCGAACGCGCCATCCATCCAGTAACAAGGCGCGGACTCCTCCGTTCCATAAAAACGAACGCATTGAATCTCAAATTCCTTGCCGATGAATTCGTTCAGATCAAAGCCACGCGTGATTACGTTGCGGCGCGTCGCAGCGGGCGAAGCATCGTGTGCGTTCAGCGCAGCGCAGAGCTCTTCGAAAACTTCGAGCGAAAAAAATGTGATCTGACCTTTGTAATCGTCTTTAAAATCAAAGTAACGATCTGCGCGAATCCCGCGGCCTGCGACACATTCGATCACGGGCACTTCGATCATGGGATGGTTATCCGGCTCCCGACCGTGATGGCCAACGAAATTGTGTCCTGGCGAAATGTACAAGTGACAGATTTCCACCGGCTGCAACAATATCTCAAATCCTCACTGATGAAAGAAGTGCCCAGCATCGGTCCGGGAAGAATCATCCGGCGAAGACAGGATGGCTCGCTCGAATATTTGCGGGACGATCTCACGATCGAAGAGCCGCTGGAAATTCGAATTGGCGGCAAAAGTCTGGCTACGACGATGCGCACACCGGGACACGACGAAGAGCTCGCTGCAGGTTTCCTCGTTTCCGAAGCGATCGTGCATGATCGAAGCGCGATCGCGCGAATTTCGCGAGACGGTGATAATAGAGTGATCGTCGATCTGACGAGCGGTGTGCAATTGAAACTGGACTCCGCCCAACGTTTCGGGACGATTTCCAGCAGCTGCGGACTTTGTGGCAAAACGAGCATCGATGCGATTCGGCAAAGTTTTCCTGCGATCGAATCAACCAACCTTCGAATCGATATTGAAACACTGCTCTCGCTCCCGAAAAAATTGCAAAAAGCGCAGGGCGATTTCGCGCGCACTGGCGGAATTCATGCGGCGGGAATTTTTGATTCGAATGGGGAATTGAAGAGCGTTCGCGAAGATATCGGACGCCACAATGCCGTGGACAAAGTGATCGGGCGCGCCTTCCTCGATGGATTATTGCCATTGAATCGACATGTTCTTCTGGTGAGCAGCCGCGCTTCGTTTGAAATTGTGCAGAAAGCGCTTGCCGCTGGTATCCCGATCGTAGCTGCCGTCTCAGCGCCTTCGACACTCGCTGCCGAATTTGCGAGGGAAAGCAATCAAACGCTGATCGGCTTTCTGCGGCCGCCTTCGCTCAATATTTATTCGCACATCGAGCGCGTGATCCTGGAAGTGTAGCACGGCCATCCTGGCAGTGGCGCCGACGGGCGTCTCGCCTGTCGTGGCGAATTCACGAGCAGGCAAGATGCCTGCTTGCCCCACAGGCTGGAAGCCTGTGCTACTAGCGCTGGGATGCGAACACTGCTTCAGGATCACGCGCGGACACCTTTCCTGCCGCAATCCAGGCGAACCGGCTAACCAATGCGCCAAGCAAAAATGAAATTCCGGCGAGGGGAACCAAATTCGCCACGCGTAAGATCAGCGCTAGCGGTCCGCTCAAAATCTCGCCGCACCGGATTTGCAAGCCAGAGCCTGATTCGCGCAGGGCGCGATCGGCTTTGCCATGCTTATCGATCTCAAGCCAAATCCAAAGTGCCGTTTCTGTGCCGGCGGCAAGGAATCCAAGCGCACCAAGCGGTGCGATTCGATGGCCAAGCAGTTCAAGCAACGCTGCTGCCGATCCCAAACCCGCAACCCCGAAATGGATCGGCAAAAGGGTACGATGTAAAAACCACGCGGGAATCGCGGTCGCGCCTAACAAGACGCCCGTGTAAGTCGCGACGAACATTCCCCAAAATGCCGAACCCAGAATCAGTAGAGACGCGGCGATTTGGAGGAACTGGTCGAAACCGCCAGTGAAGATTTGGTGCACATGAAGCTCGAGGGCGATTAACGCGGGAACGGCGCAGCCGCCAAAAACAAATAGAATCCATGCGCCGACAGACATCGGCGATTGATGCTTGAAAACGCGCAGCATATTGAGAAAAAGCCGGGGGCGTCCGAGATCCATGATGAGTAGGATTGGAGAGAGGATCGCGCCGATCGCCGCGATCCACGTTGCTGTGCGCGTCAGATCGCCTTGATGAAAAATTAGTCCGATTAACGCGATGACCGCCGCCATCCCGGCTAGTCCGCCGACGAAGAAGTAAACTGGAATTTCCCAAGTCCACACGGGTGGTCTAACGACTGGTTCGCCGTAATAACCAGGTCTTCCACCAGAGGGACTTGCCGTGGCGAGCTTGCGTGGGATCGGTCCGCCAGCGATATCCACGCCACGGCCGGCGACCACTCCTTTGTTCCGCGCCTGCTCACGCAGTTCGTCCAATCGATGTTCGTCAGGCATATTTCAGCATTGTTCGCGTTCTCAAGATAGAAAAGCGAATGCGCATGACACCGCGATGAGCGCACCGATCGCGGTCGCGATCGCCGAGGTCCATGCGGATTTCAAATGAATTGTCGGCACCTGTGGTTTTGGTGGAAGCCCGTACGCCTCCGGTCCGCCGAGAATCAGAAAGAATGCGTGAATTCCGCGAACTGACGTCTCCAGCGGATC
>Ga0209469_1001927_pt1 | contig 10510 bp, 7 predicted proteins | sample GraSoiAngelo_123_FD_185880 | JGI IMG/M metagenome (GOLD analysis project Ga0209469, IMG submission 185880) | Grasslands soil microbial communities from the Angelo Coastal Reserve, California, USA - 14_0927_02_40cm (SPAdes) (version 2) | ecosystem: Environmental > Terrestrial > Soil > Grasslands ... | reverse complement strand
TGACGTTGAAGAAGGCGAGGTCGAGGCGCGAGAGGTCGCGCGGGCTCACCAGCGAGTGCTCGTAGACCAGGAGCCCCACGACCGCGGCCCAGCCGAGCCAGTAGAGGAGCCCGAGCCCCGTGAGCCAGCCGAGCAGCGCGAGGGCCACGGCGGTGAGCGCGTGGTTCAGGCGCGCCGCCGCGAGCGCGGCGGGGACGCCGAAGCGCGCGGGGACGGAATGGAGCCCTTGCGCGCGGTCCACCTCGACGTCCTGGCAGGCGTAGATCAGGTCGAATCCCGCGATCCACACCGTCAGCGCGAACCAGAGGAGGAACGCGGGCGCCTCGAACGCCCCGCGGACGGCGATCCAGCCGCCGGCCGCCGCCAGCCCGTCGGTGAACCCGAGGATCCAGTGCGACGTCCAGGTGAAGCGCTTGGTGTAGGAGTAGCCGACCAGGAAGACGAGCGCGAGCGGCGCCAGGGCGACGCACAGCGGGTTCAGCATCGCCGCCGCGACGAGCAGGAGCGCGGCCCCCACCGCCGCGAGGAGCTTGAGCTCGCCGACGCGTAGCGCGCCGGTGGGCAGGTGACGGGTCGCCGTGCGCGGATTGCGCGCGTCGATGTGACGGTCGACGACGCGGTTGGTCGCCATCGCGCAGGTGCGCGCCCCGACCATGGCCGCCGTCGCCCAGCCGACCGTCCACCCGCCGGGCCAGCCGCCCGCCGCGAGGACCATCGCGATATAGGCGAAGGGGAGGGCGAAGACCGTGTGCTCGAACTTGATCGCGTCGAGCACGCGTGCGAGCCGGTTCAGAGCCCGTAGTCCTTCCAGCGCCGGGTGACGAGCTCGCGGATCTCGTCCGACATGACGATCTCCTCGGGCCACGGCTGCACGATGTCGTCGAGCGCGCCCTTCTCGGTCGCGTCGACCCCGAGCTTGCCGCCGAACCGGTGGCGGAGCGCGGCGTGGTCGAGGTCGTCCATCGGCCCGTCGAGGATCACGAGGTCCCGCTTGGGATCGATGTTGCCGGTGGCGCGCCAGGCGACCTCCGAGAGATCGTGGACGTTCACGTGCGCGCTGACGACGACGATCGTCTTCGCCAGCATCATGAGGCCCATGCCCCAGAGCGCCGTCATCACCTTGCGCGCGTGGCCCGGGTAGCGCTTCTGGATCGACACGATCACGAGGTTGTGGAAGATACCCTCGGCCGGCATGTTGACGTCGACGACCTCGGGCAGCAGGAGCCGGATGATGGGCACGAACAGGCGCTCGGTCGCCTTGCCGAGCCAGTAGTCCTCCTCCGGCGGCCGACCGACGATCGTCGTCGGGTAGATCGGCCGGGCGCGGCGCGTGATCGCCGTCAGGTGGAAGACGGGATACTCGCGGGCCAGCGAGTAGTAGCCGGTGTGGTCACCGAAGGGGCCTTCGAGCCGGCGCTCGCGGGGATCCACGTAGCCCTCGAGCACGATCTCGGCCTGCGCGGGCACCTCGAGGTCGATGGTCCGGCACGCGACCATCTCCACGCCGCTCCCGCGGAGCCAGCCCGCGAAGACGACCTCGTCCACGGCCGGTGGCAGCGGCGCCGACGCCGCGTAGATCAGCGCGGGATCGCCGCCGAGGGCGATCGCGACGGGCATGCGGTCTGTTGGAGCGGGGTCCCCGGAGCCGGGGCCCTCCGTGGGTGGCGTGCCGTGGGTACGGCGTGGCTCCGTTGCGTCCGTCATCACGCGCTCGTGCTCGGCGCCACCCTTGTGGGTTTGCCAGTGCATGCCGAGGGTCCGGTCGTCGAACACTTGGAGGCGGTACATGCCGACGTTGCGCGTGCCCGTCTTCGGGTCCCGGGTGAACACACACGGCAGCGTGATGTAGCGGCCGCCGTCCTTGGGCCAGCAGCGCAGCACCGGCAGGCTCGCGAGCGATGCGCGCTCGGTCTCGACCACCTCCTGGCACGGGGCGTCGGTCACGCGCCGGGGCCCCGCCTTCACGAGGTCGAAGAGCGTGCCGAGCTTCCGGAGCCGCTCGGCGAACGTGCCGGGCAACTTCACGTCGAGGAGCTTGGCCACGCGCTCGCCGAGCTCGTCCAGGTGGCCGACGCCGAGCGCCAGCGCGAGCCGGTCGGCCGCGCCGAAGGCGTTGACGAGCACCGGCATGTCGAAGCCCTCGACGCGTTCGAAGAGGAGCGCCACATTCTGCGCGGCCGGGCCCTTCGAGACGCGGTCAGTGATCTCCGTGATCTCGAGGTCGCGCGTGACGGGGACGGACACCCGACGAAGACGCCCGGCCTGCTCGAGGCGGGCGACGAGCTCGCGAAGGTCGCGGAGCGCGCTCACTCGCGGCAGATCGGGGAGCGATTGACGGGTGGGCGCATCGCGGCTCCTTTCGCGCGTTCGGCCGCCACTCATTATGGCACACGGGCGTTATATACTCGCGAGGATGGGGCCGCGCCCGCGCCGACGCGTGGACGAGTTCAGCCTGAGCGTTATCGAAGGCGTCGAGGACGCCTTGCTCGTCACCGACACGCGCCTCGGCGTCATCGCGTGGAACAAGGCGATGGAGCGTCTCACGGGCGTCGCGCGCGCCGATGCGCTCGGCCGAACCGCTCAGGCCGTCCTGCCCTTCCTCGCCGAGGCCGCCCTCACGACTCACCTCCGGCGCGCGCTCGCGGGCCACGCCGTCTCCACCGACGAATTCCCGTACGCGCTACCGAGCCTCGGCCGCAAGGGCTGGATGCGGGAGCGTTACGTTCCATGGCGGGACGCGGCCGGGGCCATCGCCGGCGTCGTCGGGTTCCTGGTGGACGTCACCGACCGGCGGCGCAGCCTGCTCTTTCGCGAGGCGATCGAAGCGATCGGCCAGTCGCTCACGTCCTCGCTCGACCTCGACCAGGTGCTCGACACGATCGTCGGGAAGGCGCTCGAGGTGATGGGCGCCGAGGCCGCGCTGGTCGTCTCCTGGGACGGCATCGCGCCCGAATTCCGCGTGATGCGCGCGGCGGGCCGGCTCTCCCGCGAGTACGCGACGCGGGGCACAATTCCCGTGGGAGGCGGCCCGATGAGCCGCGCGGTGCTCGAGGCGCGGCCCGTGACGACGCGCAACGTCCTCTCCGACCCGAACGTGCAGCTCTCACCCGAGCGCCGGGTCCACGTCGAGCGCGAGGGCTACAAGGCCGCGGCCGCCGCGCCGCTCGCCTCCAAGGGCCGGGTCCACGGCGCCCTCGTCGTCCACTACTGGACGGAGCGGACTTTCGACGACGACGAGATCGCCGCGCTCAAGCTCCTCGCCGAGTCGGCGGCGCTCGCCATCGATAACGCGCACCTCTACGCGGAGGCGCTCCAACGCGCCGAGCACCTGCGGAACCTCGTGGACGTGAGCCAGGCGATCACCGCGCTCGAGACGACCGACGCCATGCAGCGCATCGCCGACGCCGCCGCGGCCCTGGCGCCCGGCGCGCTGGCGGCGGTGCACGTGCTCGACCCCGACGGACGGGTGCTGCGCTACGCCGCGAACTCGGGCGCCGGTTGGGAGGGGCTGCCGGAGGAGTTCCCGGCGACCGCGGGGCTGCCGGGCCTCGTGGTCGAGACGCGGCGGCCCGTGCTCGTCATCGACCCGGTGAGCGACCAGCGCACGCTCGCGCCCGCGTGGTGGCGCCGACGGCCGAACGCCACGTACTACGGCGTGCCGGTCGCGACCGGCGAGGCGTTCGCCGGCGTGCTCGGCTACGTCTCGCCCCACGGCCCGCCGCCGCTCGAGGTGCAGGAGGTGCTCCGCCTCCTCGCCGCGCAGGCGGCCGTTGCGGTCAGCAACGCCGCGCTCTATCAGGCCGAGCGCCGCCAGGCGGTCCGCATCCGCGCGCTCGCCGCCGTCAACCGCCGGATCTCGAGCGCCCTCGAGCTCGACGACCTCCTGCGCCAGATCTCCGTGCTCGCCGCCGAGCTGACCGGTGTCCGCTTCGCGTCGTTCTGGCTCGCCGACGAGGAGCAGCGGACGCTCACGCTCACGAGTGGCTCCGTGGCGGAGATCATGGAGGACTTCGCGCCACGGACGCTGGCCTACGACGTGGGAGGCATCGGCTGGGTGGCGCGCCACCGCGCGCCGCTCGTCGTGAACGACGTCGCCGCCGACGACCGGGTCGCCAACCGGACGTGGCTCTCCCGCTGGGGGCTGCGCGCGTTCGCGGCGTACCCGGTGCTCGCGGGCAAGGAGCTGCTCGCGGTCATGGCGGCGGGCCACTCGGAGCCCATCAGCTTCGGCGCGGAGACCCGCGACATCGTCGACATGTTCCTCGCGCAGGCGGCCGTGGCCATCCAGAACGCGCGGCACTACCGGGAGGCCCGGCGGCGGCGCGACGTGGCCGAGGTGTTGACGCGGCTCGCGCGCGAGCTGACGGCGAGCCTCGAGGTGGAGCGGATCGCCGCCCTGCTCGCGCACGGCATCGTCGAGCTGGTGAGCGCGCGCGGCGCGGCGGTCTTGCGCTACGAGCCCGACGACAGCACCCTCCGCGTGATCGCCGCCTCTGGCGTCGGCGCGGACGCCGTCGTCGACATCGTCCTCCGGGCGGGCGAGGGGGTCGCCGGGCGCGCGATCGCCGAGCGGAAGCTCGTCGTGACCCCGGACATGCTGGCCGATCCGTCCGTCGAGATGTCGCCCGAGCTCCGCGAGCGGATCGCCGCGCACGGCTTCCGCGGCGCCGTGGCGATCCCGCTCCTCACCCACGAGCGCCTCATCGGCGCTCTCTCGCTCTGGCTCGACACGGGCCGGCTCCTGTCGCCCGACGAGCTCCAGGCGTTCGAGGCCCTCGCCGACCAGGCCGCACTCGCTTTCGAGAACGCGCGCCTGTACGCGAGCGCCCGCGACAGCTTTGCGCGCCTCAGAGACACGCAGGTGCAGCTCGTGCAGGCCGCGAAGATGTCGGCGGTCGGCCAGCTCGTCTCGGGCGTGGCCCACGAGCTGAACAACCCGCTGAGCGTCATCGTCGGCTACGGCCAGCTCTTGCTCGCGCGCGAGGTCCCGCCCGCCATGAAGCGGCCGATCGAGATGGTCGTGTCGCAGGCCGACCGGATGGCGAAGATCGTCCGGAACCTCCTCTTCTTCTCGCGTCAGCGCCCGCCCGAGCGCGCCGCCCTCGACCTGAACGAGGTGGTCGAGCGGACCCTGTTGCTCCGGCTGAACCAGCTCACGCTCGCGGGCATCACCGTCGAGCGCGACCTCGCCCCGGGGCTCCCCCTGATCATGGGCGACCCCAACCAGCTCGAGCAGGTGCTCCTCAACCTCCTGCTCAACTCCGAGCAGGCGATCCAGGACGGCAAGCGCGGCGGCCGCATCGTCCTCAGAACGGGTGTCAGCGAGGGCGGCCGCGCGGTTCACGCGCGGGTCATCGACGACGGGCCCGGCATCTCCGCAGAGGCGCTGCCGCACGTGTTCGAGCCGTTCTTCACGACCAAGGAGGTCGGCAGCGGGGCCGGGCTCGGGCTCTCCGTCTCGTACGGCATCGTGCAGGAGCACGGCGGGCGGCTCGGCGTCGAGAGCCGGCCGGGCGAGACGGTCTTCACCCTCGAGTTCCCGGTCGCCCCGCCGGCCGAGCTGCCCGCCGCGGAGCGGGCCGCCGAGCCCCGGGCGATCCAGGGCGCTGGGCGGCTCGCGCTCGTCGTCGAGGACGAGCCGACCGTGCGCGAGCTCATCGTGACGCTGCTCGGCCAGACCGGCTGGCGCGTCGAGGTCGCGTCGGGCGGGCGCGCGGGCCTCGAGAGCGTCCGCGGTCGCCGCTACGACCTCGTCGTCTCCGACGTCCGCATGCCCGAGGGCGGCGGCGAGGAGTTCTACCGGAGCGCGGTCGCCCTCGACGCGACGCTCCGCGGGCGCTTCGTCTTCATCACCGGCGACACGGCGAACCCCGAGGCGTTCTTCTTCCTCAAGGAGGCACAGGTCCCGGTGATCGAAAAGCCGTTCCAGCCGGCGCTCTTCCTCGACGCCGTGCGGCGCGTGACGATCTCATTGACACCGTCCTCCCCCCGCGGTTAGAAGGAAGGGTGACCAAGGCCGACCTCGTGGCGATCGTGGCGAAGAGCTCCGGGGGCTCGAAGATCGCTGCGGAGCGCGCCATCGAGGCCATGGTCGGCGGCATCGTCGAGTCGCTCCGGCGTGGCCGTCGCGTCACGCTCTCCGGATTCGGCACGTTCGTGGTCGCCAAGCGCGCCGCCCGCAACGGGCGCGACCCCCGCACGGGTCGGGAGATCAAGATTCCGCCGGCGCGCGTGCCCCGGTTCCGCCCGAGCCGCACCCTCAAGAGCGCGATCCGCTGAGCGGGCTGTGGCGGCGGGTCCGGTGTGGTAAGGTTGTGGCGCGTTCGTGAGGTGGTGACTTGGTGGGGGATCGTCTAGTGGTAGGACACGTGGCTCTGGACCACGTAGCGGGGGTTCGAATCCTCCTCCCCCAGCCACCCACTCGCTCGGTGCTGGTGCGTTGTTCGCGCGTTGCTTGCGCGGCCCCATCGTCTAGAGGCCCAGGACACGGCCCTCTCAAGGCTGAAACACGGGTTCGAATCCCGTTGGGGCCACCAGTTCGATTTCGTTGATGTTTAATGCTCCGTGTTTGAGGGAGTGACCCTCGTGCCCTAAAACGCGGAGCGGTTTTATTTGTTTTTGTCCCTGCTCCTCCGGGTTTGATTCTCGTGCGATTCCCACCTCCATTCGCGCCTCGCGCACTCGTCCCCACCCCTAGCAGAACTCAAACAGTGGTTTTATCCGCTCAACATGCGTGCGGCCTTGTCCTCGTAGAACGACACCGCGCGCTTGAGCTGGTGCGGCCGGATCGTCGCGTAGATCTGGGTCGTGTCAATCCGCGTGTGGCCAAGAAGAGCTCGGACCTCCTCGAGGTCGTGATGCTGCTCGAGCACCTCCATGGCCACGCCGTGCCGCAGGTCATGAGGCTTGAGCTCGGGCACGCCGATCAGACGACCGTACGTCTTGCAGAGCCGCCAGATGTTCTTGCCGTGGATCGGCGTCAATCGACGGATGCCTCGCCGCCCCGCCCACCGAGACCAGAAGAGCGGCGTGTCGGGCGTGACGTCGCCGACATCGGGCGCGAGCACCAGGTTGACGTAGGTCTGGAGGAACTTCATGACCACGGACGGGAGCGGGATGTCCCGCGTCTTCCCGCCCTTGACGTGGACGCCCCGTAGACCCCAGTCGGGGTAGAGGTGACGGACGCGAAGTGACGCCACCGACTCACGTCGCATCCCTGTGTAGCGCAGAATCAGAAAGATCGCGGTGTCCCGCGGCCGCTTTCGCTGCTTGGCGGCCTCGACGAGCGCATCCATCAGCTCGGCGCCGGGCACCTGCTTGGGTGGCGTCCGCTCGTAGCGCGGGCGATCGAGCTTCGCCACAGGGTTCTCGGCGAGGCTCTCCCGCTTGACGAGCCACGAGCAGAAGCTCGAGAGCGTAGACTGCCGTGAGCGCATTGTGCTGAGCGCGAGGTCAGCGTCGGCCATCTGGTCCATCCACGCCTGCACGGTCTCCTGCGTGAGGTCTGTGACACGCGCCGGCCGCCCCTCGTGCTTCCGGAAGAACATCAAGAACCGCTCGAGATTCCACTGGTAGGTCCTCGCACCTCCTTCCGTCTTCCCCCGTTGCTTGTGCTGGTACGTGCAGAACTGCTCCACCAGGTCGATCAGGAGTTGCTTCTGGATCATGATCTCGGCCCTTCTGGGCCCCGAGCCACGACCGCGTTTTCGCCGCTGGGCAGTATCCGGGGGAACAATCCAACCGTCAAGGCGCGAGGCGTGGGAATCTTGTCGTGCAAGCGCGCCGCCCAGCCCGTGGGCCTCGTTGCCCATCGATCGTCGCTTCTAGGGTTCTGAAGTCGCGCTGTGTGTGGGCTTGAACCCACGCCGGCGAGCTTCCTCGGGCGCGAGGGTACGTCGGCGCCGGGCCTTGATGACGCCGGCGACCTGTTCCAGCGCCTCGGGTGGGAACACGGCGCGCATCTCCGTGTCGCCCGTCTGGTGGCGCTTCACGCCCGGGATCGCCCACAGCTTCTCGAAGAGGCGGGGGCGGTCACTGTAGACCGCCAGGGCGACCTGGAAGCGAACACGACCAGCAGTCCACGCCATCGCAGTGCCACTCGATCTGACCGTACCGGCCGGGGATGAAGGGGAACCCCTCGGCGTCGACCTGGACCCGGAGCCGATGCTGTTTCGCGAGTGCCCTGAGTCGCTCAACGGCCCGCTGCTGCGGCGATAACTGTCTTCGGACCCCACTCGCCGGCGCCTTGTCGCCCTTCATATTCCCGGGCCCCAAGCCAAAGGCATGCCAGGGTTGGCTGACGACCTTGCACCGTCTCGCAACTGCTCTTCCGGGAAGGCGCCGTGGTCGACGAGAGGACGCGCATGCCGCGTACCCACTTCGTGCTCGAGTGCGGCGTTTTACAGCGCGTCGCTACAAAACGCAGCGGTTGGATTCTGACGTCTCGGCGCCGCCGACGGAACTGTGCTGTGGTCGACGAGACGAGGCACATGCTGCGTACCCACTTCGTGCTCGAGTGCGGCGTTTTACAGCGCCTTGCTACGAAACGCAGCGGTTGGATCCTGATGTCTCGTCGTCGCCGACGTCACGGTCGCGCCTTGTTCACTCGGTTCGCGCGTCAGAACGAAGACATAGCGTGATGGCGGCGCTGACCCCGGGCGCGAGCCGGCGCTGGCAAGCGAATTGCCAGGGAACGCCCGACAGGGAGGTAAACATGAAACTCAAAGCTGTCCAACCGCTACCGTCGATCAAGCTCGCCGGCCGCGTACCCGGCGACCTGCATGCCGACCTGATCGCGTACGCGGCGTACTACAGGGAGGCGCTCGGCGAACCAATTGATCCCTGGCCGCTCGTGGTTCAGATGCTCCGGACCTTCATGCACTCCGATCGCGCCTTTCGGGCGTGGCGTCGTCAGCACCGCACCGGCACCGCGTCCCGTGTCGACGGGATGCAGAGCGACGGGCGGGAGAGCGGGTAGCGACGTGGAGACGATTCTCTGAAGGTGAGGAGGGACCGCAAGATAAACGCGGAGGGCCGGATGGCTCGTAAGTGCGCGCGGCTATTAAGCGGCGCACGGCCCTCTATGAGTGCGCGCGCCATTCGCCCTCTCGGCGCGAGGGCCGTACGAGGGCCGTGGTAAGAGGGGTTAAAGAGGGACCCGCGCAGGCTCATCAGCCGGTCCGCGACGCGGCCGCTGGGCAGACCGTGAGGCGGTCGGCGGAGCGATCGACCTGTGACCGCTCCCGGTCCGGGCGCTGTGCTCGTTTGTGGGCCGGTATGGTGCCTTGAGGTGAACTGGCGGCGGGCCCAGAGCGGATCAGCGGCGGACCGATGGCGGGCTAGCGACGGAACCAGGGAGAGCGAGGCGGGACGAAGAGGGGATACTAGCGCAAGATAAAGAGTCACCTCACGTGCGGCGTAAGTCAGCATCGCCTCGAAGGCAGTCATGAGGCACGCCCTTTCTGCGGTACTTCGTGGTTCTCCAACCAGCGCGGCGCACGTTCGGTGTAGCTGGGCGTGCTGTTCGACATCCGACCGGACTGTCGTCGGCGTACCGACCGCGGGCGTACTCCTTACTGTGATCCTTGGTTCGGCCGACAAGTGAATCTCTTCTCAAATGAGCCACGCGCGATACCGAACGACCGCGCGGCCCCCCGGCGGGACGCAAGACCCTTTGAACTTCAACGTTCGGCTGTGCTCGGTGACGATCCTGACGACGTTGTCCGGCACGCCCGACGGGATCTCTGCCGGGATCTCTAGGGTGACCTTCACGTTGACGCCGACCAGCCCAGCCAACTAGGCGATTACCTCGTCAGCGACTCGGCCCGCATTGCGGCCCACACGGGTGGGATCGAGGGCAACGCTGCCGTGGAAGCGCTTTGGGACGGGCAGCGCTGTCGGCATCAGGCGAGGCGGCGTCGCGACGCTTGTTCCGACGGTCGCTCCACCGCCTGGCGTGACGGGCGTCGTCGTACCCCTGCCGTTCCGGGTAGACTCCAGCCATTTGGTGTAGCGCCCCACCGTATCCTATCCTGGTCAAAGTCGCTCGGTGCGCTGGCGGGCGAGCGACGCGGCGGAAGGTAGCCAGGTTGTCGAGTGGGCACTTCCACCCCTTCGGGACGCCATAGGTGCTGGGCCGATCGGCTGGGGAGAGTCTATGAGCGATGGTGACCTCAACTGGATCACGAACTTCATCTGGGGGATCGCGGACGACGTGCTCCGCGACCTCTACGTCCGCGGCAAGTATCGGGACGTGATCCTGCCCATGACCCTGCTGCGGCGGCTCGACGCGGTGCTTGAGCCGACCAAGCAGGCAGTGCTGGAGATGAAGGCCTCGCTCGATAAGACGGGGATTGTCCACCAGGATCAGGCCCTCCGGCAGGTGGCTGGGCAAGCCTTCCACAACACATCGAAGTTCACTCTCCGGGATCTGCGAGCTCGCACCAGCCAGCAGCAGCTCAAGGCTGACTTCGAGGCCTACCTGGACGGGTTCTCACCCAACGTTCAAGAC
>Ga0209469_1001921_pt1 | contig 10534 bp, 11 predicted proteins | sample GraSoiAngelo_123_FD_185880 | JGI IMG/M metagenome (GOLD analysis project Ga0209469, IMG submission 185880) | Grasslands soil microbial communities from the Angelo Coastal Reserve, California, USA - 14_0927_02_40cm (SPAdes) (version 2) | ecosystem: Environmental > Terrestrial > Soil > Grasslands ... | reverse complement strand
AGACCGCCGATGAGCAGATTTTTCCGGGTGGAACGGCTTTCCTCTGCGACGCGGGCATGTGCGGTCCGGTAAACTCCATCCTGGGGCGCGCGGTTGATCCAATCATGAACCGGTTCATCTCGAATCTACCGGCGTCGTTTCCAGTCGCCGGCGGCGAAGTGCGCCTGCGTGGAGCGCTGATCGAAATCGACGAGACTACGGGTCGCGCCGTGCGTATCACACGCGTCGATGAGCCGGGGCCCGGTGCAACTGCTTCATCGGAACCGGAACCAAAGATCGACGTCGAGCAGGCGCCATCTCCAGAACAAACTTGAAACAGTTCCGCTTGCGGCCAACTATTCGCGGTCCGAACTTCGAATTGTTTAAGAACATCAACGTCCAAAAGAAATTATGAAAAAAATCTTTGTCTTTACTTTCATCGCAACTCTGGCGCTTGGTGCTCTGCAGTTATCCGGCGCAGAAGCCCCCAAAGACGCGAAAGAGGCAAACAAGCTTGCCAGAGAAGGGGCAGAGGCTTCCAAGAACCAAGAGTGGGACAAAGCCATTGAACTGCTTCGCAAAGCCACCGATCTCGATCACAAATACGCAGATGAGCTCTCCGCTGTTTATCAACAACGCGGCTACGCTGATGCGACTAACCAGCAATTTCAGGATGCCATCAACGATTACGGCGAAGCCATTAAGCTGACTCCGCAAGACGTGCGCGTGTACGAACAACGCGCGGCGGTGGAAATGAAACTCCAGGATTACGATAAGGCGCTTGCCGATTACTCCGAGGTTATCAAACTTAAACCGAACGAAGCTCGATACCTTAATTATCGCGCTTATATTTACGAACTGAAAAAAGACCTTAAGAACTCGATGGCGGATACCGATAAAGTTCTAAAGGTCGACCCGAACAATCCGGAGGCTAAATCGCGAAAAAGCCGATTGTCAGCTTCAGAAACGGCGAACGCTCCATTCACGCCGATTCCTGCGCCCTCCCGAAGACCGTCACCTACGCCGCATCACAAACCTTGAGGCGTTTCGATCAAAGGTGCAGACTGGACGCCCCGGAACAGCAAATTGCAAAGGCTGTTTGGATTTAGAGGCGCGTTTAGGGAAAACGCGTTGCAGCTCTCGAGCGGGGAAAAGAGCCTCCTCGCCATTACATGCCGGTAGGCGAAATAGCGGGTTCCTGCTCTTCCGCTGCGTTTGGTGGTGGGGCGGTAAATCGCCTTTTCCGGCGGTTCGCCGGCAGAGGCGCCAGGGTCATGGTGATATTGCGTCCGGTGATTTTTGGGTCCATTTCCACCTGCGACATTCCCGAGAGATCATCGCGAACTTTCTGCACGAGCTGCATGCCAAATTCCTGATGGGCCATTTCGCGGCCGCGGAATTGCAGTTGCACCCGCACCTTATTTCCCCGATCCAGGAATTCTTCGCCGTGCCGGATTTTGGTCAGATAATCGTGATCGTCGATGTTAACGCGAAACTTAATTTCCTTCAGCTTCGAGCCGGATGGCCTTTTATCCTTGGTCTGTTTGGAGACATCGTACCGGAACTTTCCAAAGTCGATGATCTTGCACACCGGCGGGGTGGCGGTTGGGGCGATCTCCACCAGATCGAGACCAAGACTTTGAGCTTTGCGCAAGGCGTCACTTAGCTTCATGACGCCAAGCTGTTCGCCGGTAGACCCCATAATAACCCGGATTTCTCGGGCGCGGATCCGACCGTTTACACGAATTTGTGGTTGCAGATTCGAACTAGCTCCTGGCCGACGGAACGGGAGTGCGCCGCGCCGCCGTATTTCCATTTATCGCAATTCCTGGCGTCACACTCGGCAAACGCCCGGACACTCTAACCTCGCCACGGCTGCGATTCACCGCGACGAGCGCTCGCTAATAATCGCGAGCCGAAGGGAAGTTGTAGGCAACAATTTCGCGCTGGCAAGGTGAATCTCAATGAAGTGTCGATCTTACAACGATCACTTTGCCGGCGGGTCGCCAAAATGCGCCTTGTGCGCCGCGTACGCAGCAGCGTCATCGAGCATCGAATCGAGCGTTGCAGCCAACGGCTCGAGTTTTACAACCCCGGAAAACAGTGCGCGGTCGCCGATTTCGGTGTCAATCAAGAATGCCGGGCGTTGCGTGACCTGAAGGGCATGAAATTCCGCCGTCGAAGCGCGAACGCGCTTTTCGATCTCGGGCGAACGGGCGAGTTCGAGCAGCTTTTTCTTTTCAACGCTGGCAGCCGCCGCACCGGTCTCGGCGGCGATTTCCCATTCACTTACCTTTTTCCCTTCGCGCAGCGCGGCATGAGCCAGCGCTAGCCGAACGCGATCATCAATGAAACCAAAGTCCTTGGCAGCCTCGGCCACGCAATTCGGCGGGAGCCACTCCGGCAAACTGGGATCGTACCAATCCGTGTTGAGCATAAATGGCGAACCCATCATCATTCCGCTGCGCCGATAGAACCATTGCTCCTGTTCCCGCGAAGTTGGCAAGCCATTCGGATCCATCAACGCGATCTTCCACTGAAATTCGACGCGGCCGTCATAACGCTTCTTCAATTCCGCCCACGTTGGCTCAGACCAAAAACACCAGGATGAAACAACGTCGAGATAATCGGTTACAGTGATACGCATGCTTCAAAGTTAAAAGGGTTGAAAAAGTTACAAAGTTAAAAAGTTTGGGCGTTGAAACGTTTAAGCGATGAAGCGGGTGATTCTTGTTGCCGCTTTAACGCTTCAACGCTTTAACGAGTCACGAACCCACGGTAGGCCAACGATGCAATCCTTTTAACGAAGTAACTCTTTTAACTTTTCACTCTGACCGTGGACCTGAATCATATTTTTCTCTTTCTCGCGGTGATTTCACCGCTGGTGGTTCTGGCCCGAGCATGGCGTCCAGAACCGCTTTATCGTGGCTGGCGTATCGCTGCGCTTGTTGTGCTGATTACCTCCGTTGTAGCATGGATTCTCACTCCCCGTGCGGCTGGGTACATCGGCGGATTGGCTTGGATGGCCCTTCTCTTTCTTCCGGCGATCGGCTTACGCAAAATGACAGAGCTGGCCGCTCGAGGAGGCTACAGATCGGCTGCAAGACTCGGCAAAATTCTTCAAATTCTACACCCCAGCGCGGAGCTGCGAGATCAGGTCCAGCTATTTCAGCGTTTGGAATCTCGGCAAAACCACCCCGTTCGTTTCGCATCCGTCCGAGTCGCAGACCGTATTCGGCATAGCCAACTCCGAAGCGCGCCGGCAGTTCTGGTGTTGATTCTGCTCAACGCTGTTGTGTTCCTGGTCGAAATTTCTGTTGGGGATCTGAATGACCCGGAAGTCCTGCATCGAGTCGGCGCATTGGAGTCCTATGCTGTTGTAGTCCAAGTCGAATACTGGCGGCTTTTCACTGCGCTCTTTTTGCACGGGGGTCTTACCCATCTGCTTTTCAACGTTTTCGCACTTTATATTCTTGGCCCGCCGTTAGAACGATCGATAGGCACATTCCGATTCGCTGTCTGCTACTTGACGTCAGGCCTTGCCTCCAGCGCGGGTGTCGTGGGTTTAACGGTACTGGGTTTCGTACAAGTGGCACAGCTCGTTGGCGCGTCGGGCTGCATTATGGGAATCGTCGGAACGTGGGCGGGATTTTTAGTGCGACATCGTCATGCGCCGCAGGCGAAACAACGCCTGGCAAACATCGTAATGATCATAGTGATTCAAGTCGCCTTCGATCTTTCGACACCACAGGTCAGCATGGCTGCGCACCTGTGCGGACTGATCGCCGGTTTCTTTCTCGGACTCGTCCTCGCGCCACGAGGTGTAGCTGTAGCCACCGACCTCGACAGGAGCCAAGGCAGGGAATGACCGTTCGCCGTCACCATCCGAGCGAGCACGAATTGGATGCTTTCCCGCGCGTCGTTCCGCGTTACGACGCGCGGGAAATCGGTTCCGCTACTTGCCGGAGAAGGTTTTCTCGATTAACTGCGGCTCTGTTTCCGTGCAGTCTCGCATGCCGACTTTTCAAACGTATAACGTGACTCCCATCCTGCCGGCGGCGCTCGAACCGCTGCGCGAGATGAGCTTCAACCTTTGGTGGACATGGGAGCCCGCCGCGCGTCGGCTCTTCCGCCATCTGGATCCCGATCTCTGGAACCGGACAAATCATAATCCCGTCCGCATGCTTCAGCTTTCGCGGCAATCCCGCCTTGAGGAGCTCGCACAGGACAAAGCTTTCCTGCGCGAACTAAAGCAAGTCTTCGAGGAATTCGAAAAATATCTCGGGCGCCACAACACCTACGGAAAGACGGGAGCCGGACGCGTAATTAAGAATCCGATCGCCTATTTCTCGGCTGAATTCGGTTTTCACGAATCGATCCCGAATTATTCCGGGGGTCTTGGTATACTCGCCGGCGACCATTGCAAGTCGGCGAGCGATCTCGACCTCAATTTCGTTGCAATTGGTCTGCTCTATCGACATGGCTATTTCCGGCAGCAAATCGACAAAGACGGCGTTCAAGCAGCGATCAACCTGAATCAAAATTTTTATCATCTCCCAATCCGCGAGGCCCTCCGTAGCAATGGCAAACCGCTCATTTCCGTACCGATTTTGGATCGGCAGGTTTTTGCCAGGCTTTGGGAATTACGCGTGGGGAGGGTAAGTCTTTATCTTCTGGACACCGATATTCCGGAAAATAGCGCGGAGGACCGATTGATCACCGCCGAGCTTTATGGCGGCGATCTTGAGATGCGCATGCGTCAGGAGATCATGCTCGGAATCGGTGGCGTGAAAGCGCTTGCGGCACTCGGCATTCAGCCGGCTGTGTTTCACATGAACGAAGGACACTCGGCGTTTTTGGCACTCGAACGCATTCGTCTCAATGTAGTGGAGAAGAAGCTCGACTTTTATTCAGCCCTTCAGCTGGTAGCGGCGGCCAATGTATTCACCACACATACGCCCGTTCCCGCAGGCAATGACTCGTTCCCGCGCGAGATGATGCGAAAATATTTCGGTAATTTCGCCAAGGAACTAAACATTCCGTTCGACGAGCTTTTCACGTTCGGTCAGACCCGCCTCGATCCAAACGATCCCTTCAGTATGACTATCCTCGCGCTGCGTCTTAGCCGGCACTCCAACGGGGTAAGCAAATTGCATGGCGAAGTCACCCGATCTCTTTGGAAAGATGTCTGGTCCGGCGTGCCCGTCCAGGAAGTGCCGATCACCAGCATCACAAATGGGATTCATACAAAAACCTGGATGGCGCCGGAGTTCGCCGCGCTTTATCGCAAGCACCTCGGTGTGTGGGAGGAACACTTGACCGAGCCGGAATTTTGGCGCGGCGTCATTGATATTCACGATGCTGAACTTTGGGAGACACATCAAAAACTCAAACTCCGCCTGATCAACTTTATCCGCGATCGGGAACGACAACGCCGTGAAAGACTGGGCGAATCCCCGGAATCGATTCGCAAAGTCAATCGCATCCTTGATCCGGAAATTTTGACGGTGGGCTTTGCACGCCGTTTCGCGACTTACAAGCGCGGTACGCTTTTGTTCAGCGACAAGGAGCGATTAAAGCGATTGGTGAATGATACTACTCGGCCTGTGCAATTCATTTTCGCAGGCAAAGCGCACCCACGCGATGAAGCGGGCAAGGCAATCATTCAGGAAGTTTACAAATTCAGCCGCGAAGCCGGGTTGGAAAATCGCATCGTCTTTCTGGAGGACTATGACAGCTACATCGCGCGCCGCCTGGTGCAGGGCGTCGATCTTTGGCTGAATCATCCGTTGCGTCCCCTGGAGGCGAGCGGAACCAGCGGAATGAAGGCTGCTCCGAATGGTGGAATCAATCTGAGCGTCCTCGATGGCTGGTGGCGCGAAGGGTACAACGGCAGCAATGGCTGGGCGATCGGCGCAGAAATCAACAATGGCACCACGGAATTTCAAAATGAAGTGGACGCGAGCAGTCTTTATCAATTATTGGAAAACCAAATCATTCCTCTCTATTACGCGAAACCGGACGGCAAACTTCCCCTCGCCTGGTTGCAATTGATGCGTGAATCGATCCGAAGCGTCACGCCGGTTTTCAACACGCAGCGGATGGTGAAGGAATACACCGAGCAACTTTATATCCCGGCTGCGCAATCGTACGAGAATTTTTCTCGCGATGGCTGTGGCGCTGCCACGCACCTGAGCCAGTGGAAAACGCAAATACGCAAGGATTGGCCGGAAGTAAAAATTTCGGATGTTCAGATTGGAAACAAAGATCGACAAAGCATTTTGGTCGGGGAATCGCTGCAAATCACGGCGCGAGTCCATCTCGGCACGGTCGATCCACAACATGTGCGAGTGGAAGCCTACCATGGCGAAGTGGATAACGGTGACATTCGTAATCCTTCGGCGACCGTCCTCAATCAAAACGGTAGCGCGGATGGAGACGGAAATTATGTTTACCAGGGAACGGTCCCTGCGACTGAAAGCGGCACTTACGGCTTTAGCGTGCGCGTCGTGCCCACTCACCCTTGCCTGATGCAAATGCACGAACTACGCCTGATCACGTGGTCGTAAAGTTTCTCGCCGCACACTCGACGTCCGTGGCCTTGCGCGAAGGAATTCTATGCGTCCGCGTCCTTCAACCCGCGTTGCACTACGAGCTCGAACAAATCTCCAAGTCCGAAATCCTGCGAAAACTGAAACAACGCTTCGGCAGCAAAACCATTCGCGACATCCGCTTCCGTGTCGGCTGAAAAACGCACCCGATCCTGCGGTTCTGCTTTACAACGATCCCTTCTTTCTGCTAAGGCTGCGACAGGGGAATACCTGCGAGAAACAAAGCGGGACATGAATCATAATATCTGTGGCGCGAAAAAAGCCTCTAAGTAGAATCCTCGTTTCAGAGAATACTCTCAGTTTAACGGAATGTACATTCCTAATTGACCTTTACGATCGCTATTCCGAGCTATCACCTACGAGAGATTGTAGTGGTCGGCCCCTTCTCCATTATTACAGCCTTCGAGACGTAGACAGCGACTCAGCTAGCTGGGTATATGGTGTAAGCCTGCAATGCAAGGAAAAGATCGAGGTCGATCTTCGGACCCCGCAATTATTTGTCGAAACGGTGTTCCTCGCGTGTTTATTGCCTGGGGATTCGCATATTCCACACGCAGACAATCAGCGAAGAGAACACGGGCGGTGGCTCCCGAATCACACGCCCCAACGAGATTACACGGCGCTTGTTTATCTGAATGACAACTTTACAGGAGGTGAATTGGTTTTTCCGGATCGTGATGTAGTTATCATCCCGAAGCCCGGTTTATTCGTTGGGTTTCCTAGCAATCACAAATTTGTGCATGCAGTCCCCAACGTTCTTTCTGGAAAACGATACTCTCTGCCAGTCTGGTTTACAATGAATTCAGCAAAAGCTATGCAAGTTTGAACTCTTCAATTTTTTCAGAAAGAGGGGGCGACCACTTGCAGGCTGAATGTTGAGGTATCGGTGCTAATCGTTCGCGGCATGGTGGAGCAGAGCGAGATTTGGACTCGTATGTCTGTTGACTAGAGCGGGCGAATTCATAGTGCAGCGTGACGATCCGGTGGCGCAATTGTGTGTGTACCGTGCAGAAGCCGGGCTTCATGAAATAAAGAGAGTACAGAGGTTGCCGGTGGAAACCAAAGACTGGGATGAAAAGAGAGCTAAGATCGGATTACAAGAAGGATATGGATTATTTTCGTCGCTTACATCCAGACGGCACTCCAGAGCCGACGCACATCTCATTCTGGGACAAGAAGAAGGAACGATAATGGAACTTAGCAAGTGGATAAATTCGAATTACTTGACGCCTGAAGGCATCGCTGATGTTCGTGAATCAGTAAAAGCCAAGCCGACGATGAAATACTGCGTGCTTGATAATTTCTTTCTCCCTGAACGTATAGACGCCATAATAGCTCACCATGCAACGTTGAAATTTGATGAGGCCGCTGACAGGACCGGGCATGATATGGTGATTTTGCCATATGACGGAGCCGTCAAGTGGGCGGATGGTAATGACGTCGGTGCTGAGTTTTATTTCGCTGAAGAAGTCAAAGAGTACTTCTGTTATTTATTGAATCGTCTAAAACCACCCAGGACCAGTGTTGAGTTGAAACTCAGGTGGCACAAACCTCATGCTACTGGCTTCTGGATTCATAGCGATTCAGTATGGCGTTCCATTGTCGCCATCATGTACTTTAACAAGAACTGGAAAGCTTCTGACGGCGGTTTGCTGCAATTATGGCGTCCTGATGAAGCGTCTTACGACAAATCAACGATTTTTGACAACATCAGGTCGGATCAGCGTCTTGATTTCTTAAATGAAAATCAAAGACTGAAGACGAACACGCCAGGAGGCGGCTGGCCAAGCCATTGGCCCCATCAGTCTCGTGACATGATTCTCGTAGATCAAATTGTCCCTGCCTATAATCGGCTCTTCTTGTGTGATCTTGATGCCGATCCGACGTTTCATTCCGTGACGCCGAGTTGTGACAAGATCCGAACTGGATTCGTATATTGGCTGAACAATGAATCTCATCCGAACTTCAAAGGCAAATGATCATGGGAGCTAGCCTACTCGCGTGATTCGGGCAAGTTTCCCTCTTCGTTTACATTCGTGTTCATTCGGGGTTAGGCGTCCGGGTAATAATCGTCTTCCGGACTTATGTTTCGGAATAGTTCATTGCCAGTTACCGGTGTGTCTTCGGAATTGCTCCATCGACGACTAAATCGCTCAGATCAGGACCGTTCGCAGCGTCTCCAAGGAAAGGCGTTACTCCGAAAATTTTTTGCAGTGTTTGTAGAGTAGCGCTGTGCGTGTAGTGGATCGTGTTGAACTAACCGCCACCTTTAGCAAAAGGCGACAGTATGATCATGCCGATGGGGAGGTCGCCGCCCTTGCTTTCGTCCCAAGTAATCAACACGACGCCATTGTGAAAGGCTGCTGATTTCAGAATCATTGGCAAGTTTCGTGCAAGCCAATCGCTGACCCTTATCGCGAACCGAGGCAGTTTTTTACCGCATCTGAAATTTTAAGTCAGGAATCGCATGCGTTTCAAAATTGATCAGGTTCTTAAGTTTCACTGCGGCGCGTTGATTAGGCGACACTAATGCTTGGCGAAATTTGCCTTGGATTCAATGTTGACTAACAGAGCGACTCTTAGGTAACGTCGCTCTCTGCCATGCCAACCGCCTTAACCAAACCTTTTGTCTGCCCTTTGTTGGCATCGGCTGCGACGCTCAACTGCATTACAGCAGCCGCAGCTGTACTTGGACTTGAGGAAGCCATATCGTAGCCAACGTGTGCTTGCAGTATCAAAACTCGGTTAAAATATCCCAGAGGTCGGCATGAAGACGGCTTTGAGGCGTAAAGGAGAAACTCCTCCAGCAAAATCATGCCACAAGTTAATTGCGTATCAAATATATAAGAGTGACTCCGCCCCAGTACGCCCTGCGCCCCGCGAACGAAAGTGGATGGACAATGCATATCAAAAATTTCCGTATCGTTGCCTACCGTTAGTCGTTGCGAATCAGTACGGCTGGGAAATCCTGTCCACCTATCACGTCCGCGCGAGTTGGGATGGCACTTCGAAAGCCAAGGGCTTGTGCGTCGAAAACCTATACGGGGATGGTCCCCTGCACTGTCACTCACACTTCGGCGAGGGGGTGCTAACTTTTCAAATTCCATTCCTTTTCAAGACACCCAATGGCTGGAATTTGATGGTCCGTGGTCCCACAAACAGTTCGAAAGACGGAATCGCAGCTCTAGATGGCATTATTGAAACAGACTGGGCTCATTCAACATTCACGATGAACTGGCGCTTTACGAGAGCATGCACCGTCGAGTTCGCGATCGGAGAACCCATCTGCCTATTCTTTCCAATTCAAAGGGGTGTGCTTGAGATGTTCCGCGGCGAATTTCATATGTTGGAGGCGAATCAGGAATTTGAAAATAAATTTCGAGAATGGTCTTTTAGCAGGGATCGGTTTCTCTCAGGGTTCGAAAAGGGGAAACCGGAGGTAGTAGCACAAGGTTGGCAGAAGGATTACATGCGGACTGCCAAAGACAAAAAACCGCTCGCGCATCCATTCGCAAATGAAACCTCGTGGGCTGCGCAAAAACGTAGGGATGGCAATCATGATGATTCTGCAAACACATAGTTCGATTCTTGGACCAGCATGAGCGGCCATCCTCACAGTTACTATATTCGAACGGACAATATTTTCGGCATGCGGCCTCGATGAAGTCGAAAGAATTGCGCCTGCAGCACGCCTTTCAGTTGCGCACGTACACGGCAAGGCAATTTCGACGGCTGCTCGATTCGGTTCCGTCGCTGGAACCGTGCGACGTCTACGATTTCCGGTACGACATTGCGAAACCGTTCGCGCCGAATAATGAAATGGCTTACAGCGTTTTCGTGTTACGCCGACGCCGCCATCTTAGTTAAACCTAAAAGGAGGCTTGACATTAACGTAGAGGATAAGTCACATCCCGTGTATGACACAAAATACAATACCGCCAGGG
>Ga0209469_1001919_pt1 | contig 10542 bp, 8 predicted proteins | sample GraSoiAngelo_123_FD_185880 | JGI IMG/M metagenome (GOLD analysis project Ga0209469, IMG submission 185880) | Grasslands soil microbial communities from the Angelo Coastal Reserve, California, USA - 14_0927_02_40cm (SPAdes) (version 2) | ecosystem: Environmental > Terrestrial > Soil > Grasslands ... | reverse complement strand
GCGTCGTCGGTGATCGCAACGGCGTGGTGCCGCTCGAGGCGCGGCCGCCGCGCCACCAGCACCTCCCACGTCTGGATGGCGTCCAGCTCCTCGACGACGACCGGCTGGAACCGCCGTTCGAGCGCCGGGTCGCCCCGGATCCATTTGTCGTACTCACCGCCGGTCGTCGCGCCGATAATGCGGATGTCGCCGCGCACCAGCGCGGGCTTCAGCATGTTGGCCGCGTCCATCGCGGCCCCGAGGGCCGTGCCTTGGCCGATGAGGTTGTGCAACTCGTCCACGAACAGGATCAGGTCGGGGTCGGCCGAGAGCTCGCGCACCAGCTTGCGGATCCGCTCCTCGTACTGGCCGCGGAACGCCGTCCCCGCGAGCAGCGCCACGTGATCCAGGGCGACGAGCCGCGCGTCCTTCAACGCGGGCGGGACGTCGCCGCCCGCGATGCGCTGCGCCAACCCCTCGACGATAGCGGTCTTTCCGACGCCTGCCTTGCCGATCAACGCCGGGTTGTTCTTGCTGTGCCGCAGCAGGATGTCCACCACGCGGGCGATCTCCGCGTCCCGGCAGCGGACCGGCTCCAAGTCGCCACGTCGCGCCTGCACGGTGAGGTCGACGCCGACGCGGTCGAGCACCGCCCCCGAGTCGAACAGCCCTTCGAACGGATCGCCCATCCGGTCACCCCGCCCGCAGGAACCGCAGGTACCAGTCGATGATGGCGTCGCGGAACACGAACACGACGGCCGCCCCCATGGCGAGGAATACCCCGAACGGGACGTGGCGCTTCTTGCCCCGGAGCAGGAGCGGGACGTACACCAGGCTGCCGAACACCGACGCCGCGAACACGGTCAGCAGCACGCCCTTCCAGCCGACGAACGCGCCCACCATCGCCATCATCTTGATATCGCCGCCCCCCATCGCCTCTTCCCCGAAGACCCACCGCCCGGCGACGCCGACCGCGTACAGTAGCGCGAAGCCCGTCGCCGCGCCGAGCACTGCTTCCTTGAACCCCGGCACGCCCGCCGCGAGGGAGGCGCCGAGACCGATGATGAGACCGGCCCAGTTGTATTCGTCGGGGATCAGGTAATGGCGAGCGTCGGTCACGGCGATGCCGAGCAGGATCGTCCCCAGGAGCGCGGCGGCGAGGAAGTGAACGGTCGGTCCGTAGGCCACCATCGCGGCGATCCACAGGACCCCGACGACCGCCTCGATGATCGGGTATTGCAGCGAGATGGGGTGTCCGCACCGGCGACATCGACCGCGCAGCAGCAGCCACGAGACCACGGGGATGTTGTCCCGCCACGCGATCGGCTGCCGGCAGCTCGGACAAGTAGAGGGGGGGCGGAAGAGGGAGCGCTGCCGCTTGTCTTCCTTCGCCAGGCGCAGGATGCAGACGTTCAGGAAGCTCCCGAAGCAGAGCCCGAGGAGAGCGGCTCCGACGAGCAGGATCGGATCAACGACCACGCGTCACCTCGAAGAGGAGAATGCCCGCCGCGACCGCGACGTTCAGCGACTCGGCGCCCTGGGCGAGGGGGATCGCCACACGCTTCGCGGCCACCGCGTTGAACTGCGGCCGGATACCTGCGCCCTCGTTGCCGACGATCACCGCGATCGGCCCTTCTGACTTCCCCTGTCCGCCTTCCCCCCACGCCCGCGGCAGGGGCACGCCGTCGGCGGCCGCGGCCCACAAGGTCACGCCGTGCCGGCGCGCCCACGCGATGAAGGCGGTATCGTCGAGCGGCACAACCGGATGGCGGAAGGTCGCGCCCATCGCGGCGCGCAGCGCCTTGGGGTTGAGCGTGTCGGCGGTGCCGCGCAGGACGACGGTGCCCGCCGCGCCCAGGGCGTGCGCGGTGCGGATGAGCGTGCCCACGTTCCCGGGGTCCTGCACGCCGTCGATGACCAGAGCCGTGCTGCGCACTCCGCCGAGCGGGATGTCGTCGGCTGCCCAGGTGCGAGGTTCGACCACCGCGACGATGCCCTGCGGCGCATCCGTGTCGGCGACCTCGGCGAGGGCGCGCGCCGAGCCCTCTTCCACGGGCACGGCGTGCCGCTCCAGCTCCACCACCAGCTCGCGGCCGCGCGTCGTGCGGGCCAGGTCCGGGGCGACCAGGGCGCCACGGAAGGTCAGGCCCGCCGCGAGCGCTTCCTCCACGAGACGCACCCCCTCGATCAGGGCGAGCCCGCGACGGCCGCGCGCCTTGCGCCGTTGAAGATCGCGGATCGTGGACTGCAGATTACTAGCAATGGGTGTCCTCACGCGTTCGGGCCCGCCTCCGAGTCATCAATATGCGAAGAAGCGGCGCCGGAGTCTGCCCCTCCAGTGCAGCGGACACGGGCGACTGACGGGGCCCGCGTGAAGATCGCCCTCACCATCGCCGGTTCCGATTCGGGCGGCGGGGCCGGCGTCCAGGCCGATCTGAAAACGTTCCACCAGTTCGGCGTGTTCGGCACGAGCGTGATCACCGCCGTCACCGCCCAGAACACTGTGGGCGTCCGGGCATGGCAGCCGCTGCCGGCCGCGCTCGTGACTCAACAGATCGACGCTCTGGCCGACGACCTTCCCGCGGCGGCCGTGAAAAGCGGCATGCTCGGCTCGGCAGAGCTGGTCGAAACCGTGGCGGCGGGGATCGCCGGCCGGCGGCTGCCGAATTACGTGCTCGATCCTGTCATGATTGCGACGTCGGGCGACCGGTTGCTGAATGCGGACGCCGAGCAGCTGATCGCGCGGCGTCTCGTGCCGCTCGCCCGGCTCGTCACGCCCAACCTGGCCGAAGCCGCGATTCTCGTAGGCACCGACGTGCGCAACCCAGCGGACATGGAGCGTGCCGGCCGCGCGCTCGTGCAGCTCGGCGCCAACGCCGCCCTGATGAAGGGCGGCCATCTCGCAGGAGACGAGATCGTCGACGTGCTCGTGAGCGACGGCACGGTGCGACGCTTCACCCGCGCGCGGCTCGACACGACCTCGACCCACGGCACCGGCTGCACCCTCTCGGCGGCGATCACCGCCGGGCTGGCCCACGGCCGGCCGCTCGAGCGCGCCGTCGAGGATGCGCTCGACTTCGTGCAGCGCGCGATGGCCGCCGCCCCGGGGCTGGGCAAGGGACACGGACCGCTGAACCATTTCGTGCCCGCGCCGCCGCGACCGCCGACGGATGGGTGGTAGGGGCACGGCATTGCGGAAGGGCGCGGGCGCGCGTTGACGCCCCGCCCCTTCCTCACCGCCCGCTGGTCGAACCTGGTCCTCCTCACCTTCGAAGCTCCCGAGGACCTGGTGCGGGCGCAGCTCGCTCCCGGTGTCGAACCCGACCGCTGGCACGGCAAGACGCACGCGAGTCTGGTAGCGCTCGAGATGCACGACATGCTGGTGCGCGGCTGGCGCATCCCCGGCTTCGCCGCTCACCCCCAGGTGAACTTCCGGGTCTACGCCAGGCACGGAGCGCAACCCGCCGTGGCATTCGTGCGCGAGCTCGTCCCGAGCCGCATCATCGCGGCGGTCGGGCGACTCCGCTACGGGGAGCCGTTCCAGGCCGCCCGGATCTCAGCACGCCTCGTCGAGGGCACGGACAGCGTCACCGCGGAATACCGCTTCGGGCTCGATGCGCCACGCGATCGCATCGTCGTCACGGGGTCGCGCGACCGCGCGGTTCCGGCCGCGGCAACCTTCGAGTACTACCTCACACAGCGCACGTACGGCGTGCGCACCGACCGGCACGGGCGGCCGCGAGCGTTCCGCGTGGAGCACGTACCCTGGGCCGTCAGGAGAGTCGTGAGCGTGGATTATGCCGTGGACTTCGCGGCGCTGTACGGGCCTGAGTGGGAAGTCTTGAACCACAGCACACCCGTTTCCACCATCTTCGCGGTTGGATCAGACGTCTCGGTGTATCCGCCCGAGATGGAAAGACGCTGAGGTAGGCACCCATCTCAGCGTCTACCTTGGCGTCGACACGTCTAGAGCGCCGTTATGGATTCCACCAGTACGTGACTTTCACCAGGAAGATGTTGTCCGCCTTGGCGTGCAGCAGCCGATCCATCGACTGGCGGAACTGGAAGTCCCCGATGTTCTCGTCGTCCGAGCGGCTCTGCGTCCACACGAAGAAGATCGTCGAGCCTGGCAGGTACTCCCAGCGCAGCACGGCGTTCCCGCGCAGCGAGACGAAGTTGAAGTTCGGATCGCCGAACGTGAGCGAGTCGGTCGCGTTGCCCGTGATCGGGTGCACCACGTAGCTCCGGTCGGGTGCGCGCGTGATCGTGCCCGCATCCCGCCCGTACACGGTGAAGTCGAACGTGCGGGGACGCGCCACCTCCTTGAAGTCGCCGTACCGGCCCGCGGAGATCAGCGGCTGGGCGTAGACCTGGAGCGACAGCGCCGGGCTGTAGGTCCAGTTCAAACGGATTCCGGCCGAGAGCTCGGTCTGGTGCAGCGTCCCGAAGACGTAGCGGTTCCCGAACGTCGTCGTCGCCGCCGGGTCCGCGAACGTGCCGACATACTGTACCGGCGTCAGTTCGCGGAACAGATTCGGGCCGACGCTCAAGAGGACGTTGGATGCTGGCCGGAAATCGACACTGGGCGAGAGGTACCAGTTCCGGTCGCTCTCCGCTTGGTAGGTCCCGGACTGGAAGTTGATCACCCACGCCTTGCGACTGTCCGATTGCCAACCGAGGTCCACCTGGTAGCCGGGGGGATTCAAGGTCAGCGGGCCGCCGCGGGTGCGTCGGTTGTTCACGGTCCAGGGGTTGTAAGCCAGGTCCCAGTTGAACTGATGGTAGTTGAGCAGCTGCAGGGTCCCGAATTGGAAGGCACCTGACCAGTTGATGTTGCCGTCCCAATCGTAGTTGCGGAATAGGGCTCCGCCCAGCTCCGCGTAGCGGAACACTTTTCCGGGCTTCGTCCAGTCGTAGCCCGCGCCGACGTGCAGGTTGATCACTCCGGTGCGCCACAGGAAGCCGAGGTCGTGCACGTCGAACCGTGGGGCGATGACCCCGATCGCCGAATTCGAGAACCAGTTGCCCTTCTGCTTGTTCAGGTAGACCCGGGCCGCCCAGCCGGTGAGCGACGTTGCGGTCGAGTCCACACGCACATGCCCGGCGTCCGGCTGCTGGAAGTAGTGCCGCGGGTTCTCCTGCACCGCGGTGATGCGGGCGGCGCTCCCGTCGATGCGTGACGCGCCGACCCACCCGGTGACCACCCACCGTTTGTCGTGATCGAGGAACGTCCACCCGTCGGCACCCCACACCAACGAGCGCGAGTTGACGTCCGCGCGCAGCGTGGGGTCCTGGAACCCGCGCGCGGCCACCGTGCTCATGACGCCCAGCCCCTGACGGCCGTCGGGGAATTCCTTCTGCACTCGGAACACTCCGTAATAGGTGAGCGGTTCGACTTCCTTCTTGAACAGCGTCCCGGCCGTGTCGAGCTGGGCCGTCTCCCGGCCCGTCACCGCCGAGAGCGCACCGACGTTCCAGCTCCCCGCCGCTTTCCCGGTCATCTTCAAGGCACCGAGGATGTGCGCCCCCACCGGCATGTCGCTGAAGTCTGCAGTCGGCACGCTTCCCTGAGGGGCGCGGCCGACGCGGCGACTGTAGAAGAACCGCGGCTCGGCCCAGTTGAACCCCCAGTAGTTGCGCGCCCCGCCCCGCCCGAAGTTGAAGATCGACGCCCCCTCGATGAAGAACGGCCGCTTCTCCTGGAAAAACGTCTCGGCGTCGCTCAGGTTCACCACCGCCGGATCCACCTCCACCTGGCCGAAGTCGGGGTTCACCGTGGCGTTGAGGGTGAGGTTGGGCCCTAGCCCGAAGCGGGCGTCGGCGCCAATGCCGGGCGTCAGCTTGGACCCGTCGTTGAACGGATTGCCCGGAGTCCGTGACGAGAGCTCCGCCTTGCCGGTCGTGTAGGGCAAGACCTCGAGCCGCGGCGGCGGGGTGACCTGCTCGATCCCCACCAAATCCACGAATCGCGACACGAAGCCGCTGCCGTTCTTGGGCGTGTAGACGAGATAATCCCGCTCGTTCTTGCGCGCGATGTCGCGCCGGAAGTTGATCCCCCACACGTACTGCGGCTTTTGGATGAAGCGCAGCTGAGAGTACGGGATGCGCAGCTCGGCCGTCCAGCCGAGCGAATCGCGGCTGACCTTCCCCTCCCACCCCCCGTCCCACGAGTTGTCGTCCCATTCATCGTTGTACAGCGTACCGTCGGAGAGCGTCCCCGCCGCGTTGATGGCGAAGTAGTAGCCGCTGCGGCGGTCGTGGTAGGGGTCGATGTAGACGGTGAAGGCGTCCGCGTTGGTCTGCGCGTCGCGCCGCCCCAGTCGGGCGACGATCGAGTCGGGATGCGCGTCGTACATCCGGGCGCCGATGTAAAGCGCCGCGTCGTCGTAGGCGACGTACACCACGGAGCTCTCGGTCGGGGCCGCCCCTTCATTTGGATCGCGCTGCCGGAAGTCCGTCACGCGCTCGGCCCCCTCCCACATCGCGTCGTGCAGCACGCCGTCGACCACGATCGGCCGGAGCAGTCGCGTGGCGCGCACCCGTTGTGGGGCCATGGCGGGTGAGTCGGCCGCGACGGCGGACGTGAGAACCGGTGGCGGCGCGGGGAGCGCGGCGGGCGTCGGCAAGGGGGCGGCGGCGGAGCTCGCCAGCCAGAGGATAGCCAGAGACATGGGCACCTCGAGACGGAGGTCGGTGCGACATCCCCGGCGACGGCGTCCGAGGCGGGCTGATCACTGCGAACTATGACAGCGCTCGGGACGAAAGGGTTGCAACGAAGGTGTCAGAATACGGTCAGTGGCCGGTGCAGCGGGAAGCGGTCGGGGGAGAGTTCTAAAGCCTGGCGATGACGCCTCTTATCAGGGTCGCAAGCTGGCCGGCGACCTGCGTCCCGGCCGCCAGCACCTCCGCGTGGGACAGCGGGGCGGCAGACAGCCCGGCCGCCACGTTCGTGATGCTCGAGAAACCGAGACAGCGGATCCCCCGCGCCCGGGCCACGATCACCTCCGGCACGGTCGACATCCCGACCGCGTCGGCGCCGAGGCGCTGCAGCATGCGGATTTCCGCGGGGGTTTCGTACGACGGGCCCAGCAGCGCGGCGTACACACCCTCCTCGAGCACGATCTTCTCCTGGCGCGCCACCTCGCGGGCCAGTGCGCGCAGAGCAGGATCGTAGGGGTCGCTCATGTCCGGAAAGCGCTGCTCACCCTCCTCGACCGGGCCCTCCAGCGGATTCCGGAACATGAGATTGATGTGGTCCGCAATGAGCATCAGCGTGGGCGGCCGAAACGTTGGGCGGATCCCCCCGGCGGCGTTAGTGACGATCAGGGTGCCGACGCCCAGCCGCGCGAAGAGCCGGACTGGCAGCGCGGCGACGGCGGGCGCGTGGCCCTCATAGAGATGAAAGCGGCCGCTCTGAACGAGCACCGGGACCCCGTCGAGCGTCCCCGCGACGAGCTCTCCCTTGTGGCCCGGCGCGCCGGGCTTCTGAAAGCCGGGGATCTCCGCGTAGGGAATGCGCGTCGCGCTGCGAACCTCGTCCGCCGCATCCCCCAACCCCGAGCCGAGCACGATCGCGACGCGGGGCGCAAGGGACCCCAGCGTGCGGGAGACGGCCTCGGTCGCTGCGCGGAGGGTACCTCTCCCTGCTCCCTGCTCCTCACTCATAGCAGGATTCCCGCCAGGGTCGCCGACAGGAAGTTGGCGAGCGTCCCCGCAATCATGGCCCGGAAGCCGAGCCGGGCGAGATCGTGCTTGCGGTCGGGGACGAGCGCCCCGATCCCTCCGATCTGAATGCCGACGGAGCTGACGTTGGCGAAGCCGCACAGCGCAAACGTCGCGATCGTAAACGAGACGGGATCGAGCGCCGCCTTCATGGGCCCGAGCTGGGCGTAGGCGATGAACTCGTTGAGCACCATGCGGGTGCCCAGCAGGCTTCCGATGGTTCCGCTGTCGTGCCACGGCACCCCCATCACCCACGCGATGGGGCTGAAGACCCACCCGAGCACCGTCTGGATGTTTTCGGGGAACCACGCGACGTAGCGGTGCACCCAACCGAAGGCACCGTTGGCGAGGGCGACCAGCGCGATGAACGATACCAGCATCGCGATCACGTTGAGCATCAGGTGCAGTCCGTCGGTGGTGCCACGCGCGGCCGCGTCGACCACGTTCACGTCGGTGCGCGGGATGTCGACCCGCACGCCACCAAGCGTCTCCGGGGTGCCGGTCTCGGGCTCGAGGATCTTGGCCATCATGATGGTCCCGGGGGCGGTCATGATCACGGCAGTGAGCAGGTGGCGTGCCTCGATCCCGAAGGCGATGTAGGCCGCCATGATTGATCCCGACACGTGCGCCATGCCCGCGGTCATCACCGTCATCAGCTCCGATTGCGTCATCCCCGGCAGGAACGGCCGGATCGTGAGGGGAGCCTCCGTCTGGCCCATGAAAATCGAGGCGGCCACGTTCAGGCTCTCCGCCCCGCTCGCCCCCATCACCTTGTTCATCGCGATCGCGAACGCCTTCACCACGAGCTGCATCACGCCCAGGTAATAGAGGATCGCGAACAGGGCGGACACGAAAATGATGGCGGGAAGCACCTGAAACGCGAAAATGATGCCCAGACTCGAGTGCTGCTTGCCGATCTCGCCGAACACGAACTCGGACCCGACGTACGAGAAGCTCAAGATCGCCTTCACTGCGTCACCCAGCGTGCTGAACAGCTGCTGTCCGAACGGCACCCGCAGCACGAAGATCGCGAACGCGAGCTGGAGCCCAACGCCCCACGCGACCACCCGCCCGCTGATGGCCCGGCGGTTGCGCGACAAGGCGACACCCAGTGCGAGGATGAAGGCGATCCCCAAGAGGCCCGTGAGCCGCTCGCCCACGCTGCGCGGCGCTGGGGGAACCGCCGCTGCGACGGGCGACATGGCTGGCGCGGTCGTGTCTGGCCGGGTGACCGGCTGGCGCCCCGCCGCCGCGAGGCTATTCCACGCGAAGCGCGGCAGCGTGAACACGAGCAGGGCGCACACGAAGGTGACGCCGAAAGCGAGCACCGTGCGGCGGAGGGGCATTAGAGAGCCTCCAGTTCGCTCTGGATCCGCGACACCAACGCGACCTTCTCGTACTCCGGAAGAAACGCGCTCTCGCACGCGTTCAGCGTCACGCGCGCGAGCTCCTGCCGACCGAGCCCCAACACGCTATGGGCGAGGAAATACTCGTCCGTCAGCGAGATACCGTCGACCAACCGCCCGTCGGTGTTGAGCGTGACGACGACCCCCCGGTCGAGGTACCGCTTGAAGGGGTGCTCTGCGATCGCGGCCACCGTGTGCGTGTGCAGGTTGCTGGTGAGACACATCTCCAGCGGGATGCCGCGCTCCACGACGTAATCGAGCAGGGCGGGATCCTCACCCAGCCGGGTGCCGTGGCCGATCCGCTGCGCGCCGCACTGGTGCAGCGCCTCATGAATCGAGTGCGGCCCGTCCCCTTCCCCGGCGTGGCAGGTGCAGGCCATCCCGTGCGCCGCCGCGTACTCGAACGCCGGCGCATGCTGCCGCGCGGGATGTCCCCGCTCGGGGCCGGCGAGATCGAGCGCCACGACGCCCGCGCCTCGGTACTGCGCCGCCGCGCGCGCCAGCTCCAGCGACTCCGCCGGCGGCCGCGTGCGGATCGCACACACAATCAGACCGACTTTGGTGCCGGACTCGGCCTCGGCCCGCCGGATCCCGGCGAGCGGCGCCTCGATCGACTCGGTGAGGGTGAGCGCCGGACGGTGCAACAGCGGCGAGTAGCGCACCTCGACGTAGCGCACGCCGTCTGCCGCGGCGTCGATCACGAACTCGTAGGCGATGCGCTCGAGCGCCGGCGCGGTCTGCATGACCGAGAGCGTAATCTCGTACTTGGTGAGGTACTCCTCGAGGCTCTTGGCGTGCTTCACGTGGAGCGCCTCGGCGAGCCCCTCGGGCGTGTCTGACGGCAGGCGGACGCCCTGGGCGCGGGCCAGTTCGAGCATCGTCTCGGGACGCAAGCACCCGTCCAGGTGTACGTGCAGCTCCGCCTTGGGCCAGCGGCGCAGCACGTCCTTGGACAGCCGCGGCGGCCCGCGGCGTGCGGTCACCACGACCCGGAAGATCGCGCCGCCTTCGCCGATCGGGTCCCGGGCGTCCACTGGGCGCCCCACACCGTCTGTCGCGTACGCCGCGCCGCTCGCCAGCAGGCCCGCGAGCTCGCGGTCGAAGGCCTCCACCGCATCAGCCACCGTCGCTCCCCGCGTCACCGTCACGGGGTGCTCGTTGACGAACACGCGCAGCGTCATCGACCGGCTCGGTGGATGCGCTCGTCCCCCGGCGCCTCGACCGGCGGCCGCAGCACGGCGAGATACCGGATCAGCGCGTCCAGGTCGACCAGTCCCACGTCTTCGGCTGGCAGCCCCTGGAACATCGCGTAGCCGCTGCCGCCCGCGGCGAGGAAGTCGCTCACCGCGACGGTATAGGTGCGCCCACCGTCGATCCCGCGCCCGTTCGCGAGCCGGACCTTCACCACGCGGTGCCCGACGCGCTCGCGCGGGTC
>Ga0209469_1001918_pt1 | contig 10543 bp, 9 predicted proteins | sample GraSoiAngelo_123_FD_185880 | JGI IMG/M metagenome (GOLD analysis project Ga0209469, IMG submission 185880) | Grasslands soil microbial communities from the Angelo Coastal Reserve, California, USA - 14_0927_02_40cm (SPAdes) (version 2) | ecosystem: Environmental > Terrestrial > Soil > Grasslands ... | reverse complement strand
AGTTGATCACACGGGCAAGTTGATCACACAGGTGAACTGGTGTGCTCCACGGCATCATGTGAGATCCCTCGTTCCGCTCGGGATGACATTAGGGCGTTTTTGAGGGAGATTTGCGCCCCGCCATGGCGAAGAAAAACCACACGTTCACCCTCGGTATCGAAGAGGAATTCGCCATTATCGATCCGGAGACACGCGAGCTTCGGTCGCACATCCAGGAAATCCTCGAGGGCGGGAAAGTTACCCTGAAAGAGCAAATCAAGCCGGAGATGCACCAATCGGTCGTTGAGTTAGGCACTGAAATTTGCCAGTCGATTGTCGATGCGCGTGCCCACGTGATCGAACTGCGCAGCAGACTCGCGGAACTGGCAGGTCGCAGCGGACTGCAGATCGCCTCGGTGGGCACGCATCCGTTTTCGCACTGGCGCGATCAACTTATTACTCAAGGCGAGCGCTATCAGGAGATTGTCAAGGACATGCAGCAGCTCGCACGCGCCAATCTCATCTTCGGTTTGCACGTGCACGTCGGCATTCCGGATCGGCAAAGCGCGATTCACGTCATGAATCAAGCGCGCTATTTTCTCCCTCACATTTACGCGCTCTCGGCCAACTCGCCGTTCTGGGTCGGCCAGGACACCGGCCTGAAAGGTTATCGACTCAAAGTGTTCGAGCGTTTTCCGCGCACTGGGATTCCAGACGCATTCGAAAGTCTTTCCGAGTACGAAGATTACTGCAAGCTCCTGGTCAAAACCGGCTGCGTCGATAACGCGAAAAAAATCTGGTGGGACATTCGACTCCATCCATTTTTCGAGACGCTCGAAGTTCGCGTGTGCGATGCGCAATCGCGCGTAGACGACACGCTCGCGATAGCCGCATTGATTCAGGCGGTGATCTCAAAACTGTACAAGTTGCTCCGCCAGAACATTAGCTTCCGCGTTTATCGCCGCCGGTTATTGGATGAGAATCGCTGGCGCGCCTCGCGCTACGGCATCGACGGCAAACTAATCGATTTCGGCAGGGAAACGGAAGTGGAGGCGCGCAGTTTGTTAAATGAATTGCTCGAGTTTGTCTCGACCGAGGTAAATGAGCTCGACACTCAAAAGGAGATGGCGCATATCGAGCGGATCATGCGCGAAGGTACGGGTGCGGATCGCCAACTTATGGTGTGGGAACGCACTCAGGACATGAAAGCCGTCGTCGATCATATCGTCGCGGAAACGTACGAAGGTTTAAGCGTCTCATAAGATCGACAACGATTCGAGCATTGGCGTCAGTTGCGCCAATTTTCGAACGTTATCATCCCGGGCTTTATCGGCGTGGAAAAAAAATGAGTGGAACCTGAGGGCCTCAGTGGCCAATCGCGGTGACGAGGTCCTCCACGTTTTTCTCGTTGATTCGACCGATCGTTCCGATCCGGAAGCAGTCGGCTTGGTTCAACTTGCCGGGATAGATGACAAAACCGCGCGCACGGAGACGATGATAGAACTCTTCAAATTTGAAGTTAGGATCGTCCGGATACCGAAACGCGGTAATGATGTTGCTCTGGCGCTCTGCGGGCAAGTACTCGGCGAAACCGAGCCTGCGCATTCCCGCTCGCAATGTCTCGTGATTAGCGCGGTAGCGGGCGGCACGAGCAGAGACGCCACCTTCTTCACGGAGTTCTTCCAGCGCTCTGGCAAAGGCGAGGAGCGCGTGCGTGGGCGGCGTGAAGCGGAATTGGCCATTCCCTTCAAGACCTTCCCATTGTGCGAGCAGATCGAGACTGACGCTGCGCGCACGGCCTTTGGTTGCTTCGAGCGCTTCGCGTCGCACCAGCACGAAGGAGAAGCCGGGAATGCCTTCGAGGCATTTGTTAGGGGAGGAAATTAGATAATCGATTTCCAGTTTGCTCAAATCGAGGGGCACACCGCCGAAACTGCTCATCGCGTCCACAATGAATTCGCGATCACCGGCTTTTACTATTCGCGCAATCTCGTCGATCGGGTTCAAAATGCCTGTGGTGGTTTCGCAATGCACCATTGCCACATGAGTGGTGGCCGGTTCTGCTTCGATGAGACGTTGCACTGCCGCGGGCTGCGGCGATTCATTCTCCGGCCAGCGGGCCAGCCTGGTCGAAATTCCCAATCGCTCCGCGATCGTAGCCATGCGCTCGCCATAAACACCGTTTGCCAGCACCACGAATCTCCCTTCCGACGGTATTACTGATGAAATGACCGACTCGAGCCCGAATGTCCCACTTCCCTGCATGAGCACGGCTTCGTAACCCTGTTCGCGCGAGACACCCGCGATGCGAAGCAATTCCGAGCGAATGCCTCCGACCAGTTCGATGAAGTCGGCGTCGCGCGAACCAACGTCACGCTGCATCGCGGCTTTCACGGTCGCGCTCGTGGTGAGCGGTCCCGGGGTGAAGAGAAGCGGATCTTTCATTTCGCCGTCGAGCTAAGGAATTGTGAAAAGCGTTCTTTTACTTCGTGCGGTTGCACGGTTGGACGACCAAGCTTCCCAGGCGAGCTCGGTTGTATCTTCACATGCAACAAGGAAGGTCCGGTTCGGTGACGTAGCAGACGGACGGCCTCGCGAATCTCGTTCGGGCGATCCTCCGCAAAAGCTGAATGGTAATTAGCCGCTGCGGCGATAGCCGCGAACCGGACAATCCCAGATGCCGTTTGCTGGCCTCCCGTTGAATCGTGCGCTTCGTTATCGAGAACGATGTGAAGAAGATTCGGCGGTTGATACCAGCCAATCGTGGCGAACACGCCGAGCTTCATCAAAGCAGCGCCATCTCCATCGATGACGACGACTGGTTGCCTAGGGAGCGCGTGTGCCACACCGAAACCAATCGCCGACGCAGTGCCCATTCCGCCAACGACGTAGAGGTGGTTGGCGCGATCCGAGATTGTGAAGAGTTCGCGGCCGGTCTTGCCAGTCGAAGCAATGATCGCTTCGTCCCCGGCGAGAGCATCGAGAATAAGTTCGATTGCAGCTGTCCGCGTGAGTCGCTCATTCTCCTTTGCTGAGAGGTTTTCTTGCAAATCGGTCTTGATCGACTCGGACTCGAGGCGACCCGGCACAGCGTGCGGGGCGACAGAGCCTTTTTGCATAACCAAAGCAAACGGCCGCTTTCGTTGCTCCATGCTCGCCTCGGCCTGCGCCATTGTTTGGGCAATATCCGCTTCGCTGCGAGGAAAAGGCAGACACGGTATTTCCAGGGTCTCGAGCAAACGGTGCAAAATCCTTCCCATCTGTTCATGTTGGGGTTCGTCCTTTACTTCGGGTTGGCCGCGCCATGTAACGACCAGCAGCGTCGGGACACGAAACGGGTAGTTGAGCGAGGTGAGAGGGTTCACCATGTTACCGAGGCCGGAGTTTTGGCACATGGTCACCGTTTTCCGCCCGGCCAGAAACGCTCCGAAGGTAATCCCAATTGCCTCGCCTTCGCTCGTGGCGCCGATGTAATCCAACGCGGGATCACCGCTCACGTAGTTGATCAGAGAGGTCAAAAAGGAACAAGGCACCCCGGCATATTGTGAATAACCAAGACCACGCAGTTGATCGACGAACGAGCAAGCGCTGATCATTTTTCGAGGCGTCGGGCTAGCTAGGAATTAGAACGCTTGGGCTCTCGCGAGATCGTCGATGTCGTCCACATCCAGCCATTGTCCAGTAATGTAAAGAACCTGTATGCGTTGTCCCCCGCCTACGAGATGATTGAAAAGATCGTCGAAGCGCAATCGGCCAAAGTCCGGGCGCTTGGATAAGACATCTAACGCGCCGCATACTCCCGCGGATCCACGCGCTGTCGTTTTGATCAGGCCGATCCATTCGCCATGGATTTTCTCGACCGCAAGGTCGGGTCCTATCTTCGCCAGGAACGCATCCTCTTCCTCATAACGCAACGAGTAGGGCCGCGTCGCAGTGATATAGTCGATGTATCCATTCGCCCCGCGCTTGCGTCGCCGTTCCCACATCGCATCCACGGCGATAACGATATCGTGTTCTTCCGCGAGCAGGTTGTTCAGAATATGCTGGCGAAAAAGGATGTCTCCAAAGGAAATGATCACATCGCCATCGATCCGATCGCGGGCCTTGTGCAGTGAAAGCAATTCTCCAGTGCCTTCGAAATCCTCGTTCTCTACGAATTCCACGTTGGGGGCGTGCACCTTCTCGGCCGCATAACCCCGCACTACCGTAATTGCACGAACCCCGGCCGCGCGAAACTGGGAGACGAGCTTGTGCAGCAGAGGTATGCCGGAAACGGGAACCATTGCTTTGGGGACGCCGGCCGTGACCTCTCCCAGTTCGTTGCCGCGACTCGCAGCGAGAATAATCGCGCGCGTCCAGGCCCGCCTTTTTGGCAAATAACGCTCCTCGGCAAGCAACAATTCTTCCGCATTCTGAAGCCGGAAAACTTCTTTCACCGGAGCAATTCCATCTTCGACGTTTTGAACCGTGCGCTCAGTGAAAATACGGCGGGTCGTTTCTTGCATCGCCGCGATTGCGCTACGGACATTTTGATTTGCCCAGATCACGATTCTGATGCCCACCTGCTCAAACACTTCGACCGGCGTACTGTAATAAGTGGTGGGAGCAATCACGAGCGGACACTTATTGGCCCACGCTTTCGCGAACGTGAGCACCTCATCTGGCGTCACTTTTTTGCTGTGAACCAGAAGCGCGTCCGCTCCCGCGAGATGATAGGCTTCGGCGCGGAGGAGCATTTCATCGATCCCCCAACCCGCTATAAATCCCTCGAGTCGTGCCACCAGACAAAAGTCTGAATCCCTTTGAGCATCCTTGACTGCTTTAATCTTACCAGTGAATTCATCGATTGTGGCGAGCGGCTGACGTTCGCTCGTGATGAATGAATTGGTCTTGGGGAAAAGTTTATCTTCAATGCAGACGGCTGCCACCCCGCGTTGCTCCAGTTTTTTCACAAGCCGTCGCATGTTGTTGAAATTTCCGTAGCCAGTATCACCATCAAGCAGGATTGGAATGTGAGTGGCGTCGCTCATGAATTCGAGGACTTCCAGTACTTGCGTCCAGCTCGCTTCATTGTTGTCGCGTACGCCGAGGGCAGCGGAGATCGAAAGCCCGCTGGCCCAGATTCCGTGAAACCCGGTTTCCTCGACGATACGGGCGCTCAATCCATTGTGAGCCTCCATCAAAAACTCAAGCCGTTTGGATTGCAGGATCCGTTTGAATTGCTGCGTCTTACTGATTTCGCCGTTGGTGGAGGATGTCATGATGCACAGCAGTCTAAGATGAGAACAATTGACTTTCTGGCTACTTAATACCAGTAATTAGTTTCCACGCTTGTTTTCTGTTCTTCGCAAAGGCGTGCTTTCAGTCCTTCTTCGTTCCATGCTCACAACTGCCACCGCAACAATCAACGAATTGATTTCTGATTCATTGAGAAACAGATGAAGCGAACCTGCGAAGAAAGTATTCCGAGCACGATGAATTCGTAAGCGTGGACGATTTCATGCCTCTGAAAATGATAACGAGATGGAAGTGGAAACACTCAAGCCGCACGTGCATCGCAATTATCTTCCCGGACACAAGAAAGGGCGGCAGCGCCGCCTACCAGAACTTAACGCGCTAGCGCCGTCGGTCTCCGAAATGAAAGATGCGGTCGGCAAAGGCAAAGTGCGGTGAGCAAAGTCACCGCCATCCTCGACTGTGTCGCTGAAACGAATGACGTACAGATCGCGGGTTGCGCTCCCATCTGCCTCATTACAGAAACGGGTCCGGCGACTCCCCGTGCCCGCGCCCTCGGAATCAATATAACCCTTGCTTCAGCAATACCAGAACTCGATGAACCCGCCCTCCTCATTAACGGAGGTGTGTTGGTCGAGACCGCGGATCTTCAGCAAGTAATAAAAAGTGGCGGGCAGCTGTTTTCGACTGATTATGTTCGTCTGCCGGTTGCGATGACGGCGGGTGGCGCCGGACCGGTGAGCGCAGGAAAAGTCGCCACGCCAGTTACTGACTCCACTTCGGTACGCGAGGCCGAGCGCCGCCTTTGGGCATCGCTCGGTAGCAGTGCGGATGGAATCGTCGATCGATTTCTTAATCGTCCACTCGGCCGGTACCTGTCGAAAATCCTTATCCGTGCTCCATTTTCGCCCAACCAAGTTTCGATCGTATCAACGCTTGTTGGCATTTTGTCGGGGTGGTCTTTCGCCAGTGGATATTTCATCTCAGGTGCGCTTCTACTGCAGCTTTCCGCCATCATCGATTGCGTGGATGGTGATCTTGCGCGGGTACTTTATAAAGAATCGCGCTTGGGTAAATGGCTCGACCTTGTGGGTGACCAGTTGGTGCACGTCGCTGTTTTCGCTGGGATCGGCTTCGGCTTGGCCCGGAGCGATCCGGCATCGCCCGCGCTCGCGCTCGGAATCAGCGCGGTGCTCGGGACAATCGCCTCCTTCGCCGTGATCGTGCGCGTCATGCAACGCAAGAGCCGTGGCAAAGCCTCAAGTCTCGAAAAATTGATTGATGCTACGACCAACCGCGACTTCTCGTTGCTGGTGTTGTTGTTCGCCATAGCCGGCCAGCTCGATCTATTCCTCTGGATGGCCGGAATAGGTGTTCATCTCTTCTGGATCATTGCGCTTTGCTCGCAGTGGCAAGACGCCGGACGTGCGCCATCGATCTTGGAGAAATCCGCGTGAAATTGACGTTAAGACTGATTATCGCCGGGGCAGGCCTGGTGCTGTTTGCGTGGTTCGTACACCGAACCGGCGTGAATACGATCTCGCGCGCCTTCACCACGCTCGGCTGGTCGGCTCCTCTTATTCTTCTGCCTTACGCTCTTGTTTATCTTCTCGATACTGTTGGGTGGCGTTTGTGTTTTGGCCGCACGCTTTCGAAGGCGATCAGCTTCGGAACGCTATTCCGCATTCGGTGGGCTGGGGAATCGCTCAATAACGTTGTCCCTTCCGCTTATCTCGGGGGCGAAGCCGTGAAAGTCTATTTCCTCCATAAACGCGGCCTCCCGGTTGTCGAGGGGGCATCAAGCGTGGTTATCGGAAAGACAGCGCAAGTTCTGGCTGAAGTGATTTATATCGCGCTTGGAGCCGTGGCCGGCTCTTCCATTCTGCCGGCCAATTCGCCCGCCCGCGCCGGTATGTTCGCAATTAGCGGCGCGGCAACCGCCCTCATCGCGATGCTCTTCTGGCTCCAGCATCGAGGAATGTTCAGCACACTCCTGGCGTTGACCGGGCGATTGCGGTTGCGCATTCGCGCGCTTACGTCGCGAGCTGAAAGTTTGCGCCAACTCGATCGGCGAATTTTCGATTTCTATCGCAACGATCGGCGGCGCTTTCTTTCCAGTGTGACATTTTATCTGCTCGGGTGGATCGCCGATTCATTGGAAATTTTGCTCGTCTCGCGCTTGCTTGGGATGCCGTTGGATTGGAGTCAAGCAGTGGCCTTCGAGGCATTCATCGGCGTAGCAAAGGCACTCGGGGTTTTTGCCCCCGCCGCGCTCGGAGTGCAGGAAAGTGGTATTATTTTCCTCTCTTACCTTTTCGGTTTCCGCCCGCGCCTGCAGTTCCCTACGCCATCATCCGCCGTGCGCGCGATCTGACGTTCGCACTGATCGGTGGCGCGCTTCTCTATGCCGAGGAACCGGCGCTCCGCGGTTTCGCGCAGCGCGTCGCGCGAGAAGTCGAGGCGCCGGCATGAAAGCCATTATCTACGCGGCGGGACGCGGAACTCGATTGCAATCGGACTCGCCGAAAATCCTTCTCGAATTCGGAGGCAAAACGCTACTGGAGTGGCACGCGTTGCGACTGCGCGAGGCCGGCGTGCGTGAAATCGTGCTGGTGACCGGCCACCTTCGCGAGCAGGTTGCAGAAGTGCTTCCCGACATTTGCGCCCGGCATGACGTTGCGTTACGCGAGATTGTGAATCCGCGCTTTCACGAGGGTAGTTTGCTTAGCCTGAAAGTCTCGCTTCCAGAAATCGAAGAGAGTTCCGAGCCTCTTCTGTTGATGGACGCCGATGTGTTTTATCCGACCGGGATGCTCGACCGTCTGACCGAATCAGTGCACGGCACCGCGTTACTGCTGGATCGTGAATTTTCCACCAATGACGACGATCCCATGCTCGTGCCGGTAAAAAATGGGCGACCGATCGACTTTCGCAAGCACTGGAGAGGTGAGGCCGATTTCGTGGGCGAATCAATCGGCTTCTTCAAGATCGCTCCGACTGATTTTCCGCTCCTGATAAAGGAGACAGAGGCGCGAAGCCGTGGCTCCAGTTGCGCGGATTCCTACGATGATGTCTTAAGGACGCTAGTGCTTGCCGGACGATTCGGATACGAAGACGTGACCGGACTGCGGTGGATCGAGATCGATTTTCCGGCGGACGTCATCCGTGCTCGACACCAATTGGTTCCAATGATCGTTCGCTCCGCATGATCCCGCATGATCTCCATCATTTTTTCGGCGGACAACAAGTCTTCGTCACAGGCGCGTCCGGTTTTATCGGCAGCCATGTGGCGTCGTTGTTGGTTCAGACGGGCGCTCATGTTCGGGCGTTCACGAGATCGATAAAAGGGCGCCGCCGTAATGCGATCGATTGGGTGGAGGGCGATCTTCTCCGTCGGGATTCGATTGAAGCGGCCATGAAAGATTGCCGATACGTTTTTCACGTTGCTGGCGACTATCGGTTCTGGGCGCGCGATCCGCGTGAGATTTTTGCTAACAACGTGCAGGGAACAATCAATCTTTTGGAAGCAGCGAAGCGCAGCGGGGTTGAGAAAATCGTGTGCACGAGCACGATCGGAATCCTCGAACCAGGAACGTTGGACCGGCTGGCAACTGAAGAGCGTCTCGCTTCGCCCTCTCAATTCAAAGGACCCTACAAACGCTCCAAGTTTCGGAGTTATCTCGAAGTAAAACAAAGGGCGGACGCAGGCTGGCCCATCGTGACCACGCTGCCCACCGCGCCGATCGGCCCACACGACGTGAGACCGACGCCAACGGGAATGATCGTGGTCGCATTTTTAAACGGACGGATCCCGTTGCTTGCCCGCACCGGACTCAACTTCGTCGATGTACGCGATTGCGCACTTGGTCATCTTCTGGCAATGGCACGGGCCAAGTCCGGTGAGCGTTACTTGTTAGGCGGAATCAACCTGTGGTTGTGCGATTTTCTGAAACTTGTCGAACCCTACGCGCGCCACCACACGCCACGTTTTTATGCGCCTCATTGGCTCAGCTTTCTCACCGCTTGCGCCAGCGAAACTGCCGCCAAGCTTTCGCCGAACCGGACTCCGTTTGTGACACGCGAATCCGTGCAAATGTCGCGCCGTCCACATTTTTCAAGCAATGCAAAAGCAGAAAAGGAGCTCGGTTACATTCCTACCTCTTCGATGGATCATGCCATCCATGATGCGGTTGAGGATTTCGTCGCGCGGGGTCTCGCGACAGTCGCTGCAGGTCGACTAAGATGCCACGGCACGGCGTTGCAAAACCCGGGCGACCGCGAAGAGAACCATGAGACTAACAGGCGTGGCGACTATCGGCTGGCGTCTGGGATTAGATAGCTGCTCGACTCGCACAGTTCTTTCCTCATCACGCGATTCGATCCTTCCGCCGACCGGCCTCCCCGGCGAAGCGAAAATTTCCGTCCGCTGCCTTTTCGACTGTCACAGTGAACTTCGCAATCTCCAGCTCCGGCCTCAAAGAGCAAACCTGATGCAATGAACGAACCAAGTCCGGCAATGGACTTCGCTGAGCTCGACATCTTCATATTGGCTGCTTGGCTATCGCGTTTTGCACTACCGATCAAAATCTGACTCGGAGAGCCGGTTGGAATGAGCAGCACCACGGCTATTCCGTATCCTCGTGCCCAAAGACCAGGGTAACGACCAGACCCAAAACACTGACTGCCGCCATCATTCCGAGGACTGCGGGGACGCCACATTTACCTTTTAAGATTGGCAGAACAAACACGCCAAGAGTCGCTCCAATTTTGGCGACGCCAGCAGCGAAACCGCTGGCCGTGGCACGCAATTGCGTCGGAAACAAGATGGGCGCAAGCGTGAACGTGGTAGAATTAGGTCCGGTGTTCATTGACAAGTTGAACAGAATGGACCCGGCGAAAACCAGCGGAATGTGTCCTGCGCCTGCGGAAGAGTTCGACAGCCGAACGGCGATCATAAGCAGCAACATGCCAAAAGCCATACCCGCGAAACCGGTGACCTGCATTCGGATGCGTCCGAATCGCGGGACTGCCCAAATCCCTACAAGAAAACCGAACAGCAGAAATAGATCGATTGCAGCGCTTCGTCTCGCGTCTGCGAAGTCATGGGCGATGACGCCGACCCTCTTAGTGGAGACATCAATCGCGCCGAGAATAATTGGAGTGAAAAGTCCTACGCCGTAGGTCGCGATATCCATCAAGAACCAGGGAACCGCGACGAGCACCGTACGAGCTCGATAAGCGCGAGAGAAAAGAATCGCTATTCCGGGTGCTTTCGAAGGCGAGACCGAATTTGCAACTTTTGGATCTGCGGCATTGCTCGTAATTTGTA
>Ga0209469_1001915_pt1 | contig 10547 bp, 10 predicted proteins | sample GraSoiAngelo_123_FD_185880 | JGI IMG/M metagenome (GOLD analysis project Ga0209469, IMG submission 185880) | Grasslands soil microbial communities from the Angelo Coastal Reserve, California, USA - 14_0927_02_40cm (SPAdes) (version 2) | ecosystem: Environmental > Terrestrial > Soil > Grasslands ... | reverse complement strand
GCGCCCGCCTCGTCAACTCTTACTGATGCACAGAAGGCGGCCGTGGCCGATTCCGCCACGGCTCTACTCAAGGCCGCTTGGGCAAACTTCGGCAAGCTCGACATGAATGCCGCCTTTAGGGACTACTCGGCGGCTCCTGATGCCAAGTATATGGACAACGGTACCGTATACCCCTCGCTCGGTGCCTATAAGAAAGCCAATGAGCAGTTCGGAACGGTCCTCGAGTATGTACGGACGACCGGCGACGCCTGGGACGCCATGGTCTTAGGACCAGAGGCCGTGATGATTACGGTACCCTGGCACGCAGACATGAAGGCAAAGGGTCGACCGGAGTACAAGGCGCGGGGTGTCTCGTCGGTGCTCGTTCAGCGACGGGAAGGCCGCTGGCAGATCGTCCATACCCATGAATCATTCGTAAACGCCAATGAACTGATGGCCGCGCTCACGCCCACAGCTCTACCGAAGAACGCGGCGGCCAAGCCTTAGCCTGGTCGCATAGAGGAATGCCGCCTAACAAGCGCTTGAAGCTGACGGGCGGTGATCGCTCTAAAGGAAGCGGAGTGTTTGTGCCCTGGCGGGCACGGACTGTCGTCCCGCACCCTTGCGCCGGCTGGGAGGTCGCCCGCAGCTTAAGCGCGATCCGTTAGGCGGCACCCTCGACGCGAGATTCGATGGCGTGAGAATCCTGGTCCTTGGGGGCACGCTCTTCCTCGGTCGGCACATTGTCGAAGCAGCGCTTGCGCGAGGGCATGAAGTTGTCCTCTGCAACCGCGGCCGGCGGAACCCGCACCTCTTTCCTCAGATCGAAAAGCTGCGCGGAGATCGCGACGGGGATCTCTCCGCGCTTCGCGGCCGCCGCTTCGACGCAGTCATCGATCCGTCCGGCTACCGACCGGAGCAAGTTCGGGCGGTGATAGGCGTGCTGGGCAGCGCCATTGCCCACTACACCTTCATCTCAAGTATCTCTGTGTACCGAGACTTCCCTCCACACCGCTCGTTCGACGAGGACGCCCCGCTCGCACAGGGCGATCAGGGCTATGGAGCGCTCAAGGCACGCTGCGAGGATGTCCTCGAAGAGACGCTACCGGGCCAAATCGCGCGCGTGAGACCCGGGCTCATTGTGGGGCCGCATGATCCGACGGACCGCTTCACGTACTGGCCCCGTCGAGTTGCACGCGGCGGCAACGTGCTCGCACCCGGCCGTCCCGAACGGGCGGTGCAGTTGGTCGACGTGCGTGATCTCGCCGAATGGTGCGTGCGGCTAGCCGAGCAGTACCGCATCGGAGTCTTCAACGCCGTCGGCCCTCGATCCACGCTGATGATGGGCCGCTTGCTCGAGGACTGCGCTGCGGTTACGGAGAGCTTCGCACGCTTCATCTGGATACCAGACGAGGATCTCCTTGCGGCAGAGGTGAAGCCTTGGACGGAGCTCCCTCTCTGGATTCCGGAGAGCGACTCACGGATGGGCGGGATGCTACTAGCTGACAACCGGCGAGCGGTGGCTGCAGGCTTGACCTTCCGGCCGCTCGGTGACACGATCCGCGTGACGCTCGACTGGGACCGGCAGGAAGGTGCGGTGCGAAACAATCTTCCTATTCGCGTGACGCCGATCGCTCCGTGGCGCGAGGCTGAGCTCATTGCGCACTGTGCATAAAGGGCCCGAGCCTTCCCGGGTGCCGCCTAACAAGCGCTTGAAGCTGGCGGTCGCTGATCGCTCTAGAGGAAGCGGAGTGTTGTGCCCTGGCGGGCACGGACTGTCGTTCAACATCACCGCGCCCTGTGGGCGAGTCGCCCGCAGCTTAAGCGCGATCCGTTAGGCGCACGCCAAACACCTGCAGGTTCATGTCTTGTGCCAGTGAGCTCGAGCTTCCGAACCTTCGTCATCGACCAGCTGAGCCGCGTGATCCCACGTGTCCGCGCCCGGAGCATGTTCGGCGGTGTTGGCATCTACGCGAGCGATCGCTTTTTCGCCCTGATCGCCGATGACACGCTCTACTTGAAGGTGGACGAGTCCAATCGCCCCGACTTCGAGGCGCGCGGCATGGGCCCATTCCGACCGTACGGCGAGCATGGGGAGGTCATGCAGTATTACGAGGTGCCCGCCGACCTCCTCGACGACCCGGAGGCGCTGCGCCCGTGGGCTGAGAAGGCGATCGTTGTGGCGCGGCGTAAGAAGGTCAATCGTTCGGGTCGCGGCGGCGCCTAACAAGCGCGTGAAGCTGGCGGGCGGCGATCGCTTTAAGGGAAACGGAGTGTTGTGCCGCTGACGGGGCACGGACTGTCGTCCGCTACTCTTGCGCCGGCGGGCGAGTCGCCCGCAGCTTAAGCGCGATCCGTTAGGCCGCACGCGTGTGTGACCGTCAGAGGACGCTATTCCCCCAGACCTGTACGACCCTCCCGTAGCCCAATTGCACGAAGCAGCACAGCCCTACGCCGCCTGCGTCGTGCCGATCCTCGGTCGAGGCCGCAGGACGCAATACGCCCCCAAAGGCTCCGGCGTCCTGTTCGGTACGGACCAGCCGCAGTTCTTACTGAGCGCGACGCACGTACTTGAAGAGAGCCGCCAGGGTGGCATTCTCCACATGGGAGTCGGATCCCGCATCGTGAGGATCGCGGGTCGCTTCGCCGCAACTGCAGCACATGGTCCTAAGGCTCTGGATGTCGCGATCTGCGTCTTTACGGATGGTGCAGTTACCCCTTGCTCCGGAGTACGATGGGTCAAGCCCGACGAGCTCCAAGAGGCCTCCACCCCTCCCTCCTCATCACTCCACGTCGTTATCGGATTCCCGCACACCAAGCAGGCATCCTATCCGATCAACGGTGTCTTGGATCTGAACGCCATGATCCATTGGGGAAACGGCAGAGACGCTGCAGAGATCTCGCGGTTTGGGCGTAATCCGTCCACACATCTTCTCGTCGACTTCGACAAGAACGACGTGATCGGGCCTCGTGGCGTAACCACGTCTGCGGACCCATACGGCATGAGCGGCGGAGGTGTATGGTCGGCGCCGCGCCCCTTGGAAAAAGGGGCGCAGCCGTGGGAATTTGCCGGCATCGCCATCGAGTGGCGCAAAGGCAGAGAAAAGGGCATTCTCGCTACGCGCGTGCAACATGTCTTGAGCCTAATTGCTGGGAAATCGGCCACGATGGCTCCCGCTCTCTCCCCATTCATACGGTGACCAGGCGTGCGGCCTAACATGCGCTTGAAGCTGGCGGGCGCTGATCGGTCTAAAGGAAACGGAGTGTTTGTGCCCTGGCGGGCACGGACGTACGTCCACTGCGCTTGCGCCGACGGGCGAGTCGCCCGCAGCTTAAGCGCGATCCGTTAGGCAGCCAGAGGAGTCCCAGCATGGCCGAGGCCGCTGCACATGCTGCCGCAATAGCTCGGGCGATCAGGGCTTCCGGCGTCGTTGTCAGAGTCGAGCCTCCGGACTTTCTGCGCGTACTGAATCGGCAGGACGAGCCCATCGTCGTTCGAGCTCCGGGGGGCTTCTTCCAAGCGTCCTGGCGATACCTGACGACCTACAAGGGTCTCGCGTTCTTTGCGGATTCCAACGACCCGCTGGCGCTGCCAGGCCGGGCGGAAGTCATCGACGCCGGGAAGATCTGGATTCCTGGTTAGCGGCTGCCTAACAAGCGCTTGAAGCTGGCGGGCGCCTGTCGCCTTAATGGAACCGGAGTGTTGTGCCCTGGCGGGCACGAACTATCGTCCAACTAAACGGCGCGCGGCGGGCGGGTCGCCCGCAGCTTAAGTATCGCCTCCGTGGCGGCCCAGAGGCAGAAGCGATGAGTGAACTTCATGCCATCGCCAGACTCAAGATCCACCATGGCAAGCTTGAGGAATTCAAGCGTCTCGCCGTCAAGTGCATGGAATCAGTTCGCAGCAGGGACTCCGGAACGCTCCAATACGACTGGTTCTTCAGCGACGACCATTCCGAGTGTGTCGTGCATGAGCGCTACCGCGATTCCGCGGCTCTGCTCGAGCATGGCGCGGATCTCGGAGATACGATGGCCGCACTGCTTCACACATGCTCGATCTCGGGCGAGATCTACGGGACGCCCAGCCCGGAGTTGATGAAGGCGCTAGAGGGGTTCGACGTGCGGATCTACTCTCCGTACCAGTCGATCTAATGCGCCGACGAAACCTCGGGGTGTCGCAGGTCTCGATTCGCCCCGCGATAGCGCCCGATCACGCATCCGTCCTCGCGCTCGCAGATCGCCTGCCCGCCTTCGGACCCACGACGCGTCCAGCGAGCGAAATTGCGGATCGTGAGCGCGCCGTGCTCGCGACCGCGCTGTCGCAGCCTGTTGGTGGCTCCGCAATCCTGGTCGCCGAACAACCATCGCGCGGCGTTGTCGGCGTCATCCTGTTGGAGTCGCGCCGTGATTATTTCACGAATGAAGCGCACGGCCATGTGGCAATTCTGGCAGTCGTCCGAGAGGCAGAAGGGCAAGGTATCGGCCGGGCCTTACTGCAGGCGGGTGAGGATTGGGCACGAGCCAACCGGTACTCGAAGTTGACGCTCGCGGTCTTCAAGGATAACGAGCGCGCCAAGCAGGTGTACGAACGTCAGGGGTGGCGGTCCGAGCTCGAGACCTGGTACAAACCACTCGTTTGACCGTCGTGGCGCCCAGGGACGCCCGAACCGTTGGCTTGCCAGCCGTGACCTCTTAGCTTAGGGCCAACGCAGCCAGGCTGCGCGCGTCCCGGCACATGTCACCTCTAGCCGTTCGCATCGGTGCGGGCGTCCTCGCCCTCCTCGCCCTTATCGCCCTGCGCGGCAAGCGCTGGGCCTACCTGACATTCGTGCTGCTCGGGCTCCTCTATTTTCCCGCGCAGACCCACTTCCGCGTCCATGCCCCGAAGTGCGAGCAGCTCCTTCCCACGCTGCACCTGCTCGTCCCCTTGCTGCACAACTACGCGTACATCGCGCTGTTCGCCGGCTTCTACGGGATGTCGTGGGCACAGTTCCGGACGTCTGACGCGCGCGGCATCTGGGCGCTCCTCGCGACGTTGCTCGTGGGAGCCCTTGTCGAGATCGCCGAGGGCATGACAGGGCGGGGACATTGCCGCGTGCAGGATCTCGTACCGGACGCCGCAGGAGCCTTGGGCGCAGCGCTGCTGCTCGCAGGCTGGTCCCGGCTCCGCCGGAAACCTGCGTACGTCAGACTCGTCAGGCCTCGTCCAGCGGCCGCTCCTCACCCGGCTGCCCCGCCGTCTCGGGCTTTCGTTCCTCCTCGCGGTGTCGTTCCGCCCCCGCCGCCGCGGGGAGTCGTTCGACCGCCGCCTGACTTTTCACCGGGCCCGAGCCCTGTTACCCCGCCGGCGCACGTCGCTCGGACGCAAGAGACTGCGCACAGCGAGGGTGTCTCTGCACGCCGACAGGTCGTTCAACACCTCCAGGCGATCCTGGGACGTCTCCGAGCAATGTCACAACGCCTGTGGGCGATCATACTTGGACGTCGCCGCACGATCGTCGTTGGCGGCATCCTCCTGGCGCTTGTGGGCGCCGGGGCGTTCGTGATTCTGCGCCTCCCGGCGCCAGCGCCTGTGGTCATCGAGCAACCGAACGCGGCACCGCCCCCACAGCGCCCCCCGCCTCGGCCCCTCCAGTCAGAGGCCGAGGGGTACTACGAGCCGAGCTACCAGGTCACGGTCTCCGATCGGCGCTTCACTCGCCTGACGCTGCGTCCCGAACCCTTTGTCACGTTCTCGCGTATCGGGACACGGCAGGAAGTGGGGTGTGAAGATGCACGGATTGGCCAGGATGCGGTGCACCTGCGCTGCGAGCTCGAGCGCGTTGGCGTGGTCACGATCGATGGCCGGTTCACGTCACGCTTTGTCACGAGCAGCCTCGACACGCCGGTCCTGAGTGCCTTGATCACGATCACCAATACGCGCGGTGAGACTCTGTTCTCTGCGCGCGAGTCGTTCTATTGGCACGCGCCCGACTGAGGATGCTCGGGGGCGACTTCGGGATCCAAGAATGGCGAGCGCAGTGGCGCTGGATGTTCCTCACGTAGTCTACCAACTGGCGCCTAACAAGCGTTTGAAGCTGGCGGGCGGTGATCGCTTCCGGCACGCGCACCAAAGAGGGCTGGCATGAGAACTCGGAGCGCCCATCGCGCCGGCATCGTGATACTCGCGGCCGCCGGGTTAATAGGCTGCACCAGCAGCACCAGCCCGGGCGCAGGCGCGATCACTGTGACGCTGACAGTTAAACCACCTAGCGTCGCCGCTGGCGGCGTCCTGACCGTGACTGCGACGGCTGTCCCCTCTGGCGAGGTCAGCATCCAGGTGATCGTCATTCAAGCGACCGGCGCGTTCGTCGTGGCCGAGTCCGTGATCGTTCAGGGAGCCGACTCACAGTCGGTCACTCGGAACTACGCAGTGCCGACGCAGGCGCCGCCCGGCAGCGTCAACTTCACGGCGACCGCGCGCGGCGGCAGTGTCGTCGGCCACGCGCAGGCGACCGTCTTCGTGCTCCCCAGTACCTACCGCAGCGTCAGCGCGGGAGGCTATCACACGTGCGGGCTAGCGGCCGATAGTACTGCGTACTGCTGGGGCGCCAACGGCGTCGGGCAGCTAGGGGCTGGAGATACTGTCAGTCGAGGCACCCCGGTCGCCGTGGCAGGTGGCCTGCGGTTTGTCGGTCTCAGTGCCGGAGGTTTCCATACGTGCGCCCTGACCGCCGCCGGTACCGCTTACTGCTGGGGCGGTGGTGACTCGGTCCCCAAGGTAGTCGGGGGAGGGATACCGTTTGTACAGCTTGCCGCCGGCGGCACAAATCACAAATGCGGCATAACAGCGGTGGGTACCCCTTACTGCTGGGGCGACAATCGCCAGGGGCAGCTCGGCGACGGAGGGACGACAAGCTCGGCAACGCCGGTGCCCGTGGCAAGTGGTCTCACCTTCGCCAGCATTAGCACAGGTGGAGCTCACAGCTGCGGCCTGACGGCGGCGGGTTCCGCATACTGCTGGGGGTTCAACAACTCAGGCCAGCTCGGAGACAGCACCACCACGGATCGGTGGAGCCCCGTCGCGGTCAAGGGCGGCTTCACATTTGCAAGCCTGGTAACGGGCGGTCTGCATACCTGCGCACTTACGACGACTGCCGCGACCTACTGCTGGGGAGCCAACGGGTCCTATGAGCTCGGGGACGGGACAAACCTAGATCATCCGACGCCTGTCGCCGTCCAGTCAACAATTTCCTTTGCCAATCTGGGCAGCGCCGTTGGGTCCCACACGTGCGGTGTCACTGGTAGCGGCCTGGGATACTGTTGGGGGGATAACATCTTCGGCCAAATCGGTGACGGGACGACTGCCTCTGTTGCCCCGACACCCCATGCCGTCGCGGGCGCCCTCACCTTCGTCGCCGTGAGTGGCGGAAGCGATCACAGTTGTGGTCTATCGACGGCGCATATCGCGTACTGCTGGGGCTTTAACGGCAATGGTCAGCTCGGCACGGGGCCCCTTGGGGGAACCAGTCCCACACCGGTGCCCGTTGTCGGGCAAGTTCCGTAGGGTGGTGTAACCACCTGATAGTACTGTGGTCGGGTTTGATGACTTCTGGACTCTGATTCGGAGAAAACCCAGCTGGCGGGCGGTGATCGCTTTAAGGGAACCGGAGTGTTGTGCCCCTGGGCGGGGCACGGACTTCGTCCACTACTCTTGCGCCCGGGAACGAGTCGCCCACAGCTTAACCGCGATCCGTTAGGCGGCCACCCACCCTTGGCACATCCATGCAGCCACCTTGTCGGCCCCTTGACTGCGGCTGCGAAACTTGGGGTGTCAGATATAGGGACGGATCCCCTGCATACCCGCCTCGTTCTTCTCCTCGCCACAGCGCTTCTAGCACCTATAGCCGTGGTTGCACAAGTGCCCCTGATGCGCAACGGCCTGGGGCTCGACTCCCTGACCTTTACCGAACTCCAGGCCTTGGTCGGCTCGCAGGACAGCGTGCGCGTGCGGGGAACTTTCGGTCACGTCGTCATCCGCACCCCGACGTTGACGACCGACAGCCTCCTGGCGGCAACCGACAGCGCCGACACGCCGGGGCCGCGCTTAGGCCTCAGCGACGTGACACGCATTCAGGTACGGGGCGGCGCGAGCGGGACCGGCGCGCTCGTAGGGGCGGGCGTCGGGTTCGCAGGAGGGCTGGCCGCTGCACTAGGGCTGTCGGCATCACTCTGCAGCGATGGCGGCTGCAGCAATGAAGGGGGTGGCACTGCAGTCATCACGCTCGGCTCCACGGCCGCTGGCGCGCTGCTTGGTGCGCTGCTCGGCGCGCCACTCAAGAAGTGGCACACCGTTTATCAGGCTCGCTGAACCCACTCATACACGCTTCTTCAGGCTTATGCGTGGCCGCCTAACAAGCGCGTGAAGCTGCCGGCGCGCCGACAACCTGAGTCTTGTGATCAGACCCAACGAAGACACAAGGAAGGGCAGCGATGAAGCTCTATACGCAGCTGAACTTCGGCGGGAATTGCGAAGCGGCATTCCGCTTCTATGAAAAGCATCTGGGCGGCAAGATTACGATGATGATGAATCAGAGCCAGGCACCAGGCGCGCCCAGTGGAGCGGGGAAGGCGATCATTCATGCACGGATGAACATTGGCGATACGGTATTGATCGCAAATGATGTTCCTCCGTCCGTCTTCCAGAAGATCCGCAGCGTCTACATCTACCTTTCTGTCGATTCGCCCGAAGAGGCCGAGCGGGTCCACAACCTGCTTGCTGACGGCGGTGAGGTTTATATGCCGATGAAGGAGACGTTCTACGCGACTCGCTTCAGCCAGCTGCGGGACCGGTTTGGCGTGTCATGGTCGATCATTCACGAACTTCCCAGACCGTGAGTGGAGGCATACCTGCGCGCCGGACTCATTGACGAGCTGCACACATGTTTCCCTGCGCAAATGCTTGTGACCCAGGGACTTGTGACTCCCTGCAGAGAGCTCGGCCCTTGCCGAGTCGGTCCGGCGGTGTCATTATCCTGCCGCGCCCGTTGTCCGGTTTCACGCGGGAGTCGTCATGCTTGTCGTCCGCACGTTGACACGGGCTGCCATCGTCGTTCTGATCGGTGCCGGCACCGTTGTATGGTACGCATGCACCGATCGCGCCCCCACCGGTCCCCTTGCCCCGCCGCCACCCAGCGCGCGCCGCGCCGCTCCGGACCTCGGCGCCGCCATCGCGGTCCTGCGGCGCCACACGGACGCCATCCTCGCAATCCCCGGTGTGGTGGGGACGGCGGTCACGGTCCTGCCGGACGGGCGGCCCGGCCTGCAGATCCTGCTGGAACGTTCAGGTATCGCCGGCTTGCCGGTGGCGCTCGACGGCGTCCCCGTCACCCAGCGGGTCACCGGCCGGCTCATGGCCTTCAGCGATCCCACTCAGCGCCAACGGCCCGCCCCGCCGGGGTTCTCAGTGGGGCATCCGGCGATCACCGCCGGCACCATCGGCGCGCGCGTGCGGGACGCGGTGGGGCGGGTGTATATCCTCTCCAACAACCACGTCCTGGCCAACTCGAACGGCGCCACGATCGGCGATCCTGAGTACCAGCCCGGGCCGTTCGACGGCGGCACGTCCACCGATCAGATCGCGACGCTGACCGACTTTCAGACGATCGACTTCACGGGCGCGGACAACACCATCGACGCGGCGATCGCCCTGTCGAGCACGTCCCTGCTGGACAATGCTACGCCCTCGGACGACGCCTACGGCATGCCGAACGCGACCATCTACGGCGACGCGAACGGCGACGGCCTGTTCGATGATCCTAACGCCCTGCTCGGACTCAACGTACAGAAGTACGGCCGCACCACGCGCCTCACGCACGGCCAAATCACCGGCGTCAACGCGACCGTCACGGTCTGCTATGCCGTTTCGCAATTCAGCTGCACCAAGTCCGCCCGCTACGTGAACCAACTGATCATCTCGCCGGGCACGTTCAGCGGTGGCGGCGACTCGGGCTCGCTCATCGTGACCGACGACGGGAACCTCAATCCGGTCGCGCTCCTCTTCGCCGGCAGCTCGACCGTGACCATCGCCAACCGGATCGATCTCGTCCTCACCCGGTTCGGCGTCACGATCGACGGCTTTGCGCCGCCGCCACCCGGTCCGCTGACCGACCTGGCCGTGACGAGCGTCAGTGGCCCCAGCTCGGCCGTGCAGGGCAGCACCGCCAGCATCCGCGTGACCGTGAAGAACTTCGGCAACCAGAATGTGTCCACCTTCGACGTCACCCTGCAGGACACGACCGAGCACGTGACGGTCGGCACGCAGAGCCTGGCCGGCCTGGCCGCGGGCGGCACCACGACCCTGACCTTCGCCTGGACACCGGCCGACACCGGCGACCACGATCTGTTGGCCCGCCAGACCCTGGCCGACGACAAGGCCGCCAACGACCAGCGCTTCGTGACGATCCCGGTCCACCCTCCGGTGACCGATCTCGCCCTGACCGGCATCACCGCGCCCGCCCGGGTGACGCAGGGCGACACGGCGCCCGTCGTGGTCACGGTCCAGAACGTGGGCGGGCTGAATGTGAGTA
>Ga0209469_1001907_pt1 | contig 10574 bp, 9 predicted proteins | sample GraSoiAngelo_123_FD_185880 | JGI IMG/M metagenome (GOLD analysis project Ga0209469, IMG submission 185880) | Grasslands soil microbial communities from the Angelo Coastal Reserve, California, USA - 14_0927_02_40cm (SPAdes) (version 2) | ecosystem: Environmental > Terrestrial > Soil > Grasslands ... | reverse complement strand
AGATGCATACGTGCCAGATGATCGCCCCGCAGGAGAATGCCGGCCCGCGCGGCGACGCCCGCGGCGAAGCGACCCTTGTCCCAGGCTTGCTGGCGCTCCTCGCCGGCGATCTGGATGAGCCCGTCGACGAATGTCGCCTGGTTGACGTAGATGTACGCCTTGGTGCCCACCGGGAAGGGAAGATCAAGCTTGTTGCTCATCATCCACGCGACCGCGTTGATCAGGTCGGCGTCACTCGGGCTCTTGCCGAGCGGCGACGCCTCTCCGCTGAACCGAATCTCGTATTCACGGTACGGACCCGCCGCGCTCGGCGCCGGCCCTGCCAGCGCCACCAGGGTCAGCAGGACGAGCCAGGCGAGACGAAGCCCCGATCGCCGTCGGCGACCATTTCCTGACCGATCGGCCATGAACTCACCAGGTCGCCGCTCGGCTCGATGGCGCCGGCTCATCACGACATCCTCGAGTAAGTCTGTGAAATCTCGGAAAGGGTGAGGTGCCATCGGCACGCTCGGCGCGTTAGGCATTGTCCTTGCCATCCTGAATCAGCAGGAGGTACGAACGATGTTCACGCCCCTGTCGAGGACCCGAGCGGCCGAGACCCTGATGCAGTGGATCGTATACGCTGGCCTGGTCGCGCCCTGGGGAGTCATCCTGGCGTGGCTGGCTTCAGGACTGGCCCGGCAGTAGCGCCGGTCACCGTGAGAGAGCCATGACTTCGACCACATTCTGGCTCGGGGCGCTCATGCTCGTGGCCGTGATCCTCGTCGGCCTCGGCACGGCTCTCCTCGTCAGCCTGCAGGTCCTCGGTCCTCACGCTCGACGCGCGACTCGTGGCCACCATCACTGATCGGTAAGCAGCGGGCCAGTTCGAAGGTGGTGACGTAGCCCCTTTGGGGGCGTCTGCCCCCAGCAGCCGACTCGGATTCCGGTGTATCGTTCGTTGGGCATTGTCACCGTCCGCAGCGTGAGGATAACTCCACTCAGGGAGGCTCGCTCACGGAGATGACGACGCTGCCGCGTCGCTCCATCATGCTCGCAGTGCTCGTGGTGATCTGGTGCAGTCCCGCCGCTGCAGAGGAATGGTCGCGCGCCTACATCTCACGCCTGCCCGACTCCGCGTTCGCCGTCGTCGAGACCGCGCCCGACGGCCGGAAGGTGCGCCACCTTCCCCACCACGACGAGACGGGCGCGGTTGATCTCGCGCACCTCAGGGCTGCACGCTCACGCCTGGGTCAGGTGAGGTGGCTCGACCCCGCGAGCGAGGCCGTCGCGCGCCGACATCTGGAGGAGCACTGGCGCGAGCTGAACCGCTGACCCGGTCATCCCCTTCATTGACGCCGACCACCCTCCCGGCTATCCTTCCGGCGGTCCCAGCCGACCAATCATAGGGAGAGCATGATGAAGAAGCGTCTCGCGAGCATGACCGCGCTGAGCGTGCTGACCCTGATCGCCGTCCTGTCTCCACCCGCAGCGACCCAAACGCCCCCCTCCAAGGTCGCCGGCGCGCCTAAAGAGCTCCGTGTCGGCATCGTGACGCTGCTCTCCGGGCCGGCCTCGAGCACCTTCGGTATCCCCGCGAAGAAGGCCGCGGATGCCTGGGTGGAGAAGATCAACGACGAGGGCGGCATCGGCGGGGCGAAGCTCGTGCCGGTCCTCACCGACGAGGCCGGGCCCGGTGACAAGGTCGTCGCCGAGTTCAGGCGCCTCGCGGCGGACGAGAAGGTGGACCTGGTCATCGGCTATATCTCGAGCGCCAATTGCGTGGCCGTGCCCGCCGTCGCAGAGGAGCTCCGGGTCCTCACCGTCCTCTTCGACTGCGGGACCACCCGGGTCTTCGAGGAGGCGAAGTACAAGTATGTGTTCCGCACCGCCGCCCACACGGGCATCGATGGGATCGGCGCGGCCCGCTATCTCCTGACCGCCAAGCCCGATGTGAAGACGGTGGCCGGCCTCAACCAGGACTATGCGTGGGGGCGGGACTCGTGGGAGATCTTCATCCGCGCCCTCCGCAAGCTCAAGCCCGACGTCCAGGTGGTCGAGACCCTCTGGCCCAAGCTCTTCCAGGGCGACCTGTCGGCCGAGATCTCGAAGCTTCTCACCGCCAAGCCCGACGTGGTCTTCCACAGCCTCTGGGGAACGGACCTCGCCTCGGTGAATAGCCAGGGCCGGGTCCGCGGGCTCTTCCGCCAGAGCCTCGTCATCCACAACAACTCTGCGTTCCTCTTCAAGGAGTTTCGGGACCTGCCCGAGGGGTTCGTGGTGGGGTTCCGCGGCACGCACTGGCCCGAGGTGCCCGACCCCGCCAAGAATCCGCTCCAGAAGGAGTTCGTCGAGCGCTGCACGAAGAAGTTCGGGGAGCCGTGTGGGTCGCCCCACGGGAGCTATCACATGGTCCAGGCCCTCCAGGGGGTGAAGGCCGCCTACGAGAAGGCGATCAAGACGACCGGCCGGTGGCCGGGTGTGGAGGACGTCGTGCGAGCCTTCGAGTATCTCGAGTTCGACTCGCCGAGCGGGCGCATCGCGATGGCGGTCGGTGGCGGCCACCAGGCCATCGAGGATTCGCTCTACGGGACGGTAAAGCTCGACGCGCAGAAGAAGCAGAACGTGCTCACGAGCGTGCGGGTGTTCCCGGCCAAATGCGTCAACGCCCCCGACGGGGTGAAGACCCTGGACTGGATCGACCAGGGCTTCCGCGGCGCCCAGTGCCCGTGAGGTCGGCGGGCGGCGAACGACCGGCCTGAACCACCTCATCGTCGTCGCGCTCGACGGGATCAGCTACGCGTCGTGGCTGTTCCTGGTGTCGGCCGGCCTCACGTTCACCTACGGCGTCGTCCGAATCCTGAACCTCGCCCACGGTAACCTCTACGCCCTCGGGGCGTACATGGGCGCGTGGCTCGTCCTCGGCTGGGGATCGAGCGCCTGGCCCGCGCTGAGCTACCTGCTGCTCTTGCTGGCCGCCGTCTTCATCGGCGTGACGGCGGGGCCCGTCATCGAGCGCCTTTTCCTCCGCCGCGTCTACGGCAAGGAGGAGGAGATCCAGATCCTGCTCACCTTCTCCATCCTCCTAATCCTGGAGGACGTGATCAAGCTCGCGTGGGGCGTGAGCCCGCTCTTCGCCGACAGGCCGTATACGTACATGGGGGTGGTGCGCCTGGGCGGCGTCGACTACGCGGGCTACCCGTTCCTGCTGACCGGCATCGCCACGGTCACGGGTCTCCTCCTGTGGCTCGTCGTCACGCGCACGCGCTTCGGGAAGGTGCTGATCTCGGTGATCACGGACCGCGAGGTGAGCTCCGCCCTCGGCGTGAACGTGCCGCGGATCTACACCCTCGCCTTCACCCTGGGGGCGGTCTTCGCCGCGCTCGGCGGCGCCTTCACCGCGCCGATGTTCTCGCTCGTGCCCGGGATCGGCGCCGAGGTCATCGTCGTCTCCTTCGCCGTCGTCGCCATCGGCGGGCTCGGGTCCATCGGCGGCGCGGCCCTCGGGGCCTTGCTGGTGGGCCTGGCCCGGGCGACCGCCGTGCACCTCTTCCCCGAGCTCGACCTCTTCGCCATCTACCTGATCATGGCGCTGGTGCTGCTCTTCCGGCCCCAGGGCCTCTTCGGTCAGGTGGAGGCGCGGAGGATCTGATGGCGCTCGTCCTCGCCCTCGCGGGACTCGCGGTGTTCCTCGTGGTGCCGCCCTTCCTGCCCGAGTGGATCACCTTTCTCCTGACGCTCGCGTGGGCGAAGGCGCTCGCCGTCCTCGGCATCGTGCTCCTCCTGCGCGGCGGGCTGCTCACTTTCGGCCACGCCCTCTACTACGCGGTGGGCGCGTACACCGCGGGCTTCGCGGTGAAGTTCCTCGGGGTGCACGACGGGCTCGTGGTCCTCGTCCTCGCGGTGGTGACGGGCGCCGGCGCGAGCGCACTGCTGGGGCTCCTCCTCGCGCGCTATCGCGGCGTCCACTTCGGGCTCCTCAACCTCGCCTTCTCGATGGTCCTCTACGCGATCCTCCTCAAGTTCTACGCGGTCACCGGCGGCACGGACGGCCTGAGGCTCCCCACCCCCCTGCTCGCCGGCGTGAAGCCCGACGCCCAGCACCTCCGCCTGACGATCTACTACGTGACGGTCGTGCTGGCGGCACTCCTGCTCTACGTCGCCTATCGGTTCACCACCTCCCCGCTGGGCTACACGCTGCGCGCCGTGCGCGACAACGAGGTGCGGGTGGAGTACATGGGCGCCTCGGTCAGCCAGGCGATCTACTGCTCGTACATCGTCGCCGGGGTGATGGCGAGCGTGGGCGGTGTCCTCGCCGGCTTCTCGGTCGGCCACATCGTCCCCGAGGTCTCGTTCTGGACCCAGTCGGGGGAGTTCGTGTTCGTCGCGCTGCTCGGCGGGACGGGGAGCGTGCTGGCGCCCGTCGCCGGCTCCATCGTGTTCGAGTTCGTGCGCAACTACGCCTTCAAATACTCCCCGTACACCTGGCAGATGACCCTGGGCATCGTCCTCCTGATCATCATCTTCTTTCTGCCCGGCGGCCTCTGGAGCCTGACCGGGATCGCACGACGCTGGGGCTTCGCGACGAGACGGTGGAGCCGGTGAGGGCGGTCCTCGAGACGATCGGCCTGACCAAGTTCTTCGGTATGGTCCGCGCGGCGGAGGACCTGAGCCTCAGCTTCCAGGAGGGCGAGCTGGTCGGCATCGTCGGCCCGAACGGCTCGGGAAAGACGACCCTGCTCAACGTGATCACGGGGTACGTGAAGCCCGACCGCGGGCGGATCCGCTATCAGGGGAAGGACATCACCGGCCTCTCCCCGCGAGCCGTCGCGGATCTCGGCATCGCGCGCTCCTTTCAGATGCCGCAGCTCTACCTCTCCCTCACCGTGCTGGAGAATCTCGTCCTGGCCCTCGCGATCCGGGCGGGACGGGCGCGCGAGTTCTGGGCGCCCCTCGTGCGCGCCGATCGGCTGGACGAGGCGCGCCGCGTCCTGGAGCAGTTCGACCTGGAGGAGCACGCGACTCACGAGGCGGGCCAGCTTCCCGAGGGCGCCCGAAAGCTCCTCGACGTGGCGCTCTCGTTCGCCCGGCGCCCGCGGATCCTCCTGATGGACGAGCCGACGAGCGGCGTGAGCGCGCGGGACAAGTCGAAGGTGATGGACACGCTGGTCCCGGTGCTGAAGGGGACGGGCGTGACCACGATCTTCGTCGAGCACGACATGGAGGTCGTCCAGCGCTACGCCGAGCGGGTGCTCGCGTTCGACGAGGGCAAGGTGGTCGCCGCCGGGTCGCCCGACGCCGTGCTCGCGGACCCCGCCGTGCGGCGGGCCCTCCTGGGACAGCCGTAGCATGTTGAGCGTTCACGGACTCGTGGTCCGGCTCGGCGGGCTCTCGATCCTCCGGTCGCTCTCCCTCGAGATCTCGACCGGCTCCATCCTCGGTCTCGTGGGTCGGAACGGCGCGGGCAAGACCACGACGCTCCGGTCCATCATGGGGCTCGTCCCGGTGGAGTCGGGCCACGTGGTGCTCGACAACCGGGACATCGTCCGCCTCCCGCCGTTCGAGCGCGGACGGCTCGGCATCGGCTACATGCCCGAAGACCGGCGCCTCATCGGCGCGCTGACGGTGAAGGACAACCTCCTCGTCCCGGCCTGGGGCCAGGGACGCCACGACGCCGACGCGCGCTGGAACGCGGTCGCCGGGCTCCTGCCCGAGCTCGCGCCCCTGGCGCGCCGGCTAGCGTCCACGCTCAGCGGGGGCCAGCAGAAGCTGGTCGCGCTCGGTCGGGCGCTCTTCTGCGCGCACAGCCTCCTGCTGCTCGACGAGCCGATGGAAGGCGTGTCGCCGGCGCTCTCGGCCCGCATGGCCGAGGTCGTCCGCGCCTTTCTGGCGACGAAGCCCGGGCTCGCCGTGCTGGTGGCCGAGTCGGACGTGAATCGGGTGCGCCTTCTGACCGGGCGCATCGCGACGATCGAGCGCGGCGAGGTCGTTCCGAGCGTGTGATCGTCGGGTTCCCTCGTCGCAGCTGCATCGGCCTCACTCGACGACGATGAGGGAGCCGAAGTCCCCGTGGGGCACGTACAGGCGGCCGTTGGGCGCCACGATGGGGCGCTGGAGACCGTTGGCCCCCACGGCGACCGTGAGGTTGACGAGGATCGACAAGGTCTGCGTGTCGATGACGCTGATGACCCCGGTGCGGCTCTGGACGGCGTACAGTCTCGCGCCATCGCCACTAATCGCCAGGAAGACCGGGGCGTCGGGGAGCGCGACGCTTCCAACAACCGCGTTGGCGCTCGTGTCGATGACATCGACGCGGTTGGCGCCGCCATTCGCCAGGAAGGCCCGCGGCGGCGTCGGGCTGGTCACGAGGTCGTTGTAAATCCCGCCGCCCGGCGCGAGGGTCGCCACGACCGTGTTCCGCACGGTGTCGATCACCGGGATGCTCGTATTGAACCGGCCGACGACCAGGAGCTTGCGCTCGTCGCCCGTCAGGGCGAGCTGGGAGGGTTGGAACGGGACTGGCACCGTCGCAACGACCGTCGTCGTGTTGAGATCGACACCCCTGACCGCAAACGAGCCGGCACCCAGGACGGCCCCCGCATAGAATGTCGTCCGGGCCGCGTTGGCGATCCCCGCACCGACCCCGCCGGTGAAGGACGTGACGCCCAGCTGGGTGCGGGTGGCGACGTCGATCACGGCGATGCGGCTCGCATCGATCGAGAAAAGGCGAGAGCCATCCGGCGTGACGAGGAGCCTGGCCGGAGACCCGGCGGTGGACTTTGCGATGGTGCTCGTGAGCGTGCCCGTCGCCACGTCCATGAGATAGATGAGCGAGCGGCTGTCGTCGAGGTAGACCGTCCCGCCGGTCACGGGATCCGCGGCCACCGCCGCCAGCACCGGGGCCGAGCGCGCTGGGGACTTGGGAATCGTCGTGTTGGGGAGCGCGGTGTTCGTTCGAGTGTCCAGCGCGGCAAGGAACGCCGTGGTGAAACCCGCGCTCCCGAACACCTTGTCACCCGCTCGCGTCGCGACGAGCAGGTCCTGCGGCGCGCCGGTGCGCGAGACGGGCGCGTCGACCATCCCGTTCACGGCAAGATCCAGGACGCTCAGGCTGTTGCTGTCGCGGCCCACGATGTAGACGAGACGGCCGCCCGTGAGGGCGGCGCCGAGCAGCGGCGTCGCCGCGTTTAGCCGCACGACGCTCGCCACCGTGTTCGTCGCGGGATCGATGACCGCGGCCGTGTTCTCCCGAGTCGCCGCCACGACGACCCGCTGGCCGTCGGGCGTCACCACGATGCTCCGGGGGTCCCCACCCACGCTGAGGGTCGCGACCACCGCGTTCGTCCGGGTATCGAGGACCACGACGGCGGGCTGGAAGCTCGGGCGGACAAAGCTATCGCCGACGTAGAGCCGCCCGGCCGTCGGATGGACGGCCGCGGCGACCGGGCTGCTGAAGGGGCCAGCAATGTTGGTCACCGCGTTCGTCGCGGTGTCGACGACCACGACGTTGTTGCCGCCGTCCGTCGTGTAGTAGCGGGCCCCGTCCGGTGTGAAGACACCGAAGGTGGCGCCGCCCGTAAACCGTCCGCTCGCGATCGTCGCCACGACGGTGCGCGAGACCACGTCGACGACGCTGATCGTGTCGTCGAGCACGTTGTGCACGTAGACGCGCCGGTTGTCGGGTGACGCCGCGATGCCGCTCGGCCAGCGCCCGACCGGAATCCGTGTCGCCACGGTGTTGGTGGCGGTGTCGATGAGGCTCACGCGGGCGTCGGTCGGGTTGGTCACCAGCACGCGGCGGCCGTCCGGGCTCATCGCAAGCAGGGCTGCGTCGGTCGCGACCAGCGGGATCGTCGTCACCACGCCGTTCGTCGCGAGGTCAAACACCGTGACCGACACCGCCAGGCGGTTGAGCACGTAGAGCCGAGCGCTGTCGGGCGTGATGACGGACCGAAACGCTCCGGCGCCGGCCGGCATCGTCGCGATGATCGAATGGCTGGCGCTGTCGATCACGCTCACGGTATTGCGGCCCTGATTGACGACGTACGCGCGTCGCCCGTCCCGGCTCACCTGGATGTCCGTCGGCTGCAGGAACGGCGGATCGACCGTCGCCACGATCCGCGGCACCCGACCGACAACGGTGAAGCTCTGGGCGCTCGTCGCTGAGCCGGCCGGCGTCGTCGCGCCGATCGGCCCCGACGTCGCACCGGCCGGCACCTGGACGGTCAAGCGTGTCGTCTCGGCGGACACCACCCCGGCGGGCGTCCCGTTGAACCGCGCGACGTTGTTCGCCGGGGTCGGGTCGAAGCCGGTCCCGATGATGACGACGGTGTCCCCCATCCCACCGCTCGTCGGCACGAACGAGGTGATCACCGGCGGCGGCGGCACGGTGAACGTGGCCGTCGCGCTGCCCCGCGAGTTCGTCACCACGAGCGGGCCCGTCACCGCTCCGACCGGCACCCGCGTTGTGATGCCCGTCGGTGCCTGCGACAGCACGACCGCGGAGACGCCGGCGAACGTCACCTGCGTGTCGGGATCGAACCGCTCACCCGTGATCGTCACGAGGGTGCCCGCCGGCCCGCGCGCCGGGTCGACGCTGGTGATGCTCGGCGGGAATCGGACCGTGAAGGTCCGCACCGCCGGTGTGGGATCTTCGTTGCCCGCCAGGTCGAGGGCCTTGACCTCGAAGGTGTGAAGCCCCTCGCTCAGGCCGGTGAGCGGCGCCGTCGGCTGGGGATCGAACGGCGCGAAGGCCCCACCGTCCACGCGCCAGGCGAACCGGAGGCTCGCCACGGGCGTCAGGAAGTCGGTCCCGGTGAAGGTGAACGTCGCGCTCGCGACCTGAATCACGCCGCTCGGCCCACTCGTGATCTGCGTGTCGGGAGGCGTGTTGTCGACGATCACGACGCGCGTCGTCGCCGTGGTGTTCGTCGCCCGGTCGACCGTGACGGCGCCCAGGGTATGAGCGCCATCGGGTACGGTCGTCGTCGACCACGTCGCCGCGGCCGCGGCGCTCGGCGTGGGGAGCGGAGGAGCGACCGTGCTGCTGAGTGGCCGGCCGTCCACGCTGAGCGCGAGGGTCGCCACGCCGCTGCCGCCGTCGCCGGCCTGAGCCTTGACGCTCACGTCGAGCCGCGCGTAGCTGCCGGCGGCCGGTGTCGGGAAGGCGAGGGTGGGCGGGATATCGTCGTGGACGATCATCGCCTCGGCGGGTGGCGAGCTGAGCCCGTTCCCTGCGCCTGCCGTCGCGTAGACGACGACGGTGTTCGTGCTGTTAGCCGTGAGCGTGATCAAGGCTGTGAAGCCGCCGATCGCATCCGCCGTTACCGTGGCCGGTGCGGTGGCGCCGTTCAGAAAGAGGTCGACGCGCGCACCTGGACTGGTGGTCCCGCTCACCGTCACCGGTGACCGGTTGGTGAAAGCGGGCGCCCTCAGCGTGAGCGCCGACGGCGCGCGGAACTCCAGGAGCCGCCCGGCTTTCCCGTCGGCGAGGTAGAGCGCGCCGTCGGGGCCGAAGGCGAGCCCTTGCGGGTCGATGAGATTGGCGGCGAAGTCGGTCAGATGGCCGTCGGGGTGGATCTTGCCGATGGCGCGCTTCGAGGTGTCCTGCTCGAGCGTCAGGCCCTTCATCGACACGTACTCGGCTCCGAGTCCATCAGGGGCGAGGCCCACCGGCTGCGTGAGCTCGCCACGGACCAGCGTGATGGGGGTCCCGAGGCTCCCGTCAGCGAGGACCGGATAGCGCAGGACGATGCCCGTGGTGTCCGCCTTGCCCCCGAGACCCTTCGCCGCAGCATCGAGGTAGCCCTCGCCGAGGGCAAGCGCCTCCACCTGCTGCATGCCGTCGGCCACCGTGGCGAGCGTGCCGTCAGGGGCGAGGCGGAGAATCGCCTCCTCGCCGCTCGCGTCGGCGTCGTCGCGAGAGGCGCGGCCGCGACGGCCGTCGTCACGAGGGATCTGGCGATGGGCGCTGATGTACAGGCTGCCGTCGGCGGCGGCCATCCAGCGCGGCTTCTTGATGCCCGTCACAAGGACCGTCAGCGCGCCCGAGGGCTCGAGCCGCAGGATGCGGCCCGCTCCCTCTTCGGCGATGAGCAGGCGACCCTCGGCGTCGAGGGCGAGCCCGGCCGGGCGGTCGAGTCTCTTGAGGGCGATGCTCAGCGCACCGACCGCGGAGACGCGGTAGACGCTTCCGGCACCGCGGTCCGAGACGTAACGCGCGCCGTCGGCGGTCACGGCGACGCCAACCAGCTCGTCCCGTCCGTCGAGCACCGTCTCGACCGACGCAAGCGCCGTGATCTGACGCTCGGCGGCACCCTCGACTGTGAAGGTGAGCAATCCCAGCACGACCGGGCCGATGACTACAAGCCGTCTCATCGCCTCACGCCTCCCGCGCTCGTCCGCCTGGATATCCGGACTCGATCGCGCTCGAGTGCCTTACCTGACCGTCGCGCCATGACGAGCACACTCGGTGCCAGCGCGCGGGCTGGTGGGGAATCGTGGACTTAGCGGTCAGTCCCGAGGACCGCGAGTGACAGCTCGCCCTCATAGGTGACCGAACGTGTCACAAATGCGGAGGAGATTCCGGAAACGCG
>Ga0209469_1001896_pt1 | contig 10609 bp, 9 predicted proteins | sample GraSoiAngelo_123_FD_185880 | JGI IMG/M metagenome (GOLD analysis project Ga0209469, IMG submission 185880) | Grasslands soil microbial communities from the Angelo Coastal Reserve, California, USA - 14_0927_02_40cm (SPAdes) (version 2) | ecosystem: Environmental > Terrestrial > Soil > Grasslands ... | reverse complement strand
TATCGATGAAAATTCTATCGAATAAGGGGTGCTCGGGGTGACGAATTCTGCCCAAATCGATACGATGTTTCTTGCGTCAAAGTTCGATCCTGTCCGTAGCTTGAGGGGCAAAATGTCTTGTGTCCATCCATCGTAAGTTGTTGACGCAAATTCGTCTGCGCTAAACCAAATGACTGTGTTCGACCGGTCCATAATACCGATGTTCAAAGTGGAGGTGTCTGTTCCAGTCACCCATAGCGACATGGCATCGAAAGATGACCAATCCTGGCTAGACAGAAATGAATAGGATGCCTGATGGGTTCCACTCTTCGCGGCCGTAACATTCAACCTAATGGCCGTAGTATTGTTGAGTCCGAAGTTGGTCACTGACACAGAATCGCCCTCGTAACTTGTCCAAGGCTCCCTAGTCGCATTAGCGAGAGAAATGGCATTGATGGGGTCGATTTGGGCAAAATGTTCAAGCTGATACGCGTAGGTGACAATTGGAGCTTTTTGGCCGTACGGCGTTCCAACTCCAGTGATCATGGGGTTGCTAAAGTAATTCTGATAGAATTGAACAGCGCCTTGGAATCCCCAATTCGTTGACACGTAAATCATTGGATTGTAAGCCAAAAGAATTCTTCCCGAGTCATTTTGTACATTAAGCCATTGTCGCAGATGATTGTATTGGACCGGGATATTGACTCCCAAGCTTGTAGGTTGTTGGTAGTCTGTCGCCACCGCGCCCGTTACGAGGGGCCAACTCGATAAGATCAAAATCAAAGCCAAGGAAATTGCAGCGCTAGCGCTGAGGGCGAGTTTTCTGGTCCGCCTAAGTCTTGAGGCAATAGCTGAGATTTCGGCGTAGAACGTCCCGAAAAGTAGGGAATAGAGAAGAGCAACGAAGGGGATAATTGTACTGGAGACATAGAAGACCTTCAGGACTGAGAGTGAAACAAGGGACGTAAAGACCTGGCCCAAAAGGTCGTTGTTGCCCATCGCGAAGAAAATGCAAAACGCTGTAATCGCTGCAATAATTGAGACCCGCCTTGTTCGGTTGAACAAAAGAGTCGCGAAGCAAACCGTCGGAAGGGCGATGGTGGATAACAAGACTACGGCGTTCGAAACATACACTGACGAGTAGGGCACGTAGCCGTTGTAGAACCCCCAGTAATTTAGCAGTCTCACCGTATTGAAAATTCCCGCCCAATTGTTGATCTGAAGATTGGCTGGGAAGGCGGATAGAGTGGACTGGTAGGAGTTTAGGTTGATCAGAAACGGATACAACCAGTAGGCATTTACGACAATCGCTCCGGCAAGGATGGCCCCGACGTAAGCTACCAAAAATGTGAGATTGCGCTTCTTCGCAGCAGATAATGCGGTTGAGATTGCAACGTAGAGGATGACGAATGCAGAGGCCACAATCGCATACTGTGCGGAACTCCCAGGAAACCTGGCCATCAGAACGAAAGACACAGCCGTGCAGGGAAGCGAATACTTCATTGACTTTTTCTGATGGCCACTAATGAACAATGCCAGAAAGACTGGAAAGAAGGCCCGTTCTGGCAGGTTTAGCCACGGCATCTTGAAGGTATCGACGACCTGAGAGGGGTTGAGAAAAAAGAAGGTGCCAGCGAATACTGACGCAATCTGGTTCGCGCCTACACGAGGAATCAAAGTTCGAAGGAGATACGCTGTTCCACAGGAGCCTATCGCGAAGAAGGCGCACAAGTATAGCCAAGAGGAGAATACCGTGTCGAAGCCGATTGCCTCTAGGAATGCTAGGATTGACGCATCAGTAAGAGGAGGTCCCGCAAGCACTTGAGGGACGTTAGTCCCAACATCCACCCAAGGGTTCCATGCTACGAGATACCTTTCGAGCTCAGCTACGTTGAAGGGCGGAATTATGTTGTCTCCACCAAGTGGCAAGAAATGAGGGGGAAGCGCTAGATAGGCGATTAAGAAGGAGAAGAAAATTAGGCTCACCAAGTAGAGCCTTGGCAAGACCAATGACCGTCCTAGTTGAGTGATCTTTGCCAAGCGACTAGATTCATTCATGTCTGCTTGCCTTTCGAGGGCTAGAAGGCAAGAATTGAAGGTTGCCTATGTCAGCAAGATCAATGCCGGCACAGAGATCAGGTTAAGAGGTGCCCGATCTAAGCTACATGAACAGCCTTCGGAAAGGAAATGGAAGAGGCTTAAGCGATTCTGCAAGCGCCTTTGAGCCGAGAGCTGGAGGCTTATAACCAAAACGGAAAATCGCTTACCATGGAAATGAGATCGTACGCTCTTCAATCGGTTAAAGATCAATATGAAAAGTATCCCTACCCGAGATACCAGTCGACGGATGCTCTGCTTACCGCTAGTTGGCTTAAGAAGCATGGGTTACAGTCGAAGACAGTTATCGACATTGGCTGTGGCACTGGGCTTTGGTCGATAGCATTTGCTCTGAACGGTTCAAGTGTCACGGCCGTAGATTTTTCGACCGCTTCCCTCTCCTACGCTGACAAGATGGCGCGGGGACTGGGCGTTTCGGTGACTTTCAAGAGAGCGGATCTTTTCAGCTTCGAGACTTCTGAAAGATTTCAGTTAGTCTTTTGCAATGGTGTTCTGCATCACACCGGTAACGCTCGCGACGGCTTCCATCGAATTGCTCAGTTTCTGGAGCCTGGCGGCATGCTAGCCATCAGTTTGTACAATCGCCTCTCGCCGTTTCGCTTGGGCAAGTTTCTGGTCCGAGGTCTTGGTCGAGACAGCGTTGAGTCCAAGAAACTTGTGGCGCAGGCGATCATCGCTCTCCCTCTTTCAAAAGCTCTTTTCACAATCGCAAGTCGCACACAGCCAGGCCCGTTTGGATCAGCCTGGGAGTACATGTCAAGTGATGAGAATCTCGTTGACCTTCTGTGCCATGCTCACACGTCTTATCACACCGTTTGGGAAGTCAAGCAATGGTACAAAGACGAGGGCTTCGAGTTTATCCTGACTATTCCCCCAGAGTCTATTTCGGGGGCGGTTCTTCCCAACCTTCTGTTTTATCTCGGAAGGAGGCCGACTTCCGAGCCTGCTGCAGTAAGCTAGAGACCGAGCATTCCGACGCGGCGGCCAATAGGCCGCTTGGGGCTGCCCGAACGGAGGATCCGTACAAGACATCACGAAGAAGTAGGCACTGACTGAGTTTCGAGTTCGTTCATACTTCTAAGCTGTCCGATGCCCGCAGCACAAAACTCCAATGACTTCAGCATCAACAACCCTGCTCCATGCGATGGGTCTTCTCTGATCGCTTTCAAACTGGGTGCGAGAATCCTCGACATTGGGTTCACTTGTCGGAACCCAACCCTGGGGTGATTTCTCAGGTATTTTCCAAAAGTTTTCCCATATCCATACTTTTTTCTCAGAGCATTGACGAGCTTCAGATCACCTTCATCGTGCACGATAGTAGCTGCCGTTCTGCCGATACGGATACCGCGAAGCCTAGCTCTTATGGTAAGATCCCAATCCTCCCCAGCTTCTAGGGTAGGATTGTATCCCCCGAGTGAATGAAACGCTGTCTTGCGAAAACACCGTGGTGCCTCTGCCAATTCATTTCGAATAGAAAGGCGCTTATCGAATTCTTTGCATTTCGCCCAGAAGCCACGTCCTGTTGAGACTTCTGGGATAACAAGCGCGTCGTCAACCAAAATTCCGTCAGCGCAATCTTTGATAAGATTCTTGGAGAGGATCATGTCCGCGTCAACGAAGAGGACCCCAGTGCCAGAAGACTCTGAGGCGCCTATGTTTCGAGCAACGCTTCGATTGGCATTTGTCTGAAGCACAGTTGCACCCTTCCCTCTTGCGATATTTGGGGTCGCATCTGTGCTGAACCTGTCGACAACGACGAGATCTTTGAACGCTTCAGTCTGCTCGCTGATTGAATTCAGACATTGGGCAATTGTACGTGCTGAGTTGCATGTTGGAATGACTATGGAAACGTCACGCATGGCGTTTCAGCTGCCTAGTTTCTTCATAGTAAGTTAATGTGGATTTTCGTTGAAAGAACAAACCTCTTACCGAGAACTCAAGATCCCTGGAGGACTCGAGTGATCGTCTCTTCGAATGCTCTTGCAGACTTGTCCCAAGAATGTTCCCGTGCCCACTTCCAGGCACTCTCCGAAAGTCTGTTCCAGGCTTGGTCGTCGGTCAGCAGTCTTGATACACGATCAGCGAATGCCGTTTTGTCAGGGAACGGCGCCAGAAAGCCTGTCGTTCCATCAAGTATGGAATCTCTTGAACCGGGAACGTCCCAGCCGACGACTGGGGTGCCAACAGAATTTGCTTCTATCACCGATATACCGAAACCTTCGCGAGAAGAGGGAGAAATCGCAACGCGATTCTCACTGTAGATCTTGAATTTGCTTTGGTCTGACACTCTACCTAGAAAGCTGACATTCTTCGAAAGCCCTAGATCGTTAGACAGCCTCAGTAACTGCCCATGATACGGACCCGAGCCACCTACGACGAGTCTCACATTGGGTGATACGTCGATTATCCTTCTTAACGCGCCGAAGGCGAGTTGTATCCCCTTGTACTTCATAAGTCTGCTAACGCAAGCTACAGTCATCGGCGACCGCTCTGTAAGGGCTGATCGGGGAAAACCTAGGTTCGTGCAACCTGGCTCAATGACATCAATATTCCTGGCTTCAATCCCGCAAGATAGCAGGTCGCGCGCGGTGCTTTGGGATGCCGCGACGATCCTAGAACCAGCATAGATCCTATACATCAAAGGTTCAAGTGAAAAGCCCAGGTTCGACACCGGTCTTGGGAGTTCGTCGTAGAATATTTCCCTGACCAGTTGATGAATAATCGCTATCCGTGGGGTCCGCGAATACATAGGCGAGAGCCAGGGTATTCCAACATCACAATTGTCGACCAAAAGGTCGGTTTTGCCTGCGAACTTGGCGACGTACCTCATTGGGAGCAGAATGCGATGAAATGACTCTGGGAAGCTCCTGTAGGTGATTCCATCGATTTCTTCGACATTATGTTGGTTGTTCCAGTTTCCTGAAAGAACAGTCACGGAATGTCGAGTCGCGAGACGGCGGAATATTTCGTGAATATATCTAGCGGCTCCCCCACTCAGAGGATGTCTTACTGTACGTCTGCTCAGAACTACAATTCTTACCAAGTCCCGGTTCGAATCTAAGGCGAGAGTGTAAAGGGTTACGCTTGGGCTCTGGAGGCTTGTCGCAGTGACTCTAGGGGCATGTGAGCGATCAGGTTGAGAAGCATGATTGAATGATAAGTGATGTCGCGAACGTTATTGGGCCCGCCAAGAAAATGACCATCCTGGAAGTACTTTGATTCACCGTTCTTCCTCTCGTGCAACGTTACTGGGAACTCTGTTGATTCGAATCCTCTGACCCTTAGAAGCGGCACGACCAAGGGCAGGCCATAATCGAATATTGTACCATCACCCGCCGCGTCTCTCCTTAGGACCTTAATCCCGCAGTTAGAATCTCTAAGACTCATGCGAAATAGTATCCGCACGATCTTGTTGTAGAGACGTGAGAATGCCGTTCTTGAGGCCCCGTAGCCGTTGTAGTCTCGGCTTCCATTTACGAAATCGATCCCATTGTTCAATTTGCCCACCATGGCCACGAGGTCTTGGGCAGCATATTGGAGATCCGCATCGAAGAAAGCGATAAGCTCGCCCCTCGCTCGTCGGACGCCTTCCCGAAGGGCAGTGGCCTTTCCAAAATTGTCCACTAGGTCGATAAACCTGACCGAAAGATGGGATTCGCATAGGGCGCGTGCGCCCATGGTTGTCCCGTCTGTGCTTCCATCGTTGACAAGCAGAATCTCGTGGAGAATTTGGGCCGAACGAAATGCCTCGTCCAGTTGATTAACACAGTTCCCAATGTTGTCCTGCTCATTGTAGCATGGAACTATTACTGAGACGTGTGGCTTGGGTCCTCTCATTTCTTCATTCTCGGGGTCGCCCAACCAGCATCGCCAATTTTTCGGTAGTCGATTCGCTTCTGCTGGAAGAAGTCTCTGTAACTCTGCCAGGCACCCTCTGCATCTAGTACGAACGTGCCTGACTTGATGAATTTCAGAAGGAGTGGCACTGGAGTCTCGGTATATTCAATGTGGGGAACAGACACGACTACGGAATCGAATTTTTTCAGATCATCTGGGTAGCTGAAAGTGCCAACCCCTGCAATCTCTTCTATCTCCTTCGAGGAGTAGAAGGGGTCCTGAATTACGACATGCTTTCCAGCTTTCTTCAGAACCTCAGCGAGCATTATGGTCGGTGAGAGAACGTGGACTTTCAGATTTCGCTTGTAGCTAAGGCCGAGTATGCCGACTGTGCTTCCAGAGAGGCTCTTTGCAATGAGTTCTCCAACGAATCTAGTCTGTGATCTATTGACTTGGTTGATCTGTGAAAGAAAGTCGATGTGGTCTCCCTTGCTCCGCGATCCCTCAATCAGATATTCAGGAGCAAGGGGAATACAATATCCTCCGGTCCCCAGTCCGGGATAGTGAGCAACATAGTTCCATTTCGTCGCGGCGGCGTTGATCAGTTCTATGGTGTCTATGTCTGGGAAGGCGCGAGATAGAGTGTTGGCGAAGGCTATGTTGAGTGCTCTGAACGAGTTTTCCGTCGACTTGACCAGTTCAGCAATCCTATGGTCGGAAACGGGGACTAGTTTGGAGCAGATGATTCCTAACACGTCCATGGCGGCCCCTCTCGATTCTTCGTCTAGCCCTCCGACAACTCGTGGAATTGTGTGGACGTTGAGCCCGGGGTTGTCGAACCAGTCACGCCTTGGAGCTACAGCTATTTGAAATTCCTCTGGAACGTCCCGTCCTGACCTATGGAGCGTAGAGACCAAGACCTCGTCACACTGTCCAGGCGAGAGCGTCGACTCCACTATCACCAGATCCGGCCCGTTTTCGACCTTCTTCGCCGATAATTTCTTCGACACATCTTGCAGTGCACCGTCCCACGGCTTGCCTGCCCGTTCTGTTGGAATCGAAATGAAGTGAACTTTGATCGATGAGTCGTCAATGATGTCTTTCACCTTGCGTGTCGCGTGCATTAGGCCGTTCTTGACGAGTGGTACCGCGGAGAAGCCTAACCATTGGCCAAGACCTGCGAGCGAGATTTCACCGGCGTTGATGCTTCGGACTGTTTCTGGGACAATGTCGTATCCGACGCATCTGATCCCATTCTTTGCATAGTAGGCCATGGTCGAGAGTCCAATGTATCCCGTTCCCCACACGGCGATCTTGGCCTTGTGACTACGAAGTCTCTTCTGAAGGTTCAAAGCTACCAGCTCCCAATCATGGGCGGATACGATCTCTTGTGCGCCGAGTTCTGAAATCTCGACAAAATGTCCCGGACCTTCCGTTCGTCGATTCCTAGGTTCTTCGCTGTGTCTTCTGGGCTCGCCTTCAGGTCGAAGAGGCAGACTAGTGCTCTATCCATTTCTTTGTAGTCAAGCGGGATCTCGTCTGTAGCCCTGTGGCCTTCCCAGAGGTTCGGAGACGATGGCTTCTCGACTACTTCCGGCGAGATGCCCGCGTGCTTCGCTAGGAATCTCACCTGCGATTTGTAGAGGTGCGCGATTGGAAGAAAGTCCACGCCCCCATCCCCGTACTTCGTGAAATAACCGATGAGATCCTCACTCCTATCTCCAGTACCAGCGACGAGGAGGTTTTTCGCGTTCGCGAGATAGTAGAGGCTCACCATCCGCATTCTCGCTTTCATATTGCCTCTAGCAACTTGATGCTCGATCTTGATGGGAAACGTCTCCGAGAAACGCTTGATAAGAGGATCCAGAGTCAAGTCAACAGTTCGGATGTGGAGGTTATTCGCAATCTCGCGAGCGTGCCGCGCGTCGATGCCGTCTCGCATTCTCTCTTCGAACATGAAGACCCCTGTCACTTTCTCGGGTCCAAGGGCCCTAACGCAGAGAGTAGCTGTTAGCGCACTGTCTATTCCACCGCTGAGACCTACAACGATTCCTGCACACCCGGAAGACTCGAATGATGTCCGAACGAAGTCGACTATTCGTGAAATAGCCGCTTGAGGGTCAAGGCTAAGCCTCTTTTCGACCACATCTCGTAGCCGTACCGACTCCGCGTTCTGGATCAAACTTGCAGACCTCTAAGTTGAAGGGTTGATAACGCTAATTGTATTGGTTGGTACATCTCGCATCGTCGAAATACTCTAACCATTTGCGACATTGGCCTAACGATACTCATACACGGCAAGATCTCCGAATCTCACCAATGGCTTTGCGCCGACTGGAAACGAGCCTTGGAACCATCCCGTTCCTTCCACCCACCAGACCGTGAGGACGTGAGTGTAGGATCCTGTTTGATTGATGGCAGAAGTTGGGGAGCCTAGGAAACTGTTCACCACCTGTTTGTCGGGCGAAAGATAAGATCGCGCCCAGCCATAGAACGCCTGCTGTGTGATCAAGACGCTATCTGAGCTTAGATGGGAATCTACCCAAAGCATCGCATTCACCACATTGGGATAGTCAGAAGATGGCACGCTGTTCTGTACCATCGAAGAAGGAATGTACTGAGGAAACATGGTGTAGAAGGGGAGGGCTGATTCGGCTGGAAGAACAGCATACAGTATTGCTGAGCTAGAAAGCGAGACTAGGACCACGACACGTAACAGTCTGCCCCAATTTGTAGCCTTGTACGCTCCGTAGACCCGTAGCTTGGAGTATCCTTCATAGGCTAGAATCAGCAAAGGCAATGATAGGAGCAGGGCCCATCTGTACCCAATATCCTGGAATACGTGCCCCGGCAACAGCGACAAGAATAGCCCGATCCCGCATACGATCATCCAAGGGGTGAATACTGATCTTTCGCGAAGTTTGAGTCCAAACAGCAAAAGAGGAACGACGAAGATGTACGCGTAAACCGAGAAGGATAGGTTCGTCGTCAGGTTGGACGCGCCGGCGATGGGGCCTAAAACCGATAATCCGGGACCTAATGCCGTCTGCATGGATGCATACAGAATCAACAGAAATAGTGCGACCGGCGGGAATTGCAAGGGGATGAGTCTAGGTTTTCTTCTCATAGAAGGACGAAGAAGCGCTGTTGCTTGAGTACCAACGACTATGACTGCTACAAGCTGGTTAGAGAGAACAGTGAGAGAGAGTAAGGAAACCTTTCCTAACGTTGACTGGATTGAATCGTGGGCTTGGCCGATCGATTCCGCAAGCAGGAACAGAGCAAGTCCCAGCTCCATATGGAAGGCGTCCCAGGAGATTCGCATCATGACGAAGTATGCTGAAATGAAGAGAACTGCGTACAGCGCTTTGCTTCGCGACCAGTGGAGTCTTCTTTGGCAGAACCAGAATATCGACCAGCCCAGGAATCCGTATAGAATTGGCCCAAGAACTTTGAAGATCAACACGAGATTTGCCTTCGTCAACAAGTAGACTGGCACCGCAATAGCGTACAACGTGGGGGCGGACGTGATTATTCCCCAGACGTTCATCCTGCCTGAAGCCATGTCGATGGTGTTTGGAATATAGTACGCGATAATATCCCAGCCAACAGGATATCGCCCTGAGAGAATCTCAGGAATAATCCTGATGCTGAGCGGCACAAGGAAGGCGGCGAATGCAAACCTGTGTTGACCCATCACTTGTAGGAAACGAAGTGCAATAATGCGTATTCCTAGACTGAAGGTCCGCGGTGTCATTTTTCTAGGAGAGGTTGGTTACGCCCATACCTAGGGTCAATTGAAACTCTAGGTCAAACCTCCAATTGTGGGCTAACTCGTTTCCCCAAGCCACAGCCAACGCACCGATACTTTCAGCCAGAGCACCGCCCTTCTGAAAGACTCTCACCATGCTTCCGTTCAACGCACGCTCCAGCTTCAACAGAATCCGTGTCACGACTCGTGTCATTGTTCTGCTCTTGACTTCTCCGACCCATCGCATGGTAAGGTCTAGGAGACCTCTCTCCATCCCGCTCAACGCTCGGTACCAGACTCTTTTCCGGAGAGCTCGAGTCTTCAGTCCAGCAAGCTTGCGGCCCGTCAGCGGAGATTGTAGAAACTGGTGTAGTGTCGTCTCTTCATTCAACGAGCCTGGAATCAGCCTCTCGCTAGACAATCTTCCTTAGATCGTCCAGGATCTTCTGTTCCCTAGAACGTTTTCCCTGCCACGTAGCCAAGACCCAACCCGCCAACAACCCAGTCGCTACTCCCACCAATGTTCCGTTGAGTAACCATTGGGCGGGCCAGAAATGCGCGGCCAGCCACTGTTGCATGTAGAAGTTATTCTGGTACTCTAGGCTCAGCCAGACAAGTAGTGTTAGAATAACGAAGGACTCTCCCAACGCCGCCAGTCTTGCTCTGCGAAGCATATGCTCCGCCTTCAGGCGGTGCATGTCCAGAGTCTCGGACATTGATTTTGAAATCCGCTCCGTTCAGCATTATAAGATGCGAGAATCCTCCGGTCGAAGCAACGATACTACCGGACCTTTGACCAACGCTCTAATAAGGAACTGCAACCATTTTCCGTAAAAAATAGGATAATATTCAGCTTTCTTCAGCAATCTGCGCCTCGATCAAAGCCTTGATCACCGATATGTCCCCAAAACACCTATAGCCAGC
>Ga0209469_1001894_pt1 | contig 10621 bp, 8 predicted proteins | sample GraSoiAngelo_123_FD_185880 | JGI IMG/M metagenome (GOLD analysis project Ga0209469, IMG submission 185880) | Grasslands soil microbial communities from the Angelo Coastal Reserve, California, USA - 14_0927_02_40cm (SPAdes) (version 2) | ecosystem: Environmental > Terrestrial > Soil > Grasslands ... | reverse complement strand
ATCCGAAGGAAGGAGGAGCTTTTACATGGGCGCGCGAGTTCAACCATAAGACTATCGGATTCATTGCCGGTTGCGCATACCTCGGAAAGGGAATCTTTTCTCTGAGCGTGATTTCGCTCGCATTTGCAACCTATTCCGTCCAAATAATACCAAATCTACCTCTACAATTGTTCGCCGGCGTTGCGATCCTTGCCGTCGTAGTCCTCAACCTCTTCCATGTTCAACTCACAACCAAAGTATTGATCACTCTCATGATTGTGAACGTATCTCTACTGGGACTCTTTGTCGCATTTTCGACCCCCGCCGTAAACCCCGGCCATTTCTCGAATCTCCTAGGAGATAACGGACCTTTCGGCGTACTTGCTGGAGCAGCCATATTCTTCTGGACTTGGGATGGCTTCATGCGAACCGCCATCATGGCTGGCGAAATCAAGAATCCACGACAGACCATTCCAGTCGCCATCGTCGGTGGTATTGCAGTTGCAGCAGTGGTTTTCCTCGCTGTCGCAGCAACAACCCTTGGAGTTCTAGGGGCTCAGTCGATGGGGACAGACGATGTGCCGCTCTTCAGAGCAGCAATACAGGCTGTCGGGACCTGGGGAGGATTAGTGATTCTGGCAGCGGCTTGGACAGCATCTCTAAGCGAGCTAATTGGCGATCTTCTAACCGCATCGCGAGTCGCGTACACGATGGGCGAGGCAAAAGAACTTCCGCACTGGCTAGGCTCGGTCCACCCGAAATTTCGCATTCCTCGAAATGCTGTTCTGACCATAGGCCTGATTGTTCTAGTCTTAGCTATGAGCTTCGACCTTCGAAGATTGTTGGCCGTTGCCAGCATCTTCACGCTTACCTGGTACATTATCACTCATTTCTCTGCCCTACAGTTGCGCAAAGAACAGCGACTGACGACCCCATTGTTCTCCTGGCTTGGGTTGCTCGGCTGTCTTTTGCTGGTCGCATCTCTGCCGATCTGGGCCACACTCACCGGCGGTGCAGTACTTGCTACTCTTGCAGGGTTTCGTCTGCTATTGTCTCGTTACCGAACTCCTAATGTAGCGTAAAGTGTTGGACAGTGTTGCTTTCATTCAGTTACAGTCTGGAACTGCTCACTAGGCGAGACTCGTTCTATGGCGCGAGTGACCTTTAACGCCAACAGGAGCGATGCGATCATCAAGAACGCAGAGAGCAGGAATGGTGCGCCTGGAAGATTGACTGGTGCCTGGCTACCGATGAAGAATGCAAATATTAGTGTGAATAGCGTGGGTCCGATTACGCCGGTGAGGCCCATGAGGCTGCCGTTGATCCCTTGCAGTGCTCCTTGTTCGGACGGGCCGACCCGTCGAGTCATTAGCCCTTGCAATGCAGGCTGTACGAAGCCAATTGGTGCGTAGAAGATAATTGCTAGCAGGAATAGGAGGCTGTTTGGTGCGAGGCCCCAGATCACGAACCCTACTGTGCCTGAGATTATTCCGATAAGCAGGGCTATGCGTTCGCCGAACCGGCCGACGACTCGTCTGACTAGGAGTCCCTGAACGATAATGTTGCACGCGCCGACCAGTGCGAGTGCTGCTCCGACTAAGGCGTATCCCCAGCCGTACCTGTAGGCAGCGTAGAGTACGTAGACGCTGGGAAGGACTTGGAATGCGAGGAAGTTCAGGAAGTTGACTGTAACGAAGCCTGCTAGTCCTTTTCGCGCTCGTATCATGGACAGGGAACCGATAGGGTTGGCTCTCCGAAGTGAGACGGGGCTTCTGTGCTCTAGGGAGAGTGACTCAGGCAGTACTACCAATCCGTAAGCGGCGCTTGCGAGCGAGAGTGCGGCTGCGCCCCAGAATGGGAAGCGTGGGCCAATTCCGGCTAATAGTCCTCCGACGAGGGGTCCGATGATGAATCCTACGCCCCAGATAGAGCCGATCATACCATACGCACCGGCTCTCTTCTCACCTGGGGTAGTATCGGCTACGTAGGCGAAGCTTACGGTGAAGCTGGCGCTGGTGATGCCGCTGACGACTCGTCCGATGAAGAGCCATGTTAGGTTGGGTGCTAGGGCCATGATCATGTAGTCGATTCCGAGGCCGAATGCTGAAAGGATGAGGACGGGTCGTCGACCGTAGCGGTCGGATAGTGCACCTAGCAACGGGGCGAATAGGAACTGCATTAGCGCCCAAGTTGTGGTGAAGAGCCCGAAGATCTCTGCCCCTCTAGCTGGATCTCCTCCAGCGAAACTGACAACCAGACCGGGAAGTACGGGAATTATGATACCGAATCCGAGGGTGTCAAAGAGGACTGTGGCAAATATGAAGGCGAGGGCGGCTCTGCTGGCTCCAGTTCTGGTTAACGTTTCTACTCTTGGTGGTTCTTGGGTAAGTTCGGTCAAGTTATGGACACTATTTTGGACGCTTAAAGTTCGATTAGGTTCGAGTTATTCTTAGCCGTCGGGCGCGTAAGGCCACTACTTCAAGCTAGTGAGGTCTCAGAAACTGAATCTTGGCAGATACTGTTCGGACTATTTGATCACTGTTGGAAAAAGAGGGGGAAGGAGGATTGACCTCCTAGAGTCCGATTCCTGCTCCGAGAGTATAGATTGCGTTCAGAGTCTGACTATCTATTGATCCATCGGATAGTGTGGCGGTGATGGTCACTTGGTAGATTCCTCCAACCGTTAGGACTAGTCCCAACGGAGTGTTCGTCGTTGTGGTTGATGTAGTCTGTCCCGACTGGAGTGGCATGGCCGGGTTCCAGGATAGTGTTAGCGGTTGCCCGGAGAGCTGGATTGAAAGGGATGCGATCGCTCCGTCTCCAATGTTCGAAATCTGAATGTTGAGGCTGGGCGTCTGGCTTAGCTGTTCAAAGTTTATGCTCCCTCTGACATGGTGTTTTGTGGCAAGGAGGGTTGAGCCGCCTGTTTGGATGGCGATATCCGTGTGGGAGCAGTCTACATTGTTGCTGAGAGCTTGAGTGCAGACCCCGCTGCCGCTTGTCCGGGTCGTAGCTGGCTCCGCTGCTGTGTTTAGGTATTGGTCGTTGGTGTAAATGATGGTGGCCAATCCCGTTGTCGGGCTGGCTGCTATTCCGAAGTCGTCTAGAAGGTCCCTGTTGCCCGTGCATGTGACGCCTGATTCGCATACACCACCGTAATGGATTATTCCTGAGGCTGTGTTCTGGGTGAACTTGCTGCCTGGGGTCGTTGCGGCTAGGTTCTGGGCGAAGTATACTTGCCAGGAAGCAGTCATTGGATAGCTATCCGGCGTGTTGACGCCATCGTAGTAGCTTGTGCCGTACCAGACTACGTCTAGGGCTCCGTTTCCGAGAGCGCTACTCCATGGAAAGATAGCAGTGTTAGACGGTGTCTTGTTGATCTGGTATGGTCCAGACCAAGTCTGTCCGAAAGTGGTGCTGAAGCTGTAGAACATGTTGTGGTCGTCCGTATAGACGAGGTAGACGTTGCCGGCCTGGTCGACGCTGACGTTGACGAACTGGTGTCCGTATCCGACTGCGGTGTTGGGATTGACGTAGACGGGATAGTCGGTGAAGCTGAGGCCACCGTCTATCGAGACTGCTATCCAGACGGCGTGGGTGCTACAGCCTAGGCAGGAGACTTCGCCCGCGTTGGCGATGCTGCTGAAGGATTGGTAGATCAGGTGATTGCTAGGGTCGATCGCTAGGTTTCCGATTTCGTTCTGGTATGCCGCATGCCATGGATGGTTAGCGTCGAATGCGTTCGCGACTTGGGCGAATGTTGTGCCGCCGTCGTAGCTGCAAGTTACGAAGAGGTTGTTAGTGGTGGCATATGCATGGTAGGAGACGCATACCTTGTTGGCGCCGTCCGCTGCGATCCATTCCCTGTCGTCGACCGGAATGGTTGCTCCTGTGGGGTTGAGGATGAAAGAGGCTCCTCCGTCGTGGCTGGTGCTGACGTATACGTTTGCGAGGGGCGGGGTCGTGGCAAGGCTGGCCACATAGATGTTGTAGAAGCCGTTGGTGTTCAGCGCGGGTGCTACTGCGATGTCAGTGTCTCCTCCCGCTGGCGAGAAGCCAACACTCCCGCTTGAGACGCTGTCAGGCAATGGTAAGGTTGTGAAGTGGTTTCCGTTGTCCGTGGATTTCCAGGCGAAGGTTCCGCCGCAGAGGCCGCCTATGACGCAGAAGACGTTCTCCGAAGATCCATAGAAGTTGCCTGCTGGGTCGGCTCTTATTGCCGGCTCGCCTTCAGTGTTCTGGCATGTGCCATCGCCGTTTGGACAAGTGACTCCGACGCTAAAGCCATGTCTGAATGGGTTGCCTGCGAGCTCATAGTTGGTGAATGTTGGAGTGGCGGGGCTGGCGGCATTGGCAGGATGGAAAACTGTACCGACTATTGCCGCGGTGCTGGTTAGCATTAGAATCGAGAGCAAGATTGTCGTAGCTTTCTTCGATAGTTCGAGAATAGGTTTCATCGAAAACCCAGCGCTGTCAATGGAAAGATAATCATTGTTCCGCGCGGCGATAATTTCGAAATTCGAACATTTCGAAACGCGATATATCAAAAATGTATCCTTCGATATACCCTAACTTTGTCACGGAAAAAAGGGAGTTGTCTCGACGTGCTGGAAACTGAGCCTACGTTTTGGCTAGGTGTTCGTCGAGACGTTGGTAGGATTCCCTCATTCCTCCCTCAGCGCCTGAGGCGACATAGCCGTCGCGTTGCTCGCGGCTCTTGAAGAGGACTCGAATCGTCACCTTTGTTGTTGCGCCGTGCTCCTCTAGCGTCATTGTCTCTAGCGATTCCGCGCCTGGGATATTCTCGTAGCTATTTGTCCGTACGGCACGTTCTGGCGGTCGGAACTCACGGATTACTCCGCTGAAGACGTGGTCCGTGCCGTCAGGGGCACGGTGGACGAAGCGCCATGCGCCGCCTTTGCGTAAGTCGGCTTCGGCGACCGTCACTGTCATAACTCGTGGGCCCAGCCATTGTTTGAGGTGTCGGGGTTCGGTCATGGCTTCGAAGACGAGTTTACGCGGTGCGTGGAGGGTGCGGGTGATGAGGACTTCTCTGTCGGAGGGGAGTGTTACGGTCATATCGTCTTTGTTTTGGACTTTCTCTTTCTGCATTATTTCACCTCCTTCTTCTTCATCCGTTCGAGGTGGGCGTCGAGTCTGCTGAAGCTCTCCTGCATGTTCTGCTTGTACGATCCTAACCAGGCTTCCAGCTCGTAGAAGGGTTCTGGACGAAGCGAGTAGAGGCGTTTGGGGCCGTCGGGGTGGACTTGTACGAAGCCTGCTTTTTGTAGGATGTGTAGGTGGCGGGAGACGCCCGATTGGTCGATGCCGACTTCTTCAACGATGTCGTTCACCGCGTGTTCGCCGTTCCGGAGCACCTCGACGATGCGCCGGCGTGTCGGGTCGGCCAGTATCTCGAACACGCCAGTATGCATGTGGATACATATGCATGATGGTGCATATAAATGCTATTCTCCAGAAGGGAAGTGCGGTGCACGCTTCATTAATGAGGCCAAGCATGAATCGTAACGAGGGTGCCGAGATGATCCATCAACTCAGAATTTACGAAATTTTCGAGCAGAGCAAGGCTGCGTTTCATGACCGATTTCGCGACCACGCGGCGCGGATTATGAAGTCCTACGGCTTTGACATCATCGCAATGTGGGAATCAAAAACGGATGACCGCACAGAGTTTGTATATCTATTGGCGTGGCCCGATGAGCAGGCGATGCTTCGAGCTTGGGGACAGTTTAGGGCCGATGAAGAATGGAAGAACATCAAGAAGCTTACGAACACCCAGCATGGTGACCTAGTCGGGGTCATCGAGGAACGGACGCTAGTCCCTACAGACTATAGTCGATCTATTCGTCGAACGAAACTCGACAACAAGTAATTCAGACCAACAAACTTCATTCCGCCTGGATGATATGAGATGCACCGGGATGATCACTTCTGCCAGGGCGGCTTTACGTCCTTGATGCGGGAGGCAAGTGCCAAGCCCAGCAAGCTCAATAGCACTGCAGCAAATAGGGCGTAGCGGAACCCAGTCACTACGCCTTCCAAAGCGGCATAGGACCCGACGCCGGCAGCGGCAGGAGGATCAAAAGCTCCGGCGATCGTCAAGAGCACAGCCAAGCCGAGGGGAAAGCCTATCCGGAAAGATGTGCTGACTACTCCTGAAGCGAGGCCCTCTTCACCAGGCTTCGTTCCTGCAACTGCTGCGAGGTTGACAGCGGGGAACCCGATGCTCGCGCCGAGGGTCCAGACTATCATGCCAGGTAGTACCAGAAGATAGCTCCCTTGCGCTGATATCATAGTAAGAAGGGCAATTCCTACCGTCGCAAGACCTGTTGACACTAGAAGGGTACGTCTGGCACCGATTCGATTCATGATTCGGGAGGCACCCCATCCACCCACGAGGAAGAAGATTACTGCGCTAGGAAGGGTTCCGAGACCCGCGTAGAGGGGTGAATAGCCAAGGATGTTCTGGAGATAGATCGTGATTATGAACGAGACTCCTCCTACAGTCGAAGTGAGGACAAGGGCAAGGGTGTTCGCCGTGAGTACGGACCCGCGCTTGAGGAATGCTGGGGGTATCAACGGCGATTTAGACCGTGATTCAATGGCTAGAAATGATGCGAGCACGAGCACCGATAGGCCCAGCGGGACGATTGTATCTAATGAGTCGAAGCCCGAGGTCGCCGCGTTGGTCAGTCCGAAGACTAGGAGGATCGTTCCAAGGGTCACGGTTATGGCGCCGGGCACATCGAGACGTTGATTCTTGAGCCAGCCCTCGGTTTTCGGGAGAAACCTCTGGCTAAGAACCGCCGCTACAATCCCAATTGGAACGTTGACGAACATAACTGAACGCCACCCAAAAGCAACGGTTAGAGCCCCGCCGGCGACTGCCCCAGCAGCGAATCCGGCGGAAAGCACTGCGACGAGAACCCCGAGCGCACGATTCCTTTGGGGTCCTTCGGGGAATATTCGTATGAAAATCGCAAAGGCCGTAACCGTTGACATGGCTGCTCCGATTCCTTGCAACGCCCTGAAGATGATCAGAACTAGGAGTGATGGGGCAAGACCGCCCGCCATCGAAGCAATGGTGAAAAGGACAATCCCCGCAGTGAAGATTTTCTTCTGACCGTAGACGTCGCCTGCTCTTCCCATGAGCATGAGAAAGCCGGCGAGGGTTAGCCCATAGGCGCCAATGATCCACTGGCTGTCGGCCAGTGTGGCCAAGAACTGCGTTCGAATCGTAGGAAGCGCGACTTGGACGATTGAGAAATCGATGATGTCGAGAAAAGAGGCCATAATGATTAGAGCGAAGATGAGACGCACGTGTTGAGTGGCCTGTGCGGTGCCTTCGTCAATCTGTTCCAAGGTCTCCAAACTCCTTCCACGAAAACGCCGTATTTGCTGACCGAGTTTTACCTATTTCAGTCATAGTGATCACTCGCACTTCCAACTGTCTTTCTCAACTCGACGATGCGAAAAATTGAGATGAATAATGTAGGAGAGTTAGCCAACACTAATCCTCTGGAGAGGGATTCTAGGATCGCTCCACAAACCCAAAGGGAATAGTATACTCTCAGAGAGTTCGATTGGAAAGGTCGCCGGATCCTCGGCGTGATAGAGAGGACCGCAAAGTAGACTATTTGCCGGGTGAGCTAGCGCCTTTGCCGAAGAAGCTCTTCGGCTTCTGTCTAGTCAGATAGACTGGGATGAGTATTCCAGCGATAGTTCTGATGATGCCGCCGATGAGACCCACGTTGCCGCCGTAGAGGATCTCAGCAATTCCGAGCCCTATGGAGACGATGTAGATTATGATGCCCGCCATCCAAGCCCATCTTGCCCCTGTAAAGAATCCGGCGCCAAGTGTGAGGCCTAGGATTCCGAATATGATGACTATGATTGCGAGGGCGAAGGGTCCCGAGGCCATCCCGGCAAGAACCGAAGCGCCTCCAAAGAGGGAGAGCAAGCCTCCTGCGGCAGCAACAATTGCTATTATCGTGACACCGACAGGTCTCTGCGGCTTCGACTGGACTGTTGTCATGTGCTTTGATATTCCGTTGGGCTGATAAAACTAAGGGTTTCTCGGGAAATTCGAACTGATCGCCCCATAACTCGATCCTATTTCCATGAAGCGAACCCTTTCTAAGAACAAGCTCGAAAAATTAATCGTAGCTCTTGTCTCTAACCCTAGACGATGTCCAGAGGATAATCTCAGCTGCAGCGACATCGGCCGAGAAAGAAAGTTTTCGCGACACGTTGCTTCTGAAACTTATGGCCGGGTACGGCCTGAGTATAGGAGAAATCGTGGGAACTGCACCGCGTAGATGGGAGAAGCAAACGGAGCAATGGATAGCAGCCGAGCCCAATTTGAAAGGTCTGCAAATTCAAGACCTCAGCAAAGATGGCGTCTTAGTCCGTCGAAAGATGGGCGGGCCTACGGAACTTATACCGCTCAAGCCTGAGCACATAGCCGAACTACGAAAACTCATCGGAAGACGAACTCAAGGTAGAATCTTTGAGATGTCCGTTTCTCGAGCCGAACAGATCGCACGAAAGTACGCAGAAAAGGCAGGCGTCCTCGGTGGAAATGTGCGTCCTCAAATGTTTCGAGACTACTTCCGAAATAATCAAGGGAGGCCGCTTCTGAGCGCCACCGTACCTCTTACCGAGGGCGGCCGTCACGTGGGGCGAAAAATCGATTATCCCGGACTCACCTACGCCCCCATAAATGAGGGAGGAGTAATCCTCCTTTTCGCGACCATGAACTCAAACGATGAACTTGGATTTTCCGTTGAGTCTATCGCAGATGCATTCCCTGACGCGCTCGTAGTTGACTACAGAGCTAACCGCGACCGCGGAGTGAAAAAATATATCGAGTTCGAATTTGTTAGCTCGAATTTCACCAAACACGGTCATGACCCAGCAAAGTGCGACATCATCGTTTGTTGGGAGCATGACTGGAGTGATTGCCCTCCCAATCTTGAAGTCATAGAGCTAAAGTCAATGATCAAGAAACTCAAAGATGTTTAGCGTCAGACCATGTATCGTTCGATCTTGCGGTGGCTGAGCCGCTCAGTACTAGTGTGCCGTCTTTCTTTGTGTGTCCGCATGGGCTGTCTTTTCCCGGTTCGGGTAGATATTTTCGTCCGCAGACTGGGCAGATTCGTCTAGGTGGTCCGGCGGGTTCATTATCGTACGGCTTTCTTGGTGCTGGTTGGTCGGGGAAGAGGAAGCGCCCCATTATTGCTCACTCAGTTCCCGTTGATTGTCGGCTGTTTGTCGCAGATGTGTGGGCGAGTGATCACTGCTTTCCCGCATGCCCAGCACCATAGTTGGCCGTGGATTATGACTCCTGGCGGGTCCCCGGGCCTCGGAGTGTTCGCGCCTGGGATTAGGAGTCGGCGGTCTATGTTTGGCATGAGACTGTTCGGGTTTCTACCTATGGCGGCGACAGGGTGGTAGGTGGGGGTTTCGAATCTTGACGCGTTGACCGCGAGGGCGAATGCCCACAGTCGATCGTCATGCGTCCCGGCAGGGTGTGAGAATTGTAGCTGGCCTGTTTTTGATAGTTGGAATCGTTCTGCGCTCATCTCGTTCGTCAGTTCAGGGTCGCGTCGGAAGTGCAGATGACCGTCTTGCATCAGCCGTTTGAAAGAGTCCATTATCTCCTGCTTCTTCGGTAGGGAGAGAAAGACTCCGTGCGCGTTCTTCAGTCCTGACTTGATAGCGTCTTGGACAAAGAATCCACCGAGACCTGTCTCATCAATGTAGATTCGCGAGACGGTCTGCAGCCTCTGGTTCACGAGATTCAGGTATCCCGTTACCGCGGAGAAGACAGTGCTTGGCGGGAAGGCCGTGTCGTTTACCAAGTACAGGTCCTGCCCAATCTTTTCGACAACGGCAACAGCGGAGCGATCAATCTTCAGACCTAGGTCAGCACCTACGAAGAACTTCCCGGTCCTCGACAGTCGGCCGCTGATCACGTCGTCCTTGGTGAAGGTCTCTGGACCCTCGGTTACACAGCTCTCGATGAGATCGAGAGACAAGTATGCATCCTCATCGTCCGCGAAATCTGCCTCCATCTCACGCTTCCAACGCCCCGGGTCTGTCTGATACTGTCTACGAATCTTTTCTAGAAACTCTGGATCGATAGGTCCATTCGGCTTCAGCGCGTCTTTGTAGCTGACGTGGTGGCGTGAAAAGTCCGCGAACTTTTCATCGTTTGTCGCTATGTCGTAGAAGAGAGTGTCCCTGGACCCTGGAGTGCTGGTCCCGTAGAAGCTTCCATTGGTAGTGCTCAATGCGAAGATGATGGCGTCATACAACTCCTTGTCATGCTCGATGTAAGCAAACTCGTCGAGCACGACCACGTTCAGGGTCTCACCCCGGATCGTGTCAGGATTGTTCGGCAGAGCCTCTATCACGGACCCGTTCCGAAACGCGAGCCTCCCTTTCCTCGGCGGACCCTCAAGCACGTCCCGTCCGAGCCTCGACAAGAGTCTGGAGATCTTGTCGACCATCTTCAAGCTCTGCCGCTTGCTCGGACCAACAATCGCCGCCCTGAACCCTTGACGGGTCAGAGCGTTGAAGAGTACTGCGACTGCCATGGCGAGGCTTTTGCCGCTCT
>Ga0209469_1001889_pt1 | contig 10636 bp, 11 predicted proteins | sample GraSoiAngelo_123_FD_185880 | JGI IMG/M metagenome (GOLD analysis project Ga0209469, IMG submission 185880) | Grasslands soil microbial communities from the Angelo Coastal Reserve, California, USA - 14_0927_02_40cm (SPAdes) (version 2) | ecosystem: Environmental > Terrestrial > Soil > Grasslands ... | reverse complement strand
GCTGGCTGCTCTACCAGACGCTCGCCTGTCGCGTCTGGGCGCGGTCGGCGTTCTATCAGGCCAGCGGCGCCTACGGCTTTCGCGATCAGCTTCAGGACGTGATGGCCCTCACGGTGTCCAGGCGAGACCTCGCGCGTCAGCACGTGCTTCGGGCCGCCGCGCGGCAGTTCGTCGAGGGCGACGTCCAGCACTGGTGGCACCCGCTAACGGGTCGCGGCGTTCGGACCCGCATCTCCGACGATCTGCTCTGGCTTCCGTACGTGGTCCTCCGGTATCTCGAGGTCACCGAAGAGGCGGGCCTCCTCGACGAGATCGTTCCGTTCCTCGGGGGGCCGCTCCTCGCCGCCGGGCAGTCCGAGTCGTATTTCGAGCCACGCGTGTCCGGAGAGCGGGGTACGCTGTTCGAGCACTGCGCCCGCGCGCTCGACCGCAGCCTGTCGGTCGGGAGCCACGGTCTCCCGTTGATGGGGACCGGGGACTGGAACGACGGGATGAACCTCGTGGGCGCCGAAGGGAAGGGAGAGAGCGTCTGGCTCGGCTGGTTCCTTCAGACGGTCCTGACGGAGTGGGCGGAGCTAGCCGACGCGCGCGGGGCGGTGGAGCGCGCGAAGACGTGGCGCTGCCACGCCGGCACGCTGAAAGAATCGCTCGAACGAGAGGCCTGGGACGGCGAGTGGTATCGGCGCGCGTACTTCGACGACGGCACGCCGCTCGGATCCGCGGCCAACGATGTGTGTCGCATCGATTCGATCGCGCAATCGTGGGGCGTGATCTCGGGAGCCGCCGAGGCGGCTCGGGGACGGCGCGCCATGGCGGCGGTCGAGGAATACCTCGTCCGCCGGGAGGCCGGCCTCGTGTTGCTCCTGGCGCCGCCGTTCGACCGCACCCTCCTGGAGCCCGGCTACATCAAAGGGTATCTGCCGGGCGTCCGAGAGAACGGCGGCCAGTACACCCACGCGGCGCTCTGGTCGGTCATCGCCTTCGCCACGCTCGGCGACGGAGACAGGGCCGCCGAGCTCTTCGCGATCCTGAACCCGATCAACCACACCAGCACGCCAGCTGGCATTCACCGCTACAAGGTCGAGCCCTACGTTCTCGCCGGCGACGTCTATGCCGAACCCCCTCACGTCGGCCGCGGGGGCTGGACGTGGTACACGGGGTCCGCCGGATGGATGTATCGAGCCGGCCTCGAGTGGATTCTCGGATTCCGGTTGCGTGGCACGCGGCTCGTGGTCGATCCTTGTATCCCGCGTGCGTGGCAGGGCTTCAACATCTCGTTCCGCTATCACTCTGCGCGGTACGACATCGCTGTCGAGAACCCGCAGGGCGTGACTCGGGGGGTGTCGTCCGTGGAGGTCGATGGCGTGCCGTACGACGGCCAGGCGAGTATCCCGCTCGCCGATGACCAGAAGAGACACCGGATCCGGATCGTTCTCGGCTAGTTCGCCAGTCAAATCAGACCGAAGTGCCGAAGCGCCTGCTCGATTGCCTCACACGTCTCGGGCGGGCAGGGTGCGACGCGACGACGCGCGGCAAAGCTCAAGCGCACGTACCAATCTCATTTCTTCAAAAGAAGTTCAAGCCCATCGGCGCATGCTCGGGCTACAGCATAGCCAGCCTTTTCTTGCCCGGGCATCTTATCCCAGCCACCCTTTTCAATGACTTCAGCTCTCTGCCAGCTACTTACGTCCCCGAGTTCTTTAAGTTTCTTTTCACGGTTCGGTTGCTTCATAAATTGGGCGACGCAGATCGCCGCCTGACTCGCCAAGACCGCCTCTTTGGTCATCGTCTGGGTCGTGCTCGAGGTCGTCCAGCCACCCCACGCAAAGCCGATGATCATTGCGATGACTGCCCCACAAATGAGGCCCCAAACTCCATACTTCATCTTCGCTGCAGTCTCTGGCTTCATTGGCAAGACCTCCTGAATCGGGATTTCCGATATGGAGCCATTCCGCCTCTCCTGGGGGCGTCCACCGAGCAGACGATCCCGTCAGTCAACTCGTTCACGCTTCCCGACACGTTGACGGCGGTGCTTCCGGCAAAGCCTGGGGCTTGTGTGACCGGCGAAGGAGGGCTCCGCCAGGATCGTCTTCCAGCCGTTTGTGGAGGATCATCCATAGGAAGAACGCAGTCACAAAAACTGGCATCCATTCAGCCCACCACTATAGCCGGCGCAAGGATCAAGAGCACCGCTGCACGCCGGTTCCGTTGCTCACCGTTCACCGTATCTCCCCCCTCGGTTGGGGCACATCCGGAAACGTCAGCCCTCTCCCCCCTCCTCCGTAGTCCAGGACGTCCTGCGTGAGAATGAGGAGGACTTTCGTCTTGCTCGTGAACATCACCACCTCCTGCCGGCCCAGCTGACTCCTGACTGGACACCCGCGCCTGCCGTCTATTGTTATATAATTTTTACTTGATATATAATTTATATCGTGATATACCTAGTAAGTCAAGCAAGATCGCGGGGAGCGAGGCCGGAGCACCCGGTCAACGAGGACGAGTCATGCATTTTGAGATGTACGGGGCGTCGGTTCTCGCAACTGGCGTCGCGCCAGCGCACGCGACATAGGTGCCCCGGGCGTACGGGTTGACGGATTTGGGCCCGGATGATCGGTCAGGAGGATGGGATGTTCATGTTCCTTTCTAAAAAGCTACAGCGAGAACAAGCCACGCCTCTGAATGAAGCCCAGCGATCGCTCGTCGAGAAGAAGTTTGAGATCCTCCGGCAGGCGAGCTTCGGATTCACTCACGACCGACTCTTACATATTCAAGAGGAGGACTTGAAAGGGTGGACGGATGCGTGTACGGGTGAGCTTCGTAGGAAAATTACACTGGCCGCACCGTCGCATATCAAGATTGCGCTGATCGATTTCCCCAAGCTACGGTGTGTTTCTCTCCAGTGTCTTCCTCTGCGGATGCACGCTGACGGAGCTAGGCTGGCGGACGGCCTGGGGTCGGCACCGGCGCCGTCGATTTCCAAGGACGGGGTGGTCGACGCTGAGGGTTTCATCTCTTCCCCGCCGAGCTCCCCGATCCCTGTTCGGGTACGCCGCGGAGAGGCTGTTACGGCCTACAACGTGGCGACTTCCATATGAGCGACTTCCATCGCCTCGGCTATTGGCAGCGGGGGCGCGAGCGATGAGCCGCGGCGATCTCACCTCTTAACGCGAGGGAGGGCGGTGTCGGAACCCGGATCACGTTTCCTCACCAGGAGCGGGAGAACACGATGCGACAGATGACGGGCCTCAATGAGCTTCGCGAGCGAGGCATGATGACGTGGATCGAACAGGAGCACGGATGGGTCGCGGCACCGGAGGAGATCGTCAAGGCATTCTCGAAGGATGGCTTCGAAGAATGCAACCGCCAGACAACGACGAGCCGGCGTGAGTGGCAGCCGCCCGGCGGCGTATGGCAAGGTGTCGATACGCGTACGGGATCGGTGGCTTCGGCGACCTGGGTGAATCGGCCGCCTTGGCATCAAGCCATAATGGCGGGCGGCGTGTGGCGGGCAGCGCGCACGAAATCCGTGGCATCGCCGGTCTGGGTGGACCGCCCGGCATGGGATCAAGCCATCGTCTTCATCGCTGTCGATGGGGAGTCTTTTAGGGGCGTCTAGGGCCATAGTGAAGGGGGCTCGTCGAATTCCGAAATCCGAAGGAGGGAGCCGGCCGATGAAGATTCGTCCGTTGCACGATCGCCTTCTGGTGGAGCGGCTCGAGGAGAAGGAAGTCAAAAAGGGCGGGATCATCATTCCCGACACGGCGAAGGAAAAGCCCCAGGAGGGCAAGGTCATCGCCGTGGGCAACGGCAAGGTCACCGACGAGGGCAAGAAGGTCCCGCTGGACGTCAAGGCCGGGGACAAGATCCTCTTCGGGAAGTACTCCGGCTCCGAGGTGAAGCTCGATGACAAGGAATATCTGATCATGCGCGAGGAAGACGTCCTCGCCATTCTCGAGTAAGGAGGGACGTGAGCGATGCCAAAGCAGCTGAAGTTCGACGAGGAAGCCCGGGCGAGCCTGCTCAGGGGCATCAACATCATGGCCGCGGCCGTCAAGGCGACGCTGGGCCCGAAGGGCCGCAACATCGTCATCGACAAGAAGTTCGGGAGCCCCACGATCACCAAGGACGGCGTGACCGTCGCCAAGGAGATCGAGCTCAAGGATCCTAACGAGAACATGGGCGCGCAGATGCTGAAGGAGGTCGCCTCGAAGACCTCGGACGTCGCGGGCGACGGCACGACCACCGCGATCGTGCTCGCGCAGGCGATCTATCGGGAAGGGCTCAGGAACGTCACGGCCGGCGCCAACCCGATGGGGCTCAAACGGGGGATCGAGGCGGCGGTCGACGCGGTGACCCAGGAGCTCAAGAAGGTATCGAAGTCGACCAAGGACAAGAAGGAGATCGCCCAGGTGGCGACGGTCGCCTCGAACAACGACAAGACGATCGGCAACCTGATCGCCGAGGCGATGGAGAAGGTCGGGAAGGACGGGGTCATCACGGTCGAGGAGTCGAAGTCGGCCGACACGGTCCTGGACGTGGTCGAGGGCATGCAGTTCGACCGCGGCTACCTCTCGCCGTACTTCGTCACCGACGCCGAGCGGATGGAGTGCGTGCTGGAGGACGCGCTAGTGTTGATCAACGAGAAGAAGATCAGCGTGATGAAGGACATGCTGCCGCTGCTCGAGCAGGTGGCGCGCGCGGGCAAGCCGCTCCTGATCATCGCGGAGGACGTCGAAGGCGAGGCGCTGGCCACGCTCGTGGTCAACAAGCTCCGCGGCACGCTGCACACTTGCGCGGTGAAGGCGCCGGGCTTCGGCGACCGCCGCAAGGAGATGCTCGAGGACATCGCGGTCCTGACCGGCGGCAAGGCGATCACCGAGGACCTCGGGATCAAGCTGGAGAACATCAAGCTCGAGGATCTCGGGAAGGCCAAGAAGGTGGTCGTGGACAAGGACAAGACCACGATCGTCGAGGGCGCGGGCAAGGCCGGTACGATCGAGGGGCGGATCAAGCAGATCCGGGCGCAGATCGAGGAGACGACTTCGGACTACGACCGCGAGAAGCTGCAGGAGCGCCTGGCGAAGCTGGCGGGCGGCGTGGCGGTGATCAAAGTCGGCGCCGCCACCGAGACGGCGATCAAGGAGAAGAAGGCGCGGGTGGAGGACGCGCTCAACGCGACCCGCGCGGCGGTGGAGGAGGGTATCGTGCCGGGCGGCGGCGTGGCGCTGCTGCGCGCCTCCAAGGCCATCGACCGGCTGAAGGCCGAGGGCGACGAGAAGGTGGGTGCCCAGATCGTCAAGCGGGCGCTGGAGGAGCCGATCCGCCAGATCGTCGAGAACGCAGGCCTCGAGGGCAGCGTCGTGGTCGAGAAGGTCAAGGCCGAGACGGTGCCGACCCGGGGCTTCGACGCCGAGAGCATGGAGTTCGTGGACATGCTCCAGGCGGGGATCATCGATCCGACCAAGGTCGAGCGCGTGGCGCTGGAGAACGCGGCGTCGATCGCGTCGCTGCTGCTGACGACCGAGGCGCTGATCACCGACCTGCCGGAGGAGAAGAAGGACGCCCCGCCGATGCCGCACGGTGACATGTATTGAGTCAGCGCGATGCGCTGACGGAGAGCGGCCTCGGTCGGTCATCTGACCGAGGCCGCACTCTTCCGAGAGGAGACACATCGTCACCGTTCGCTTCCTGGTCCACCCTGCTCGACTACTCACAAAACAGCCCGACGGAAGTGGCCCCAAGGGATTCGAACTTAACCGGAGGTATGCGATACCACCGGACGATAACCCTCCGCGTCCCTTTCTCGACCCTGATCCCCTCGATGAAGCACCGCACGACGTCCTTTCGCTACTCCGGCTGACCGGCTTCAAGCACCCGGCCGAAGTCGTTCAAGTCCTCAAGGAGTGCTTCCACGGTCCGCTCGACCGTCACGATGCGCCGGCGGGCGGAGTTCGCGCTCCTCCTTGTCGATAGTCTGCCCTCTCGTCGAGACGCGGACGTAGATCGCGACTCGCGCTGGTTAAGTCATCCGCGCCCGGCCTGCGCGCGAGCGTGAAGGATCCACGCCGGCTACCACGACCCTCTGGTGCAAGTCCCAACGCGAGTGGGTTACTAATGACTCCGACAAGTCTGGATTCCTTGAACCTGTCCGTCGTGTCTGGAAGCGAGGGGCCGAGCGGAAGCAAGGACCGCCGGAGCGAGCGTCGACCGACTCTCCGGGACGTTGCGGGAGATGCAGCATGCCCGGCACTTCATCCTCCGACTAGCCGAAGCCGGTTGACACGGCGCCTGTTTTCTCAGATTCTCGGGCCGCATCGAGCGACTCTTGAAATGACTTCTAGAGCGTCCCGCAAAGTCGCATCCCCCCGGGTTGTTTGCATCGAGGATCTCCGGCCTCTGGCGCGTCGCAGAGTGCCGAAAGCAGTTTTTGACTATCTGGACGGCGGTGCCGAGGGCGAGGTTACGCTTCGCGAGAATTGCCGCGCCTTTGAGGATGTGACATTCCGGCCGCGCCATGCGGTTTCGATTTCGGATTGCGATTTGCGGACCCGCGTTTTGGGCTTCGACCTTTCCCTTCCCTTCTTACTTGCCCCTGTGGGATACAGCCGTCTTATGCACCCGGGCGGTGAAGTGGCTGCCGCTCGGGCAGCCGGCAAGGCTGGCACTGCTTATATTCTCTCCACCATTTCGGGGCACAAGCTGGAAGACGTGAAAGCGGGTTCCTCCGGGCCGGTGTTCTACCAGCTCTATCTGATGGGCGGTCGTGCAGCCGCCGAGGCTGTCATTGAAAGGGCACGCGTCGCTGGGTTCGCCGGTCTGGTCGTCACCATCGATACACCCGTATCTGGGATTCGCGAGCGCGACTATCGTAACGGCATGAAGGAATTGATCAGTGGCAGCCTCCTGGAGAAGATTCCCTTTCTTCCGCAAGTACTCTCACGTCCGGGTTGGCTCACCAGTTTCTTACTCGACGGCGGTCTTCCGGCGCTCCCGAACGTTGTCATTCCTAGCAAGGGGCCGATGCCGCTCGTCGATATAAATGCCGCACTCGCGAGCTCCGCTGTGACGTGGGCAGACCTGCGTTGGATCCGCGACCTTTGGCGTGGTCCGATCGCTATCAAAGGGGTCCTCACAGAGGACGACGCTCGTCGTGCCATTGATGAAGGCGTTGCAGCGATTTCGGTTTCGAACCATGGCGGCCGGCAACTAGACTGCGTACCGGCCTCTTTGCGTGCCTTGCCAGAGGTGGTGGCAGCGGTAAACGGTCAAGTTGAGGTATTGATGGACGGGGGCATTCGCCGGGGCACCGACATCGTCAAGGCAATTTGTCTCGGGGCTCGCGCGGTTCTCTGTGGGCGTGCCTATGCCTATGGCCTTGCCGCATCTGGCGAAGCAGGGATCGCGCGAGCAATTGAGATATTGCGCGCTGATCTGGAGCGTACCCTCAAGCTGCTCGGTTGTCCATCCATTGCCGCCTTGGATCGTTCCTACGTGAATGTCCCAAAGAGCTGGGAGTGGAGTTGACCCAGTTTCGTGGAGGGTGAGCTGCTTTCCGGGATCACGCCAGCGATTGCTCCCTCGTCTCGTACGCGATGGGCGACGGATAGTCGAGGGCGGAGTGCCAACGGCGCGGGTTGTCCCTGTTGGCATTGAACGAGCGGACGCGGGCTAAGCCTCACAGACGTCCGCGGTCGTTCGCTCCGGGCCGCCAGCCATCCGGCGCCGAAGGCCACACCCCGCTCGGAGAAGAGGAGGTCGAACATGGCCAACCGGTACCCGGCGGCCTTCAGGAGGAGCAGGAGGGCGGCCAGGACCAATAGGTGACCGCGGGCCCGTCGGGACATCGAGACGCCCCCCCGGGAGACCTGAATGCCCCGGGTGCAGAAATACACGGCGATGACGGCGAGACCCGAGACAAACCAGGACCCCCATCAGCCAGCCATACAGCGAGCTCCAGAACGGGTAGAAGGCCACATCCTGGTCGAAGAGCGGGTCCCGGATGCCGAACGGCGTGGGATTCAGAGCCTTCAAGACTCGCTCCTCGCGATCGATTGACATGAGACAGATATCATAATATAAATTATATATCAAATATATAAATACGAGACGGGGGGCGCGGGCCTCCGGTCAGGAGTCAGTCTGAAATTTGCGAACGGCAACGCCTTCCAGCTCGAGCTGCGGCGCCGGGTCGAAGAGTATTTCCGAACCACCGGCCGCCGGCCACGCGACTGCTGGCAGATGTACGTGAAGACGGCCATCCTCCTCGCCGGTTTCGCGGTGTCGTATACGCTGCTGGTCTTCGTGGACCAGACTTGGTGGCAGGGCCTCCTGCTGGCCGTGCTGCTCGGCCTCTCGGCGGCCGGGATTGGCTTCAATATCCAGCACGACGGTGGCCATCAGGCCTATTCCAACCACCCCTGGGTCAACAAACTCATGGCGATGACGCTGGAGTTGATCGGCGGGAGCTCCCACCTGTGGCGGTGGAAGCACGTCGTCCTGCATCACACGTATGTCAATATCACGGGCCATGACACCGACATCGATCTCGGTCTCCTCGCCCGGCTGACTCCGCATCAAAGGCGTCTCCCGTATCACCGGTGGCAGCACCTCTACCTCTGGCCGCTTTACGGATTGCTGGCCATCAAGTGGCAGCTTCTTGATGATTTCCGAAAGCTCATCAGCGGTCGCATCAGCAACCAGCCGTTCCCGGGCCCGAAGGGCCGGGAGCTGGTGATCTTTATCGCCGCCAAAGCGATCTTCTTCACCATGGCCTTCGGGATCCCGCTGCTGTTCCACTCCATCGGGGTCGTCCTGCTCTACTACGGGGTAGCCGGGCTGGTGGCGGGTATGGCCCTGAGTGTGGTGTTTCAGGTCGCACATTGCGTGGAAGAGGCGGAGTTTCCGCTGCCCCGGGAGGAGACTGGGCGCGTCGAGCACGCGTGGGCCATCCATCAGGCGGAGACCACCGTGGACTTCGCCCGGCGGAGCCGAGTTGTCGCATGGCTCATCGGCGGCTTGAATTTCCAAATCGAGCACCACCTCTTCCCCCGGCTCTGCCACGTCAATTATCCCGCGATCTCGAAACTCGTGGAAGAGACCTGTCGAGAGTTCGGGATCAAATACACAGAGCACAGCTCATTCCGGACGGGTCTAGCGTCGCATTTCCGGTGGCTGCGGCGGATGGGGATGCCAACGACGAAGTCGGGAGAAACCGGCGCTTGGCCGGAGGCGGTCGAACAGCTCACCGGAATGGGCCCGGGAGAAGGACCAGTAGGCTGCGAGAAAGAGAAGGCTCTGTCGAAGTGAAGATTCGCGACCTAAAGCGAAAGCATCGAGAGGCTGTCGTTTCTGTATGGCCGCCGCAAGTGCTGGCGGATGTTGGCGCTACCTTAGTGCGCCCTGGTGATGGCGTGCTCAAGGGCGTGAGGAGGATAGCCAAGCGCCTGTCACTCGTTATCGAGCACGGGGGGCGAGAAGTTGTCGGCCGTCTCGAATGCGACGAACCATCAACGCTGGACGCCGTCGAGAAGGTGCTCAGGGCGCATATTGATGAACCAATCCAGGCCATCGGCGATCTGGACGTTTAGCCTCGCTCGCAAAGGCGGCGCAGGCGAGGGGAATGGAAGGCGCTATGGTGAGTCTCGTGAGCGTCGGGCAGGACACGGGGCTTCGCCGATTCTTCGGTAACCCGCTGGTAGGCATTATCGGAGCTGTCGCGAGCGTTGGGAGCCTCATCCTTGCAAGAGTCTTTTACCTTCAGGGCCAGCGCTATCCAGAATTGGAATACCTCGCTCATCTTGCACCCGTGGTATTGGCTCCGCCGGGCGGGGCGCTACAGGTCCAGTTCAACCATCGAGGGGCAATCATCATTGCGAAACCTCGGGGCGAAACCCGAGCCACCACTTTCGCCGCAGGACTACCACCCGATTCGCATACCGCTCACCGCTAATCGTCTAGCCTCCGTTTGCGAGGCCTAACGATCTGGGACTTCGATGAGGACGCTGTGTACGTAACTGACGAGTCGGGGTATCAGAAGCTTTCTCTAGGGCAAAAGGTAGTACCAGTCGGATTCCCACGTCAGGACGTGTTCGAGTACGACGAGGAGGCGGTAGCTACGGCGGACTGGGCGCGGCTACAGCCGTGGCGACCCTCCTTCTTTCCAGCCGGACCGCGTTAACGGCGCGTCGGTCGCGACGCGGCCTGCCAGATCCGCTCCTCGATCATGGCCTCGAGGGGTCCGGCGCTTTAGGAGGGGGCGGCGTTCTTCTCCCTACGGCTCCCCCACCGGCACGTAGTCCTGTCCTTAGCCAAAACCGCGTCCAACTCGGGTGTCTTAGGCCGTTGGCCTCGTGGAGGCGCAGCGCGTAGAAGCGGATGGCGTCGGCGGGATCGTAGTCCCGCCACTTGCCGTACGCGACCTCCTTCAACGACTGGACGGCGTAGTCGGAGCGGTCGACGTAGCCGCGGTCGAGCCGTCCTCTGGGTCAGCGGCCTCGAAATGCCGCGTTCAGTGACAATTCAGGGGGCGCGTAAGTGAAAAGAATGGTGGGCAGGGACGGGATTGAACCGCCGACACCAGGATTTTCAGTCCTGTGCTCTACCAACTGAGCTACCTGCCCACCAGACGCGACAGGAT
>Ga0209469_1001886_pt1 | contig 10646 bp, 9 predicted proteins | sample GraSoiAngelo_123_FD_185880 | JGI IMG/M metagenome (GOLD analysis project Ga0209469, IMG submission 185880) | Grasslands soil microbial communities from the Angelo Coastal Reserve, California, USA - 14_0927_02_40cm (SPAdes) (version 2) | ecosystem: Environmental > Terrestrial > Soil > Grasslands ... | reverse complement strand
ATCCTCGGTGAACTTGAGAGCGTCCGCCATCGGTGACTCCTCGCAGACGGGACACGCAGGCTCGACTTGAGGCAGTTGCGGCCCTTATAGGGCGCGTCATCACCCTGTCAAGGGTGAAAATCCCGCCCGTGCCCACCGCGCGGGGCGCCCCACCGGCGCCCCGCTCCGCTCGCGCGGACCGCACCCCACCCTCCGGGGAGGCCTACCCCGTCTCCACCCATCCGCCGCCTCCCAGAAGCGAGACCGTTCTCCCTACCTCAGGAGCAGCCGCTGGTCGCTCCGCAGTTGAAGCACTTGTAGCAGGTGCCGTTGCGCACCATGAGGGCGCCGCAGTCGGGGCAGCTCGGCGCGTCCGCCTGCGGGCTGAAGGTGATCGCGTGCCGGCCGGGCGTGTCGAGCAGCGTCCCGCTGGTGAAGCCGATCGGATTCGGCCCCGCCGGGGCGTGCGCCGCCGGCGAGGCGGCCGCAACGGCGCTCACCGTGCCGGGGGCGGGCGGCGCCTCGCGCTCGATCAGGCCCACCGCCGCCCGCGCCTCGCCGGAGAGGAAGCGCGAGCCCAGGAAGCGGAAGACGTAGTCGATCAGCGACTTCGCCATCGGGATGTCCGGGTTCTTGGTGAACCCCGAGGGCTCGAAGCGCACGTGGCTGAACTTCGAGACCAGCACCTCGAGCGGCACGCCGTACTGGAGCGCCATGGAGGTGAGCACGCCGATCGTGTCCATCAGGCCGGAGATCGTGCTCCCCTCCTTCGCCATCTTGATGAAGATCTCGCCCGGCGTGCCGTCCTCGAAGAAGCCGACGTGGACGTAGCCCTCGTGCCCGGCCACGTCGAACTTGTGGCAGAGCGCCTGGCGGTCGTTCGGCAGCCTCCGCCGAAGCGGCTCCGGCTTCGCCACCGCCCCCACGGCCGGGGCGCTCCCTTCGGCCCGCCCCGGCTTCGCCGTGTTGAGCGGCTGCGTCTTCTTGCAGCCGTCGCGGTAGATCGCCACCGCCTTCAAGCCGAGCTTCCAGGCCTGGATGTACGCCTCCTCGATGTCCTCGACGCTGGCGCTCTCCGGCACGTTGATGGTCTTCGAGATGGCGCCCGAGATGAACGGCTGCACCGACCCCATCATGCGGAGATGCCCGAGGGGATGGATCGAGCGCGCGCCGCGCGCCGGCCTGAAGGCGCAGTCGAAGACCGGCAGGTGCTCGGGCTTGAGCGCGGGCGCGCCCTCGATGGTCTCCTGCTCGTCGATGTACTCGACGATCTCCTGGATCTCGCGCGCGTCGTAGCCCAGGCGGCGGAGCGCCCGCGGCACCGTGTTGTTGACGATCTTGAGCAGCCCACCGCCGACCAGCTTCTTGTACTTGACGAGCGCGATGTCGGGCTCGACGCCGGTCGTGTCGCAGTCCATCATGAAGGCGATGGTGCCGGTGGGCGCCAGCACCGTCACCTGCGAGTTCCGCACCCCGTGCGCGCGCGCCGCCTCACGCGCGCCGTCCCATGCCTCGCGCGCCGCGGCCAGGAGGTCGAGCGGCACGAGCGCCGGGTCGAGCTTGTAGGCGTGGGCGCGGTGCTTCTCGATCACCCCGAGCTGCGGCTCGCGGTTCCTGGCGTAGCCCTCGTACGGCCCGAGCACCGCGGCGACGGCGGCCGAGTGCCGGTGCGCCTCGCCGCACATGAGCGCGGTCACGGCCGCGGCGTACTCGCGCCCCGCGTCCGAGTCGTAGGGGAGGCCGAGCGACATCAGGAGCGCGCCCAGGTTCGCGTAGCCCAGGCCGAGCTCGCGGTAGGCGTGCGCGGTGGCCGCGATCTCGGGCGTGGGGTAGCTGGAGCGGTCGACCACGATGTCCTGCGCGGTGATCATGATGTCGACCGCGTGCCGGAAGGCCGCGACGGCGAAGCTCCCGTCCGGCTCGACGAACTGCATCAGGTTCAGGCTGGCGAGGTTGCAGGCGCTGTCGTCGAGGTGCATGTATTCGGAGCACGGATTCGACGCGTTGATGCGCCCCGTGTTCGGGCAGGTGTGCCATTCGTTGATGGTGGTATCGAACTGCATGCCGGGATCGCCGCACTGCCAGGTCGCCTCGGCGATCAGGCGCAGGAGGTCGCGCGCGGGGCGCGTCTCGGCGACCGCGCCGTTGGTGACGTAGCGCGTACTCCACGGCCGGCCCTCGAGCGCGGCGTGCATGAAGTCGTCGGTCACGCGCACCGAGTTGTTGGCGTTCTGGAAGAAGATGGAGCCATAGGCGGACCCGTCGAGCGAGGCGTCGTAGCCGGCGGCGATGAGCGCCCACGCCTTGCGCTCCTCCTCCGCCTTGCAGCGGATGAAGTCGACGATGTCGGGGTGATCGGCGTCGAGCACGACCATCTTGGCCGCGCGCCGGGTCTTGCCGCCCGACTTGATGACGCCGGCCGAGGCGTCGGCCGCGCGCATGAAGGACACCGGCCCCGAGGCCGTGCCCCCGCCGCCCAGCCGCTCCCGGGAGGAGCGCAGGCGCGAGAGGTTCACGCCCGAGCCCGAGCCCCCTTTGAAAATGATCCCCTCCTTGCGGTACCAGTCGAGGATCGAGTCCATGGTGTCGTCGACGGAGAGGATGAAGCAGGCCGAGCACTGCGGCTTCGGCTCGACGCCCATGTTGAACCAGACCGGGCTGTTGAAGGAGGCCTTCTGGTGGAGGAGGAGATGGGTCAGCTCGTCGGTGAACGCCGCCCGATCGCCCGGCGTGGCGAAGTAGCCCTGCGCCTCGCCCCACTCGCCGACGGTGCTCACCACGCGGCCGATCAGCTGCCGCACGCTGCGCTCGCGCTCGGGCGTGCCGAGCGGGCCGCGGAAGTACTTCGAGACGACGACGTTGGTCGCGAGCTGCGACCAGGGCCTCGGCACCTCGACGTCGCGCTGCTCGAAGACGGTCTCGCCGCCCTCGCCGGAGATGACCGCCGAGCGGATCTCCCACTCGACCGTCTCGTACGGATCGGTGCCCGCCGCGACGAAGCGCCGCGCGACCGTCAGGCCGCGCCGCGCCGAGCGCTCCGGAGGACTCGGCCTAGCGCCCTCCTCCCGTCCAACCGGCTCCGTCGCCATGCTCAACCCCCCCCTGGCAGTGCCCCGTATCTTGCGGTGCCGGGCCTCATACACCACTATATCTTGTGCTGTCAAGGATTTTTTTCAAATGTCGACGCGCCGGCCGCCCGCTGATCGCCCGACGCGCCTCGGCGACGTGCTGCGCGCCGCGCTGGGTCGCCTTCCCGAGGCCGAGCGGCTCGCCGACCACGCCGTGTGGGCGCACTGGGACGCGGTCGTCGGGCCCACCATCGCGCGCCACGCGCGCCCCGAGCGCATGAAGCGCGGCGTCCTCTTCGTCGCGGTCGACAGCGCGGAGTGGATGCAGGAGCTCCAGTTCCTGAAGCACGAGCTACGCGAGCGGTTGAACGCGCGGCTCGGGCGCCCCGCCGTGCGTACGCTCTTCGTCGTGCTCGCCGGCGGCGCGTAGACGCACCCGCTCCGTCGCGGCCACCGCCTGCGCCACCAGCCCGGTCACGTCGAGGCGCGCCTCGAGCGCGGCCACCCCGCTCCGCTCCGCGCGCGTCGCCGGGTGGCGCGGCGTGAAGAGCGTGCAGCAGTCCTGGTCGGGGATGATCGAGGTCTCGAAGGTCCCGATGCGTTCCGCCTGGGCGGCGATCTCGCTCTTGTCCATGCCGACCAGCGGGCGGAGCACGGGCAGCGCGGCTGCCTCGCCGACCACGGCCAGGTTGGCGAGCGTCTGCGACGCCACCTGCCCGAGGCTGTCGCCCGTGACCAGCGCCTCGGCGCCCGCCCGGCGCGCCAGCGCCTCCGCGATGCGGAGCATCATGCGCCGGTAGAGGACCACGCGGAGGGGGCGCCCCACGGCGGCCACGATCTGCCGCTGCACCTCGCCGAACGGCACCAGGTAGAGGTCGGCTTCGAGCCCCCAGGCGGCGAGCAGCCGGCCGAGGTCGCGCGCCTTCTCCTGGCTCGTGCGGTCGAGGAAGGGCACGCTGTGGAAGTGGACCAGGTCGACGCGGCATCCGCGCCGCATCATGCGCCAGGCCGCGACCGGCGAGTCGATGCCGCCCGAGAGGAGCGCCAGCACCCGCCCGCTCGAGCCGACCGGCAGCCCGCCCGCGCCCGGCACCTTCTCGAGCGAGAAGAAGGCACGACCGGGGAGGATGTCGACCGCGACCGTGAGGGCGGCGGCGTCGAGGTCGACCGTCGCCCCGGTCGCGGCCTGGATCATGCGCCCGAGCACGGCGTTCACCTCGGGCGAGGTGAGCGCGAAGCGCTTGTCGCTGCGCTTGGTGCGCACGCGGAAGCTCGGCAGCGCCACGCCCTCGAGGCGCGCGACGATCGCCGCGCCCAGGCGCGCCAGCTCGGCCGCGGCGTCGCCCGCGCGCGTCGCGAGCGCGTGCTCGTGCGCGAGCGCGAAGTTGGCGACCCCGAAGACGCGCGCGAGGCGGTCGCGCACCGCCGGCCAGGCGGCCCGCTCGGCGAGCCCGAGGAGGAGCCGGGCCGAGGCGCAGCGCACGCGGCCGACCGGCAGCCCGGCGGTGGCGCGTTCCACGTTCTCCACCAGGCGGCGCACGAAGAAGGGCCGGTTGCGCCCCTTGAGCGCGATCTCGTGATAGCGGAGGACGATCGTGTGGCCCGCCGCGCCCATGGAGCTCTCATAGCACAGATGCTAGGAAGGCGCCGGTGACCGAGGCCCTCGTGACCGCGCTCATGGCCGCGCTCGGCGGACGCCGTCGGACCGTCCTCGCGCCGCCCGGCAAGACTGCCGCTGCCGTGCTCGTCCCGCTGCTCGCCGTCGACGGCGCGCCGAGTCTGCTCTTCACCCGGCGCTCGAACCTCCTGCCCCATCATCAGGGCCAGATCGCGTTCCCCGGCGGCCGCCACCATCCCGACGCGGACGCGGATCTGGCCGCGACCGCGCTGCGCGAGGCGCAGGAGGAGATCGGCCTCGACCCGGCCGACGTCCGCCTCCTCGGCCCGCTCGACGACATCGAGACGGTAGCCACCCGCTTCGTCATCACGCCCTTCGTCGGCGTCGCGCCCCACCCTTACGACTTTCGGCCCTCGCCGGACGAGGTCGATCTCATCTTCACCGTACCGCTCGGCCGGCTCGAGGCTCCCGACGCGCTCCGCCGCGAGCTGTGGGACTTCGGCGGCCGCAAGGTGCCGATCGACGTCTACGCGGTCGACGGCCACGTCATCTGGGGCGCGACGCAGCGGATCACCCAGAACCTGCTCGCCGTGCTCGGCGACCTCGCCTGATGCGTCGCCTGCTCGCCGTCCTCGTGCTCGCCGCGCTGGTGGCGCTTTTCGTGACGCGCGCCGAGCCCTTCGCGCCGTCGGCCACGCTCGAGACGCCGGTCGACTTCGTCGGCCGGGCCACCCCGGTCAGGATCGTGGCGCACGACCGCGGCTCCGGCCTGGCCCACGTCGAGCTGCGCCTCGTGCCCGAGGGCGGACCGCCGGTCGTGGTCGCGAGCCAGGACTATCCACGACGGTCCTGGCTCGGGAGCGGCGTGCACGAGGCGACGCTCGCGACGACGCTGGATGCGGCGGCGGCGCACGTGCGCGAGGGCCGTGCCCAGCTCGAGATCTGGGCCACGGACCACTCCTGGCTGGCGGCCTTCCGCCACGCGCCGTGCCTGGCGCGCGCCGTCACCGTCGACGTGACCCCGCCGCTCCTCGAGGTGATGCCGGGCGAGCACGTGGCGCATCTGGGCGGCTCGGAGTGCGCCGTCTACCGCGTCGGTCCCGACGCGGTCCGCAGCGGCGTGCAGGTGGGCGACGAGTTCTTCCCCGGCGTGGCCGGCTACTTCGCCGATGCGGGGCTGCGCGTGGCGCTCTTCGCGCTGCCGCAGAACCTCCCCGACGCGCGGCCGGCGGTGATCGCCGTCGACGCGGCCGGGAACGCGCGCACGGTCAACCTGGGCGTGCGGGTGACCCCGCGCCGCTTCGCCGAGAAGACGATGCCGGTGAGCGACGACTTCCTCTCGCGCAAGGTGCCCGAGCTGCTCGCCGCCAACGACCTCGATCAGTCGGGCGACCTGGTGGAGGGCTATCTCCGCATCAACCGCGAGCTGCGCGCCCGGACCGAGGTCCGGGTGCGCGCGATGTGCCGCGACAGCGCCCCGGCGCCGCTCTGGCAGGACGCCTTCCTGCGCCTGCCCAACTCAGCGCCGCTCTCCGGCTTCGCCGACCGCCGCACCTACGTGCACGACGGCAAGACGATCGACCAGCAGGTCCACCTCGGCTTCGACCTGGCCTCGCTGCGCGGCAGCCCGGTGCCGGCGGCGAACGCGGGCCGCGTCGTGTTCGCCGGGGCGCTCGGCATCTACGGCAACACCGTCGTCCTCGACCATGGCCTCGGGGTCTTCTCGCTCTACGGGCATCTGAGCGAGGTCGGCGTCAAGCCGGGCGCCGCGGTCGGCCGCGGCGACCCGATCGGCAAGACCGGGGACACGGGGCTCGCCGCCGGCGACCACCTCCATTTCAGCATCATGATCCACGGTGTGCACGTCGACCCGGTCGAGTGGTGGGACGCGCACTGGATGCACGACCACGTCGAGGCGCGCCTCGCCGAGTATCCGCGTGCTGCCGCCACGAGCGGCGGCTCGTGAGCGCGCGCGGCGACGAGGCGGCCGCCACGCTGGCGCGGCTCGGCCTCGACCCCGAGGCGGTGCGCGCCGGCCGGGTCGGGGCCGACGCGGTCGCGCCGCTGCTCGCCGGCGCCGACGGCGCGGCGCTCGCAGCCGCGCTCGGCGAGCTTCCGAGTCCCGAGGTGGCGGCCCTCCTGGTGGCGCTCGAGCCGCGCGCCGCCGAGCGCGCGGTGCGCAAGGGGATCCGCCGCGCCCTCTACCGCCTGCGGCAACGCGGGGTGCCCGTCCCCGAGCCGCCCGCGCCCGCTGGCACCCCGCGCACCCCCGCGGCGCCCGAGGCGGAGGGCTTCCTCTCCCTCTTCGACGGCCGCGGCGACCGCCTCATCTGGATCGTCCGTCCGCTCCCGAGCGGGGGCACCTTCCTCGTCGCCGCGCAGGTGAACGAGCCCGAGGGCCTGCGCGACCTGAGCGCCGGCGAGGCGAGCCGCAAGCAGATCCGCGCCGCGCGGCAGAAGCTCGAGGCCGACTCGGACATGCGTCTCGTCGCCGCCGACTGGCGCACGCTCGACGCGCTCCTGGTCGAGGCGCACGCGCGCGCGGGGGGCGGGACGGTGCGCGAGCGCGACTACCTGCGCCTCCGGCCGCGCTTGACGAGCGAGCCGCCGCGCCCGCCGGCCGAGCCGCTCTCGGCGCGCGTCGCGGCGCCGGGCGCCGAGGAGAGCGCGGCGCTGGCCTCCGGCTCGGCCGCGCTCCTCGAGGAGTCCGAGCTGCGGGGCTGGCTCCCGGCGCCCGAGGCCGCGGCGCCGTTCGTCGAGGAGATCGCCGGGCTGCGCGACAGCCCGCTCGTGCTCTCCCGCCTGGCCGAAGAGGAGCGCGTGCGCGAGGTCCTCGGCCGCGCGGCCCGGACCCTCTTCCCGCCCGCCGTCCTCGCGCGGCGGCTCGCGGGCACCGCCTACCTGCTCGCCGAGACGGGCCGCGCGCTGGCCGCGCGGCGCGCGCTCGCCGTGACGCTCGTCCTCGGCGCGCGGGGCGCCGACGCGATGGAGATCCCGCTCGTCGCGGCGCTGGTCGAGCGCGCCGTGGGCGGCCTCCTCGCCCAGGCGACGGCCCGCACGGAGGAGGAGCGCCGCGGCACGCTCGTCGTCACGCCCGGCCAGTTCCTCAGAGATCGATCGTCATCCCGTCGCGGGCGCACTCCAGGGTGAGCTCGCCCAGGTGGGCGAGCGGCTCGCTCCCCAGGTGCGAGAGGACGAGGCGGCGGCAACCGAGATCGCGTGCGCGCGCGGCGATCTCCGGGTAGGCGATGTGGATGCCGACCCGCGTCTCGTAGGTCGAGCACTCGCACAGGAAGAGGTCGGCGCCCCGCGAGTGCGTCACGAACTCCTCGGTCCACGCCGAGTCGCCGGAGTAGAGGATCGTGCGTCCCTCGGCCTCGATGCGGAAGCCGAAGGCGCGCAGCTCGCTCGCGTGCGGCACGGCGAAGGGCAGCACCCGCACCCCGTCCAGCGCGGGGCTCGTGCCCGCCACCAGCTCCTCGTAGCGCACGGCGAAGGGGAGCGGCTCGGCGGCGATGCGCTCGTACAAGGCCGCGAACAGGGCGCGCACCCGCGGCTCCGTGCCCGGCGGCCCGTACACCGCGAGCGGACGCGAGCGCGGCTCCTCGAAGCGGTACTCCATGAACAGGAAGGGCAGGCCCCCGAAGTGATCGCCGTGGAGGTGCGAGAGGAGGACGAAGTCCACGGCGCCCGGGTCGCGGCCGTTCCGCTTGAGCGACTGGAGGATGGTCGGCCCGCAGTCGAGGAGGAAGGTGTGGCGCGGGGTCTCGACCAGATAGGCGCTGTGCAGTCTGCCGCCCGACCCGAAGGCGTCGCCGGATCCGAGTACGGTCACGCGAACCACTTGTCGAGCCTTTCCGGCCACCGCACAGGCGTGCACCGCCGCCGTCACACGCGTATCGACCCCGAAACGCGGACCCAGGACGGCAGGCGCCACCCCTGCATGGCATGCCCCTTGCTCCACCTTCTAATAATCGAGGAAGGCCGCAATCGCCAGAGGTGCATGTACGTACGGCAAGCAGGGAGCGCGCCATCGAACATGGGTGGCACTTCATGGAGGTGACCGGCACGGCGATGCTCCTCGGCTGGCTCGCCGAGCGGGTGCTCGACACGGGGATCCGCGTCCCGGGCATCGGCGCGGCCGCGGGCGTGGTCGGCTTCTACGCCGGCGCCTGGCTCTGGGACCTGACCGGCTGGAGCTCCGGCCCGTGGCTCGCCGGCCTCCCGATCGCCCCCACCTTCGTCGGCGCGTTCGCGGTGTGCGGCTTCTTGAAGCTGATCGGCCTCGCCGCCGACGGCCCGAGCCGCTAGCTAGCTAGGACGCGCGCGTCCTACTTCCCGGCCTCGCCGTGCGCCCGGTCGAGCTCGCGCTGCAGCTCGCCGAAGCGGCGCTCGAGCTCGCCGAACGACGCCTCCATGCGGCCCGCGCGGTTGATGACGTCGTCGAGCTGGCGGCCGAGCTGATCGCGCTGCTGCTCGACGTCGCGCAGGCGGCGCTCGAGGTCCTGCACCGGCTCGGTGCGGCGGATCATGAAGTCGCCGGCGCCCGAGTGGATCAGGTAGAGGACGCTTCCCGTCCCCAGCATGAAGCCGAGCAGGAGCGCGAACAGGAAGCGGATCACGGCCATGGTCACTCCCGCTCCGCCGCCCGGCGGAGCTCGCGCACGACGACCTGCAGCGCGGCGAGGCTCGTGCGGGGCGCGGCGCGCAGGTCGCGGATCAGGTCCTGGACCTTGCCGAGCGACCTCGCCGCGGCGGCGGCGTCGGGGCCCTCGAGCGCCAGCCGCGCGAGCCGGCGCCGCGCGCGCAGCACGTCCTCGAACAGGCCCTCGACCGCCTGCTCCTGCCAGCGGTCGTCCTCGCCCGCCTCGGCGAGCCGCGCCCACAGCCAGGCGAAGTCGAGCTGCTGGCCGAGCCCGTAGTAGCGGGCGGCGGCGGCTTGCGGATCGACGCCCGCCGCGCGCGCGACCGTGACCACGTCGAGCGCGCCGACGAGCCAGTCGGCGGTGGCGAGGTCGCGCGCCAGCGCCGCGGGCAGGCCCGCGATCTCGAGCTCGGAGCGCAGCTTCGCAAAGGACTCCGCCTCCGTCCCGGCGATCCACTCGGGGAGCCGGCCGCGCACGCGCCCGATCGCCTCGCCCAGCTCCGCGGCCACCTCGGCCGCCGGCCGCGCGGGGTCGGTGTTGGCGAGCATCCACTTGGTCACGCGCTCCGCGGTGCGCTCGAGGACGAGCCGGCAGGTGGTCTCGACCTCCAGCGCGAAGCCGCCGTCCGCGATCGCCCGGGCGAGCGTGGCGCCGCCCGCCACCGCCCACGCGATCGTCCAGGCGCGCGCCGCCTCGGCGACCGTCGTGCCGGTGTCGCGCGTCACGCGCTGCACGAAGGTGGCGCCCATCTCGTCGACCAGCGTGTTGGCGAGCTCGGTGGCCACGATCTCGCGCCCGAGCGGGTGGGTGCGCACCGCCTCCGGGAAGCGCTCGGCCACCGCGGCCGGAAAATAGCCGACGAGGGAGGGTGCGACGAGCGGGTCGCCGGGGAGCGGGGAGGCGAGGAGCGCGTGCTGGAGGTGGATCTTCGCGTACGCCATCAACGCCGCCAGCTCCGGGCGCGTGAGCCCGGGGTAGGCGCCGCGCCGGGCGCGGAGCGCGTCCGCGGAGGGCAGCGCCTCGAGCGCCCGATCGAGCCCCGCCGCGCGCTCGAGCTCGGCGATCAGGTGGCGGAAGTCGGCGAGCCGGCGGCGGCTCCGCGCCTGGTCGAGGGTGAGGAGGCGGCTCTGGGCGCGGTTGTGGGCGAGGACGCGCGCCGCGACCTCGTCGCTCACCGAGGCGAGGAGCGCGTTGCGCGCCTCGGGGGAGAGCCGCCCGTCCTCGACCGCGGCGCGGAGGCAGATCTTGAGGTTCACCTCGTGGTCGGACATGTCCACGCCGGCCGAGTTGTCGACCGCGTCGGTGTTGATCCGCCCCCCGGCGAGCGCGTACTCG
>Ga0209469_1001874_pt1 | contig 10704 bp, 12 predicted proteins | sample GraSoiAngelo_123_FD_185880 | JGI IMG/M metagenome (GOLD analysis project Ga0209469, IMG submission 185880) | Grasslands soil microbial communities from the Angelo Coastal Reserve, California, USA - 14_0927_02_40cm (SPAdes) (version 2) | ecosystem: Environmental > Terrestrial > Soil > Grasslands ... | reverse complement strand
TCGGCCTGCCCGCAGCTCCTCTGGTGAGCGATTGATCGGGTGCCAGGCGGCCCCGAACTGGACGGTGCGGCGGAGCGCGGCCCTGCTGTGCCCCCCGACCCAGATCGGCGGGTACGGCTTCTGCAGCGGTTTGGGCTCGAAGACGAGTCCGCTGAACTGCGTGTACTTACCAGTAAACGACGGCTCCCGACTGGTCCAAAGCTCAAGAAGAACGCTAGAGGTGACTTCTTCCGTTGCACTCGCTGTGGCGGCAAGCACTACTACTCCCCCGACAAAGGGGCGCTCCAGTGTTTCGGGGCTTCGAAGCCGGGCCACCGTTCTACCGATTGAAGAGAAAGTTGGCTCTCGCCAAATAGGAGGCGAAAGAGAACAGGCCGAGCGATAACCTGCCCGGCCCGTCACAAGCGGCGGCTGCTCGCGAAGTGTAGTGAAACAAGCGAACGATTAGCTCGCGGGTCGACCCCTCGGCGATGGAGATTTCTTGAGTGCTACAATGCCTTCGCCGCTTTCATCACGTCTCTCTTCGCCCTCAGCGCCAGACGCTCTGCTTTGTAGGACGATCCAGAATTATTCATCGTGTGAATCGCCGTGCGGCTCACCTTGACGGCGTGGCGGATCGCGTGGTCCATCCGCTTCTTCCACCGGGATACGTGCTTCCCAGCACCCGCCTTCGCGAATTTGACCATCAGTCCGTTCATCGTTGTGCCCTCCTAACTTCAGCCTCTCACGGCAGGGACGGATCCCGGAAACAATTCGAGACGTAGGTGTCGTCGCCCTGCCAGGCGGAACGTCCCCCGCGAAGCCTTACGATTTCCCACCCTTGATGAGTCTGCCGATGAGTCCGAGAATGACTCCCCCGACCACGACCGAGACCGCGAAGCCGATCAGGGCGAGCGGCTCGATCCAGTCGGCCGCGCGTCTGGCTGTCAAGAGTCCGCTCGGCGTCTGGAAACGCGCCAACGCCTCGGGTGCGAGCCGGCGCGATTCCCAGAGGACGTGCGCCGTGGCGAGCGTGCCGTGCCCGCACAGGGTAAGCTCCGTCACCGCCGTGAACCAGCGCAGATCGAACTCCGCACCTCGCGGCGCAACGAATGCTGTTGCCGGAAGGTTCATTTCGCCGGCGACAGCTCGCATTCAGTCCGGCTCCCGAGACGCGTCGAGGAGATAGACCGCGGCCTGGTTGCCCGTGAAGGGTCGGTCGGTAAAGACGTCGACCTGAAAGACCGCGATCCCGTCGTTCATAGGGCTAACGTGGCATCGCCGGAGAACAATAGACGCAGGATCGCGAGCGAGTCAACATTGCGATGTTTGGAGTCGGCTTCGTCGAGACGGCCGGCTCGAGGAGACGCAGGCCGCGATCTCCCAGCTCAACGGGCGCGAGCGCGACGACCCACGGATCACGGTCGACGACCAAAACGGCGGTCGACGGCTCCCGTCGCCTATCGGACAGACATGGAAAGCTGTCGCGCAAAGAGCAATCGAATCCCAATTTGGTGGCCCCAGCGGGATTCGAACCCGCGTCTCGGTCTTGAGAGGGCGAGCCCACGGATAGTGATTTCACCGACTTCGACGCCGGGTGCCACGGCCCGGTGCTACTCGAAACCGCGGCCTACGCCCTACAACGAGTGCGCCGACGGCGAGGACGCGGGCGACGCGCTTCATTTTGGTGCGTTCCGCGTGGTGCGTTCCGCGCTCGCATCATTCGGATCACCTCATCCGCCCGCAGCAGTAGCGACGGTGGGATCGTCAACCCGGGCCAGGGGTGCACGCGTCGGATCAGTCACACCCCCCCGAGCCTCCGCTTCCTCGCTCTGGACATCTTCTTCACTTCGATTTCGCGGCGACTCGCTGACGACCGGTCTCGGTATGGTTCGGCGTAGACTAATCTAACCGGAAGGCGGCCACGGGTGTATCTTGAGGCGCAACCGCGATTATGCATCGAGAGCCGCCGATCAATCGAGTTCGTGATGCCGGTGTAGAAGGTCCCGTCAGCGCACTCGAGTACGTAGCAGAACCAACGGTCCTTCCCTCGCACGAGGTCACCCTTTGGAGCCTTCACTTCTTACGGTAGATGTTCAACCCGACTTTTTCCTCCCGATCGGGGACCGAGACACTCCCTTCGGTCGAAGCAATGATGATGGTCTTGCCCGAAGAGGACGGCACAAATTCCTTCGACAAATCCACCTTGATCGTAAGGATGTTCCCGTCGACGGTCATCTGTACGTTCTTCATAAGAAGATCTCCCGCGGGAGAATATCTCCCGCGGGCGCCGGTCAAGTTTCTGTGGGAGCAGCTCAGCTCGCCGACGTGTTCACGTGGATCACGCCAAGGACAACAAGGTGATGGTGCCGTCCTGGTTTTCGATGATCCGCTGATATCGGGGGGCGATCCACGCTCCCTTCGGAGACCGAACGTACCACTGCGCTGTCCCGTCGGGCCGAGTCACCCGGCCGTAATCGCCTGGTGCGAACGTCGCCCTATCCGGACGGGACTCGTCATTGTTGCGTCGGCTCAGCCTCGCACTCATCGCGTGACGGCTTCACACGGCGCACGCCAAAGCCGCACACTTAGCGCAGAACTTCTGGTCGGCCAGCTTCTCGTGCTGGCACCGGGGACACTTCACGCCCAAGCCTCCAGGCAGCCGGACCGGGAAAGGTCGGAAGTGCGCCGAGATTAGCCCGCCCGAGGAGAGAGGTCAACCACCTTGACAACCTCTAGGTGGGCGCAGATGATCTCGTCACCGCCTTGACCGTCGGCCCCGCGCGGAGCCTGAATGGCCCTGGATCAGCTTTCGGGCCTCTTTTCCCCCAGGGTTCGCATATGCGGTCGGCCGCTCTGCCTCCTCAGCCCCATCCTTCTGCTTTTGCTCCTTCAAACCACATGCGCGGAGGCCACCGGGATTCCCGCGTTCAACTTGACTGCGGTGTGGCCCGATGCCGAGGACGACGACGGCGAAAATGTAGCCCGGTCTGACGGGGCCGCTCCGATTGCAGGAGGTCGCGCCGATCCCGTGCTGGTCGGGTCGCGCGAGGTAGCGTCGTGATTCAGCATGAGATCGTGCTTGTTCCCAAAGGTGTCCAGCCTCGCGCCCAGGAGTCTCCGCGGCCCGCCCGGCAGAGAGTGGCGAGTAGTGACGAACCCTACGATCTCACTTGCTTCAATCTCGCCTCGATTTGCGGGAGGCTCCTGTCTTCCGCACAAGCAGAGATCTCAGCCTGGATCCACGAGGGCCGCCGGCTCTCCTCAGGCGCCCTCTAAACGGCTTCACCAAGAGGTGACGGCGTGTCTCCGTGAAGGTCCGCTAGGCTGCCCAATGCTCCTATCGTCACGAAGGAGGGCCGTATGAAGCTGTGGCGCATTACTCTTGTTCTAGCTATCGCAATATCGGCCGCCGATCTCGTTAGCGCTGCTCCCGACGGCAAGATCGTTATTGCCCAAGGGACCGATCCAAGCACTCTCGATATGACGAACCACCAAGAGACACCGGCGGCGAACGTCGGCGCTCAAATCTTCGAGACGCTCGTCGAGCGAAATGAAACCCTCCAGCCTGTCCCAGGCTTGGCCGCGGAGCTGCCGAGAGCCATCTCTCCGACCCTATGGGAGATCAGGCTTCGGAAGGGCATCAAGTTCCACAACGGAGAGGACTTCAAGGCGGAGTCGGTAAAGTTCAGCATCGAGCGCCTCATTAATCCCGCAAACAAGCTCCGCGGCGCGCCGCGTCCAAACGTGCTGGACCGAGTGGAAATTCAGGACTCCTACACCGTTCGGGTCCATACAACGCAGCCGGTGCCGACATTCGTCAAATCCCTAACCCTGGGTGGGTATTCGATGTACCCGCCGAGAGCCTATGCGGACAAGGACACGGCCTATATCTCAAGGAATCCGATTGGCACCGGCCCGTACAAGTTCGTCCGATGGTCCAAGGACGAGGAGATTGTGCTCGAGGCGAACGATAATTATTGGCGAGGCGCTCCGAGGATCAAAGACGTCGTCTTCCGACCGATTCCCGACGATTCCGTCCGGATCGCGGCGCTCCAGAAGGGCGAGATTCACCTCGGTGTGAATATCCCGCCTCACCTCGCGGGAGTCATCGCGAGTCATCCGAGACTCTTCCTCTCTACCGCTCCCAGCATACGGACGATTCAGTTGATGTTCTATACGCACCAGTTCGACGCCGAACATCGCCTTGTTGGTGTTTACGCTGGCCCAACAGCAGACAAGCGGGTGCGTCAGGCGATCGTCGCAGCGATCGACGCGGACGAGCTCATCACGAGGGTGCTCGACGGCAAGGCGAAGCGGGTCGCCACCTTGCTCACCAGCCTGCACTTCGGCTTCGACCCTTCCCTCGTCCCGTCGAAGCATGACCTGTCGCGTGCCAAGCGCCTGATCGCCGAAGCCGGCTTCCCGAATGGCATCGAGATCACGCTCAACAGCCCCCAGGGCCGTTATGTTCGCGACAAGGAAGTAGCGGAAGCCGTAGCTGGCCAGCTTGCAAAGGCCGGCATCAAGACATCGGTTCGAACCTACGACTTCGTGACGTTCGTAAACAACCTCACATATCTCCACAAGGCCGGACCGGTGTTCCTCCTCGGATGGGGATACCCGACTGCGGACGCTGATGGTATCTATCGTCCTCTTTTCCGTTCGGGAAGCCTGTTTGCGAACTACTACAACCCCGAGTTTGATCGGCTGGTAGACGAAGCACGTATCACCATGGACGAGGGGAAGCGTCTCGACCTCTACCATCGCCTCAACAAAATATGGCTAGAAGACGCGGTCGCGGCCCCCCTCTATCAGCAGATAGATCTGTATGGCCTAAATAAACGGCTAGTCTGGCAAGCGCGGAGCGACGAGCTTATCCGCGCCTACGATATGGCGTTGAAGCCGTGAGTAAAAGTCGGGCCGAGGTGTCCGACACTACAGCGATCCAGGAGCGCTCAAGATGTTAAGCGGCCCGTGAAGTACGAGGTCGCCTCCCCGCCGTCGGTTGAATCCCTACCGCGCTCGGCAAACAGACATCGAGCAATCAGTCTGGTCGAATCCCGAACGCAGGCCGAGGATCATCGGCATCAAAAGGGGAAGGGGAAAGCATGATAAGGACTACTCGCCGTGGGTTCGCCACCGTGTTTGCACTATCACTGGTCGGAGGGCTGGTCCTGCTCGCTCCGGCTCAGAGCTTGGCTCAAGAGAAGCATAAGCTCGCCTGGTCGGCAAGGCCTGAGAACACGAAGTTCACCTGGCCTCGGCGCCCGTGCTCTCTTAGCTGAGGGTGCACATAGTCGACGACGATCATGTAAGGAATTGGGAGGGTCCGTGCCACGGCGATTCGTACATCGTAGGTCTCTATCTCCGACTGTCGGTCAAGTTGGTGGCCCCAGCGGGATTCGAACCCGCGTCTCGGTCTTGAGAGGGCGAGCCCATGGGTAGTGATTTCACCAACTTCAGCGCCGGGTGCCACGAGTCGGTGCCACTCGAGACGCAATTTGCTCCGAGGATGCCGCCCTCTAACGAAGACACCCGGCGGCGCGAAGGCGACGCTTCTTCTGCTTCTTCTTGAAGGCGGCGCGTTTCCGCGCGGTCTTCCTGCGTTTCTTCTCGCGCATGGAGCAATCTCCCTGAGGACAACTGCCAGGAAGGGCAGAGTTACTTTGTCGTCAGTGCGCTATTCGTCTGCGACGCACCAGCGATGTGCCAGCCAGCAGGTGCGCTTACAACCATCTGGCCAAACGGAAACGTAGGTATCACCACTTGATCGGGCTCCAACGCTATACGGGGAGGCTCTGCGAGGAACGCAACAATTTCGTTGGTCGTCTTCTCCGAGACTCGGTTGAGTCGCTGAATACTTGGAGAGAAGGCCGTGCGTACGTCCGAGGGCGTTGGGAAGAAGTACGCCCACACCATGATCAGTACCGCCACGAAGCCCCAATCAATCTTCTCGCCCCGAAGTTTCATCGCCCCGATACTAACACGCAACGACTCACATTAGCGTTTGGATCTATGCCGTCGTTGTCTTCGGGGAATCGAATTCCGGTCGAGGACGCAACGACTCGTGTCCCGCTCATCATCGACCGGAGCAAGAGCCAAACGGGAGCCGCTGACTTCAACAGCTACATCACCAGGCAGCTTCAAGGGACTGGGCCCGCGCGTGCCGCTCGACGTGTATCATCACCGGTCAATGGAGAACTTGGGTTTGCAGGCGACAGACCTCTTCGCCTGAGGAACCTTTGGTCTGCTCCCCAATCTTTTGCTCACTGCGAGGAGCTTAGGGTAACTTCTGCCCGGTACTCGGCCGGGCTGCGCATGCCGAGCGACCTTGCAACCAATGGCCTGAGACCCCGTCGATCCTGAGTGGCTTTTCGGCTCCCCCGCCTCGGGCCGTGAGCCTAGCCCTCCTGTCGGAGAGGCGACTATGACGACGAAGGAAAGAGCGAACGAACGGTGTAGCCGTTCCATGCGGGTTCGGTGGCATCGCCGCTCGGCGTACTCTTCTGACGGAGAACAATTTGGTGGCCCCAGCGGATTCGAACCCGCGTCTCGGTCTTGAGAGGGCGAGCCCATGGGTAGTGGTTTCACCAACTTCCACGCCGGGTGCCACGACCCGGTGCCACTCGAGACCGCGATCTGTCCCGAGGATGCGCGGCTGGCGCCATCGGCTACGGGAGTTGGCCGGGATCGAGTAACCCTCGAACTCACCGGGTGCGGAGACCTGTCATGGGTAGCTTTTCCGGGGCCTCAAGAGTCACGAGAGGATCGGCCATGTGATGTGCAGCTCTTTCGACCCTTAGGAGAAGACACGTAGGACAGCGAAGCGCGCAACACACCAAGTCGGCTGATTGCTCCACTCGTCTCTTGAGCCTTTCGGGGGGCGGCCACCCATGCGGCCACGGCAGATCCGGCTACGGCGATGGCGGCGGCGGCAAATGCGAGCCGGTAGTTTCCTGTGACGTCAAAGAGCCACCCGCCGAGAAAGGCGCCGATTGCGCCGCCAAGGCCGCCGCCAGCCTGGACCACTCCCAGGATCGCGCCCAGATGTGGCCCTGAGAAGGTATCGGCCGGAATCGCCGAGAGCTGCGCGATGCGCATGCCGAAGCCGAAACCGGACGCCGTATAGAGCAGGAGGAGCGGCCAGTCATCAGGGCTTCTCAGCAAGGTGAGACAGCCGATCCCGACGATCGCGACAATGGAGCCGAGCGCGAAGACCGATCCGCGGCCAAACTGGTCCGAGAGCCAGCCGCCCAGGAGATTCCCCGCCATCATGCAGCCGGCGCCGAAGGCGAAGAGCCACACGACTGTGGCCTGCCCAAAGCCGCGATCCACCGCGTGGGCGACTTGGTGAGTCGCCATGATCTGGTACCCAATCACGCGCGCCATCGAGCCAAGCGCACGATCTCGCGCGACATCCGAAAATTCGCGGTGTTCGCACGAGTCCTCCAGGGTTCGCCGGGCGAAAAGGAGCGAGGCATGACGAAACGTATTTTGGTCTTCGCGGGACTCGCTGCGTCGCTGCTCCGTCCCTTCCCCTAGCAAGTCGCTAGATCTGCGAGAGAAAATTTGGTGGCCTCAGGCTGTTGCGCTAGGTTGCGCGTTGTCACGGGTTGTAGCGTCGCGTGAATTACATTCTCAGTGACACCCCCCCGCCACTGCCTGCTTACTCATTCCCTGCTCCGCCGCCGCGTCTACTCGCACGATTCACGCGTATCGTGGGCGGGTCCCTGGAGACCGTGAGACTCGATCACGCCCCGAGATCAAGACCCCCCTTGCGCCCGGTTCAGCGGAGCGCCTGGGAGAGCGAGCCGGCGATGAGAGAGATGGCGCGTCCTGCAGTGTCGAGGAGTCGGCCCATCGGCACGAACCCGTGGATCATCCCGCCATAACAGACAGAGTCCACGCGCACGCCCGCGTCCCGTAATCTCTCGGCGTAGGCCTCACCCTCGTCGCGCAGCGGATCGAACCCCGCAGTAACGATCAGGGCCGCCGGCAACCCGGCGAGCGACTGCGCACGGATCGGTGACGCACGCCAATCGGCAGCCTCGGCTTCGGCGGTTAGATAGTGCGCTATAAACCAGCGCATCCCCTCGCGCGTAAGAAGATACCCCTCGGCGAAGTCACGATACGACCGTGTCTCGCCCACCAGGTCCGTGACCGGGTAGATCAGCACTTGCACGGCGATCGCCGGCGCGCCCTTGTCACGGGCCAGCAGCGCGACGACTGCCGCCAGATTCCCACCGGCACTGTCCCCTCCCACCGCTAAGCGGCTCGCGTCTACGGCCAACTCACCAGCGTGGGCGACGACCCAGCGAGTCGCCGCCCAGGCGTCGTCGACCGCGGCCGGAAATTTGTGCTCAGGGGCGAGACGGTAGTCGACGGACACGACGCTCACGCCTGACCCCGCCGTGAGCTGTCGGCACAGCACGTCGTGCGTCTCGAGGTCGCCGATCACCCAGCCACCGCCGTGGAAGAAGACCAGCACTGCGAGTGGCGTCGAGGCCGGGACGCCTGCCGGCCGGTAGACGCGAAGTGGGATCGGGCCGAGCGGCCCGTCCGCCGTGAGATCCCTGACCATGCCGATCTGGGGCGGCGTCGGGGTCGAGGCCGGACGCGTCTCGCGGAACAGCTGGCGCGCGTCCTTCGGCGAGAGCTGATGGTAGGCCGGGCGCCCCGAACTGATGACGAGGTCGATCACGGCTCTCGCCTGCGGATCGAGAGCCGTCGTGCTCGGGGCCTTCACGGCCGAACGGGCGCCCGGGCAAGCACGTCCGCGGCCACCCTCTCGATCACCGTGCCGTTGAAGAAATCGGGGTTCACCTCGCCCCAAAAGCGTACCGCATTGGCGAACATGAAGTCCTGGCAGTCATCGTCAGTGATCAGCCCGCGCTCAACCAGCTCATAGGCCTCGGGGACGACCTTGGCCATGTCCGGGACGTCGAAATGTCCGATGTCCGAGCTGAAGATCGCGTTGAGCCGGGCGCCCAGCGGGTTCGCCCGGCGGTGGAAGGCCCAGGCGTTGATGGGATCATCGGCCTCACAGCCGAAGTAGAAACGCGGGACGAAGAGGTCGCGGATGTCTTCCTTGCGCTCGATCTTGCAACGGAAGTAGTCGTCAAGATCCTCGATGCCACCGGTCAGCCTTGAGTTCGAGTCGCCTTCCAGCCCCTCGCCGCGGCGCACCGCCTCCACCACCGCCTCCCCACCGTATTTCTGCGCGAACTGGAGCAGTGCCGCGTGGTTGAGCTTGTTCGGGTTGGTGCGCTCGATCGCCTGCCGGTTGCGCTTCTCCCAGTGCCCGACGAGATCCGCGTAGAGCATGCAGCCCCAACCGACGCCGCCCTCGAGGAACGCGAAGTTCAGGTCCGGGAAGCGGCGTGTCACGCCGCCGAAGAAGAGCGCCTTGCAGACCGCGTGGCCTGCGGAGGCGAAGTGGCCGATGTGGTTGTAGCAGAAGTTCGACGGCGAGTTGCGAAGCAGCATCGAGCGAGCGCCGTTGTGGAAGCTCGGCGCGATGCGGAGCTCGCGGCACTTGGCCCAGACGGGATCGTAATCGGAGTCGCTGTCGATGCCGATCACGTCGCACCACTCGACGAACTTCGAGGCGGCGGGATGCTCCTCGGCGAGGGCCGGGACGGGGCGGCGCATGAGGCCGCCGACCATCATGACCTTGTAGCCGAGCTGCCGCGCCGCGAACTCCAGCTCCTCGATGGCCTCCTCCGGCGTGTACATCGGGATGATCGCCGCCGGGATGATGCGGTCCTCGAGTCCGCGGAACTGATCGGCCGTGAACACGTTGTAGGCGCGACAGATCGCGCGGCGCAACCGCGTGTCCGGCATGCGGTGATACCCGAGGCCGGCCGTGGGGTAGACAACACAAAAGTCGATCCCGAGGTCGTCCAGGCGCTCGTACAGCAGGCGCGGCAACATCGCCGTCGCCCGGTCGAGGACGTTCTCGCTGGGCGACCCCCAGAAGGCCTCCTGGCCTACCCGGCGCCGCCGCCGCTCGGCCAGGGACATCCGGAGCGAGCTGGGGATGCGGTCGCTAGCGATCGCCAGGGCCTCGGCCGCGGCGTCCCCACCGATGCGCCGGAACTCCTCGCGCATGAGGGGCGCATATTCGAGCCAGTGGCCGTCGGCGTCGATAATCGGGTGGTTCAGGCGGGAGCGAAGCTTTCGGGCGGCGGTCGGGCCGTCGGGGAGCATAGTGACCTCCAGGCACGCTCAGTCAGGGCTGATGATACCCGACTTCCCAGATCGAGCCACTTCTGGATCATCGGCTGGCCGCGCATTACTTCCTGCGATGGAAGACCTTCGCCGAAGACATCGACGAAATGAGTTGGTGGCCCCAGCGGGATTCGAAACCCGGGTGCCACGGCCCGGTGCCACGCGAGACCGCGATCTCTCCCGAGAATGCCCCAGCCGCTCAGGGAAGCCTCGGGCGCACCTGCTCGGCGAAGGTGGTCATCTGCTCCACGAGCTCGTGGCCATCGGCGGCGAGGAATTCGAGAACCAGGTGTCCAACGCCACAGTCCGCCAGCTCGACGATCTGATCGACCAGGGCAGCTCGCTCGCCCGCGAGCACCCGTCCACCGTGGGTCGAAGCCGGCACACTCTGGCCAGGCCGAAGGACGCGCACGTCATTACGAAGCGTGACGGTCGGGGGCTCGGTGCGGCCGCGGACCTTGGAGAGGCGTGTCAGCTCGGCTCGGCCTGCCC
>Ga0209469_1001867_pt1 | contig 10727 bp, 10 predicted proteins | sample GraSoiAngelo_123_FD_185880 | JGI IMG/M metagenome (GOLD analysis project Ga0209469, IMG submission 185880) | Grasslands soil microbial communities from the Angelo Coastal Reserve, California, USA - 14_0927_02_40cm (SPAdes) (version 2) | ecosystem: Environmental > Terrestrial > Soil > Grasslands ... | reverse complement strand
GTTGAGTTCTCGCCACAATGTACTTCGTATAATAGATGTTATGTTAAGTTGTAGCGTGGTTGAATGTGGAGAATCGGCTCAGTTAATCACACCCCTGAACACGAGCCGAGCCTCCCCCGAGAGCCATACTTCATCGTAGGTTCCGTCGTTCATCCGCTTGGCCTCGACCTCGAGGCGCCTGCCGCTGCGGGTCCAGATGGTCACAGGATGCTGCACCAATCCCCATTCCACGAGCGCGCAGCTCGCCGCTACGGCGCCGGTTCCGCACGCCAGCGTTTCCGCCTCCACTCCCCGCTCGTAGGTCCGCATCAGCCACTCGGACGGTGAACCCCCCGGCGAGACGAAGTTCACATTGGCACCGTCGGGTCCCAGGGCCGGATCGCAGCGGAGCGTCCTGCCGCGATCGGCGAGCTCGAGGCAGCCGACGTCGTCGACGAGCACAATGAGGTGTGGGACGCCGACCATGCCGAGAGCCGCACGGCGCTCCCCGTCGGCTGCGAGGAGGCCCGGTACCGCGGTCGGGGGACGCAAGGCGGCGAATCGCAGCTCGGCGCGCTCCCCGGGACCGCCGCAGCGGCTTTCGTAGCTGCCGGCGTCCGTCTCGAGCGTCATCCCCTGCGCCCGCGCAATGCCGAGCCGTGCGGCCAGCCGAGTGCTGCACAGCGCGGCGTTGCCGCACATCGCGGCGCGGGACCCATCCGCGTTGAAGTAGATCATGCGCACCGCGTTCCTGGCCGATCCGGGACACACGAACACCAGCCCGTCCGCGCCGACTCCCGTGCCGCGGGCGCACACCGCGCGGATGTCGGCCTCGGACCAGTCCGCAGGCGCTGTGTGCCGGCCATCCACCATGACGAAGTCGTTCCCCGACCCCGTCATCTTGTAAATCGGCAGACCCGCTAGATGCGGCCGGACCACGCCATCAGCCGGAGCCGCGGCACGATCCACACCGCCTCGCGCACGATGGCCCCGTTCATCTTGCTCGATCCCTCGGTCCGGTCCACGAACACGATGGGGATTTCCTTCAGCCTGAACCCTTTGCGCCATGCTCGCACACTCATTTCAATCTGAAACGCGTAGCCGTTGGACCGCACCTGCGTCAAGTCTATCGCCTCGAGCACTTGCCTGCGAAAGCACTTGAACCCCCCCGTCAGGTCCCAGATCCGCAGGCCGGTCACCCACCGCGCATAGATGTTGGCACTGTAGGATAACATGAGACGGGTGATCGGCCAGTTGACGACCGCGACTTTGCCTCCCAGGTAGCGCGATCCCAGCACTAGATCCGCTTCCTCAACGGCCTTGAGAAACTCCTTTAAGTACGCCGGGTCGTGGGAGAGGTCGGCGTCCATCTCGAAGACCAGCGCGTAGTCCCGCTCCAGGGCCCACCGGAATCCGGCGATGTACGCGGTGCCGAGCCCGAGCTTCCCTTCCCGATGGACTACGCTCAGCCGGGGTTCCTTCAAGCGGAGCGCCTCGGCGAGCTGCCCGGTGCCGTCCGGTGAGTTGTCGTCCACGATGAGGATGTCGAGCCGGGGGTCCTGGGCGAGGACCTGCGGCACGAGGTGGGCCAGGTTTGCGGCCTCGTTGTAGGTGGGGATGACGACCAGCCCCCGCTCACGCATTCCGACGCCGCCTCAGGGCAACGGGCAGTAGGCCGATCGCGGCGAGGAGCGCCAGCGAAACGAGCGAGATCGCCTTGCCGGTCTGATACTCGGGCGAGCGGAAGCTCAGCGCGACCTGCTTCGCGCCCGCGGGCACCGGGACGGTGATGAGCGTGTAGTCGCCCCGCAGCACCGGCACTGGAGACCCGTCGACCGTGGCGTGCCAGTCGGGATACCAGTTTTCCGAGACGAGCACGTAGCTCGGGTGTGGCGGCGCGGGGTCGAGCGCAATGGTCATGCGACCCGGTTCCCACGCCGTCACCGCAGCCCGCGACGGGCTCGGTGGGGGCATCTCGTGGATCGGGGCCGGCGCGACGGGCTGGTCCGGGGTGAACAGCACCACACGGCTGTAGTCGATGCGCGGATCGACGAGCGTCGGGACGACGACGCTCGAGTCCGTCGCCTTGAACGCACCGGTGACGACGCGAGCGTACGGCGCCGGCTCGATCCGCTCGAACAGGTTCGCCCGCACGCCCGTCGATGTGGGTACCGAGTCGAGGATCCGCTTGTAGCCCGGGATGCTGTCGGCGTTATGTGCGCCGCTCGGGGCGATGGCGTAACGGACGGAGAGCAGGCCCCACAGCTGGACGAACCGGAGGTTCTCAAAGCCGTTCTCCGCGCCGAGCAGGTCGTCGTAATAACGCAGCTCGTTGCCGTGATGGCCGAGCATCTGGGGGATGTCGAAAGCCATCAACGGAACGCCATAGGGGCGCGGTGGGTACACGCCGAGATCGAGCGCGCGGTACGGCAACGGTGTACCCTTGATTCGATCGGTCACAGCATCCGGACGAAACAGGTCGGCGCGGGGATTCGGCGAGTACACCCAGAAGTGACGGGCGTTGAGCCAGAGATCACAGCCCACCACAAGCGGGAGCGTCAAGGCAAAGAGGCGCGGCGTCAGTCGCTCGTCGCGCGCGGCGAGCGCGAGCCCCGCCGTGATGGCGAGCGCAACAGCGCTTCCCAACGCACCCCACTGGATCATCGCGGCAGCGGCGCGGGCCGCAGCCACCGTCTGCAGGCCCGTGGCGGCCTGGACGGCGGCAGCCAGGGACTGGGCCATCGCACCGAACACGCCGGTCACGGCGAGCAGCGCCACCACCCCTGCCGCGACGAGCCACCCCGTGAGTGCGGCCCGCCCCTCTTTGCGCTCGAGCCGCTCCGCTCCCATCCCGGCGAGCAACGCCACCACCAAGGCGACCACGAAGAACGCCATCCCCGGCGCCCGCGTCTTCTTTACGAGCGGCATCAGCGCCCACCACACCCGGTAGAACGGAGTGCCTGCGCCGAGGCTTACCAGGAGGAACAACAGCCCGAGGCCGCCGACCCAGACCACAAGGCGCCGCCGTTCTTTCGCCAGGGCGCCGAGCGCGGCGAGGGCGACGACCGGCAACCCGAGGTACTCCGAGTGCAGCTTGATTATGTTCGGCCCCCAGTACGTTTCGCGCGAGCCCGCGAAGTGCTTGAGCACGAACTCCGGGACGTGGCTCCAGGGGACGGCATAGGAGGTCGACCCTTCGAACCCGTGGAAGCCCTGCGCGCGCGGTGAAAACGGGATGTAATGGATGAAGGGCAGCACTTGAATCGCCGCGAGACCGAACCCGAGCAGCACCGCGCCGAGCGCAAACCCCAGGCGCCCCGCGCGCCACGCCGCGGCGTCGCTCGGGACCTCCTCCAGCGTCAGGTACAGCGCGAACAGCCCGGTGGCGATCAGGAGATAGTAGGCGATCTGGAAGTGACCGAGCAGGCTGAGCGCGACCGCGAGCGCGAGCAGCGGGTACCCCTCCCAGCGTTTGTCCCGCAGCGCCATTACGAGGGCCAGGAAGGCGAGCGGCAGCGCCGCCGACGCGAACAGCTTGCCGTCGTGCCCGGGCGACGGGTACGACGCGATCAGGCCCGACAGCTCATAGGCCAGCCCGCCGATCACCGCGCCGGTCCACGACACATGCAGCCGCCGCAGCAGCCAGTAGGTGAACAGCCCGGCGAGGATGTAATGCACGACGAAGTCGAGGTTCACCACCGTCTCGACCGGGAGGACGAGACGCAGGAAGGATGTCGGGTAGAAGATGTCACCGTGTCCGGCGGCGACGAACGGCAGGCCGCCGAACAGCTCCGGATTCCACAGCGGCACGTGTCCCAGTTGGTGCCACCACTCGGCGCCCCACGCCCGGAAGGCGTAGCCGGCTGAGTACTGGTCGCTCCAGGGCGAGGCCAGCCACTTCCCCTGCAGCATGGGGAGCGACAACAGCGCCACCCACACGCTGAACAGCCCCATTGCGACGAGCGTCGGCCGCTTAGGTTCGTACACCTACGTCCTCCTTGTTTCGCCCGGTGAAAAGCAGCACGGCGAGCGGCGCGGCCACCTCACATAGCGTCAGGAGCACGCGCGAGCCCACGCTCAGGGCGACTGCCCCGCCGCTGCCGAGGGTCGGGGTGAGGAGCCCGATGAAGACGAGCTCCCGCACGCCGACGCCGCCCGGCGCGAACAGCGCGAGCAGGCCCAAAATGTAGCCCAGCGCGAACACCCCTGCGGCAGCGGGCAGCGGCAGCGCGCCCGGCAGCCCGAGCCCTCGGGCGAGCAGCCAGAACGCGAGGCCGTACGCGAGCCAGCCTGCAAGCATCAGCGCGGCGCTTTCGGCGACGGCCGCAAGCGGGAGCGGTTGGAACCCCTCGACCAAGCCGGCAATTCCGGCGAGCCAGCGCGCACCCCGTTCCCAGGCGAGGAAGGCGATGGTCGCCACGGCGACGGCCGCAGCGGTCGCCAACCGGAGCGGCGACTCAGCCCCAGGGGTCGCCGCGGCCACTACCGGGACGGCCGTGCCGAGCGCGACGGCCTGGATCGCGAACGCCGACGCGCCGGACGCCCAAGCTGCGACCCCCGCCCGCTGTGACAGCACGATCAGACCCGCTACGCTCCACACCTTGCCCGGCACGTAGCGCCCCAGGTTCACGAGCAGCCAGATGCGCGCGGCCCGGCCGTATGAGAGACGCTGGGCCCAGCCCGCGAGGACGCGACGCCATGACTCGATCTGCATCGCATAAGCGACGAATACGACGAACGTCGACAGTGCGATCCAACCCGGCTTGAGCGCGAGCGCCACGTGGAGCGAGCGGAACTCGTCCCAATTGCGGGCGATGGCGCGCCACACCATCACGGCCACGACGGCGGCGACGACGATCTGGATGCTCCACCACAGCCACCTACGCATGAATCGGTCGGCGCTGCGGCGATACCGCCTGCCGATAGACGGCCTCGAACCGCTCCGCCACCGCGGCCGGCGCGAAGCGCCGCCGCAGGGCGGCGCCCGCTTCCGCCGCGAGCCGGCGGCGGTCCGGGTCGCGCGCCAGCTCGGCGATCGCCTCGGCCAAGTCCCGGGCGTCGGGCCGGACCAGCCGCCCGGCGCCGTTGGGGGGGACGATATCGGTCACGCCGCCGCCGTCGTGCGTGGCGACGACAGGGACGCCCAGCATCAGGGCTTCCGCCGCGGCAAGACCGAGCCCTTCCCCGACCGCCGGGAAGGCGAACACGTCGGCGTCCCCGATTGCGTCGGGGACACGTGCGGGGGGAACCGCGCCCAGGAATCGGGTCTGATCGGCGATTCCCAACTCTGCGGCACGGCGCTCGAGCGCCGGGCGCTCGGGGCCGTCACCCACCACTGTGAGTGGCAGCGCCCGGTCGCTGGCGCGGAGCAGCGCCACGGCTTCGAGCAGCAGCGGGATGCGCTTCTGCGGCGAGAGCCGGCCGACCGTGACGATGCCGCCGCCGCCCCGGCTGGTGCGCGCGAACGCCCGCGTGTCTGCCGGCATCGGCTGAACGAAAATGCTGTCCAGGTCCAGTGCCGCGGCGCGCGCCGCCCGCTCGGCCAAGTACGACGACACGGCGGTCACAACGACGGCGCCGCGCAGCACGCGGCGCGCGAGCACGCGGGCGGGGAGCGAATGCTCGAGCAGCGCCACGTCGGTGCCGTGCAGCGTCACGATGTAGGGCCGGCGGGTGAGCCAGGCGCTCACCCCGCCCGGAATCCACCAGTGCGCGTGCACCAGCTCGAGCTGCTCCTCCCGGCACAGCCGCGCGACGACGCGCGCCTGCCTGTACACCAAAGACGTGGCCAGGAGAAACCCGGCGGGAGAGCGCGCGGCGGCGACCATGGTGCCGCGATAGGCGAGCGTCTCCCACCGCGCGGGAGCGTAGCGGACCCGGGTGACGAGCACTCGCTGGCGTAGCTCCTTGCCCCCCTTCCCTGCATCGGCCGGAGCGACGACGTGCACGCCGTGGCCGCGCGCGGTGAGCGCGCGTACCAACCGCTCGATGAATGCACCTGCCACGTCACCTTCCCAGCGAGGATAGGCGTGCGTCAGGCAGGCGACGTTCAAGTCTTGACGAACCGGTAGACGATGGAGCGCGCCAGCAGTGCGAAGATCGGGATGGGCGGATGCAGGTACGTGCCGCCGGAGCGCTCGAGCCGGAACCCGTTCATCTCACCCAGCCGCGTCATCGTCTGGCGGGTCCAGCCGTACAGGTGTCCCTGGCGGTCAGGAATCCGGAACAGGTTCCAGATGATCTCTTTGAAGTGATATGGATTGGGGACGGACAAGATGAGCACGCCGCCCGGCTTCAACACGCGGTGAAACTCGGAGAGCGTCCCGAACGGGTTCGGGACATGCTCGAGCACCTCGATACAAAACACGAAGTCATACGAGCCGTCCGGGAACGGGATCCCTTGCGAGATGTCGCGGATGAGCACATCGGGGCGGGCGAACTCAGGCGCGATGTCTATGCCCTGGTACACGACGCCGGGGGGAAGAAACCGCTTGAGCCCACCGTCCCGGGCGCCGATGTCCAGCACCGAGGCGCCGGTGGGCACGCGCGCGAGCGCCGCCGCCTTGCGGAACCGCATCCGTTCCTCGCCCTTGGAGCGCCAGGCGGTGCGGGTGCTGTAGAAGTCCCGCAGCTCGGGTGAGGCCGGCCGGACCTTAAGTGTCATTGCAGCGGCGGAGGACCCGGACGCTGCCGCAGCTGGTCTACTTCACGCTGCAGTGCCCGCACCTCCTCCCGCATCCCCGCCACCATCTCCCCCACGAAGCCGAACCCGAAGAGGGCAATACCCGAGATCACAAGAATCATGATCAGGTCGAGGAGCGGTCGGAAACCCACGTGTGCCGGCCCGAACCGAAACCACAGCGCGGCGAGGCCCACGACGGAGCCCAGGAGGAACAGCACCGCCCCGGCCACGCCGAAAAACAGCATCGGCTTCCGGCCGAAGCGCAGTTGAAACCATACGGAGATCAAGTCCAGCACCCCCACCGGAATCCGGCCGATGCCGAACTTCGACTTCCCTGAGTGCCGCGGGTAGAGCGGCACGGGCCGCTCGGCGGCGGCCAGCACGACCATATAGCGGTGCCAGTCGGGGCGGCTCGGCAGGTAGTCCATCACTTCCCGCCGATACGCCTTCACGGAGTTCAAGTCCGTCACGCGGATCCCGAACAGCCAGCGACACAGCGTGTTGTACACCCACGAGACGAAGCGCTTCTCGTAGTGTCCCTGCTTCGTGCCGGTCACGAAGTCCGCCTCGTCCGCGATGAGCGGCTGGACCAGCGCGGGAATGTCCGCCGGGCGGTATTGCAGGTCGGCGGGATAGAACACCAGGATGCGCCCCCGGGCGGCGTCGGTGCCGGACTTGAGCGCGTCGGCGATGCCCCGCCCGCTGCGGTGAGTGACGACCCGGACGAAGGGATGCTTGGCGGAGAGCTCGTGCAGCACGTCGCCGGTGCCGTCGCGGCTGCCGTCATCGATGACGACGATCTCACAGGCGTAGGGTAGCGGCAGCAGCGCCTCGCGCGCCTGGCGCACGAACTCGGCGAGGTTCCCAGCTTCGTCCTTCGCCGGGACCAGCACGCTCACCTCGGGCGCGACGGCCGGCGTGGCGAGGCTCACAACCGCTTGCGCATGCGTGCCGGGAGGATACCCAGCTGATCGCGGTACTTGGCGACGGTGCGGCGCGCGATCTTCACGCCGCGCTGCGCGAACATCTCGACGATCTGCTGGTCGGTGAGCGGGTTCTTGGGGTCCTCGTCGTCCACCATCTTCTGGATCTGCGCCTTGATCGATCGGGCGCTGGCATCCTCGCCGGTGGTGGTGGAGAGGCCGCTCGAGAAGAAGAACTTGAGCGGCAACAGGCCGCGCGGCGTCTGCACGTACTTCTCGTTGGTCACGCGGCTCACGGTGCTCTCGTGCATGTTGATGACGTCCGCCACCTCGCGCAGCGTGAGCGGCTTCAAGTACTCGACGCCCTTTTCGAAGAACTCGCGCTGCCGGTCGACGATGAAGTTCATGACCTTGAGCATCGTCTGGCGGCGCTGCTCGATCGCCTGGATCATCCAGTGGGCGCTGTTCAGGCGCTGGTTGATGAAGTCCTTGTTCTCCCCCTGGAACTTCTTCTTGTCGCGTGCGATCTCCTGGTAGGTCTTGGAGATGCGAAGCCGGGGCAATCCCGCGTCGTTCAGGAACACGTGGTACTTGCCGTCGATCTTCTCCACCACCAGGTCGGGGATGATGTACGCGTCGCTCGCGGCCGAGTACTGCAGCCCGGGCTTGGGGTCGAGCCGCGCCAGCTCGTCGGCCACGCGCTGCACCTCCGCCGCGTCGAGGCCGAACCGTTTGCCGAGGTCGCTCCAGCGGTGCGCCTTGAGGTCGTCGAACGCTTCCTTGACGAGGCGGTAGGCGAGCGTGTCGGTCTCATTGCGCGCCTCGAGCTGGAGCAGCAGGCACTCCCGCAGGTCACGGGCGCCGACGCCGGGGGGATCGAGCTTCTGAATGATCCGCAGCATCTGCTCGGCTTCCGCGAGCGTGAACAGCTGCGGCTGCACGCTCCAGCGTGGCGCCGAGGTAGCCGTCTTCCGCGATGTTGCCGATGAACTCCTCGGCGAGCAGCTGCTGGCGCGGGTTGAGATCGAGCAGCCGCATCTGGTCCCGCAGGTGGTCCGACAGGTCCTTGGTCTCGACCGGCACGGGCTCGACGTACTCCCGGGCTTCGCTCATGTCGCGCGGCGGCGTACCCTGGTCGGAGCCGTCGTCCAGCAGGATGTCTTCCCAGTTCGGCTCGTCGTGATCCTCGGTCTCCTTCTTCTCCTCGACGCCGTCCTGCGTGAGGGGCAGCTCGGTGTCTTCTTCAGACTCGATCAGCTCGAGGAACGGGTTGCCGAGCAGCTCCTGCTTCAGGTGCTGCTGCAGGTCCAGGAGCGGCATGTACAGCAGATCCATCGCCTGGTACAGGCGGGGATTGATGCGCAGGTCCTGGCGCAGCGCGGCGTGCTGGTGCAGGCCGGTCTTCATACCGGGACCGCGAGCCGCGCCCGCAGGCGCGCGGTGAGGGTGGGGCCGAGGTAGAGGTTGGCCACCCGGTCGTCGAACACGAGCTCGCGCACGGTGCCCGAGACCTGGACCTTGCCCTCGAACATGATGTAGGCGCGATCCACGATGTCCAGCGTCTGCTCCACGTTGTGGTCCGTGATCAGCACGCCGATGCCGCGATGGCGGAGGCCGGCCACGATCGTCTGGATGTCGTGCACGGCGATCGGGTCCACCCCGGCGAACGGCTCGTCTAACAGCATAAATTTAGGCTCGGTGACGAGCGCGCGCGTGATCTCGAGCCGGCGGCGCTCGCCGCCCGACAGCTGGTAGCCCTTTTGGCGCCGCAGGTGCCGGATGGCGAGCTCGTCGAGCAGGTGATCGAGACGCTGCCCCCTCTCTGCGTCGTCGAGCGGCAACGTCTCGAGGATCGCCCGGACGTTGTCCTCCACGGTGAGCTTGCGGAACACCGACGGCTCCTGGGCGAGGTAGCCGATCCCCGCCCGGGCGCGCTGATACATCGGCTCGGCGGTGACGTCGCGCCCGTCGAACGCGATGCGGCCGCGGTCGGGCCGGATCAGTCCCGTGATCATGTAGAACGTGGTCGTCTTCCCAGCCCCGTTCGGGCCGAGCAGGCCGACGATCTCGCCCTGCTCGAGCCGCACGCTCACGTCGTTCACCACGCGGCGGCCCTTGTAGCTCTTCGCCAGCCCGGTCGCCTCGAGCAGGCTCCCGCCGGCGACGCGCGGGTAGGCGCCACTGGGCGACTCAGCCCGGGTGAGCGCGCGCTCGGCGGCGTCGAGCAGCTGGTCGGCGGCGCCGGGCGCCATCTGGAGCTCCTCCCACGCCTCCCGCGTGAACGCGACCAGGGCGTCGTCCGCGAGCAGGCCGTTCGGGTACCGCACCACTTTCGCTACGACGAGCCGCGGCAGCACCGAAGTGCGGAGGCTGGTGCGGAACTCCTCGACCGACAGACCCCCCAGCTCCGGGAGGTTCGCGCTGCGCGCGTGAATCCGCAGCTTCAGAAACTCCTCCCGATAGGCGATCGCCAGCTCGCCGAACGTGGTGCGTCCCTGCCCGTCCGCCACGCGGGCGAGCGCCGCCGCGGCGAGCGGCAGTGAGGAGTCCCGCTGCGCCAGCAGATCGGGGATCCGCTGGGAGATCACGGGGGGCACCGGGGGCACCGGGAACCCGGGGGGCGCGGGCGGCGCGGGCGGCGCGGGCGGCGCGGGCGGCACGGGGGGCACGGGGGGCGTGGTCATCGATTGGACGGCTTCTTGGCGGCGCTGTCTGCCGGCGGCGGCTTGGGCGGCGCGGGCTCGAGGTGTACCCCGTCGGCGCGGCCGCTCACGACGATGCGGTCGACCTTGCTCGCCTTGAGCGCGATGTCGATGTTCTGGCCCCGCGAATAGTCGATGGACGGCCCCGCGGAATCTTTCGCGCTGTAGATGTGCGAGAACGAGCGGGCGGCGCCACGCGCTACGATCTGCCGCAGCTCGTTCTTCGTCTTGCCACCCGAGTCCGCCAGCTGCGTCCAGTGGGCGGTGAGCGAGTCGCCCGCGATCCAGTCCACGGCCGCGGCCGCGGAAGAGTCTTTCTTCGACGTCGACAAGGCGTGGCGGAACGCGCGGGCCTCGGTCAGCACCTCGTCCGGTGTGTCGAGGGCGAGCGAGTCGGCCTCGATCGTATTGAGGGTCGACACGGCCTTCGCGCGCGTCGAG
>Ga0209469_1001858_pt1 | contig 10743 bp, 10 predicted proteins | sample GraSoiAngelo_123_FD_185880 | JGI IMG/M metagenome (GOLD analysis project Ga0209469, IMG submission 185880) | Grasslands soil microbial communities from the Angelo Coastal Reserve, California, USA - 14_0927_02_40cm (SPAdes) (version 2) | ecosystem: Environmental > Terrestrial > Soil > Grasslands ... | reverse complement strand
GCCGAAGATGGATTCACCAAGCGGAAAGACTTTGCTCAGCTTTTGAACCTCGATGAGGCTCACAGTGGCTCACCCGCTGTTTCATGTCCGCGAATATTGAACAGACTACACTGCGATCAACGCCACTGCTGCCAGCGCCGCCACCATCCCGACCAGCTTCCAGCGGCTCAGGTGCTCATGCAAGGCGAACCGCGCCAGCAGCACAGTGATTGCCGGATAAAGCGAAGATATCACCACTGCCGCGTCCAGCCGTCCGGTTTGGCTGGCGCGGATAAACAATGCCGTGCCGGAAGAGTCCAGAAAGCCGGCAATTGATCCCAGCATCGCGGAGCGCAAGTTTATTTCGCGTGGCTGGCGCCCAAGGAAAACGATGGCAGCGGTCAGCAGCAGAGAGGCGCCGCGCGAGATCGCCGCCATCCACAACGCCGAGCCTTGCCCTGCCTGCTTTGCGCAGAGAAAGAATCCTGCGAAACCGATGGCCGCGAGCACGGCCAGTCCCAGACCCTCAGGACGTGTGTGATCTTCTGAGCGCGAGATCAGCCATATGCTGATTCCGGCGAGAATGAAGCCAGCCATCTGGGGCTTGCTAGGCGCGCCTTCGGTAATCATGCCGAATAGCGTCGGAATCACAGCGGCGATTACGGCTGTAAGCGGAGCGGCCAGTCCCATCTTTCCGATTGCCAGTGCGCGATAGAAAATCGCCAACGCAGCTCCTCCGCAGAGTCCGGCCCCGATTGCCCAACCCATGCTGGCTCGCGATGGAAACGTGGAGTGGTTCAGCAAAGCCAGCACCAACATGAGCGAGGCGCCCGCGAAGTGAGTCACGCTGGTGAGCAGGAACGTGCTGGCGCGCCGCGTGGCGACTCCGCCCAAAAAGTCGCTTGTGCCCCAACAAAAGACAGCGCCGAGGCTGAAACTTCCGGGGGCGAGTTGCGCGGGCATGGAAAAACGAGAGTAGCATGAAGAATTCAAAATTGACTTGCCGTAACAGCGCGGCCTAACATTCCGTCCGCGCGTTGTTGTCGCATGATCAGCCAGACCATCTCGCATTACCGCATCTCGCAGAAGCTCGGCGGAGGCGGAATGGGCGTCGTGTATGAGGCAGAAGATCTTCGCCTTGGACGGCGCGTTGCGTGCGACCGCTCAAGAGGCGCTCGCTATGGATCGGAGCCGAGCAACGGCTTTTTTTGCTGGCCTTGCGCTAGCCATGGCAGGCAACACGCGCCAAGCGGCTGCCGTCGTAGACGAGCTGAGCAAGCGCTTTCCTGGCGATACCGTGGTCAACAACTCTTGGGGACCAACGATCCGTAGTGAGATTGAGGTCAACCGTGGCAATGCCAGCAAGGCGATCGAATTGCTCCAGCTCGCATCACCTTACGAAACTGGCCTTGTCGTACGCCTGGTGCCCAATTACGCTCGTGGACAAGCTTACCTCAAGGCACGACAGGCGAAGGAAGCGGCAGCCGAGTTCCAAAAAATCCTGGATCATCGCGGGGTATGCCAGACCGCACCGGCCTGCGCCCTGTCCCATCTCCAACTGGGGCGAGCGCGCGTTCTGTCCGGCGACGCGGCTGCGGCCCGCACGGCTTACCAGGACTTCTTCGCCATTTGGAAAGACGCCGATCCGGCTATTCCTATCCTGAAGGAAGCTAAGGCGGAGTACGGAAAGCTGCAGTAAAGCAGTCGCAACCAAAAACCACCTAGGCCCGAACGCCCTCGTCCGTGCTGGCGAGCGCAGCTCGCCAGTTACGAAAGCCAGCTACGAAGGCAAGATTGCGGAGCTTCGCTCCGCCGGGCGGGTGAGAGCACCCGCCCCTACGTGTTGTGTACCTGACTATACGTCTTTAATGTGCGTCGCGATGTACCACTGGTTGCCGAATGGGTCTTGCACGCCTCCGCTGCGGTCGCCGTACGGATGGTCCTGTGGTTCGGCAATTGATGCTGCGCCAGCAGCGAGCGCGCGGCGGTAGACGGAGTCGCAATCCGGCACATATAGATAGAACATGGACTGTAGCGGCCGATACTTGCCGTGTGCCTCGCCCATTTCTACGACTGAGTCACCGACGCGTATCTCTGCATGATGAACGACGCCATCGGGCGACGCGTATTTCGCAATCTCTTGCGCCCCAAAGGCCCGCTTCAAAAAGTTGATGACCGGCTCGGCCCGCAGTGGATGCAAGTACGCATTGACGTTGTGCAGGCCCTTCGGAACATAAGTCTCGCCCTTGTGCGTAGCGATATACCAGTAATTCCCTGCTGGATCTTTCACTCCGCCTGAGCGCTCCCCATACTCCTGATCTATGACCTCGTCAATCGATTCAGCGCCAGCGCCCAGCGCTTTCTGATAGACGGCATCTACGTCTTCCACATACATGTGGATCGCATGGGTATTCGGGGTCGAGCGAAACTCGCGGCCAGGAATGCCGCCGCCTATCATCAACATGGAATCGCCGACGCGTGCCTCAGCATGAAGTCCGCCTGCCGATCCCACGGTGCGGAACGTTTCTTCGGCGCCGAAGGCGTGCTTGGCAAACTCCAGCAGCGCCGGGCCATCCTGCGCGACCAGGTACGGAGTCACGGTGCGATAGCCTTTGGGAACAGGAGCGACCACCGGCTTCTTGGGCACGGGCATCGTTGTCCGGAACCGGCGATGCATCTCTTCGGCCGATATCTCTTCCTTGACTGTGTAAACGTTCCACGCATATCCGAAGGGATCAAGCAAAGTCCCGTCGCGGTGTCCATAAAACTGGTCTGTGATCGGGCCCGTCAGTTTGGCGCCGGCAGCAACCGCATGCTCGACAAAAGCGTCCACGTCGGGCACATTGATTGTCATGCTGACGGGCGACTGTCCCAGCGTTTCGGCGCTGTAGCGGCCGCCTTCCGGCCACTCCTCGCAGAGCATGACGGTTGAATCGCCGATCATGATCTCTGCGTGGCCTATGCCAGATTCGGTCTCGAACCGCCATGATTCCTTCGCTCCAAACGCTTTCTCATAGAATTCGATTGCTTTTGCGGCGCTCTTGTAGCTCAGCCGTGGAGATGCGAAGGTGCGAACTGCTGCTATGGGTTGCCTAGCGGTTGCCATGGATAATGTCCTTTCCAAATCAGATTTAAGACTCGGTTTGAAATTTTCGCGCGGAAGATCGCGTAATTGCCTTGCAATTTGCAAAAGTGGGGCAAGGCTCCCATCAACCTCTGGGAGTTCGCCGTGCGGACGAGCCAACATCCTTTCAATCGCCTGATCCAGTTGATCGGTGAGAGAGCGCTTAGGCATTGGCACCCTCCATTTGCGAACGCAGTTTTTCGAGCGCCCGGAATTGAAGCTGCTTCACTGCGCCCTCACTGCGTCCGAGTTGTTGCGCGATTTCACGAATACTCCGTTGCTCCACAAAACGTTCAACGATGACCCGGCGCTGATCCGCGGGAAGCTGCTCGACCAGCCGAATGAGCTGCGCGCGATGTTCGACCGCGGTCATATCGATTTCGGTGCCCGGCTCTGGCGGGTCTTCGGCACTGGGAACCTCTCGGGCAGTTCGCTTGGCTCGATCGGTAATCGCGTTGGCCGCGATCCGCAAAAGCCAGGCCACGAATGGTACGCCGCGCCATTCAAAACGTGAAAGATTGGCCAGTGCTTTGTGGAAAACATCTGAAGTCAAATCCTGAGCCGCGTCGCGATCATGCACGCGGCTAGCGACGAAGGCATAAACCCGTGCGAAGTTTACCTCGTAGAGATCCCCGAAGCGGCTTGGATCTTTCTGCGCAGCTTCGACCAGGAGGCGATCATCTGCCTCAGATTGCGCTGCCTTCGCTGCCGCTCTTCGCGCGACCATCGCTCTCAATATATAAACTTTTCTGATGAGGATAAGGTTACGGAGCAGGCCGAGGGTCCTAATTATCAGGCAAGCAAATTCCTCACGGCTTAAGGCTGTTCGGAACGACAATGGAAAAAAGCAGATTCCTCAGCTCTAGAGCCGTTCGCAATGACGATGAAAATACTGAGCGCACGCCCCCTCAACGCCGTGCATGCTTGCGCGTTATAGAAGCAATGCGGGCAACGCGGCTGAGTGGGGTCGAATCTCAGTTGGCCGAATCACTCCGGAGGGCAATATGAAAGCTCCATTTCTGATCGGCCGGCTCATATTCGGCGGATACTTCATCTACAACGGAATCAATCATTTCAAGCAGACGGAAACAATCGCGCAGTACGCGGGCGCAAAAAAGGTGCCCAGACCGCGCGAGGCGGTGATGGCTACGGGGGCGATGATGCTGCTTGGAGGCACCAGCATTTTGCTCGGCATTAAGCCCAAGTACGGAGCAGCCGCGATTTTAGGATTTCTGGCGGGAGTCTCGCCGATCATGCACGACTTCTGGCGAGCGGAGGATCCGAATCAGCGCATGAACGACATGATCAATTTCACTAAGAATCTGGCGCTGATGGGCGGAGCCGCGGCCCTGATGGCGGTCGAGGAGCCCTGGCCGCTAAGTGTACCGGTGGCACAACCGGGACGGATCGAGCGGGCGCGGAAGTTCTTCCGACGCGAGATAGCAGCGTAAGTTAAGCCCAGACGGGCGGGGACGCCCGTCCTCCATCGATTTTTCAAGTTGCTCGCAGGGTGGGCTGGACGCCAGATGGTCTGGCTTGCGACCGTCCGCGCTTCCTGCTCGCGTGATAGAATTTCCACAAGTATTCTTCTCGCGAGAGCCCAGGTTGATTGAGCTAGCACCCTCGATTTTGTCGGCGGACTTCGCCCGCCTTGCAGAGCAAGTGCGCAGTGCCACTGAGGGCGGCGGCACGGTGATCCACGTCGATATTATGGATGGACACTTCGTGCCGAATCTTACTGTTGGCCCGCCGGTCGTAAAATCGTTGCGCAAAGCTACTGACCTTCCCCTCGATTGCCACCTAATGATCCAAAATCCCGATCAATTCATTCCAGAGTTCTGCGAAGCTGGGGCGGATTGGATTTCGGTGCATCAAGAGGCGTGCGTTCATCTGAATCGCACGCTGAACCTGATCAAGAGTCATGGATGCGTAGCGGGCGTAGTAATTAATCCAGCAACTCCCGTTGATACGTTGAGCGAGGTTCTCGACATTGCCGATTACGTGCTCGTAATGTCAGTGAATCCGGGATTTGGCGGGCAGAAGTTCATTCCTGGGGCGGTGCACAAGATTCGCAGGCTGGCTGACCTGCGAAATGAGCGCGGATTGAGCTATCGTATTGAAGTAGATGGGGGAATTGCGTTGGATACGGTTGGGGATGTGGTCCGTGCGGGGGCAGAAATTCTGGTGGCGGGCAACGCGGTGTTCGGGCATGGCGATCCAAAGATTAATGCCCAGAAATTATTGAAAACAGCGGTCGAGGCGACCCTGCAAAAGGTGTAGCTTTCAGCGGCCGCCACAGCCGGCGAAACGCCGGCACTACTCATTCGAGGTCTTATGCTACGTCGTATTGCTGTATTCATATTGCTGGCGACTCTGGCTTTTACTGTCGCTTGCACCAACAAGAAAGTTAACAATCCGCTAGCTAACGTGGGATCCAAGCAGCCGGACAAAGTTTTGTTCGACCGTGCTATGGATGCTATGAAGCACAACCGCTTCGACGTGGCGCGGATCACCTTGCAGACGCTCATCAACACGTATCCAGATTCGGAGTTCATCGCGCGCGCCAAGCTGGCGGTTGCCGATTCCTGGTACGCCGAGGGCGGCTCGACCTCGCTGGCGCAGGCTGAGGCGGAGTACAAAGATTTCGAAACCTTCTTCCCCAACATGCCGGAGGCTGCCGAGGCGCAGGTCAAGATTGCCAATATTCACTATCAGCAGATGGAAAAGCCAGACCGCGATTTCACTCACGCGATGCGCGCGGAAGAAGAATACCGGCAGGTAATCCTGCAATATCCTGATAACAAAAAGATGGTGGCTGAGGCCAAGCAGCGCCTGCTGGAAGTGCAGGAAGTAATCGCGGAACGCGAGTATCGTGTCGGCCGGTTCTACTATTTGCGTGAATCGTATCCGGCAGCCATCGCGCGTTTACAGTCATTGGCAAACAAGTATCCCCTCTACAGCAAGGCTGACGAAGCTCTCTTCTTGCTGGGCCAGTCCTACGAAGGCGAAATCACAATGGTGCGCGCGAAGAAATTCGCGGAAGTAAGCAAGGCGCGCATGATTCAGGACCTCACCAAGAGTGCTGCGGAAGCATACTCGCGCATTCTCACTCGTTATCCATTGATGGACCGGGTAGACGACGCGAAGGCACGACTGCAGGCGCTGCATCAGCCGGTCCCGAGACCGACCAAACAGGCGATTGCGCTCAATAAGAGAGAAGAAGAGAGCCGCCGCGAGACTCCAATGTACAAGCAGGTGATTAGAAACTTCTCCAAGCGTCCAGATACTGAGCAGGCAGCGAAAGGCGGCGATCCGACGCTGGTCGATCCGCCAATGACCAGCGCAACTGAAGTGGTGCAGCAGGCGACGCGGGCGATGATGGGAACCGGTGGTGGAGCCGACAAGAATGCAGTCGCCATTGAAACCGTCGGCAATGGAGCGCCTCCGCCGAGCCAACCGGCGCCGCGGTCGGATGCGCCTCCATCCGATAACGCTGGGGCGCAGCCTGAGAACTCTGCCGCTCCGCCTGCGGAGCAGCCAGCCAACGAACTGAAGCCAAATGTGGCAACGGACTCAAACGAGCTAAAGCCCAATACGCCATCCGACTCGAATGAATTAAAACCTAACGTTTCTGATAATAGTGGGCAGACGTTGCCTCCTCCGCAGCAGGTAAACGAGATTCAGCCCGGTCAGGCAAGCCAGCCTGCCGATGCCCAAGCAGGGGCGAAACCAGGAGATTCGGCATCGTCCTCTTCCACCCAACAGAAGGACGACGATGAGACGATTTCCTCGAGCAAGAAGAAGAAAAAGAAGGGCTTAAAGAAGATTGTGCCGTTCTGAATAGCTTTATAGCCAATGCAGCCCGGGATCAATTCGTCCGGTCGCGGGTAAGGACATCCACTGCCTACACGGTCGTTTCCACCCCACTTGTGACTGTCCGCTGGTAACCTGCTTACTCTCCTATTGTCATTGACTTAGGCTAAGGGAGCGGGTAACTTCGCTGTTATCTCCCCACACCAAAGGACATCCCTTGGCGCGCAAAATACTGCTTGCCGATGACAGTGTGACCGCTCAGAACATGGGCCGGAGAATCCTTGCCGATGCCGGTTACGAGGTCATTACTGTCAATAACGGTTCAGCCGCGCTGAAGAAAATCGCCGAACATAAACCTGACCTGGTTGTCCTTGACGTCTACATGCCAGGCTACAGTGGACTCGAGGTGTGCCAGCGCATCAAGGACACGAGGGAGACAGCGCGCGTCCCGGTGCTGTTGACGGTCGGGAAGCTGGAGCCATTCAAGCCAGACGAGGCTAAGCGAGCGCGGGCCGACGCATTTATCGTCAAGCCATTTGAAGCCAGTGAACTGCTGAGTGCGCTGAGCAAGCTGGAAGACAAAATTGTTCCGGAAGCCCGGCGTCCTAAGGGACGGTTTGGTAAAGCGCTGATTGAAGGCGAGGAGCAATTCGGAGATAGAGAAACCGGTTGGAAGGACCGCTTAAATGTTCCTGCTCCCGGCCAGAAGACGGAGCAACTAACAGCTCCCCCCTCGAGCACCGAATCACGCGAACCGGAGCGCGCTCAAGATTTTCAACCGCCGCAAATCGAGCACCCACTGCCGGCAGGATTGCCGCCAGACATCACAGCGGAAGAACTTGCGGCTATTCAAGCAGCTGCGGCGACGGTCGCCCAGGCTGCGGAGGAAAGTTCGGCCGCGAAGCCAGATGCTGGCATAGGCGCACCGGCTGAAGAGAATGCGGCAGAGGCGACGTCGGCGAGCTTTGCCTCTGCGCCGCAGACCGCAGTCGATGCTGTAGGACCTTCCACCGAGACGACCGCGGCGGGCAATGCCTCCGACGAAGATGCAAACGGAGCCGTGGGCATGCAAGCGGCGGGCATCGCAGCCGATTCGGGGAGGGAGGTGCAAGCAGCAGAAGTTCCCTCGGAGAAACCATCTGCGCCAGATGAGGACGTGATAGCGCCAGCGGACGTGCAAAGCGTATCCACCAGTTCTGCCGCCGGAGCGATCTCCAGTGGCCCACGATGGATTGCAGAGCCGGCCCCGATTTCGGACGAAGATTCAACATACGTTTTAGAGCACGAGATGGAAAAGACCTATGCGGCGATTGCGGCGGCGGAAGCTGGACGCGCGGTGGCCACGGCTGCCGGGGCCGCTGTGGGCCCGTCCAGCCAACCGCAGGTGATCGGGAGTATGGCAACCTCAGATGGTGCCGAACAAAGCGCCGCTGCAGTTTCAATCCCAGAAACAAATGAAGCGGCCGCATATGCGGCTGCTGCCTCGGCCAGTGGGGCAACTCCGCCGATGATATCTGATACGGGAATCGTACCGAATGCGCCGGAGATGGAAGAAGGTGCAAAACATCGCGAAGCTGAGCTTGCCGCGGCCTGGCAGAACTGGAAACAAATTCGGGAGTCGATTGTCGGGTCTGGGATTACGGCGCAAATCGCCGACGTTGCCGCCGCCGAGCTGAAAGCGGCGGATCAGCCCCCGGAGCCCCCTGCCACCCAAGCGGAAGCAGAGAGCGAGCATACGGCCGCTCCAAGTTCGAGTGACTCGAAAGCAGAATCGGCTGCTATTGCGAGCATCGTAGACAGCGTTTTGGCCGAGTTGAAACCGAAGCTCGTGGAAGAGATCGCAAAGAAAATGAGTCGCGATAGGAAGAAGTAAGCTTGGACTTCGAAGCCGGGCATCGGACCGACGCTTTTCCGAAAACTCAAGCAAATCACAATACAGCGCGGCCTTATCCGATCCGCAGCCGTTTTTCACGCGGACCGAGAGCCCGGCTCTCACTGTGCGATACTGAAATTATGGCGGGTGTGGCTGATCCCAAGTCGGTCAAGGTGAACGTGACGACTGGTGCAGGCATGGACATTGAGTGGACGGATGGGCACAGCTCGCATTATTCGTTTCCGTTCCTGCGGGACGCCTGTCCTTGCGCGTTGTGCGATGACGAGCGAAGCAAGACAGGCCGTCAGCCCGGCGAACCGCCGAGAACCAAGCCCGGAGAGCTACCCATGTTCAAACCGGCAGCCAAGCCGGTTTCGACGGAGGGCGTGGGCAAGTACGCGATCAGATTCAAATGGAACGATGGGCACGAACTGGGAATTTATTCGTGGCAGTTTCTGCGTGATGTTTGCCCGTGCGAGGAGTGCAGGGCGCTGCGAGCAGCGAAGGTGGGATAAAGTCATTCTGTGCGCGAATTCCGAAATACTTCAGGAACATATTCCTGGGGCAACTTCCGCTTAGAACGACAGGAGTACTAACGGAACGCCCAGGCTTGACTTCGCGTTCCGGTTTTCTTCATGCCGCAGCAGCCGCGAAGCGGCATAAGAATGCAGCCCAGGGCGCAAGCCCTGGGTAAGCAGGCGCACACGCGAGCCGCGAAAGCGGCGAAAGACTAGTCCCAGATATAACGTTCGTCGTAGGCGACATTATTCTTTTTCAAGAACGCTAGGAATTCTTCTTGGAACGAATGCTTCTGGTGATGGGCTTCCTGAGCCGCAATATACTTCGTGACCGATCCAACGTTCGATTCGCTGACGCTGAATACGCCATATCCGGCCTGCCAGGCGAACTTAATGTGTCCTTTTTCGTGTACCCATCGCGACGAGTTTGTTTTGATTACGCGTGCGATCTGCGCCGCAGAGTGAGCCGGGCGAATCCGCGCCAGCACGTGAACGTGATCGGCGGTGCCATTGATGATGAGGGCCGTTCCGCGCATTTCACGAATTATGCCGCCGAGATAGGCGAAAAGATCGGCACGAATTTCGGGTCTGATCAGTGGTTCGCGGCCTTTGGTGCTGAAGATTAGATGAGCGACGATATTTCCGCAGGTCTGAGGCAAGGTTTCTTGCGCCTTTTCAGGGCTCGCATCTAATTCAATGCCTACCCAGGGCTTGCGCCCTGGGCTGAATTTTGGCGCCGCTTCGCGGCTGTGCGATTCTCACGTCTTGGACCGAGGCATGATGTGATCGCCGTCACACAATCTGTGTGAGATCTGAACAAGGCAGTCGCAAATGCCGTACTTGAAGTCGGCGGCAACATGCCCCCGAAAACAGCAAAATAGTTTCCTGTAAAATGCAATCAGCGACTCGGGAGCCGTTTCCATCATTGTCCTTTCTCTCCCAACTCAACCCGCAGCAGCGTGAGGCCGTCGAGACTACCGAAGGCCCTGTGCTCATCCTTGCGGGCGCGGGCAGCGGGAAGACGCGCGTCATTACTTACCGCATTGCCCATTTGATCGAGCATTTGGGGGTGATGCCGGAGTCCATTCTGGCAATGACGTTCACCAACAAAGCTGCCTCTGAGATGGTTGAACGGGTCGACAAGCTGGTTGGCGGCCTTTCCATCGCTAAGCCCGTCATCTCGACTTTTCATTCGTTTTGCGTGCGCATGCTGCGGCGCGATATCGAGGCGCTGCGGATTCCATCGGCTACTCCGGGGCAACCTGCGATTGGACTCAGCAAGAGCTTCGTCATTTACGACGAGGCCGATCAGCAGCAGCTTGTGAAGTCGGTTATGCGCCGACTCGGAATTGACGACAAGCAGACCACGCCGCGCGCCGTGTTGGCGCATATTTCGTGGGCCAAGAACCACATGCTCGATCCGCAGGAAGTCTATT
>Ga0209469_1001856_pt1 | contig 10759 bp, 6 predicted proteins | sample GraSoiAngelo_123_FD_185880 | JGI IMG/M metagenome (GOLD analysis project Ga0209469, IMG submission 185880) | Grasslands soil microbial communities from the Angelo Coastal Reserve, California, USA - 14_0927_02_40cm (SPAdes) (version 2) | ecosystem: Environmental > Terrestrial > Soil > Grasslands ... | reverse complement strand
CGTCGCGGCACGGCCCGGGACTTTGCGCTGGAGCCACATCTGAAATTTCGGGACATGGCCGACCGGCTCGGGGACCGAGATCCCGTCCGGACTGCCGGATTGAAACCCGGCCCTCCAGAACGCGTCGAGAAGCCGATAGCCACTCTTGCCATATCGATGGGCCATCACCTTGCCGACCAGCACGACCGCCTCCGGCGAACCGTCCGGCCGCTCTACGCCAACCTCATATTCGATCACGCAGCGGCGCCCGGGCTTGTACCGAGTGACGCGGATGGTGCGTAGCTGGACGGAGCCATTCTTCCCCGCCAGCCGCGGCAGGCGATCCCGGAGGTGCTGCTGGGCCAGTTCGGGGTCAAGCGCCAGTTCGAGCGAGGGCATCGCCTGGTCGCCAGCGACGCCGAACGGATCGCTGACCAAGATGCTCATCGCTCGGCCTCGCCCACGAGCCCTCTCCACACGGAAAGCAAACGATCTACCTGGCGCGGCAGTGAGAAATGCTCTTCCGCCCTCAGACGCGCCGCCGCGCCAAACCGCGCCACCAAGTCGGGATCGCGAAGGAGCCGTTCGAGCGCCCCACCGAGCCCGTCGGCGTCGCCGGGCGTTGTCAGGAAACCGGTGACGCCGTCCTCGATCAGCTCCGGGATGCCGCCCACCGCCGTGGCCACCGCCGGCACACCGCAGGCGGCCGCTTCCATCAAGCTGACCGGCATTCCTTCGCTGTCGCTCGGAAGCACCGCCGCTGTGGCCCTGCGCCACCATCCGAGGACCCGGGCCTGCTCTGCCGCCCCAGCCAGCTCCACGGTCCGGGCAAGATCGAGCCGGATCCGCGCAGTCTCGAGTTCGTCGCGACACGGTCCGTCGCCGACGATGGCGCACTGGAACTCTACTCCGCGTCTCCGGAGGATCGCGCACGCCTCCAGGAGAAGCTCGACCCGTTTGAAGGGAACGAGCCGGGCGACACACACGATCAGCGGCGGCCCCGCACGGCGTCCGTCCGGCTGGAAGCGCTCCGTATCCACGCCGCATGGAATGACGTGAATGCGGGCCGCGGGCACGCCGAAGGCCTTGACGATGTGCCGAAGATTCGCTTCGGAGACGGTGACGACCGCGCCGGCGGCGGCCGCGCGATCCGCGAAGTCCGCTGGTGCTTTCTCGTAGACGTCGTACCGGTGGGCCGTGAAGGTGAAGGGAATGCCGATCTCGGCCGCCAGGTCCCGCGCCTTCGCGGTCGCCGCGGTGGCGAAGTGCGCATGGAGCAACTGAGGCTGGAACTCCCGCAAGATGATCGGAAACTCGCGCGGGTCGTATACGGTGAGGTCGTCCAGGCCGGCCCGAGCGACGATTTCGTGGCGCACATCTTCGGCCGGTCGTCGCAGGGACAGTATGCGCACCTCCACGCCGCGCCGGCGCACCTCGGCCAGCTCGCTCGCGACGAACGTCTCCGAGATCTTTGGAAAGACGCGAAGCACGTAGGCCACCCGGAGAGGCGTCATGCGTTCGCTCGTCGCGCCCGGGCAAGCGAGCGCGCCAGATCAATTACCAGTTCTGCGTTCTGGTCCCAGGTATATCGGCCGTGGATCTCTTTGGCAGCCGCATCACCCAGGCGGCGCCGCAACATCGGATCTGACAGCAACCGGTCGCAGGCTGCCGCCAAGGCTTCGGCATCGCCGGCCGGATAAAGCAAGCCGGTCTCGCCGTCGCGGATCACCTCGGCGATCTGGCCGGCCGCCGCCGCAACGACCGCGACGCCGCAGGCCATGTATTCGAACAGTTTCAGGGGCGAGAAATAGAATGCGTGCTCGAGTTGTGGGTAGGGGGCGAGCGCCACGTCTAACTGGCGGATTAGTTCCGCAACGTCCTCGTGGGGCACCGACCCCGTGAACACGGCGCGCCGCCCGATCCCTCGTTCTCGCAGGTCCCGTTCGAGCTCGCCACGCTGGGGACCGTCGCCCGCGACCAGGAGATGCAGCGTCGCGTGTCGTTCGATCAGTCGAGAAAGGAGGCCAGGCAGTGCATCAACCCCGTGCCATGGTCGGAGCCCGCCGACGAACCCCACAACCGGGCCGTCGCCGAGACCCCAGCGCGCTCGGACTGTCGGATTAGGCGGGCCAGGCCGGAATAGAGTCGGGTCCACCCCATTGGGTACTACGTGCACCCGACCGGGTTCGACTCCAAGAGACACCGCGTAATCCCGTAGCGGGGAAGAGACGGTAAGCACTGCGTCGGCGCGGGTGAGCATCCAGCGCTCCGCCTGCGCCGCGAGCTCACCGAGCCCGGTGCCCCGATAGGTGGACTGCTCCAGGGCGAGAGGCGCGTTCAACTCTACGAGCAGGGGCACGTTCAATTCCCGGGCGACCGTGACGCCAGCAGTCGCGTAGAGCGACGCCCGCTCGTAAATGAGATCTGGGTGGTAATTTTCGAACCGGCGCATGAGCTGCTTTGTTAGATCTTGGTTGTAGAGGATACGGCGAAGCTCACCCGGCAGGGAGGTCTGCAGGCCCAGCGTGACATTGAGTGCCTTCAGTGCGAGAGACGCGTTATCGGCATCCTCGCCGAGAGGCACGTGTACGAGTTGGGCGTCGACAGTGGCCGGTTCCTCCCACGGAGACCCTTTGAGAATTGGGGCCACTAGGACCACGGAGTGTCCCGCTTGCCGAAAGGCGGCAACGAGCCCACGCACGTGCACGGATGCGCCCTTGCGGCCAAGGATCGGAATGCCGAGGTCAGGACACAAATAGGCTATCTTCAAGGAAGCCTGGCAGCACGATCGTACCGCGCGTCGAATCGAAGCGGGCCCCGCATCAGCGTGCGAACCTCCATCCTCAGCCTTTCGATGTGGGAATAGAACGGGTGCTCAGGACCTATGAACGGAAAGAGATCCATAGGACGTGGCACTCGAAGCTCAGTGGCCCCGGGGGCGTGGCGACCGCGGGCGACCGGCAAATCGTACCGGCGCGGAGGCACGCAGCGAACCCGACACTAAGGGGTTCAACGCGGCGTGCTTCAACAGGTCCGGGGGAGGTCAGGCATCGCCACCTCCTCGGAAGGAATCATTATAGGCAAACAGAAGTTCCCTGTCAGGCGAAGGCACGTCTTCGCGGACGGACGACAGCCCTGTGAAAACCCTCGACCGGCCGAGCCCGAGGAACGCTAGGTTCGGCGCGGTTGCAGGATACCAGCAGACGATCCAGTGACGAATCAACGATGACGCACCCCGTGGCCCGAGTGGAACGGCCCGAGGGCCACCGCGTCATCCCCAGCAAGGCGCGTGCCCGGGCAGGCGGCTGGCTGCACGTTGGGGCCAAGGTCTTAACATTTGCGAACGGAGAAGCCTTCGGCACGCTGAGCCAAGTGGCCGTGCGGGCAAGTGAAACCGCGGTGGGTCAAGGTGCACGACGGCCCGCCTGGACGAGGGAGGGATCGGGCTTCGAGAGTCTGGTGCGGCGGCTAGAGCTACGGTGTCGGGACCATGGCGTGGCCGCCAGAGGACTGGCGGCGAGATGGGGGCCCGAGGTCAGCCGAGGATGACGCGCAGTCTGTTGCTAGTTACGCAATCTGAACTCTGATTCAGCGCCGCTCTGATTCACTGAACCCTGATTCACCGCCGCCCGACCGCGCGGTCGAGGCGGTAGAGCGCGATGCGGAAGTCCGCGAGCGCTTGGGTCTCGGTGTTCTGGGCTTGCGTGAGCGCCAGCTGGGCGTCGGTGAGCTCGAGGATCGTCCCAACCCCGGCGTCGAACCGCCCCTGGGCGAGGCGGAAGTTTTCCTGTGCGGAGGCGACGAGGGCCTGCGCGGCCTGGATCCGCTCCTGGGTCTCCTCGACCGCGATCTCGGCCTGCTCGACATTCTGAATGATGTCGAGCTCCGTGGACTTCACCCGCTGCTTCGCCGCCTCGAGGCTGGCCTTGGCCTCCTGGTACCTCGCGAGCCGATTGCCGCCGTCGAAGAGCGACCAGGAGAGGGCCAGCCCAAGCGTCCAGTTCTCGTTGAGCTGGGGCTGGTTGCCGCCGAGCTGGCTGCCGCCGTACGAGCCGATGCCGCTGATGTCGGGAAAGAAATTCCGGAAGGTCTGGCGCTCGGTGGCCTCGGCCGCGCCGACACGAAGCTTGACCTGGCGGTACTCGGGCCGCTGCTTGCCGGCCGCGATCGAGGTTGACGGGCTCGAAGACCAGGTTGTCCTGGACCGCCGTGGGCGTGTCCACGTCGATGGCCATCGCGGTGTTGAGCGCGACCCGCGCCGACCGCAGCGCGTTCCGCGCGCGGATCAGATCCACGCGCGCGTTCGCCACATCAACCTCGGCGCGCGCGACGTCGGACTTGGGCCGAGTGCCGACGTCGAAGAAGCCCTTCGCCGACCGAAGGTTCAGCTCCGCGCGCTGAACCGCCTGCTCCTGCACGCGGATCAGGCGCTGGGCGAACAAGATGTTCGTGTACGCCTCCTTCACGGCGAGTGAGATGAGCTGCCGCTGGAGCTCGACATCCTCCACTGCGACCTCGGCGAGCTTCCGCGCAGCCTCCGTGGCCGCCAGGTTCTTGCCGAAGTCGAAGAGGAGCTGGGAGAGCACCACCTGCGCGATGAAGGTTTCCGAAAATCCCTTGAACGTCTGGCTCTGGGTGAGCCGGCCCGTAGGCGCAAACGTGGAGACAGCGGAACTCTCGCTCTTCGTCGCCGTCACCAAACCCGAAACCTGGGGCAGGAGCGGCGCGAGCGCCTGGGTTACGCGGTAACGCGCCGCAGCATAATCGTACAGAGTCGCCTGGATAGTCGGCTGGGCCTCGAGCGCGACGGAGACGCACTCGTCGAGCGTCAGGACGCGCCCGGCGATCGGGGCCCGCCCCGTGGCTGGCACGGGCGCTATCTGCGCAAGGGCGCGCTCGGTGGTCGAGGGAAGGAAAAGAAGAAGCGGGAGAGGGACGATGAGAAGACGGAGCACCCTCATACGGCTCCTGAGAATATCACGACGGTTGTGGACAGGCAGTGGGTGACCTGTGGATACCTTTTCTCTTGACGCCCTCTAGATCCTGTGTGTTAGAGTGCCCGTTACCACAATATATAGGAGGTCGCAGGCCTTTGGTCATGACAGGCTCCCTTTGATTTCGAGCCCGATTTAGACCCTAGGTGGCTGACCTGAAGGAGAACCCGCATGCTGGCTGAAACCCGCCCCGCGAAAGTTGGCAAGTGGACCGAACCCGCACTGCGCGTCCTCCGGGAGCGCTACCTCGCGCGCGACGGCGGCGAGGTGGTCGAGACGCCGGAGGAGATGTGCTGGCGGGTCGCGCTGTCCATTGCCGCGGGCGAGGCCCGGTACGGGCGTAGCCAGGCGGCGGTCCGGGAGATCGCGACCGCCTTCTACGAGGTGATGGTCGACGGCGGCTTCCTGCCGAACTCGCCGACCCTGATGAACGCCGGGAAGGGTAACGGCCTGCAGTACTCGGCCTGTTACGTCCTGCCGGTCGGCGACTCGATGGAAGAGATCTTCGACTCGGTGAAGGCCGCGGCGATCATCCATAAATGCCTCGTCGGAGACACGCTCGTGATGAGTGCCGGGCTCCGCCAGCTAAGCGAGATCGCGCCCGGCGCACAAGTAATGACCGATGAAGGACCGTTCTACGTCAGTGAGTTGCACGACAACGGCGAGCAGCGGGTCGTCGAGGTCCAAACGCACCGTGGTCACAAGATCGTGGGAACGCGCGAGCACCGGCTCATCGTCGTGGCCAAGGATGGGTCGTACTGTTGGCGAAAGATCGGCGATCTCCGGGCAGGTGATTGGCTCGTGATGAAACCCGGGTTCTGGCTCGGCGGCGACACGAAGCTCCCCGAGTTCACCTTGAGCGCAAAGCCGGGAAGGAACCGTACGAGCTTCGTCGCCAAGAAATACCGCCTACCCCGAGAGCTCACACCGGAGCTCGCCGAGCTGATCGGGCTCTACATCGGAGACGGATCGAACCATCGTGATGGCATTCGCTTCACGGTCGGTAGCGACTGCCCGGAGGTGGTGGAACGGATCAAGACGGTGAGCCATCGGCTGTTCGGGAAGACCCCCACGATCAGCGCCTACCGTGACGCGCGGGCAGTGGAGGTCGCCCTCCTGAGCCGGCAGATCAAGGAGTGGTTCAGGTCTCTCGGCGTCACTAAGGCGTCGGCCCGGGAGGCCCGCGTTCCGGAGATCATCCTTGGAAGCACTGAGGAGGTCGCCGCCGCATTCGTCCGCGGGCTCTTCACCGCCGACGGCTGCATCCGGCAAACCGGCCACCTGACGCTGGCAACGATTTCGCCGAGGCTCGCCGAAGAGGTCCAGGTCATGATGCTGGCCCTGGGCATCCCCACCCAACTGCGCAAGGACGTCTGGGCATCGGGCTACGAGAGCTATCAACTCTCCGTTTGCACCAAAGCTGGATTCCGGGCCTTCCGCACGAAAATCGGCTTCATCGGCGGGCGCAAGGCTGAACGCCTCGCCGCCGTCGACGAGGACAAGATCTTCGTGAGAGGGGAGACAATTCCCAACCAGCGGGCGCGCTTGCGCGCCTGGTACGACGCGTTGCCCGCCGGAGGCCGTCGCGCGGCGAAGAAGCGCTTCGACGACTTGCTGAACCGGGTGAAGGATCCCCGAGAGCTGACCCGGCAGCGCATCGCAGCGGCGATGGCCAGTGGCGAGCCGTGTCCTCCGTTTTTCGCCGAACTACTCGCTGACGAATTCATCTTCGTTCGTGTGAGCAGCGTTCGCGACGCAGGAGTCCGTCGTGTTTTTGACCTCACCGTGCCTCACAAGCACGCCTATCTTGCGCACGGGTTCGTCTCGAAAAACAGCGGTGGGGGAACCGGGTTCGCGTTCTCACGTCTCCGCCCAAAGGACGACATCGTCGCGTCTACCGGCGGGCGCGCCTCCGGACCGATCTCGTTCCTCCGGGTCTTCAACAGTGCCACCGAGGCTGTGAAACAAGGCGGAACCCGTCGCGGCGCGAACATGGGCATCCTCCGCGTCGACCACCCGGACATCCTCGAGTTCATCGAGTGCAAGCTCGACGGCGGGATCACCAACTTCAACATTTCTGTCGCCGCGACCGACAAGTTCATGGACGCGCTCGTGGCGGGCGCCGAGTACGACCTGGTGAACCCGCATACGGGCCAGGTGACGGGGCGCCTCTCGGCGAAGGAGGTCTTCGACCGCATCGTGCGCGCCGCCTGGCGCACCGGCGATCCTGGGATGGTCTTCATCGACCGGATCAACGCGAGCCCCGCCAACCCGACGCCGGAGATCGGCATGGTCGAGGCGACCAACCCGTGCGTCACGGGGGCCACAATGGTGGCCACACCAGACGGGTGGCGTCGGGCAGACACCGTTCAGTCAGGCGATCTGATCTTGACCGTCAAGGGATCTCGTCCTGTTGAACGTGTCGAGATCTACCCCGCGACTCCGGTCTTTCGTGTCGAGTTCTCTGACGGCGGGGTTCTTCACGCCACAGCGGGCCACCAGTTCTATGTTGCGCGGGGCGGGGGGGCGTTCGTAGCGATTCGACTCGACCGATGCCATGCGGGCGATGAAGTTCAGACCCTTCTTCACGGACAGTTCGGCTCGGCGAAAATTTTGAGCATCGAAGCTGCTGGCGTGGCCACAACATACGACCTCTACGAGCCTGAGACAGATACGTGGATCACGGAAGGCTATGTTTCGAGAGGGTGCGGGGAGCAACCTCTCTTACCGAACGAAGCCTGCAACTTGGGCTCGCTCAACGTCTCCAAGTTCGCCCGCCGCGGCGAGGACGGGGAGTGGTCGATCGACTGGGACGAGATGGAGCGGGTGGTGCGGCTCGCCGTGCGCTTCCTCGACGACGTGATCGAGATGAACCCGTACCCGCTGCCGGAGATCGACGCCACGGTGAAGTCGAACCGCCGCATCGGCCTCGGCCTCATGGGCTGGGCGGACCTGCTCTTCACTATGGGCATCCCGTACGACAGCCAGGAGGCGATCGACCTCGCCGACCGGCTGATGGCGTTCGTGAAGGAGAAGTCCCACGACCAGTCCGCCAAGCTCGCGGAAGAGCGCGGCCCGTTCCCAAACTGGAGCCAGTCGATTTACAAGAACGACCGCCAGCACCGGAACTCGACCGTCACGACGATCGCCCCGACGGGCACGATCTCGATGATCGCCGGCTGCTCGTCGGGGATCGAGCCGATCTTCGCGCTCGCCTTCGAGCATCGCGTGAAGCAGCCCGACGGCGAGCGGGTGCTGACCTTCGTGAACGAGACCTTCGAGCGCATCGCCAAGGAGCAGGGCTTCTACTCCGACGCGCTCATGCGAGCGATCGCCAAGCGCGGCGCGCTCCACGATATCCCGGGCGTGCCCGAAGACGCGCGGCGGATCTTCAGGACCTCGCACGAGATCGGCTACGAGTGGCACGTGCGCCATCAGGCGGCGTTTCAGCGCTACACCGACAACGGCGTCTCGAAGACCATCAACCTGCCGCACGGCGCGAGCGAGGAGGACGTTGCGCGCGCGTACCTGCTCGCGTGGGAGCTCGGCTGCCTTGGCATCACGGTCTTCCGCGACGGCTGCAAGGGCGAGCAGGTCCTGAACGTCGGCATCAAGAAGGAGGTACCGGTGCCGACCGCGGCGCCCTCGGTCATCCGGCCGCGCCCGCACAGCCTCAAGGGCTCGACCTACCGGACCGATACCCCGATCGGCACCGCGTTCATCACGGTCAACGAGACGCCAGACGATGATCCCTTCGAGGTCTTCGTCCAGGTCGGCAAGGGCGGCTCCGACACGATGGCCGTCGCAGAGGCGCTCGGGCGGCTGATTTCGCTTGTGTTGAGGCTCCCTTCGCCTCTGTCGGCTCAGCGGCGGCTCGAAGAAGTGATCAGCCAGCTCTCGCGGATCGGCGGCGGCCAGCCGACAGGCTTCGGCCCCGCCAAGATCCTCTCGCTCCCGGACGCCCTCGCCCGCACCCTCGCCGAGCACATTGGCCAGGTGAAGCCGCTCACGGACCAGCCCGTAGTGGATGGTAACGGGCGAAAGCAAATCGGCGACCTGTGTAAGGAGTGCGGTCAGGCGACCTTCATCTACGAGGAGGGGTGCAAGAAGTGCCTGTCGTGCGGCTTCAACGAGTGCTAACCCACGGAGGGCCAAGCATCGAGCCGATGTAAAATGCTGCCGTGTTTTCCGGCGGCAGCTACCACGAGGTCGGGCGCTGGCTCTGGAATTTCCTCACCTCTCACGCGAAGCGTGTCGATCCGCGGCTCGAGGTGGAGCTCGAGGCGGGCGACGAGCGGCAGGGGAAGTCCTATGGCGCGCGGCTCCGGTTCGGGCGGCTGGTGAGCCCTGTCATGGAGTTCGACTACCGCGAGGTCGCGGACAGCCGCGGGAGCCTCGCGTGGTGCTCGGCGCTCGCCGAGCGGACGCAGGGGCTCGCGCGCGCCCGGCTCGGCGCGGAGAGGGCGGCCGACGCGGGAGCGCGCTGAGCCCCGGCGCGGCTGGAGCAGTCCCGGGGACCTCAACGGGTTCCTCGGCCTCGCCCTCGACAACATCACGCAGCTCGCCATCCTCTCGAGCCTCCTGATCGGGGTCTTCAAGTTCCCGGCCGACCTCGTGCTCGGCCGGATGGTGCCCGGCACCGCGCTCGGTGTGCTCGTCGGTGACCTCGCGTACACCTGGCTCGCCGTGAGGCTCCGACAACGGACGGGCCGCGACGACGTCACCGCGATGCCGTTCGGCATCGACACGCCGACCCTGTTCGCGATGGTGTTCGGCGTGCTCGGGCCTGCGATGGCGGCGACCGGCGACCCTGTGCTCGCATGGAAGGTGGGCATGGCGGCGACGCTCGCGATCGGCCTCGCCAAGGTCGGTCTCGCGTTCGGCGGCGACTGGGCGCGTCGGGTCGTGCCGCGCGCCGCCCTGCTTGGCTCCATCGCCGGCGTGGCGATCCTCCTGATCGCGTTCCTGCCGACGCTCAAGATCCTCCGCGACCCGCTCGTGGGTCTCGTCGCGCTCCTGGTGCTGCTGCTCGGGCTCTTCGGCCGCGTTCGGATGCCGCTCGGGGTGCCGGGGGCGTTCGCCGCGGTCCTCGCCGGCACGGCCCTCTTCTGGCTCCGCGCGTGGCTCGGGCGCGGCGGCGACGCGGGGCCGCCCGTCGCGGTGACGCTCGCGCTCGCGATCCCCTGGCCGACGCTCGCGTGGCTCGACGCGCTCGAGGCGACGCTGCCGTACCTCTCGCTCGCGCTGCCCTTCGCGCTCGTCACGATCATCGGCGGGATCGACAACACCGAGAGCGCCGCGGCGGCGGGCGATGAGTACCGAACGCGCGATATCCTCCTGACCGAGGCGGGCGCCACGGTGCTCGCGGCGCTCTGCGGTGGCGTCGTGCAGAACACTCCCTACATCGGCCACCCCGCGTACAAGGCGATGGGCGCGCGCGCCGGATACACGCTCGCGACGGGCCTCGTGATCGGGCTCGGTGCCGCGGTGGGCGTGCTGTCGCTCCTCGTCGCCGTGCTCCCCGAGGCGGCGATCGCGCCGATCCTGGTCTTCATCGGTCTCGAGATCACCGCCCAGGGGTTCCTCGCGTCGCCCCACCGGCACGGCGCCGCCGTCGCGCTCGCGTTCGTGCCGGTCGCCGCGGCGGTCGTGCTGATCCAAACGAGCGCGCTTCTGTCCGCTCTCGGCGCCTCGCCGGCGCGCCTGACGGGCGAGGCCGCGCTGACCCACCAAACGCTCCTGGTCCTGGGCAACGGGTTCATCCTGACGGCCGTCGTGTGGGGCTG
>Ga0209469_1001843_pt1 | contig 10802 bp, 9 predicted proteins | sample GraSoiAngelo_123_FD_185880 | JGI IMG/M metagenome (GOLD analysis project Ga0209469, IMG submission 185880) | Grasslands soil microbial communities from the Angelo Coastal Reserve, California, USA - 14_0927_02_40cm (SPAdes) (version 2) | ecosystem: Environmental > Terrestrial > Soil > Grasslands ... | reverse complement strand
CCGCTTCCGGAGAAGGGTTCGAAATCGGGTGGGAGATCCTCGCTATCGGGGATGCCGAAACCGATATCGACGGTCCCGGTCCACCAATAGGCCATCCCACCGAGAGAATTGAGGATCCTGGGGTTGTCCTTGAAGAGAATTTTGCAGGTTGCGACGGCGCAGTTCGGATCTGATTGGATGGTACGGACCAGTTCTTGGATCCAATCCGGTGAGGCGACTTCGGCGTCTTGGTTCAGCAATAGGACGTATTCCTCCCGCACCGACGAGATCGCCCGATTGTACCCGGCGCTGAATCCGAGGTTTCGATCGAAGGAAACGACCTCGACTGATGGGAATCGTGACCTCACAAAGTCGACCGTGCCGTCCTGGCTCGCGTTGTCCGCGACCACGACGCGATACTCTGGGTATCGTGAGGACAAGACGCTGCCCAGACAGGCCTCGATGAAAGGACGTCCGTTGTAAGTCAGGACGATTACGACAACCCGCGGCTCGCTGGGGTCAGACACCCCGTTCCCCCACAGCGGCCCGAAGCGGGTGATGGTGCCACCCCAATCCGATCCGAAGTTCTAGGCTTTCCATGACCATGTCATGCACAATCATTCTATCCGTGACCTGACGTTTCGACTGGACGGTCCTGCGTTCCTGCAACGTCTCGCGAAGGTTTTCCAAGTTCCAGAACCATCCTCGTACAATCGACCGAAACAGGGAACGGTCGAGCAGTAGGAGGGCGAGTCCCTTGGCGAGTTTCACGATGGCAAGCGCCGGGGCAATCCAGATCAAAGCGGCAGCCCCGTAGTTCTTGAGGACCGCCCGGAGCTCGTTTCTCTCAAGGAGATAGGCCATCCGATTCAACGTCAGCCCAGACCCGCGCCACTTGTGGTACACGACCACTCGTTCGTCCACGAGGACCTTGTACCCAAGTAGCCTCAGGCGCCAGCTCCAATCCAGGTCGTCGGCGTACATGAACATCTCCTCGTCAAAGCCACCGCTCCTTTCCAAGACCTCCTTGCGAGTCGCGAAGGCGGTTCCCACTGCGTAGAAGGGCTTCTCGTGCGGCTGCCTGGAGAAGCCGTGGTATGGTTGTCCGATTGATCGATTCAAGCCAAATCCGAGAAAGTCCAGAATTCCTCCCGCGGAATTGATGGTTTCCGGCTGATCGAGAAAGAGAGCCATGGCGCTGGCCACACCGACGCTGGGATCGTCCAGATTGGACCTAAGGGAGCTGAACCATCGAGGCGGCACTATGACGTCGTCATTAAGGAAGATTAGGGACGGACGAGTCGCGGCTTCTGCACCTAGATTCCAGCCTCCGGACGTGCCGAGGTTTTGGGGCGCCTTGACGAATCGCACGGACGGGTAGCTCCCCCCGATCGCTTCGGTGCAAGAGTCCAGGGACGCGTTGTCGACAACAATTACTTCGACCCCGTCGGCGTCGGATCGGAGAATACTGTCCAAACACGCTCGCAGTTGGTTGAGGCCGTCGTAGTGCACGATGACGACGGACGCCCCGATGAGGGAGGTCGGGTCGACAGCCGAGGAGCGATCCACGTTCAAGACTCCGTTATTGCAAAGAAGTCATATTAAATCTCGAGGACTAACGTGCGGGTCGTCTCCCACAACCAATCGGGCGAAACTCTAATACCGGCAGCTATTCCCTCCCAGTTGCCTTGAGATTCCTGGGACGGCAGATCGCCCTCCTATCTCAGCTGACGGCGCGGGTCGAACAACTCCTGGGGAGAAGGGCGGTCTTCCTCGGACTCGCGATCCTCATCGCGGTTGGATTGGGGGCTCGGTGGGCGGCCGTCGCCCTTTCCGTCAACACCGTAGGCCCGGACTACGGACACTATCTCATCGCCGCAAATTGGTATGCGGGTGTCGACCAAAGTGGAGAGGGACCTTTTGATCCACCGTTGCTCCCGCTCGTAATCCTTGGGCTGTCCACCGTGTTGAACAGGATTCTCGTGCTCCAGCTCCTTGGACCGGTCTTCCTCCTCAGCAGGTTCGTCCCTCGCTGGGTTTCCCTCGCTGGTTCGGCGGTGGTGGCCCAGTGGCAGACGTACCTCGAATTCATCACATCCGGGGGCGTGACCAATCTCCTCGGGATTGCCTTCAGCCTCGTCTTCTTCCGGCTGTTTTACGAATCATTGCATAATCCGCGGACCGGCTGGCGGTGGGATAAGAGGGAAATCGCCGCCACTTCGGTTTTGCTCCTCATGGCGTCAACGCACCACTTCACGACGTTTGTGGTGGGAGCGACAATCATCGTTTGGCTCGTTCTTCAGGTGGCGGTCACGACCCGCGATCGTTTCGCACGCCTGTGGACGGCCATTAGAATCATCGGGCCAGCCGCGGCCGTTTCAACCGTGTACATCCCGTACTTCCTGAGCTTGGTGACTACTGATGCTCAATCGGGGTTGGGGGAGCCAGCCTCGATGTCAGCCTTCTCAGGCGCCGTTGCATACGCCTGGCAGAGCACACCCGCATTGTGGCTCGCCTTCCTGGTCTTCGCGGTCGTGACGGTCCTGAGACTCCGGCGCTCAACCTCAGTCTTGCCCATGTCCATCGCGCTGGCGGTAACGCCAATCCTACTCATCGTCACGATCCTCGCTTCGCATCCCGTGCGGCCCTTGTACTTCCTCCCCTTTCCCTTGGCCTTCCTCGCGGTCTCCTGGCTTTCCCCTGATGTCGCCGCTGGGGGACTCCGGCCGCTTGCGGATAGTGCCCGAAGGATCGGCCAGGTCGGATGCGTCCTTCTCCTCGCGATCGCCCTGATCATCCTCCCCGTTTCTGGGCAAGCACGCCAACTCGACGGCATCGGGAACTACCATCAGTTCATGCGACCGGGGATGCTTGACGCATTCGATTGGGTTCGCGACCACACGCCGGGCGAAGCTATCCTCGCCGTTGATGCAGGCAGTGCCCCCGCGTTCAACAATGCGTGGAAGGCGATGGCGACCGGGTGGTGGCTCGAGGGATACGCGAATCGGAGGGCAATCTTCGAGGCCAATCCACCCTTGCTACCATTCGCATCCAAATGGGACGACGCGCGAGATGCGAACCGCTTGTTCGCGGGCGAAACCGTTTTCGAGGACGGCGTCCTGCGCGTCGCCGATTCATTTCCAGTTGACGACTCCGCAGGCCCCAAAGTATACGCGACTTACTTCGGTGACTACCACGAATTCCTTGGACTTGCGGTTCCTCGACTCGTCGATTCCCGCACACCTGCGGATCAATTCACTCTGATCCTTGGCGCGGAGGCCGGTTTCCAACGGTCCCTGTCCAAGGACGTCGGCCTCGTGAGGGGGAACTATTCCGGCCCGGGATTTAGGGCCGCTCGCTCGATGACCTATGACTATGGGTCGCGGACCGTCTCGCTGGAATTCGATTTGACCTTCGAGGCGACGTCCGCCTGGGATGGTCTCGAGATGACGATTCGAATTCCTCCGTCGACTCGGCTTGACCTTAGTCACCTGAATCAAGGGTTTCTCACAGGGTCGATGGCCTACGCCTTAGACTCCGACCCGAGTTCTGGCAGGGTCGCCTTCGCAACGGTGAACCTAACGGGACCCTCGACCGTCCCACCACTGGGGAAGCCGGGCGATCTGGGGACGGGCCTTCACTGGAACCTCGAGGGACAAAACGTTACTCTTCGAGCCACCATCTCGTTGGACGAGTCACCGCAGCTCGCATCAGTCCTCCATCAGCCGACGGTATACACTTCGGACGACATCCTTCGGAGGCATTCCATCGAGTTCCTGTTCGTAACGGTGGATGCTGCCTCCGACATTCAACGCTTTGATCGGCAACCGCTGCGCTTCGTCCGAGTTTACGCTAATGCGGCGACCGTCATCTTCGGCGTGCTCTAGCTCTCCCGGAGCGGGAGACGTTCAAATATTCCTGGCTACTTCCGTCTCCGGATGTGCCGCATGATGGGGGTCGTCAGCCGAGGTCCCGTCTACTACGATCTTTTCGAGGAGTTCGCGGACTTGGCCAAGACGGGGATGTGCCCCATTGGGGTGCCGGACGAGCGGGGGCACAAGGATGGCTGGGGCCTCGCTTGCTTTCTGAACGGATCGCTGAAAATCCATGTCCGGGATGCCGGCTGTGCCGCTGACGCATTGAAGTACTACGGTTCAGCTTGGAAGATTGCAAAGCTTAACCTCGAGCGAGCTCCGGGCAACACCATGATCGTGCTCGGACACCTGCGACGAGCGGGCGGTGAGGGCACCGTCCAGGAGAAGTTCGCACATCCGTTCGTCGAGGAGCGGACTGGTCGGACATGGGCGTTCCAACATAACGGATCCCTCGTGGGCAACACTGGAATTCCAGATAAAATCGATTCACAGGTGATTTTCGGGCTGATCCTGGACGGGCTACCGGGAAGCGCTCACAGGGACGTAGCGGAGGCTGTTCGGTCCGCTCGGGAGGTCGCCATTGCCAAATACGGTGGATTCACCAGTTTGAACTTGATGCTCTCCGATGGGGAGGCCCTTCACATCTATCGTGACTTCCGGACGAACGCAGGGTATTACACGATATACATCGATACGTTTGGGGAGATGATTGTGGCGGCCTCCGAGCCAATCCTCGCCATGAAAGCCGATCCAATTCCTAAAGGGATACTGCACACGATTCATCGCGATCTTAGCATCGAGAGGACCACGATTGCGTGATGTAACATTCGGCCAGAACGTCTCAGCGAAGCGGAGTGCGATAACCAGATTGTTTTCTTGCCGTTTGTCCAAGACACCGAAACCCGCCACCGTGCAGCCGCTGACGGAGTCGATTGGTCGATGGATCTAAGCGTCTGGGCATGCCCGGTTTGCTTGTCACGCCTCTCTCTTGATGGTGATGCCGTGACGTGCCCGGCTGAAGGCCGCTCCTTCCGGCGCATTCGCGACCTCGTAATTCTCGTTCGTCCTGAGCAAGAGGAGGTCGTAGATAGGGCGCAGGCCTTTGCCGCAGCTTGGAAGAAAACGAGATGGGCCGCACCTCGGGAGCTCATCCCATCCCTGCCGTTCGTCGGAAATTCTGCTTGGAGACAAAAGGCGGTGAGTTTCCGAAAACTCTTGGAAGTATTGGGCCCCGCGAAGGAGCGGAAGGTCGTCGACATCGGAGCCGGTAATGGTTGGCTCTCGTATCGGTTATCGGAGGCAGGCTTCCGGTGCTTCGCCACGGACGCGTCTTGGGACGACGATGTGGGACTTGGTGGTGCGTCGGCTTTCAAGGATTCATCACTGCGCTTCGAGAGGGCGGTCGGGACGCTTGATCGATGGCCGATCCAATCGACCTGCGTGGATGTTGCGATCTGTAACGCCTCGCTGCACTACATGTCCAACGTCGGTCATGCCCTGGCCGAGGCGAAGCGGGTCTTGCGGCCGGATGGTACCTTCATCCTGATGAATTCCCCGGTTCACGCCGATGCGACGAGCTCTTCCAGGGCTGCAGGGGACTTTCGAAAACGAATTCAAAACTTGGGGAACGATTCTCTCCTGTCTCAGTACAGCCACTTCGTTCGGGAGGACCTCGAAGCGACCATGGACGAGTATTTTGTCGACTTAAGGCGACACGATCCCAACTACGGATTCAGGTTTCGGGTAAGCCGATGGATTGAGGGAAGGATTCTCGGGATGAACCTGGCCTCATTTCCGATCTACGTAGCACGTTCGGGATCGTAAGTTCTCTCATCGGTTAGCGCGGGAGAATTCACTGCGATTTGTTCCTCAGGAACGCCTCTTCCTGTGGCCGATAAAATGAGTCTTTGGAGGATCCGACGTTTCGGGAGGAATCCTTCCAGAGGAGCTAACCACCTAGTGGCGCCTGATCGTCACCCATTTGGATACTCGCCGGCGGTACGCCTCGTACTCTGCGGCAAATCGGCCCGCCAGGCGGGCCTCCTCCCGCGGGATCAAGACGAATTCAACAACCAAGTACAGGAGCAGCGTCAGGACGGCGGTGGCCGGTGAGGCCAAAATGCAGGCGGATCCGAAAAGCATCAGGTGGCGTGCCAAATAGAGGGGATGACGAGACCAGGAGTACGGGCCTTCCACGACCAATCTGGCGGGATGCGATTCGGGGTTGGGAGTCCCGTGCCCATGAGTCCAGAACGCGTGAGTCGCGGAAGCCTCGAGCCATAGACCCAGAGAAAGCGGCACAAGGCCCCACAACCTCCAACTTCCCCATCCGGGGAGGGGAAGCGCGAAGAGATGGTCGAGAGCCACACCGAGGATTACGATTCCCGCCAGAGTGTCGGCAACCCGGGCGATGCCGGAGAGGAGGGAGCGCAAGGAGGGCGGTTGCGTCATGAAAACGTCCCGGGGACGGAGTCTGACACCATTCATCCTGCAAATGCCCTTTCTGGTCTGAATGATTTCGGTCAGCCGATGGCCCTCGTTTCCTGGCTCGTGGAAAAGATTGATGCCCGAGTCCCAGGTAGCCTGGGACGGCGATGGAGGACTACGGACGGTGGTTCAAGTTTTGGCCGCTCATCGAGGTTCGATCGGGACGCCAACCTCGAACGATTTGCCGGATTTCAGCAACTACGAAATCATAACGCAACAGCCCCTCTACCGAGGCGAACTCATTGCAGTCCGGAGTTGGGTCCACGGGACCGTGCTAGACGTAGGGGCCAACTTTGGCCGCTTCTCAGAGTTGAGCCGCTCGACTGTCAGTTTGGATCTCGGAAGGAAATGGCTGCTCCGTGGAAGGGACTTGGGTAAGATCAAGACCGCGATAGTTGGCTCCGCGCTCAACCTGCCGTTCAGGGACAAGTCCTTCGACACGATCCTCGCGATAGGGATCGCGGAGCACATACCGATGTCGTCAATCCCCAACTTCCTCGACGAAATTACGCGAGTCGCAAAGGCACGAGGTCGCCTCGTGATCCGAACGACTTCTCCGTACAGCCTCTTCGCGCTTCTGCGGCTGAGGTTGTGGGACGATTACCTTCATCCATACTCGCCCCTCCGCCTGCGACGGGAGTTGAGGCGCCGCGGTTGGCAGCGTCCCCGATGGATGTCTTCCGGCGTCCTCGGAGTGACATCGATTCTGCCGCAAACGGTGGCTGCCGCCATCCCGTGGGCGCGGAGCGTGATCCAAATCCTTGATCGCGACTGATTCGACTCTGGGCTTTCCTGGAACCGATCACGAGCTACCACGCGAAACCGGGAAAAGGGCTAATATTCCCCCGGACGAATCATCCGCGAGAACTGCCATGGATATTCGAGCACACTATGCAGATGTACAATCCGTGTACGATCGGATGGCGACGGAATACGACGAGACGATTGGTCGAACTCTGGTTAGCAGGCACGCGAAGACAATCGCCGTGGAATTGATTACTCGTTTGAGTCCTCCGACTGGCTCGCTTCTCGACGTCGGGTGTTATACGGGTTCTGAGGCCCTGCTCCTGGCCGCTCGCGGCTTTCGGGTGGTGGGAGTAGACCTGTCGCCTAAGATGATTGAACTCGCTCGAGCCAAGGCGAAGCGGCAGCGCCTGACGGACCGGACTCGATTCGAGGTGGCGCGCGCAAGCGACCTTCATTCGTTAGAATCTGCAGGGATCGGCCTTTTTGACACCGCGTATTCCGTTTACGGCACTCTTAACCTTGAGCCGCGGATCGATCAATTCAAAGATTCGGTCTCCTCATTACTGAAGCCCCACGGCGCCTTGATCGTTGGTTTGCTAAACCCCACGGTCCTGTACGAACTCTTGATCGGCCCTCTCGCCCTGCGGTTCGACGGATATCGTAAACTGGCGAAGCGTTTCGTAAAGACGCGCGTAGGTGTGGGGGATGAGCGGATTAACAGTTTCCTCTACACGCCGGGCGAGTTTGCCCGCATCTTGGAGCCCCAGTTCGCTTTCGAACGGTCGCTGGGAATCCACTTTCTCTATCCGCCTCCTCGGCCTAGGAAAGAACCTGGCGAGGGCATGTGGTGGGCCGCTCGCGCGATTGATCGGTTCGAGAAACGTCTCGAAGACCGATTTCCATTCTCGAACTTGGGCCTGTTTTCGCTAACTATCTTTCGGAAAATCAGAGATTAGAAATGAACGATGGCGCCACAACGGGCGTGAAGTTCGGACGGCCGACGGTCGCTACCCTTTTCGCCAAACGAACGTTGCGCCAATGAGGCCTTGGCGTGCCGCAAGATCCAGGAGAGGTCGGAAAGCGGTCGAGGACCTACGCCCCCCGAGAATTGGAAGTTTCTGTGGCGCCCGGTCGAAGCTCCAACTGTAAAGGGGCTTGAAACCGATCTTTTCCGCAAGGTCCTGCAGAGCCTTTCGGCTGAATACGTTCAGGTGTACAGGCGGTTCGAGATACGTCCAGGTGTTCGGGTTAAGACGGGCAAGGAAGGAATCAGCGTCGCCGGTTTGGAACAGGAGGACTCCGTTCGGCTTCAGGATGCGGTGGATTTCTCGAAGGGTTCTTTGGGGGGCGAACATGTGCTCGAAAACCTCGACTGCAGTCACCACATCGAATGATGCCTGAGGAAAGGCCGCTTCCTCTAGCTGCCCTTTGAAGACCGGAAGGCCCCGAGCTTCTTGGCGCAAACGAGGCGCCACGTCCACTCCCTGGACAACGAAAATGCGCGAAGCTGCGCTCAGAAAATCTCCCTTGCCAGAGCCGATGTCGAGGAGGTGCCCCGTCCCTACGAACTGCAAGAGGCGCGCTAGGCGGTCCTTTGCCTCCCTGGCTCCATCCTCAGGATCGTCGTTTACCTGACCTTCCCGACCGTTACTTAGTTGCGGGAACTTTTCGTAGATGCGAGCAAGTTGCGCCTCAATGGGTCGCGGTCGCGCATATAGCGACCCACAGGTTCGGCACCGTACGATTCGGAAGTTGTTCCGGACGACGACGGGAAGGAAAGGATCACCATCGCACCCGGGGCAGGGAAGGTCAAGGGTGTCCATCTCGGCGCTCAGAGCCATCAACTCGTCGCGGATTCGACTCATGCCATTCCTACTGAGTTCCCGGTCCATCCGCTCCTGAATATCCCCTGGGACCATATTTTCTACCTGTAAGTTCCCCCCGAAAAGGGGCCGAGCTCTGTTTCCCCGATTCGCCGGATAGCGCACGGGCTCGTTCTAGTCTTGGAAAACTTCATAAGGAAACTTTGCTCGTCGAAGAAACTCGAGATGCGCGACCGCCTCCGAATTGCGACGACGTGAGCGCTGGACGTATCGATACAGGATCCATGCAATGGTCCGACTTGATGCCTCCGCGAGCCGCTCCATTCTAGAATTGCGGTGAATTCCCGCTATAATCCGACCCAAGAAGTTCAGGGAAATAGGAAGCTCGATAGGCCACTCACGGTTGTAGGCTTGCGGAAAATACTGGCCGATCCAGGGATTCCGATCCAGAACAGACCGGAATGCTTGAGCGCCGGAAAGGGGCTCGCACCGAAGCAGCTCGAAAGCCATGTGTTCGTCTTGCCGGACGAAAGGTTGGCTTTGGTCTTCGGGCCAAACGACGTTGACGCAGGTGATTTTGGGGAACAACGGAGTGCTGTGCACCTCGTCGAGACGGCGGCGGCGATACTTCCAGCTGTACTTGAGGCCGACGAGGAGAGCGATGAGGTAGCTAAGGTATTTCGTCCCCGCTTGGACGATCAGGTCGAAATCTATGTCGTCCTGTGGGCCGTAGCCGCCCGACGCGAGAGATCCAGAGAGGGCGATGCAGTTTACTACGGGACATGACCTCGCAAGGTCTCTTGCGAAAGTTCGGGCAACGACCAGAGCCTCGCCTCCAAGCTTCTCGTGTGTCTTGACCCGCTTTCGCGATCCTGATATCAGATCTGCTTGCCCTCGCAGGCTCACGAACCCATCTTGAACTACAAGGTCTGGATGTGCCTCCAGCTCGCGATTGAGATTCTCGGCGTTCGTCGGTCCTCCCAAGAGCTGAGCGGAGAGGGCCTCGATTCGCGGAGCGTACCCCCACCGATGCATGATCTTTAGGGTTTCGCCTGCGCGCACTACGAGACTGCCTGGCGCGTGCGGGTCATGAAAGGATGGGTCTAACATTGAAGACGCGGTCTCGCTTCTGTTACTATTACGATAGTATAAATGGCTTTTCCCATCTCGCGAGACTTTTGAGCCGCACGGACCGCCACCCGGCTTCGTGGGAGCACCGATACATTACCGTGAGCCAGCTTGTGAAAGGGTTCTTGACCGTACGACGGCGGTCTCTTGCAGAGTTCCTCTCACATCAACGAATGACACCGGTTCGCCTCACGCCCTCGGTAGCGATGCTGCGTGAATTGCTAAGGCGTGCCTGGAAAACTCGCGAGATGTTTTTCGCGGCGCCACCAGCCTGGAACAGGCAAAAGAACCTAGCTGTGGAAGTGACTCCGGATCTACCGCGATGAACGTTCGAACCCAGTCGCAGATCGCCGCGATCGACCACTCTGGTTGGCAGCTTGAGGGGGGTCGGTTACGTGCATTTGTGCTGGTGGCGGGGACGGCCCTAGTTGTCGCTGCTCTCTACCACGTATTCCTTTCGCATCCGGATCAATCCTCAGCGTTACCGCCGCTCGTCCCGGGTACTACACCGATCCAGCGTGTGATCGTCATCATGAAAGAGAATCACGCGTTTGATAACTACTTCGGGACATACCCTCGTGCCAACGGTATTCCGGAGAACGCGTCTCTTCCGGACGGCTCGGGGGGAAGAGTTTCGCCGCACTGGCTGAGCATGTCATGGACGCCAGACCTGCCACACTCCCGGGCCGACATGATTACATCCTTCGATGTGGGCGAGAACGACCTCTTCGCCGTGGTCGCAGACCATGCGGTCCCCGGCCTC
>Ga0209469_1001836_pt1 | contig 10818 bp, 10 predicted proteins | sample GraSoiAngelo_123_FD_185880 | JGI IMG/M metagenome (GOLD analysis project Ga0209469, IMG submission 185880) | Grasslands soil microbial communities from the Angelo Coastal Reserve, California, USA - 14_0927_02_40cm (SPAdes) (version 2) | ecosystem: Environmental > Terrestrial > Soil > Grasslands ... | reverse complement strand
AATGTCGAGGGTCTTGGCGAGTTGGAGCGTGAGCCAAAGTTCTTCATTGGTCATCCGGCCCGAGGCGATGATGGCAATTTCCGGTCCCGAAAACTGTTTTATCTGCTCGGCTGCCTGCGCGATTACTATTCGCCAGTCGGCAGCGACAAGTTTTTCCCTGGAAATAATCTGCGGTTCGAGCAATCGGTGTTCCGATTGCACGTAATCGAAGTTGAGGCGGCCGTAATCGCACATCCAGCAGGAGTTGACAGCGTTGTTCTCGCGAGGCGTCTGCCGATAAATGACATCTTCGCGCGTGCCGATTATTGTGTTGCAACCAGTCGCGCAACTTGTGCAGATACTTTTCGTTTCCTTTAAAAACCAGACGCGCATCTTGAACCGAAAATCGCTCGAGGTGAGCGCGCCGACGGGACAGATATCGACGGTGTTAAGAGAATAATTATTTTCCAGGCGCTTCCCAGGGTGCGCGGTCAACAGCGTGTAACTGCCGCGATCGACGAAGCCTAGCACGTCGTCCCTGGCAATCTCCTGGCAGAAACGAATGCAGCGCGAGCAAAGAATGCAGCGCTCATCATCGAGCGTAACGCGCGGGCCGAGCACGACGTTTTTCGGCTTCTTCACTTTATTTTCTAGAAAACGAGATTCGCTCGTTCCGTACTCGACGCTGAATTCCTGCAACCGGCATTCGCCTGCTTGATCGCAAATCGGGCAATCGAGCGGATGATTAATGAGAAGGAATTCCATTACGCCGCGCTGGCATTCCTTCACCAGTGGAGAATTTGTGCGTACACCCAGTCCTTCACTAACATCCTGTGCGCAGGAGATTTGCGGACGCGGCATCCAATTAATCACGGGTTTACCGTCCGGCCCCAATTCCGGCTTGCGATCGGGGCCGAGCTTGGGCATACCCATTTCGATTAAACACATCCGGCAATTGCCGGGCGAGCTAAGCTTTTTGTGATAACAATAACGGGGCACATAACTGCCGGCTTGTTCGCATGCTTCGATCAGGCGCGTGCCTTTTGGAAACTGATGCCAGACGCCGTCGATCTGGACGTTAAACATTGGAACTGGAGATTCGTTAGACATAAGTGAATCTGGAAACCAAGAAACCAGGAAAATTATAGATGGATGTGGCTGAGGTCTGCTTTCGGGATTCCAAATTGATTTCCTAAATCGTTCCCGCAGCGCCGGCGCGTTCCCAACCGGGATCATGCGCCATCGCCGTGGTGGAAATTTGTTCCTCTTCGATCAATGCTTCTGGGGTGTATTCCGGCGGAAGCGGCGGCGGCGCCGGCTTCGTGGCACGCGCGGCAAATTCCTCCGCGAATTTCGCGACAAAACTTTGCGTCGGCCAGGCGCAGGCTTCGCCGAACGCGCAGATAGTCCGGCCGGCGATATTGTCGCCGATTGTTTTCAATGTCCGCGGGTCTTCCGTCACGCCGCCACCGCGCAGCATGCGGTCGGTGATTTTTTGCATCCAAAGCGAACCTTCGCGGCACGGTGTGCATTGGCCACAGCTCTCGTGCGCGTAAAACTCGTTGATGTTGTTGAGCGTCCAAACCATATCGCGCGAGTCATCCAGCACGATGACGCCGCCGGATCCAGCCATTGAACCGGCCGCCGCGAGCGAATCAAAATCCATCGGGATTTCATCGATCGACATGTCGCGTTCAATTGTGGATCCATCGGGTTGCTTTTGCTTGAGCTTGAACCGTTCGTCCGCTCGAAGAACTTTAGCAGAACTTCCGCCCGGAATGACCGCCTTTAGTCTTCGCCCGGCTTTCAACCCCCCTGCCATTTCGTAGATCAGCTGACCCATCGTGACCGCGCCGACTTCAATTTCGAAGTAACCCGATCGCTGCACATCACCGCTTACACAGACAATTCGTGTTCCGGTATTGTTTGGCCGCCCAAGCCGCGCGTAAGTTGCGCCGCCCATGGCGATGATGTGTTTCACGTGGCAGAGAGTTTCGACGTTGTTCACGATCGTCGGGCACATATACAGACCGAGCACCGCTGGGAAATACGGCGGTTTGATGCGTGGATAAGCGCGCTTGCCTTCGAGCGATTCGATCAAGCCGGTTTCTTCTCCGCAAATGTAAGCGCCGGCGCCGCGATGGATATAAACCTCAACATCGAACCCAGAGCCGAGAATATCTTTGCCCAGGAAATTGTTTTCCCGCGCTTCCTCAACCGCACGTTCGAGAATCTTCGCTCCTTCGGGAAATTCGCCTCTAATATAGATATAGGCCGTGCGCGCGTTTAGCGCGAAACACGAGATCAGAATTCCCTCGAGTAGCTGATGAGGGTCTTCATGAATTATGTAGCGGTCTTTGAACGTGCCTGGCTCCGATTCATCCGCGTTGCAGATCAAATAGACCGGCTTCTTTTCATCGGGTTTGATAAAACTCCACTTCACTCCGCACGGAAATCCGGCGCCGCCACGACCGCGGAGACCGGATGTTTTGACTTCGTTGACGATCTGTTCCCGCGACATCGTAACGGCCTTTCGTAACTGTTCGTAACCGCCGTCGCGCAGGTAAGTGTCGATGTCGATCTTCCAATCGTGGCGTCCGATGTTCTTGAAAATCAATCGATGCTCAAGCGGATGAGGCGATTTCGGATTTCGGATTTCGGATTTCGGATTCGAGGCAATGTTTGCCACGAATTCCGGCGAAACAGTTTCGTGCAATTTGTCATTCACCATGCAGACCGGCGCGGTGCCGCAGCTGGCGAGACATTCGACAAATTCAATGCTGTAATTTCCATCAGCGCTTATCGAAATCGGATTATGCATTCCATCGCTCTGGTGCTTGCGCTCAATTCCAGTCGCCGCACGGAAATTTTCCATCAACTGGTAGCTCCCGGCCATGGCGCAACTGAGTGTACGGCAAACACGAATATGCGTTTTGCCCGCGCGCTCCCGGCGGAACATTGGGTAAAACGTGACTAGCTCGAGAATGTTGATCGGCTCTACCCCGAGTTTCGCAGCGATCCATTGCAAGCCCTTGTCGCTAATGAATCCGAAGTGTTCTTGCCAAAGATGCAGCAGCGGCATCGCCCCACTTCGTCGCTGATCGGCCGGATAACGGCCGATCGCCTCGTCCATTTTCTGCTCCAACTCGGCGGGAACGCGTGTGCTCGTCGAGTCCACGGAAGAGGCGGATTAATCGGACAACGTGCTGTCCTTTGACTGCACCTTGTCGCCTTTAAAAACGACCGTCACCGTGTCTTTGCCCTGTCGGTAAACATAAGTCATTTTTTTCATAATAATGAAATCCTGATTGTCGATGGAAGTAGGTGGTCCAAGGATCGATTCCACCTGTTTTTTCGACATCCCCTCGGCGACTTCATCGACATTCGCTTTTGTGATTCGCTTGCCACCGCAAGAGACACAGAGCACTAGAACAAGTAAGAGTAAGAGTTGCGAGAGTCGCTGTAAGATCGACCCGCTTCGCGCCCAAGGCAGCCGATTGAAACAATCAGCTGGGTCGCCCAGCCCCTTCCGTTTATGATCTTTGCGCATCGTCTTGTTTCGATCGAAGAAGCTGCCCTGTTTCAAAGGTTCGGCGGCATGTTCATCTGTCGCATTCGCCCATCACGAAGTCGAGACTGCCCAGCACAGCGGGCACGTCGCTCACCATGCAACCCGGGAGAAGCTCGGGCAGGATGCTGAGATTGACAAACGATGGCGCACGAATTTTCAGCCGGTGCGCCACGCCGCCACCCTTGCTGTTGATGTAAAAGCCCAGCTCGCCTTTTGGATTTTCTGCCGCGAAATAAATTTCGCCGGGCGGCGCGTCGAGTCCTTCGGTCACAACAATGAAATGATGGATCAACTCTTCCATCTTCGTCATGACATGCGATTTCGGAGGCGCCATGTTCTTCCAATCCACGACATTAATCGGCCCGTTCGGCAGTTTATCGATAACCTGGCCCAAGATCCGCACGCTTTGCCGCATCTCCTCAATACGCACCAAATAACGATCATAACAATCTCCTGCACTGCCGATCACGACATCGAAATCGTAATTCTCATAATCGAGATATGGATGCTTACGCCGCAAATCATGTTCGATCCCGCTTCCGCGCAGATTTGGACCGGAAAGCGCGTAGGCAATCGCCCGATCTTTCGGGATGATGCCGATGTCTCTTGTTCGATCGACAAAAATACGATTACGGGTAAGCAATTTATCGCATTCGTCGAGGCTCGGCATAAATCCGTCGAGAAACTCTTTGAGCTGCGAAATGAAATCTTCTGGGAGATCGCGAATTTGTCCACCGACGCGAGTATAAGAGGTGGTGAAGCGCGCTCCCGTCAACAGCTCGAAAAGATCGTAAAGTTTTTCGCGCTCGGTGAAGGTGTAGAGGAAGACCGTCATTGCGCCGAGGTCGAGGGCCATCGCGCCGATACCCAATAAGTGCGACGAGATACGGGAGGTTTCGCAGCAAATTGTGCGAATCGCTTTGCCACGCGGCGGAATTTCCCAGCCCATCAGCTTTTCCACTGCGAGCGCGTAAGCGACGTTGTTCGAAAGTGGGGCGAGATAATCGAGTCGGTCGGTATAGGGCACAAATTGGTTGTACTGCATGTTCTCAGCGATTTTTTCGTCGCCGCGATGCAAAAAGCCAATGTCCGGAGTCGCTTTGGTAATAATTTCGCCATCGAGCTCGAGGACAAGCCGCAAAACTCCATGCGTGGCCGGATGGGACGGTCCCATGTTCAGCACCATCTTTTCGCCGATATCGTCATTGGGATGGCGCAATTTTGCGTCCGCCGCGACGACTCGCGTTACTGGGTCAGGCGATTCAATCTCACGTGTGGTGAAGGCCATAAAATCGACAGGCGTAACTACGCTCGCGACAGGGAGTAAGGGCGCAAGCGTAAAGTGATGGTAGGTGCAGGTGCTTGGCGTGCAGGCGCGGCGACACCTTTGTGGTCGCGAACTTTGAAGAGTAGCGAATCGTTAGGAAAAGTCAGTCTCGGCTGGGCCGCCAAAACGAGCACGCGAGCGGCATGCGATCCTTCAGAATCTGCTCGCGGGCCACAATGAGGCGCGTTAACTACTGCGCATATGCCTAAAAAGATCGCACTGCTTTTCGCCGGGCAAGGTGCGCAAAGCGTTGGAATGGGACGCGATTTGGCGGAGCAATTTTCTGTCGCAGCCGATTTGTTTCGACAAGCGGACGAGATTCTCGGACGCAAGTTAAGCGAGATTGCGTGGAGCGGACCGATTGAAGAGTTGACGAAGACCTCGAATTGCCAGCCTGCGCTCTACGTTCATGGGCTTGCCTGTTTCGCGGCCTTGCGCGAAGTCGCAGGTGATTTCCCAATCACAGGAGCAGCGGGCTTATCGCTAGGCGAAATGACGGCGCACGCGGCGGCCGGCGCGTTTAACTTCGCAACGGGATTGAAACTGGTGCAGCGGCGCGGCGAATTGATGGATGAAGCGTGCGCTGCCACCTCCGGCGCAATGGCGGCGATGATCGGTGCGGATGAAAACACGGTGCGTGCGCTGGCTGCCGCTGCCGATGTCGATGTCGCTAATATCAACGCGCCCGGTCAGATCGTCATTTCCGGTGAGCGCGCCAAAGTTGAAGCTGCGATCGGGATGGCGAAAGAGCATGGGGTTCGCCGGGCGACCTTGCTTAATGTCGCGGGGGCGTATCATTCGCGGTTGATGGAGAGCGTCTACCAAAAGCTAGGCGCCACGCTTCGCCATATCCCGGTGCTGCCGCCGCGTTTTTCTGTGATTAGTAATGTCACCGGCCTGGAAGCGACAACTCCGATTGAAATTCGACGGACGTTGCAAGATCAAGTGACGAGTACCGTACGCTGGGTCGATTGCATGGAGCGACTTGCCGATCTTGGCTGTGATTTCTTTATAGAACTCGGACCGGGCGGCGTGCTGGCCGGTTTGTTGCAACGCACGCGCAAAGGGGTGGATGTAACGAGCGTGAACGACGCGGAATCGATAGGAAAATGCGCCGAGCGGCTTGCCGCTCTATAACCGCTTCACGCTCAACGTAACGTAATGCTGCGAAATCACGTGCGGAGCATCTGAATCGCTTTTCAGTGACTACTCCCATCTCGCAAGATCGACAATCACATTTGGATACGTAGGTTTCGCACATGAAAATCCAGGAGCGTATCGACTCCGATCTGAAAGAAAGCATGCGTGCGAAAAACGCGAGCAAGGTTGGGGTTTTGCGAATGCTGAAGTCCGCGTTAACATACGCGGCGATTGCAAAATCCGGTTCGGAGGCCGAGCTCAGCGACGCAGAGGCCGCACAGGTCATTCGCAAGCAAGCCAAACAACGCCAGGACTCGATCGAGAGTTTCGAAAAAGGCGGTCGCGCGGAACTCGCGGCGAAGGAAAAGGAAGAACTGTCGATCTTGAATGCATATTTGCCGCAAGCAATGAGCGCCGACGAGCTCGCAGCACTTATTCGCGAAACAATTGCCGAAGTCGGTGCGACTTCCAAGGCGCAGATGGGTGCGGTCATGAAAGCGTTACAAACCAGAGTGGCGGGCCGCGCCGACGGCAAGACCTTGAGCCAGGAAGTGCAAAAGCAGTTGAATAATTGAGAGTGAAATCCTCCGATGTTTCAACTCTGCTAGGGCTCTAAAGGCCAATCCGAATGCTCACGGCCATTATCGTTGCGGCGGGCAGCAGCCGGCGCATTGGCTTTGATAAATTGTTCGAGACAATCGCCGGTAGACCAGTGATAGCGCATACGATCGACGCGTTCGAACTGGCCGATTCCGTCGCCGAAATCATTGTCGTCACGCGAAAAGATCGATGCAATGAAATCCGAAAGATCAGTCGCGATCAAAGCTTCAAAAAAGTCCAGGCCATTATTACTGGCGGCGAACATCGGCAAGATTCCGTTCGTGCTGGTCTGGAAAATCTCAGCCGTGATGCTCGCTATGTTGCGGTCCACGACGCAGCACGCCCGCTGGTCACGCCGGAGCAAATCGAGCGCGTCTTTGAGCAGTCCCAGATGCATGATGCTGCGGCGTTGGCTGAGCCAGTCCGCGATACGCTAAAGTATGCCGGTGTCGATCTTGTCGTCACCGATTCGGTGGATCGACATCAACTTTACGCCATGCAAACACCGCAAATTTTTAAACGCGGCTTAATCGAAGAAGCATATCGCGCCATTGCCGAAGGAGTTTTGGCGACGGATGAAGTTTCGGCCGTCGAGCGGCTCGGTCACAAAGTTTTCCTTGTGTCGAACAACGAACTTAATTTCAAAATCACTTACCCATGCGATTTGCCGCTGGCGGAATTTGTGCTAAACCAGCGGGCCCGTCCTGGTAAGGGCAATTGACCCAATCGCCTCGGTTGTGCCCGCGCCTACGCTGCAGCGGAGACCTTTGCTGTAAAAAAAGAGCTGGCCCGACGTTGCCGTCGAACCAGCTCAGTGGATTTTAGATCCTACGTCAGCTTAATACCGGTGACGGTAGTAATGATGACGATGGTGCCGGTAGACTCGATGCCCGTTATACCAGTAATATGACGGCCCACCATAATAGTAATAGGGTCGATAGTAGGAATACGGGCGATAGTACCCGTAGGGATAATAGCCGTATCCATAATAGGGATAGCCAACTCCCACTCCAATTCCAATTGGCCCAATTCCAACCGCAACGCCCGCGTCAGAACGCGGCGCCGAAGCGAAAGCGAATCCACTTGCCACCAATGCAATTAAGAGAAGTTTTTTCATATATTTTCCCTTCTTGTTTGTTGTTTGCGAGGGATAGAAGCTCCCCGCCAATGATTCCCTCGACGCATTAAGAATGCGCGTCAGCCTTTGTATACTGAATCGGACGACGACGGTCACGCGGTTGCCAAAAAAGAAGCCAAAAACTGGGCTGGGCATCGACCGGATACTTCGTAACGTAACTCAAATTCTTGCCTGAGAGATTCTAACAAAAACTCAAAAAAAATAGGTTGTTATGAGCCAGCGACTTCGCCAAAGAAATCGCGCCCGTACTGGGTCTGCTCGGCTCCGGAATATCCAATCTAAGCGAGCATTGGATCGACTGGGACAAGTGGCCGAATGAACTCGGCTATTGCCGGAACATCTTTTGGCTTAAAGCGACGGCCATGTCGTTTCATCTTTGCCGTTGCCAGTTCGTTGACGCGAAGGAGTTGGCCGTGTTTCCAAACCCAGGCGTCGGGATTGTACGGACCGACTCGGCGGGGATCAGTCCAGGTATGAATCGACAATAGATTATCAGTCACGGCCGCGGCGATGTGCATCGGGCCACTGTCCACGCTCACGACAAAGCGTGCTGCGCGAATGAGCCAGATCAATTGGAGCAGCGAAGTTTGGTTGGTTAGTTCGATGCAATTTTCAGGCGGCTCGATCTTGTTCTGCGTTTGCCCGACAATGACCACCCGCGTGGGCAAAAACGCACGGCAAAATTCTTCGATCACAGCATTCGAGAGCGATTTGCCACCGCCGCGGGCAAAAGGGTGAAGAAGAATGAACGGCGGATAGTCATCGAAACGCGGGAGCGGATCGCCTGTCGGGATTGGGCAGCGAACGGACTCGCCGACTGTGGCGCCGGCCGATTCCGCCAGCTTTATGTAACGTTCAACCGCGTGGGCGCGTCGATCGACTTTGGCGACGCGATCGTAGAACAACCGAGATCCTTCGCGTGCATCGCTCATACCATAAATTTCTCGCGCCCCGCTGATTTTTGCGATTAGCGCACTACGCAAGAGGCCCTGGAAATCGAGCGCGAGATCGGGCCGCAGGAGTTTGGTCGCCCTCCACCACCGGATCAAATTGCTTGTCGCACCGAGACCGCGAAATTCGCGACGGGGAAAGATGTGAACGTGGTTGATATCGGAATTGCCGCGGAGCAGTGGCGCGAATTCCGGATTGATTACCCAGTTGATCTCAGCACGGGGATGTGCGTCGCGCAGCAACGCCACCGCCGGAATGGTGTGGACGATGTCGCCGAGTGAACTGGGCTTGATGATTAGAATCGATTTCAGATTGCCAGAAGTAATCAACGCCCAATCGCAAGCCGCTCGGCAAGCAGCTGAGGCAGGCCGGCTTTAATGATCTTCTTTTGTGCAGTCGCCAGATCGTATTTCGCTCGCAGTTGTTCGACGATGTGGTTATCGATGTCGTAAACGCAGTAGGCCGCTCGCCAATTTCCATCGCGTGGCTGTCCAACGCTGCCCGTGTTAATGAAATATTTCTTGGTCATCTCGATGCGGAGATGTTCGGTCCTTTCCTGTCTTACACCGTTATCGTCACGAATAAATACCATCGGCACATGCGTGTGGCCGAAAAAACAAACGGTCGTGTGCTGATAGGTGAAGCTCGCGGCGGCGTCGAGATTGTTAAAGACATAGCCCCATTGCGCCGGCGTATCGAGCGTTGCGTGGACGATGGTAAAACCGCGCACCTGTTGCTGTAATCGCAAGCTGCGCAGCCATTCTTTGTCTTGCTCTGTCAAATTGCCGCGGGTCCACTCAATGGCGCGCTCAGCGAGTTCGTTAAAATCGGTCGAAGATTCGGAGAGCGATGCTTGCTCGTCGTGATTGCCCTTGACGATGGGGCAATCCATTTCGCGAATGCGCTCTACGCACTCATGCGGATTTGCATTGTAACCGACCACGTCGCCCAGACAAACAAAGTGTGTGCATTTGCGTTTGTGTGCGTCGGTCAGCACTGCCTCGAGTGCCTCCAGGTTGGCGTGGACATCACTAAAAATTGCGACGCGCATCGGATCGAAAACGGGCTACGGTGCACGGTCGGGAATTCGTTGATCCTGCGGGATTCCAAGTTTGTTTTCGAGGAATTTCAGCCGCGTGATCAAAGTCGGCAGCCGTTCCTTCTCACCCTCGTCGTAAATCTGGCGGAGGCGCTCGTACGCTTCGCGTTCCCGTCCCTCGCAGTAGGAGAGTTCATAGGCAGAGAAACGCTTCTCGTACCTTGGGGCCCCGGGCAAGGCTGCGGACTTAGCAAAAAATTCGGAGGCGCGCTCGTGATCTTTGTATTTTTCCTTATAGAGACGGGCCAGCGCTTCGTAGAGCTGCGGGCGATCGGGATTGTTTTTTATGCCGCGTTCGAGGAAATCTTTTCCGAGTGCAAAATATTCGCGTTGTGCTTTGACGCGCAGTGCGAGGCGTGGCTGGGCGCGATCGTTCATTGCGGCTACGCTTGCATTCCAAGCCATGTGCCATGCCGCCATGTCCCAAAACAAAATCGAGCGCGGTTGCAGCGTGGTGACGTGCCGGAACAACAGCAGCACCCGGCTCCATTCTGTCCGCTCCCAAGCGACATGTGCCTGAATGAAAAGACCATCGGCGACGATCGCCCGGAATCCACTCAACGCGGCAATGAAGCCAAGTTGTCCGAGTTTTTCACGCAGGTCGAGATTAAATTCGACCCCGCGAAAATGTTCTTGTCGATGGATGACAGCGAGATCCCGCTCGACTGGCAATTTAATCGCCCCGATCACGATCAGAGTTACGAGCACGAGAAGGAGACGCATTACAGCTCTTTTCCGTAAAAGACGAAGACAGCCAGCAATGTGTAGATCGTCGTATAAAAAGCTCCGAGGATGGCCGTCTTAAGAAAGACGCCCAGCGAGATCGCAGTCCCCGCGACGATATCGTCAACCAGATTAAACGCTTGCAAGTCGGGAAATAGCAGTGCCACGATCGCGAGGAAGACGTGCGTAATCCAACCACTGCTATGTTCCTGGAGCCAATATTCGCGCGCGGTCGCTTGCAAATGCCCGATGAAGTAAATAAAAGCCATGACAACAATCGTAAAGATGTT
>Ga0209469_1001826_pt1 | contig 10856 bp, 10 predicted proteins | sample GraSoiAngelo_123_FD_185880 | JGI IMG/M metagenome (GOLD analysis project Ga0209469, IMG submission 185880) | Grasslands soil microbial communities from the Angelo Coastal Reserve, California, USA - 14_0927_02_40cm (SPAdes) (version 2) | ecosystem: Environmental > Terrestrial > Soil > Grasslands ... | reverse complement strand
TAAACTGCCCACTAAACGAAAAGTTCCGCCAATGATTCCGCCAAGCCCTTAAGGGCGTGCAACCCGAGGAATACACCCCTTTTTGCCAATCTGTTTTCCTTTAGAAGTTTCTTAATGCTCCGTTTTCGGAGTAAATCCCCTGGCTACAATCGCAGGCAAGCCGCGGGTTCGTCTTATGAAACCAATCCGCCCGACTAATCCGCCGCCTTGACGCGAGCGTTGCCTTGAAACCAAAGCATGAGCAGCGCGGCGAGAATTCCGACATTAGTCGCCAAATGAGCAGGGAAACTCCAGTGTTGGCTGGCGTGACCGAAACAACCGCAAGTGATATCGAGTCCGCGAGCTTTCGCTGCGATAGTCGCGAGCGTGAAGACTACGATCAGCACGGTTAAAATCGATAACGCGCCGCGATACAGAAATCGGAAGGCGAGTCCCAGGCCACACAACGGCAAGATCCTGTAATTATTGATGTCGTGGGCAAGTTGAATCGGGTCGAGGACTTTGAGCACGCCCGCATAGATGAAAATCGCGGCAACGATGAAATCGAAAATTCGCCAAAGGATGTTTGATCTTCGCTGTTTGATGTTTGATGTGCCGTCCCCTGAAACTTCAGCGTTCATCGTTGGTCGCTCTTCTTCGCCCTGCGTAGCAGGCTTCGCAGAGCAGGGTTGGACGTTCGGCGTTTGGTTCATTTGTTCTTCTTTACCCACGCTTCCCAACCGCCTTCGAGCACGAACACGTCAGGAACTTGCGCTTCCTTGCGCAGTCGCTCCGTTACTTCGCGGGCGAGATCGCAACTTTGCGCACTGCAATAGACGACGACCTTTTTCCCCGGCGACCACGCCGCCAGAAATTGCGGCAGCAATTCATTCCACCGATCTTCGTTCAACGAAAGCGCGCCGGGAACATGCTCGCGCGCGAACTCGTCATCCGGCCGGGCATCCACCCAAATGACGTTCCCGGCCCATGAGCGCGCCTGATCGAGGCTCACCATTTCCGAAGGCGGGATTGCTGATTGCCACGAGATCTTGTCGCGAAAATAAATCGCTTGCCCTATACCAGGAAGAAGCGAGAACGCTGCAAGAATAAGCCCCTGGCGTGCCAGTGAAAATTTCAATGTGTTTGACCAGTCGGCGCACTCGGACGAGCCGGGGCGGTCGGAGCAACCGGAGCAGCCGGGGCTTTCTGGCCAGCCGGAGCAACCGGCGCACCCGGAGCAGTCGTGATACGGGCGGTGGCGTAAAATGTCTTTGGCGAATTCTCGGATTGGATCGTCAAGGTTGAAGCAATAAGACGGCTGGTTTCCTTGGGTTGGACGTCAACTTTGAACTGTCCTTCGCCGGCTTCCTCGACTTTGGTCTGAAAATCCGGACTCGATGAGGTGACCTTGATATTTTTCACGTTAAAATCCTTCCCGGCGTGGACCGCGATCGTTTTCGGATCCGGCTTTTCCTGCGGGATAATAGCCTTGAGTGTCAGGACCGTTTTCTGATTCGCGGCCTCGTCAGTTTCTACTGTCACGGTTTTGACCTGAGTGCCTGTCCGGTCGCCAATATTAAACGTGGCCGTGATCTCGCCTTTTTCCCCGGGCCCAACCTGATCCTTTTGCGATTGCGCAGCCGTGCAACCGCATGAGGCATGGACCGACTTAAAATGAACGGGGGTCTTGCCGGTGTTCTGATATTTGAAATAACCGATCGCCTGTTTGTCACCACGCGCCGGGTGCAGCTCAACTGCAGTTTGCTCCCATTTCAATTCGGCGCGTGCGGCCAGGCAAAAAATGAACGACAATGTTAGAGTAAGAATGTGGGTTTTCATTTTTTAGAATAGAAGCGCGTAATATAATCAGAGACGGCTTCGCGCCAAGTGCGAGGTGATATCCCCGTCAACTTCGTGTATTTCGCGCTGGAAAGCACAGAATAAACAGGGCGACGGGCGATCCAGTTGGTCATGTCTCGTAATTTCCGCTCGCCAATCGTCTTTGATTTGAGAGGCAACCCGCCATTATGGCAGCAATCCACTGCCCATTGCGCGTATTCCCGCCAACTGCATTGCCCCGCGTTCGCGAAATGCAAGATCCCTCCTTCAGCGTTTGCGTCAAAAAACTGGGGGAGCATCGCGGCAATATCCAGCGTGTATGTAGGCGTTGAAAATTTGTCTGCCACGGCATCGACTTCGTCATTTTCCTGCGCCTGTTGGATCATTGCGTCGATAAAACTCGGACGATCCGGTCCAAAGACCCAGGAGACGCGCACAACAAGATTCTGACTCTTCGCAGCCAGGACATTATTCTCTCCGGCCAGCTTCGACTCACCGTAAACGCTGATCGGACTAGCTTGATCTTCTTCTGTATACGGTTCGCGCCTCTCGCCACCGAACACATAATCGGTACTAAAGTGAATCAGTCTGGCATTCTTCTCGTCGCAAATCTCTGCAACCACACGCGGCGCTTCTGCGTTGATCAGAAAGGCACGGTCCGGTTGCGTTTCGCAAAGATCGACCTTTGTGAAACCCGCTGCGTTGATCAGAATATCAAACCTGGTGTTCCGCAGTTTCTCGCGCACGGCAGCTAAATCCGAAAGATTGAGTTGCCTGTGATTAAAGCCAGCGACGTCGAATTTGTCGCGATATTCGCGCAGAAGCGCTGCGCCAAGTCGTCCGCCCACGCCAAGAATTACAATTTTCATGTTTGCCTATATAAGAACAGCCATGTGTCGGTGCCTCCGGCATCGAGTAATTGGGAAGCGATCAGTATCTTCCAGCACGTTCAAGCAAAGGTTGCCACCACGACGGGTTCTCGACGTACCAGTGGATCGTTTCGTCGAGGCTTTCCTTGAAATTGTGGCGCGGTTTCCAGTTCAGCTCGCGCTCCGCAAACGACGAGTCAATCGCGTACCGGCGGTCATGCCCCAGTCTGTCGGTCACAAATGAAATCAGGCTGTGCGGCTTGCCCAGTTTATCAAGAATCATTTTTACAAGATCGATGTTCACCGTCTCCCCGTCGCCGCCGAAATTATAGATCTGGCCAGGTTTGCCCTCGAAAAGTGCGGCAACGATGGCGGCGCAATGATCTGTGACATGGATCCAATCGCGCACATTCAAGCCGTCACCATAAACCGGCAGTGGTTCGTCACGCAGCGCCTTGATAATCATGAGGGGAATCAGTTTTTCGGGAAACTGATATGGCCCGTAGTTGTTCGAACAACGTGTCACCAGCACTTCCTGGCGGTAGGTCTTGAAACAGGCAAGCGCGAGCAGATCGGCACCGGCTTTGCTCGCCGAATAGGGCGAACTTGGATCGAGCGGCGATTGTTCGGTGAATCTGCCCGCAGGGCCAAGCGAGCCATAGACTTCATCAGTCGAGACTTGAACAAAGCGCTGGACGCCGTGCCGGCGTGCGCAATCGAGCAGGACGCTTGTGCCGATGACATTTGTGTGAATGAAATTGAGCGGATCGTTGATGCTGCGGTCCACGTGCGATTCAGCTGCGAAATTGATAACCGCATAGAACTGATGCTCGGTCATGAGCGCGTCCATTTGATCGGCGTTCGCGATATCGGCTTTGAAAAATTCGTAGCGTTCGCCATGTTCTTCGACCACGCCATTCAGATTGGCGAGGTTGCCCGCGTAAGTGAGGACGTCGACGTTGGTCACGTACGCGGGCTTGTAATGTTGTAAAATATACCGAATAAAATTGCTCCCGATGAATCCACAGCCACCAGTGACAAGGATGCGCATGGCAGCGCGTACTAGCAGCGCCGAAGGCGGCGCGCCAGCAGAATATTCTCCTGCGGTCGCGGGTCTGCGCGATCACCTGGAAGCGTGGAAGGCCCGGCTGGCAGAGACTGGTTGGACTCCCTGGTTAATCCTAGGGCTGGCAGCGCTCCTGCGTCTTGTTCTGCTGGGTATGAAGCCGCCCCATTTCGATGAAGGCATCAATGGCTGGTTCGTGGATCAGGTGATGCATAACGGATTTTACAGATACGATCCGACGAATTACCACGGCCCGCTGCATTTCTACGTCCTGCTGCTGTCAGAAAGTTTGCTTGGCCGGAGCCTCTGGGCACTGCGGCTGCCTGTTGTACTGGTGAGCATTGGTTGCGTTTGGCTGACTTTAAAGTTCGAGCCATTAGTCGGGCGAAACGTGAGTCGAATAGCCGCGTTGGCCATGGCGGTTTCCCCCGGATTTGTTTTCTACGGGCGATACGCCATCCATGAAGTATGGCTGCAATTCTTCTCGATGATGTTTATCCTGGGCCTCCTCGGCCTTTGGAAATCCGGAAGGGTGAATTACCTATGGTATGCAGGGATGGGAACAGCCGGCATGATTCTGACCAAGGAAACCTACGCGATTCACCTGGCCTGCGCGGTGATTGCCATTCCAGTTCTAATGGCTTCCTACGCGCTGAGCCGTGTTCCCGACGCCAAACCAGTGAAGCAAACATGGACGTACATCGATCTTGCGATGGTCCTCGGTGTGGGCGCCGCCGCGATCGTGTTTTTCTATTCGGGAACGTTTCTTAATTGGAATGGCGTTAAAGGTCTTTATCAAGCATTTAAGGCCTGGACGGAGACTGGCGCCGCCGGTCATGGCCATGAAAAACCGTGGGATTATTGGTTGAAATTGATGGGGCCATCGTTGGAAGGCGGGCGGGCTGATTTTCTCGGCTACGAACTGCCAATGCTGGCCGGATTAATTCTTTGCGTGTTTTGCCAAAAGTTTAAGAATCTCATTCTGCGTTATCTGGCAATCTACGGGGTGGGAACCTTGTTTGTGTATAGTTACGTCAAATACAAAACGCCTTGGTGCATTATCAGTTTCGGATGGCCGTTTCTTTTTATCTTTGGCGCGGCGGTTCTGCTCGTTCGTCCAAAAAATTTGAAGATCGCGTATCGCGCCATAGGTGTCCTTTTGTGCATTTCGCTTGGCTCATGCATTTGGCTAAACTACTTCCGCTGCAGCTCGCCCGATGAGCCGTACGCGTATGTCCAGACCTACAATGACATCTTTAAACTAACTAACCCGCTTCTTACATTGGCTAAACGGAATCCGGCCTACTATCACTTGACTGGCCACCTCATTCGCACCAGCACTTATCCGCTTCCGTGGATGCTCGGAGACTTCGATCGGGTCGGCTACTACGAAGGAGGAAACATGCCAGCGAATCTTGACGGTGATTTTCTTCTGGTGCAGCAAGACAAAATCAAACAGGTCGAATCGAAGTTGAAAGGGACGTATTACACCGACATGGTTACCATTCGTAACTATCAGGATCCGTCGAAGCTTTACTTCAAGGCCGAGATCTTTAAAGGATTTTTCCCGGGCAAAGCGCCGGACTTTGTCGGCAAAGGACCAGGCTAGGCAACGCTCATTTTCGATGAAGTGGCTTTCGGCGGGTCTAACCTTTGTCAATTTGTCGGTTGTTTGCGGTCTTCTTCTGGGAATAGTCGGTCACGGCCTAAATGCATTGAGCGCGGCTCTTGCGCTGTTATGCGGTCTTGCCTTTGCCGTGGCTGCCTGGCTGGGAACTTCTGACCCTGATAAAAGAGGTGGTTCTGGGGCAAAGTCTTCCAAGCCTACAGTGCGCTACAGAAAATTCTGGTTCTGGGTGGTGGCCGCATTTTTCGCTTTGTTTGCCGTGCGATCGTTTTGCTGGCTGCTCTACATCGACGGTGGAGAGTGGAAAATTCAATCCCCAAATAACCTGGGTGACCTCTCGCTCCACATCACCTTGATCAAGAATTTCGCGAATGGCGTCCACCTTTGGCCGGACAACCCGATCTACGCCTTTAGCAAACTAAGGTATCCGGCTGGGATCGATTTGTTCAACGCTTTGCTTTGCCTTGTTCACGTCGATCTAATGCGTGGACTGGTTTGGACTGGATTGCTTGCGTCGCTCGCAACATTTTATGCCTTTTTCCGATGGGGTGGCACTTTCGGTGTAGCAGGCTTTTTGTTCAATGGCGGAATAGCCGGCTTCCAATTTTTGAAGACGCTGAAGTTTTTGGACTATCAAGGGACGCAAGCAGATATCCTCCACCGGCCCATCGCGTGGAAAAGCATTGCCTTGTCCATGTTCGTGACTCAGCGCGGATGGCTTTACGCAATCCCGGCAGCACTGATTCTGCTCTGGCATTGGCGGCAGAAATATTTTCGTGAGACTCCCATGGTCCCGACCCGTCGGGGCTTGTCCGCACCAGACGCCGCCTCAGCTGAAGCGGCTGCGAAGGCTGGAGCAAAAGGGGATGACTCCGAAGGTCGACTTCCGGTTGCGGCTAATGATGTCGGTCAAGCGAGCGCAGTCAATGCCCGCACCAACAGCAAGGGTCCCCTGCCCTTCTGGGTCGAACTATCCCTTTACGCATCGATGCCCCTTTTTCACGTCCATACCTTTATCGCGCTGACGATCGTGCTCGTTGTCGGGCTTTTCTTTGAGCGGCTAACGTGGCCCAAAATCTTCAGTGAAGCACCGATACGCAGACACGCTATTACGCTGCTCAGTGCTGCTTTAATTCCTGCAACGTTTTTCGTCTGGCTGGTTACCGACCAGTTCCATGCGAAATCAATGGTGAAATGGCACCCCGGCTGGGTGCAAGATTCGGCGGACTTCGGCGCTCCCTTCTTTCGGATGGGTGGCGCTGCAAATTTTGGATCTGCCACGGCGTTCGGCTCACTGTTGCAAAAGACGTGGAACGGAGTGATCGCACCGTTCTTTCAGTTCTGGCTAACGAACTTTGGCTTATGGGTTCTGATGGCGCTGGCGTTGATAGCGCTATGTGGCTGGCGCGCTTGGAAAGCCGGCTGGCGCTGGGGTACGAAACCGCCCGCGGATGTCGCGTTCGTGCTGCCCGCGGTTGTGATCTTTGCCATCGGGTACTTCGTTCAAACCGCGCCGTGGGACTGGGATAATCTCAAGCTGATGGTTTGGGGTTACTTTCTCATTCTCCCATTTTTGTGGAGTGATTTGATTGGGCGCTGGGCGTTTCCGGAACGAGCAGTTACCTGCATTGCACTCTTCGCTTCGGGTTTTATCACGTTGCTGGGCGGGTTGGCTGCCGGGCACCCAGGTTTTGGATTGATGGACCGCGCGAGACTCGATGCGATCGGCACGGCGGTTCGACCTTTGCCCGTTGAGGCTCGTTTCGCTGCCTACCCGACCTACAATCATCCGCTCTTGCTTCAAGGCCGTAAAGTCGTTCTGGGATATCCAGGCCATCTGTGGACGGAAGGATTCGATTATGACAAACCCAATAGGGAGTTAGCCTCCTTAATGCGTGGAGCGCCCAATTGGCGCGAAGCTGCTAAGGTCCTGGGCGTCCGCTACATTTTCTGGGGTCGCGATGAAACGGCGAATTATCAAGGGAGTACTCAACCATGGGAAACGACCGCGCGGCGCATAGCCTCGGGCGACTGGGGCGCGATTTACGACCTGTCACCTGAATCGCCTTAGGAGCCTGTCGATTGTCCCTTGGAAGCCGCGAGCTTCCTACGCACTCGAAATGGATGCGCAAGGAAAACAAAATAGATCGCGCTCATAAGATCGGTAAGACTGCACGCAGGACTCGTTAGGCGCAGCGGGCCACTGCGCAAGGCGGCAAAAATATTTTCGACGGTCAGGGCAGAGGGCTTGGGAATACTCGTGTAATGGCGGCCAAACGCGTGCAACCGATGCGCGTCGGACGTGGCGATTAATGGCTTGTTAAAGCGCGACGCTACCCTTTTCGCGCGGCGATTCGGATTAAACAGGCCGATGTGAAAATGGCAAAACTCGATCGCGTCGAAGCAATCTATTTCTCGAAGTAATCGCGATCCAATCGAGCCGCCAAAGTGATAAAAAGGGTGTGGCGCAATCGTAAAAATTGAGTCGCCGCGCTGCGCCCGGAGCCGACGCAGGTCATCAAAGCTCTTCAGTTCCGCCATTTCTTCGGCGGTCACATTGAGCACGATGACATCTGCGCCCTGCAGACGCATCTCTGCTGCAGGCATAAGCAAAATCCCCATCGCCGCGGCATCTGCGAACACTTCCTGTCGACCAAAGACTGCATCGTGCAAGGTGATCGCAAGAACACGAAAACCAAGTGTGCGCGCGCGTTCGAGCAACTGGTGTGCGGAATAATCCACCGCGTCTTTGGGGTCGTCGAGTGTATGAATGTGCAAGTCGATTTTGATCCATTCTTCGGTCTCACTCTTGGTCATGCTCGTACTCATGCTCGATTGCCACGCCGTAGCTCGCCGCGGCGACCGAAGGCGGGTGCTCGAAGCTTAGCTGTGAATCGCAATGGTTTCATTCTCCTGGTCAATGCTGCGCACTCGGTGACGCTTGCTCTCAATTTTCGATTACGAGCATGAGCAAACGTAAAACACCTGCGCGACAAAGCGCTTGCGAGCCTTTCTCCGCCATTTACCGTTCACGATTCACTTTCTCAATGCTCGGGTGGTGGAATGGCAGACACGTACGTTTGAGGGGCGTATGCCGAAAGGCATGCGGGTTCAAGTCCCGCCCCGAGCACCAAACAGCGAGGTCAACTTGTTCGCTCGCTAGCCAGCTCTTCGACCTGGCTTTTGTCGGTTAGGGATTCCGGTGGCTTTCCCAAGGAATCACGAGCCATCGCGGCGAGAAACGCTTTTCCTCCCAAATTCCAAAGATCCACAAGGAACCAGCGGATGGCGTGCTCACGATTTCCAAGATCGGGCATTAGACTCTTAAGAACCATACCCTGAGGCGTGCCCTGCCGAATAGCTGCTACTACTTTTCGAGCGAGCTGAATGCGGACGATCAAATGCAAATGCTCACGGTGTGTCAGAGCGGGCCAGGAGCTTTCCCGGATAAACGCGGCCACGGCCTTTTCTATCGCAGGCTTCGCCAATCCTTGATCAATTCGAAGAAACGCGACGTTTTTCACAGCAACGTGTCTGTGGCCAACGTGCTTAGCAACGCACGCATCAAAGTAAACATTCTGCGCGGCTAACCGATTGTCCCACGCTTCGAGTAGCGGTTCCTCGAATCCTGTGACGTTAGCCGACTGATACCACACCTGCCACTCTTGAAGCGTGTGCATTGGAGTAAATGTCGAGATATCTAACGCGCCCCTAGCAAAAGCGAAATCATGGGAATTGCGGTTTTATTGAAAAGCGCGCCGTAAAGCGAGCAAAAAAGTCGCTATTCTTTTCCTTACGCTACGGACAGCGCGCTGCGCTGTCGGGGGACGCCGCAGGTATTTGCTTCGCCGTCCCCTTGCACGTTGTTTCGCATTCTTTAACGCCAAAGGCGCTTCTCATTCCAGCCTGGGGCATCGCCCCAGGGAGCTGGGTCGTGTTTGTCAACGAACGCTGAAAGCGCGACTCAGTTCACCAGATCACGTTAATAGACCCATGCTCTTGGAGTGAATCGCGCTTTCAGCGCTCCACTTTGGAACGTCCTATTTTCCCGGGGCGCTGCCCCAGGCTGCCAATGAATACCGCGCCCTTGGCGCTGAACACACGCCGCCACAATGCGGCGTTCCACACCTCACCTAATTAGAACTTTCCGCGTTGTTTCGGTTTCGATAATCTCCGCAGCAATATGGAATCGCTTTATCTTGTCGGCATCGCAGTGCTAGCGCTGTTCGCGTTCGTGCTGGCGGTTGTTCTTTTCAACTTTTTTGGTCTCTGGCTTCGGGCACGGATCGCAAATGCGCCAGTGAGTCTGGGTAAGATGGTTGGAATGAGGCTGCGGAAAGTGCCGGTTGGTTTAATCGTAGACAATCGCATCACGGCAGTGAAAGCGGGTCTGGATGTTCGGAGTGATCCCTTGGAAGCTCACTACCTGGCAGGGGGCGATGTGAGCCATGTCGTCCTCGCCCTAATTGCTGCGGATAAGGCAGGCATTACGCTCGATTTCAACCGAGCCTGCGCCATCGATCTTGCCACCAAGGGAACTGGCAAGACGGTTTTGGAAGCAGTGCGCACGAGCATCAATCCGAAGGTGATCGACGCGCCGAGCCCAAACATGGGCCGCACGACGATTGACGGAGTCGCACAAGACGGTATCGGCGTGAAGGTCAAAGCGCGTGTTACCGTACGTTCACATCTCGATCGGTTCGTAGGTGGCGCAACTGAAGAAACGATCATCGCGCGCGTGGGCGAAGGCATCGTGAGCGCGATTGGTTCAGCGCATTCCTATAAGGAAGTGCTTGAGAATCCCGATCGCATCTCAAAAACAGTGTTGGCCAAGGGTCTCGATAGCAACACCGCATTTGAAATTCTCTCGATCGATATTGCCGATGTCGATGTCGGCGATAACATCGGCGCGAAATTACAGACCGAACAAGCCGAGGCCGACAAGCGCGTTGCCCAGGCGAAAGCCGAAGTGCGCCGCGCGGCCGCCGTGGCTGTCGAGCAAGAGATGCGAGCCAGGACCCAGGAGATGCGAGCCAAAGTGGTGGAAGCCGAATCGCTCGTACCCCAGGCAATGGCAGACGCGTTTCGCTCGGGTAACCTTGGCGTAATGGATTACGTCCGGATGAAAAACGTGCAGGCAGATACATCGATGCGCGAATCAATTGCAGGCGGCGAAAAGCCGCGGACTGAGGGAACGTGATTCGTTGAAGGGTTACTGCGTAGAAGCGCACAACGTAGTCATGTCATGTTGCGCGAAGCGGAAAATCTCAGATTGCGGCCCTACGGTTTGTGGGAAGAAATTGATCAGAGCTTCTTCGCTTCCGCTCAGAATGACAATATCTCCTGACACCGCTTTAACGTTTCAACGTTTCAACGCTTTAACGAGCACTTAACGAATGATTGCAGCGCATCTCGATAGTCTCCTTTTCCTCTTGCTTATCGCGGTCGCCGTCTTGTTCCAGTTCCTGGCGAAGAC